>Ga0207880_1000004_pt1 | contig 354646 bp, 310 predicted proteins | sample MalvirmetagMSP91_FD_184226 | JGI IMG/M metagenome (GOLD analysis project Ga0207880, IMG submission 184226) | Marine viral communities from the Deep Pacific Ocean - MSP-91 (SPAdes) | ecosystem: Environmental > Aquatic > Marine > Oceanic | place: Pacific Ocean | collected 2011-04-27
TGTGATCGCTGCAGTCAAGGTTGTTTTACCATGGTCAACGTGACCGATTGTGCCCACGTTTACATGGGGCTTGGTGCGTTCAAATTTTTCTTTTGACATGTTGTTGCTACTCCAAAATGCTAAGTAGTTAATAATAAGTAGTGGTGCCCATAACTGGAGTCGAACCAGTGACCTCTTCCCTACCAAGAAAGTGCTCTACCGACTGAGCTATATGGGCAAAACAATGGAGCGGGTGATGGGAATCGAACCCACGTATTTAGCTTGGAAGGCTAATGTTCTACCATTGAACTACACCCGCTCAACCCAGTCCGAAAACCAATTTCGGACTCAATAATAAATGGTGGAGGGAGGAGGATTCGAACCTCCGAAGTTAAAAACAGCAGATTTACAGTCTGCCCCCGTTGGCCGCTTGGGTATCCCTCCAACGAGCAAAGCACGGCATTTTCGTAGAAACTGTCTGGAAAGTCAATATAAAAAAGCAGTAATTTGACTGCCTTTAAATACGCTCTAACGCCTGACCGAGCAAGCTGCGAATTATAGACATCTGCAAGTAAAAAACAATCTATTTTTTCAGCCTTTTTTCTGAGCCCTTCGCCTACCCCTTGTTGGACCCTGATTTAAAAGCGATTGGCTTCCTCAAATTGAATCGTTACAATGATGCACTTTCTACCTCATTTCAACTCGTCACCATGTACAAAAAGTTCTTTAATGTGGTCCTGTTTGCCGTCCTTCTGCCGGCTGCAGCGAACGACCAACAAGACGCTATCAAAACCAGTGTGTCCTTGGCCCCTCACTTAACTGAGTTGATTTATTCTGCCGGTGCCGGCGATCAGTTGCTTGGCGTCAGCGCTTACAGCAACTACCCACCCGAGGTATCAGACAAGACCACAGTGGGTGATGCTTTTCATGTGAACTTAGAACTGATCAAATCTTTGAGTCCTGATGTTATTTACTATTGGAAAGAGGGCACACCAGCCCAAACCGTTAGCCAGTTACAGCAGTTGGGCATCACCTTGATTGCCCCTGAAATCACTCAACTGGAAGACATTCCAGCCACCATTGAAGCCATGGCCAGACAACTGGGTACTGCAGCAGTACCAGAAACTCAATTCTTTTTACCCGCACTGAAGACCTTAAAACAACAACAGTACAACAAGCAACCAGCCCTGATCCAAATCGCCAACCAACCCATCTACACAGTCAATGGCGACCACCTGATGTCACAAGCCATATCCGTGTGTGGTTTGTCCAATGTCTTTGCTGACTTAGAGGCTTTGTCCGCAGCGGTGACACTGGAGGCCGTGGTGTTAAAAAAACCTGAAGTGATTGTCACTTTAGAAAACCAACACAACAACAACCCATTGTTGAAGTGGGAGAGTATTCCGGCCATAGCAAACAATCGCATCATTTCACTGAATCCAGACCACTTCACTCGCCCAACCTTGCGGTTATTGTTAGCCATAGAAGACCTCTGTTCGCAACTGCATTGATTGCACTCAGTCGAGTCGGTTGTTTCCCAATAACTTGAGGTTATGGTCATACATGGCCTTGAGTAACAACTCACCGTCCTCTGCCACCTTGAACTCACCGAACTTGGCGTTATCAAATAACTGGGCATCACCTTCTTGAAAAAAGAAGGCATTGGTGGCGAATTGTATGCGACCGTGCCTTTGTCGATACTGCATCAACACTTGTTTGGGAGCCAGTTGTTGCCCGCTATACAAGTCATGGAAACTACCGACACCTTGTTCATTGACATTGACGATGGCCAGGCCTTGGTGGTGGTCTAAATCCAATAATGAAGTTCGGTGCGCATCACGGATGCTGTTGGCCATGGCAAAGCGCAAACGCATGAAATCACCTTGCATGATTGAGCGGGGATCAACCGGGGCCAATTCTAGAAACACCGATTGGCCCTCATCTAACACGGTTTCTTTCTCCCAAATTGCATGGTTCACACCAACCAAGGCCACCAACAAAGTCAAAGCCGCAGCCCACTTTTGCCAGCTTGACAGTGTCGATTCGACCTTTGTGTCATCGCTCTTGACGGCTTTCCCATGCCACAAACGCCACAGCAGCACATACCCGAACAGCAACACCAAGCCCATGACCATTAAAATCAATGATTTATTTAATAAGGTGATGTGCAGCGAGTAATAATACCAACTGACAAATCCCAACAGCGCCAAGCCACCCATAACCATCAACACCACGTTCTGACGGGCATAACCCACCAACAACACCAGCAGGGCACTGCTCAAACCAATCACCGGCATGGCTGAAAATAACAACACGAGCGCTGCCAGTACCAACAAACGACCGGACTGACTGGATAACTTGACGTGGTATTCTAGGGCCAGGCGATAAACCAAATACAACAACACCACAGAATTCAACAAGGCGGATAACCAGTCGGCATTCTGCATCAACCAACTGCCAGCAGCACGGTTGCGATAGAACCCACCAAATAACCAAGCATGGCTTTGCACGTTCAATTGCAATAACGACAAACCCAAAGCATAGGCAATGGGTTCATAGAAATTGCGCTCCGCTTGCCAGCCACATTTATCCAGCCACAACCACACAAACACAGCCCCAACCAGGGCACTACCCACACCTGAGTAAACCAAGGATTCAAATCCCCAAAACAAAGCAATGATGGCAAACCAGGCACTTAAAAAACGGTGCAGGTAGTGATTCATCACCCACATCAACAGCAATTGGTAAAAACCAACCACAACCAGCCAGTGGCGGCTTTTAAAATCAAATAAGACAAACAAGCCAAAAGCAAATAAAAACTGCCCGGTTAAACTGAAGGCCAGCACCATTTGTTCAAAGAAATCACTGTTGCGATCGATTTTGTAATAGCCATAGGCCGCAACGTTGATGACCAGACCCAAAACCATCATGGCCGCACCGTGCTCGAACAAACCAGCAATCCCTAAACCCAGAAAGCCCATTAAGAAGATGGCTGCCAACCAACCAGCTAGGCCCTGAATCAAACGAATGTACCAAATGTTTTCGGTTTCATCCTGATCACTGGCAGGCATCTCGCCTTTGACTTTTTGATGCTTTTTCAACTGATGCCATAACGATTCACTCATGACTGCTCTCCTGTTTGAAAACACCATGGGTTTTCTTAATCCATGAAACGGCAAAAGTCGTCATCGCAATCAGGCTGATGGCCATCAACAACAAGCCACCGGCATCAAAACTATCAAATACGGAGTTGGCCAACAAACTCAAAATAAAAACAATAACAGCCATGGCCCAGGCGGTCAGCAACAACAAATCTTTTTTGATAAACCGGTAGACATAAAACCAAATGGCCATGACCACCAGGAAGGTTAACAGGCTGGCAGCACGAACTGATTGGTCCCCCCAAATGCCAAGTAATCCTATGGTTGTCAACACAAACAACACCATTAAGCCCATGACTAGGGCTGCCCACCGGTCTTGTAAACGAACTCGTTTGAGGAACCCGCGCCAATCCAGGGACACCCATTCAGTGACACACAACAACAAGCCATTGAGCAACAAGAACGCCCAAGAAACTTGATGCTGTGACAACGACCACCCCAACAAACTGCGGTCCACCTCAAACTTGAGTATCAACGCGGTATTGAGCAACACTGCCCAGAATATCCACATGGCTTCAGCGCGGCTGAGCCAAACCCAAGGGGTGATTAACAATGCCCAAGTGGCAAACAACTGCCAGGGATCGGCACCGGTTTGGTAGGTTTGCCCAAACAACGCCAATAAGGCACCCAACACCAGCGCTGCAGTAATCATCATCGCTTGTTGCAGCCAATGGTTTTTGGCCCATTTCAGGTAAGCCGAGACCACTGCCACCAACAGCACTTGTAACGTCAAGAATTTATAAAAGCGACTGATTTCGTTCCAGTTGTAGGCAAAAAAGAACACCACACCACAAGCCAGCGACAACAGTCCCAGCATCACCAATACACGCTCAATAAAGACTCGCCAGGCTGCTGGCGAAGCCCGTTCACCAGCTTGAATCAAGGCCTCATATTGGTCTTTGGAACTGATCAACCCTTTTTGAATCCATGAATAGACAGCTTTAGCCATAATCTCAACCCATATCAGATAGAAACCATCTTAAAGGCTATTCACATAATAAGGAACCACAACCATGCAAAGATCAGCGGGTAAAACCAAAGTAGCAAAATAAGCCACTGCTGTTGCTGTAGCACACAGTGAGCTTTTAAATCAGGCACAAAAAACCCGGCACTTGGCCGGGTTTGGATTCATACCTTGACAACTCAACCATCAATCACGTTCAGCAATGGGTCCAACTTTGCGGGTATCAGGACCGGTGTAATCGGCATTCGGTCTGATGATGCGGTTGTTTTCACGTTGCTCCATCACATGCGCGGTCCAACCAGTGACCCGTGACATCACAAAAATCGGGGTGAACAACTCCGTGGGAATGCCCATAAAGTGGTACGCCGAAGCATGGAAGAAATCGGCATTGGGGAACAGTTTTTTCTCGTCCCACATTTTCTTTTCAACGGCACAGCTGACCGGGTACAACACGGTGTCGCCCACTTCTTCGGCCAGTTTTTCAGACCATTTTTTGATGATGGCATTGCGTGGATCGCGTTCGGTATAAACCGCATGACCAAAACCCATGATCAACTCTTTGTTGCGCAACATGGAATCAATGCCGGCTTCGGCTTCTTCCGGAGTTGACCATTTTTGTAACAACGCCATGGCGGCTTCGTTGGCACCACCATGTAACGGCCCACGCAAAGCACCCACTGATGCCGTCACACAAGAGTGTATGTCTGACAAAGTAGAAGCCACCACGCGACCGGTGAAAGTTGAAGCGTTGAATTCATGCTCGGCGTACAAAATCAGTGACACGTCCATCACCCGGGCGTGTAATTCGCTGGGTGCTTTGCCGTGCAACATTTCCAAAAAGTGCGCCCCAACGCCATCAATGTCTGAAGCGGTTTCAATGCGCACACCATCGGTCACAAAACGGTACCAGTAACAAATGATGGATGGGAAAATGGCCACCAAGCGATCGGCTTTGTCTAATTGTTGAGAAAAATCAGTTTCTCCTTCAACATTACCCAGGATTGAACAACCGGTGCGCATCACATCCATCGGGTGCGCTGATGCTGGAATCAATTCCAGGGTTTTTTTAACGGCTTCTGGCAATTCACGCAGCGAATTGATTTTCTTTTTGTAAGCGTCCAATTCTGTCTGGTTAGGCAGCTTGCCGTGCAAAATCAAATAAGCGGTTTCATAGAATGAGGCATTGGTTGCCAAATCATCGACGTCATAGCCACGGTAGGTCAGGCCAGCGCCAATTTTACCCACTGTACATAATTTAGTTTCACCGGCGCTTTGTCCGCGAAGTCCTGCACCGCCTGCTTTTTTTGCATTACCCATGTTGGTATCCTCTGTTATTTGTCTGCTTTGAAAAGTTGATCTAATTTCTGTTCATAACTGTGGTAGTCCAGGTGACTGTACAGTTCCTCTCTGGTTTGCATGATGTCCAGCACATCTTTTTGGTGACCATTGTCTAAAATCGATTGGTACACTTGTTCTGCGGCACGATTCATGGCCCGGTAAGCACTGCAGCAATACAGCACGATATCTACACCTTGGGCACCCAATTCCTCAGAAGTGAATAATGGGGTATGACCAAACTCAGTGATGTTGGCCAAGATGGGCACTTTAACGGCGTCTTTGAAACGTTTGTACTGCTCCAGCGTTTTCATCGCTTCTGGAAATATCATATCAGCCCCGGCCTCGACACAGGCCACAGCGCGTTCAATGGCCGCTTCTTCTCCTTCAATCGCCAAAGCATCGGTTCTGGCCATGATGACAAAATCTTCATCAGTCCTGGCATCCACCGCGGCTTTGATGCGGTCCACCATTTCCTGTTGGCTGACCACTTCTTTGTTGGGACGGTGACCACAGCGTTTTTGCGCCACTTGGTCTTCAATGTGCATGGCGGCTGCACCGGCCTTGATCACTGAACGGGTGGTGCGGGCGATATTGAAAGCGCCGCCCCAACCGGTATCCACATCAATCAATAACGGCAAATCACAAACATCTGTGATTCTGCGCACGTCAATCAGCACATCTTCCAGGGATGAAATTCCCAGATCTGGCATACCCAGTGAGTTAGCTGCCACACCACCACCTGACAAATAGATGGCCTGGTGGCCGACGTTTTTGGCCATGCGGGCCGCATAGGCATTGATGGCACCGACCACTTTAAGTGGTTGGTTGTTGGCCACTGCCTGACGGAATTTTAAACCTGCGCTTTGATTGGATTGAGTCATGATAGAATTTTTAATTTGGCCACACCGCTTCCTTTGGGGTATGAGACGTGGCGTTGGTCATAAGCCGGCTATTAATCCAGACGATTTATTAACTGGTCTGAATGCCTGCCACCGGGTCCCTGAATTCAGGCGTGCGGATTATAACTGATTGGCGCCTAAATGGCCAGATTCAAAGCGGCTTATTCAGCAGCGCATGAACTATTTATTCAAGGATTTAATTAAGCCACCTATGCCGCCTTGTAGCGCATAAACGTCGTACCCAAGTGTGGCCAGGGTAAAGGCAGCTGAAGCACATCGTGAACCGAGGTTACTGCAGGTGATGATGGTCGCATCCAGATTGAGTTTGTGGATGTTTTTGCGAATTTTGTTGACTGGAATATTGAAACAACCCTGGATGGATTGTCGGCCATACTCTTCTGGCTCCCTGACATCTATCAGGGTAGCGCCCTGTGCCAACATTTCTAATGCCGACTGCGCCGTTATCCAACGCACCACATGGGCTTTCAATAATTTCGAGAACGTGGCAGCAGCCAGACGCATCAATAAACCATCGGTTTTCATGCGCACCGAAGCATTACGTGGTTCACTGCTGACCAGCGCCGATTCACCAAATAAGGTACCGTGACCTATTTCGGCCACTTTTTGTTCGCCTTCTGCCACCACTTGGTAGACCTCAGCCACACCTTCGGCAATGATGTAACAGTAGTCACCTGGGTCACCTTCTGAAATGATTTCTTGACCGGCCTTTACTGCAACCGATTCCAATTCATTGAACAACTCATCGATGTTACCTTGTGGCAGCATCTGAACCGACCGACTTTTCAATAACCCCACCACCCATTCGTATCCCTGGTGACCACGCAAGGGGCTGTCGGCATCGGCTTTGGTGTAAACGCTGTTCCAGACCAGCAAGTGATCCAGTAAGTTGGAATTGATTTGAAATCCTTCCATGGTGGGCGAAGTAACCACCACATCCATGGTGTTGGATTTATTGGCATCGCCAACAGGGTATTTGGCTGACAGCGAGGTCGATTTCAAGGTTTTTTCGCGACCTTTGTCGGTGGTGATTTGCACCACCCCTTTGGTCAGGTATTTGGTGTTTTCTGCACGCCTGTTGATTTCATACAACCGGGCTCCTTTTTGTCTTTCAAAGTATTCAAATTCTTGTAACAACAAAGGATAAAATTTGGTCTCAATTTTGTTGAACGGATAATATTCTTTGAGGTCTTCCGCCTTAATCATTCACAGTTCCCAGTTTACGCTTTAGAAATAATAACTCATTTGCTCACAGTTAGGCAAAAATTTGTTGGCTTCCCTGAACCCAGCTGCCAGCAAAATTGGAGCATCTGTGTCTGTCGCAACAGGCAATCATGGTAAACTGCCCATTTTTGGCCTCTCAATCCATGTCAGACACGTTTAAACACCTGTTTCACCCCAAGTTTCTGCACATGACCTTATTCGGCTTTTCCGCTGGCATCCCCTACTTTCTGATTTTTTCGTCATTGTCATTGTGGCTTGACCAGGTGGGTGTGGCCAAGTCATCCATCACCTATTTCAGTTGGGCAGCATTGGGTTATTCATTTAAATACCTGTGGTCTCCGTTGGTTGACCGCTTGCCGATTCCGTTCCTGAGTCAACGCATGGGTCAACGCCGTGCATGGCTGTTGTGTATCCAATTGCTGGTGATGCTGGCCATCAGCTTGATGGCACTGACTGACCCATCTCAGGGTACCTCGGCCTTGACACAAATGGCCTTGGCTGTCACCTTGTTGGGATTCTCAGCAGCCACTCAGGACATCTTAATCGATGCCTGGCGCATCGAAGCCTCTACCGAAAAAGACATCGCCATGTTGTCGTCTGTTTATACCGTTGGGTACCGCTTAGGCATGCTGACCTCAGGTGCAGGCGCGCTGTATCTGGCAGCCTACTTTGGCACCAGCATGGAAAACTACCACTACCAAGCCTGGCAATTCAGTTACCTGATCATGGCCCTGACCATGTTAGTTGGCATAGCCACCACGCTGTGGATCAACGAACCCAAAAAGGCTGATGCCTTGGTCCACAGCACCCGAGATTACCTTGCAGTTATATTGATTTTTATCGTCAGCATTGCCGTGATGATTGGGGTTTATCAATTGACAGCTGACTGGATCAATGCCTTGGAAGTTTATTTACAAGACCTGTTTGATAACCGGCCATTGGCTGGCTTCATGGCCACCACGTTTCAGTTGGGACTGGCCTTGTTGGGTGCGGTGTTGGCTGGCTTGATGGTGACCCGCATGTCAGTGGTGAACAACGCCATGATCAAAGATGTGTATTGGGAACCCGTGCATGACCTTTTTGTGCGCAACAAAAAACACATTTGGCTGATTGTGGGCATCATTTGCACCTATCGAATTGCTGACATAGTGATGGGTGTTTCGGCCAATTTATTCTACCAATACAAAGGCTTTGATTTGGATGAAATCGCCAGCATCGTCAAAACATTTGGTTTGTTGATGACCATCAGTGGTGGCATCCTCGGTGGCTTTCTGGTGGTCAAATACGGCATCATGATCATCATGATCATCGCCGCCATCCTGTCAGCTGCCACCAATTTATTGTTTATGGTGATGGACGGCATGGAAAAAAGCCTGTTGTTCCTGACCTTCATGATTTCAGCAGATAACCTGTCTCAAGGCATGGCGTTGACTGCCTTTGTCGGCTTTTTGTCGCTGTTAGTCAACCGCCAGTTCACTGCTGTCCAATACGCCATGTTTTCATCGGTGATGACGCTGTTTCCCAAAATTTTGGGTGGTTACTCAGGCGGCATGATTGAGTTGATGGGCTATGCCAACTTTTACCTGATGACTGCCATCATCGGCATCCCGGTGGTGTTGATGCTGATGTATGCAGTGAAGGTCAATGCCTTTCAATTTGATCAGCCCCATGCTGAAAAACAATCTGGTCATTGAGCAAAAATTAACAAGGGTGTGTTGGTTCACAGCCATTTGTTGGGTGATATAATGCCCCTTTTCAAATTTTCATTAAACCATGTCAGATACACCCACTGAGTTTCCCAAGGAATCCACCGTGATGATGATACCTGGCCCGGCCGGCCAATTGGAATGTTTGATGGCACCACCGGAGGCCGATGCGGTCGATAAAAACCGAGTGGCTTTGATTTGTCATCCACACCCTTTGTACGGTGGCACCATGCGCAACAAAGTGACGCACATGCTGGAAAAAGCCTTTCGCGACATGGGTGCCCACACCATCCGCTTTAATTTTCGCGGGGTTGGCGAGTCCGATGGTGTGTTTGATGATGGTGTCGGTGAATCTGAAGACCTGATGGCCGTGTATGAATGGGCCAAAACCACCATGCCACATTGTAAATTCTGGTTGGCTGGTTTTTCTTTTGGTTCCTATGTGGCGCTGCGGGCAGTGAGAGACATTGAGCCTGAACAGTTTGTCACCGTGGCACCACCGGTTGAACGCTATGACTACACTGAGCTGGATCCGCCCGATTGTCCCTGGCTGGTGATTCAAGGCGATGAAGACGATGTGGTCAGTCCCCGAGCGGTGTATGAATACGTGGAACAACAAAATCCCAAGCCACAATTGGTTACCATGAAAGCCGGACATTTTTTTCACCGCCGGCTGTTGGATTTAAAAGGTGCGATTAAAAACGGCATATTGCGTCAGGTCAACAACGACTGACCGCTGAACTCAATTGGTCAGTCCCAAACAACAATACCTCGCTGAAATTGAAGATGGCATCATCTGGCGCGATGAGCTACAGGCTCGGGTGGTCGATGAGTTTGAGCGTTTGTATCAGGACCTAACCAAGACGACTGAAAAGCGTTGGTTCTGGCAAAGCCAACCCAAAGCCCCACCTGGCATCTATATTTATGGCTCAGTTGGACGGGGAAAAACCCACCTGATGGATTTGTTTTATGACAGCCTGCCCCCAGCAGTAGGCAAACAACGCCAGCATTACCATGAATTTATGTTGTGGCTACACCACCAACTGCGCAATCACCCGGACACCCAAAACCCATTGGACAAAATTTGTAAACAGTTGGCCAAATCCACTGACGTGCTGTGCTTGGATGAGTTTCTGGTCAATGACATCGCCAACGCCATGTTATTGGCTGGTTTACTCCAAGCGTTCAGTCGTTATGGCATAGCCCTGGTGACCACCTCAAACGTCAAACCCGACGATTTGTACCATGACGGCTTACAACGCGCTCAATTTTTACCTGCCATTGACTGGATCAACCAACACATGCAGGTCAAGCACCTGGACGGCGATCAGGACTACCGCCAACAAGACGACAACCAACACGAACACTGGTATTTCCCCATCAATGACTCCAGCCAAGCCCACCTGCAGGAACAATTTCAACGACACAACAAGCAACAAGCCACACATACCGATGATTGGGTCATCAACGACCGACCACTGACCGTCATCAAACGTGGTCCCAAGACCCTGTGGTGTACCTTTGAAACCTTATGCTCCGAACCCCGCCATGCCGATGATTACCTCCAGTTGGCTGGTGACATTGAGCAGCTGTGTCTGGCTGAGATACCGGTTTTGACTGCCGATGACGACAGTGCGGCCAGGCGCTTTATCACGCTGATTGATGTGCTGTATGAACATGAAGTTAAACTCATTGCCCAAGCCGCTTGCCATTACCGCCTGATGTACCAAGGCCAAAAACTCAGCTTCGAATTTGAACGTGCAGCCTCAAGGTTGGCTGAAATGCTGATTTAAACAACCAGCCACATCAACGCTCACAGAAAAAATAGATGTCCTGGTGGGGTCTGATTTGCGCCAGTTTATGCAATTCGTCCTGTTTCACCACCAACAGCCGCGGGTAGCCACCGGTGGTTTGTCCATCGTGCATGACCAGAATGGTTTGCCCGTCTGGAGTGACCTGTAAAGTACCAGGCAATAAACCCGAACTGACCATATGGAATCCTTCAGGGCCCTGAATGGGTGATGACTGCAAGCGGAAGCCTTGTCTGTTGCTGTCCTGACTGATTTGATAAGGTTGAGACAGCGCCTGTTGGATGACGCCTGATTCAAACAAGGCAAATTCAGGACCAGGCAAAGCCCTGACCACATGGATGTTTTGTTGCGGCCATCGATACCAGGCAGGTACTGCTCGTTGAGTTACCTGTTGCGGTTGTTTCAACGGCAATTCATCGCCTGCTTGTAATGGACGGCCATGCAAACCACCTAACCCGGCCAGGGTCAGGGTGCTGACACTGCGTCCCACCTTGGGTAACGACAAGCCGCCGGCAAACGACAAATAAGCCCTCACACCACTGAGCAACTGCCCCATCCGCAAACAGTCTCCGGCTTGTAATGAGACCACCCCGTAGGTATCAATGGGCTTGCCATTCAAGGTGCAAGCAAACTGTGCCCCAGTCAAAGCCACCGCACAAGCCACATCCACTGAAAATTCCACACCAGTCCAGGTAATTTCCAACAAAGCTTCATCAGGCTCATTAGCCACCAGTCGATTGGCCAGGCGAGCCGATACGGCATCCATAAAGCCGGAAGGTGGAAAACCCAGGTGCGCCATGCCGAAGCGACCGCCGTCCTGAATGGTGGTGAAGCTGCCAGCCTGAGAGAACGTCGCTTTCATGGCTCAGCTTGGGCCGATAAAGCAGTATACTCTTTGAGTGAGATAGGCTCAATGTGTATGGTATCCATCGGATTCAACAACAATTTCGGCTGTGACAGGCCAAGCTCAAGTAAGGGTGTTGGGGTGCGCCCAACCACATGCCAACCTCCCGGTGTAGACAACGTATAAATGCCAGTGTGTTGTCCGCCCAGTGCCACCGAACCCGCAGGGACCTGTAAACTGGGGGAGTCCTTGCGCGGCATATTCAGGCTGGAATCTTGACCAGACAAATACGCAAATCCAGGCAAAAACCCCAACATATCAACCGTCAGTTTGTTGCTGGCATGCCAGTCGATAAAATCATCAAGCTTCAACGCCAGACTCGACAACACATGATTCAAATCGGGCGCTATGTCTGGGTGGTAACACACTGGCAATTGGTGATGCACAGACGTGATGGCAGGCACTTCGATGGCGCTCAATTCAGCTTGCAATTCATTGAGCCAGGAGTCACTCAGCGTGATGGGTTGCTTGAACACCATCACCAGACTGTCAACCGCAGGTATCACATTTTCCAGGTCAGCTAATGGCCGGGCAATTAATTGTTGGGTGATGGCATGAATGACTGGCAAATGGCCTGGTTCAAAAGCCACCAATACCGCATGATCACCGTAAGGAACAACCGATGAAATGGGCAATGCCTCTCTCATGCGGCTTTGATACCAATGTCATGGGCTTGTAATGCTTGGTTTAATTCCCTGGCCACATCAACGGCTTGTTGGTGGTCGCCGTGCAAACACAAAGTCTCTGGCTGGATGGTCAAGCGATGACCATCAATCGACTCCAACACTCCGGTTTTAAGCCAAGCAAGGGCCCGATCTAGCATCAAAGCCACATCGGTAATCACCGCACCAGTAACTGTTCTGGGCACCAACGTGCCTTTGGCAGTATAGGCCCGATCAATAAACCCTTCGGCCACAAACTCGAGACCGGCCTTTTCCGAGGCTGCTTGCATGGCCGAATTGGCCAGGCCATAAAACTTTAAACTTTCATCAATGGCAGCCACAGCTTCAGCCAGTAAAATGGCCAGTTGTAGGTCCTCAGCTGCCTGGTTATACAATGCGCCATGGGGTTTAACGTGGTGTAAGACATGCCCCTTTGAAATCACCAGCTGGCGTAACGTATTGATTTGTTCAGTCAAGGAGTCACGCAAGGCTGCCGGGCTTATGTTCAGGGGCTGCCGGCCAAAATTCGCCCGATCAGGATAACTGGGGTGAGCACCAACACAAACTTGGTTCTGAAAAGCCAAATCGATGGTGTGTGCCATCACCTTGGGATTACTGGCATGGCCGCCACAAGCCACATTACAACTGCTGATAAAGGGCATGATCAGTTGATCAATCGCCGCTTCCTGCACGCTGTCATGCTCTCCCAGGTCACAGTTTAAATCGATGTGGATTGCTTGTTCTTTCATGTCACCATCAGCTGAAGGCAAAATACAAAGACTTGGCACCTAAACCCATTGCCACCACAATCACCACCAGGCCCAATACATTCTGTAGCCAGCTGTTTTTGTAACGACCCAACAACTCAGTCTTGTTCATCATCAGCAACAAAAAGGCAGCCAGTAAAGGCAATAAGATGCCATTGGCAATTTGGGCAAACCAAATAATGGTGATGGGCTTGTAACCTGATAACGACAGCGCCAAGCCACTGAACAAAATCACCGCCCAAACCAGCTTAAATCGAATATCCTTACCGTCAGTGGGCCAGTTAAGCATCCCAGACAAGGCATAAGCTGCCGCCAGCGGCGCGGTGATGGCCGAAGAAATGCCGGCAGCGAATAAACCCACACCCATACAAATGCTGGCCCATTGACCTAACAAGGGTTCCAGTTGAACCGACATGTCTGCAGCCGAATTGATGTTGGCCTGTTGACCAAAAAAGGCAGCGGCGGCAGTTGATATGATGGCCAAGGAAATCAAGCCACCGACGCCGATAGAGACAAATGTATCGGTGCGCACCTGGGGTAAATCTTCGGCCCGATGCCATTTATTCTTGACTGCTGAGGAATGTAGGAACAGGTTGTATGGCACCACCGTGGTTCCCACCAAAGCAATCACCGTCAGCCAAGCTCCTTCAGGCACTTGGGGCACGAAACCACTGAACATGGCCCCCACATCAGGTTTGATCAACACAAAAGTGGTGATAAACGCCAAACTCATCAGCAGCACCAAAACGATCAAGGCTTTTTCCAGTAAGGCATAACTGCCCTGCACCAGCACCACAAACGCCAAGCCCACAATCAACACCGGCCAGGGAAAGTCCCATTGCGGCAATAAAGCATCCAGCCCCAAGGCCGCACCGGCAATGTTGCCGCCCTCGTAGGCACCATTGCCAATGAATATGGCCACTGCCACCAAGGTAAAAACCAGGGCCCTGGCCAAAGGCTGGCTGAATTGTTGACGCAATATTTCACCCAGTCCACGCTGGGTCACCACACCCATCCGCGCTGACATCTCTTGTAGTAACATGCAGGCCACGATAGAAAATGCCAATGCCCACAACAGCGCATAACCAAAACCAGCGCCGGCCAGGGTACAGGTGGTGACCGTGCCAGGTCCAATAAAGGCCGCTGCCACCAAGGTGGCTGGTCCAAACCTTGACTGTTGTTGTTTGTTGTTTGGCATGTTATTCCTGGTATTTATGACTTTTATTCTATGCTTTTGATGACCAGATTAACAGCGTTCGTCTGTTGCTGCTTTCAAAAGCAATCTTTCCAGTGTAAATCAATCATGGCATGGACCAAATAACCCAAGCCCCCCAATAAAATGTAAGCAGCCACCAGTTTCCCTGATCGCAGTTGCCATTGGAGGTATAGTGACTGATTATCGCTTTTATTGTGGTTTGCGAGCCCAGTAAACAATACATGTATCAACATCAGCAAACCCAAGATCAATAACCCCCAAACAAAACCGCTTTGTTGCATGTTAATCACCGCCTGATTGGGCTGGCTGGCATTGTAATACGCTTGAATATCGTCTCCCACGGCATACAAACAAACAGCCAAGGCCAGGTCGCCGCGCTTATAATGATAGTAGCTTGATTCATACAATTGTCCACCCACTTGGTAGGTAAACGTGAATGTATAAATGATTTCGGCAGTCCTGTCTGGGTTGGGCTTGAAGAAGGTTCTATGAGATTCGGTCACTTTGGCATCTACCGGTTGCCATGTGATGGTGTAAGTGGGGTAAATCAACGAAACGCAATAACCAATCAGCAACAGGGCAATGGCAAGCTGGGCAATGATCATTCTGTTTGGCATACGGTTTAATCCTCCGCTGTTCACCAGATGCTCTCAAACTGATGGGTTAATAACGCTGTGCCAAGCACTTGAAGGCATGACTCAAAGACAATTATAATCTAAACTTACCCCGTTCTTTTGGAGTCCACCCCAATGAAATTACTCTTGGTTGTTTGTCTGCTGTTTATGGGTTCAGCACAAAGCGTCACCCTTGAATTAAATCCTATTAAAGACAATACGGTTTACCAAACCAACACTATCAGCCTGAGCAATGGACAAGGTCCCTATTTCTTTGTTGGTCGCACTTTGATGCAAGACATTGAAATGCAAATACGCCGTGGCTTGATCAAATTTGATGTCACTGCCATTCCCGCTGGATCCACCATCAATGATGTGAGTCTGTCTCTGGAAGTGGCCTCATATCGTACGGCTACCGATGTGACCCTGCATGTGGCCACCAGCAACTGGGGCGAAGGGGCTTCCAATGCCGGTACACCAGGCGGTGCTGGTACCACTGCTGCAGCCAACGATGCCACCTGGTTGCACGCCTTTTATGACCACACCACCTGGAACAATGTCGGTGGTGACTTTGAACCTATACCTTCAGGCAGTGTGGGTGTTGCGGATACCGGACCAGTGGTAATCAACTCTGCCGGAATGGTAACAGATATACAGAACTGGGTGGACGGCAACACCGCCAACCACGGTTGGTTTTTACTGGGTGATGAATCCACCAACGGTACCGCAGTTCGCTTTGCCAGCCGTGAGAATAATTTAACCACCGTGCGCCCCAAACTCACAATTGACTACAGCCCGCCTTTGGTAACAGCTGCCTTAACACCTGTCAAAGACAACACCTTGTACGAAGATTTATTCGGCGGTTTCAGCAACGGTGCTGGAAATCGATTATTTATGGGCAAAATACAAGGTGGTCAAATACGCCGGGGCTTGTTGCAATTTGATTTCTCCAGTTTGCCTCACGGTGCCACAGCAGTATCGGCCGAGCTTGAGCTGATTGTTTATAACATTCCCCCCGGAACCGCACAATTGGGTGATGCCAGTTTACATCCAGTACTGAATTCTTGGGGCGAAGCTGGCTCTAATGGCAGCGGCAGTGGCGCATCAGCGCAAACCGGTGATGCCACGTGGTTACACCGAGAATACGATACCGTGCTGTGGGATCAAGCCGGTGGTGACTTCAACAGCGCTTCTGCCAGCACCAGTTTTAACGGCACTGATACCATCATTTTCTTTGCCAACGACCCCGACATGGTGGCTGACATCAACGGCTGGATTCAACAACCCAGCCTGAACCACGGTTGGTTACTGATGGGCGATGAAACCAACAACGGCAATGTTCGCAGTGTTGGCAGCCGCGAGTCAAATGACCCACCGGTCTTGAGCATTGAATATTACTTACCAGCTGATCTTATTTTTACCAACGGATTTGAACTATGAAACAGGAATTACAAACCCTCTATCCAGCAGCCGAAGTCAACGACAGTGGCATGTTACAAACCAACAGCATCCATCAGGTGTATTGGGAAAGCTGTGGTAACCCCAATGGCAAACCGGTGGTATTTGTTCATGGTGGTCCCGGCGGTGGCACATCGCCTGAAACCCGTGGCTTTTTTAATCCCGAAAAATACCACATCATTCAGTTCGACCAACGTGGCTGCGGCAAAAGCAAACCCCATGCCAATCTGGAAGACAACACCACTTGGGATCTGATTGCAGACATGGAAGCCATCCGAGAACTGTTGGGCATAGCACAATGGCAGGTCTTTGGAGGCTCCTGGGGCTCAACACTGGCGCTGGCTTATGCACAAACCCATCCCGAGCGGGTCACTGAATTGGTGTTGAGGGGCATATTTTTGTTGCGCCAACAAGAGCTGCAATGGTTTTACCAGGAAGGTGCCAGCCGGATATTCCCGGATGCCTGGCAACCGTATCTGGAACACATCCCAGCTGATGAGCGCGATGACCTGATGGCTGCTTACCAACGACGCCTGTTATCAGATGACGAGCAGGTGCGTCTGGCCGCAGCTGAGCGGTGGTCAGTTTGGGAAGGTTCCACCTGCCATTTATACCCGGACCTGAAACACATCGAAGAGACAGCCGATCCTGAATTTGCTTTGGCTTTTGCCCGCATTGAGAATCACTATTTTATGAACCACGGCTTTTTTGAACATGAAAATCAATTGCTGAACAACATCGACACCATTCGCCACATTCCCACGGTGATTATCCAAGGTCGCTACGATGTGGTTTGCCCGATGCAAACGGCCCACGATTTACACCAGGCTTTCCCCGAAGCGGAATTGATAGTGGTGCCAGATGCTGGCCATTCGGCCTTTGAACCGGCCATTGCCAGTGAACTGGTGAAAGCCACAGACAGGTTGGCAAATCAATAAGCAGATTAACAATTTTGACCCACCCAACCCCATTCATGGCTTCATTTTTCAGTTTTGATTTATCGGTAAAATCCGAAGATGGCTGTCGTTTGATTTTTTATCAATCAACACGGGTTAAAATTTTTTATACCATCACTTTACTGGTGGCCTGGCTTGGCATCATGTACTGGTTGTTGCCCGCCATCATTGACCCATCTTCTCAAGCAGGATGGCATCAACCTGCTGCTGTGTTGATGGGCTTGTTTGTGCTGACGTTAATTTGGCGCAGCGGTTTTGTGGTGTTCGATGAAATGTTGCAGCAGGTGGTGTTCAGGCGCTGGCTGCGTAAACTCACCGCGGCCAAAGTGGTGGACTATGCCGACATCAAACATGTGGTGTTGAAACGCTATGCCCATGAGGGTGAAAATGCTTATGTGACTCATGAGGGTTATTTTCATTTGGAGCTCAACAATGGCCAAACCTATTTGTTGATGGTGTTCAACGATGAAGCGCGCATTGAACAGGCACGCAATCATCTAATTAATCACACCCGACTTAAAATTAGGTCTTAAATGTGCGCGAATTCAACGCAGGTGATGATCGGTCAGACTGCCCAGGCGATGCTGCTTGAAGTACAAAGCCAATTGCGGAAAAAATTCATGGAAGTCACGCACTAAAAATTCATACTGTTGCTCCACAACCGGCAAATACTGACTGGCTGATTCTTTGTTGAACGCCCGCTCGGATAAACGCTGATCGATGCGCTGCAAGGCTGCCACAAATCCGCTGAATTTCAAATACTGTCCCAACAATGCAGTCTCTGCCATGCGCTTGACAATGCGCTTGGGCTTTTCTGGAAAATCATCGGCCGTCAACACCGAAGCCTGGTGAAATTGTTGCAGGTAAGCATCAAAATCCAACTGACTGTAAACCGACCAACTGTTGGATAAAAAGTGATCAAATAACAAGTCCAAAACCACCCCTTTGAGGTGCCCATGGTCACCCAAGCGGGCTTTACTGGTGACTAAAATCGGATGTTGGTCTGTGAATTTGTCTATGAAGCGGTGCATTTGCATGCCTTGTATCAGTGGCTTACTGGCACCCTTCCAGCCACGGCCCCGCAGGGGATCAGCCAGCACATTGCCCAGCTGGTAGTCGATGTGCGTCTTTGATAATAAGGTGTGAGCCAGCCAGTTCAATTGATACAGATGCCGTAAAGGATAACTGATTATTACTTGCGACTTATCGCAGGTCAAGTTTCTATGGTAACTGGCCTGTCCATCGTCTGAACCACCCTGATATTACAATAACTCCGCCAAGCAAGGAGTGGACACCGAACAAGCCATTGATTACCCTAAGATATGAAACCAGCACTGTTTTTTATACCCGTGTACCAAGATATTGTTGGCCTATGGACTTAATGAACGATACAATCCGGCTTTTTACAGCCAAAAAAGGCTGCTGTTATGAACACCAACCTGACCGAACAATCCACGCCAACCAGTGACCAAACCCATTTGTTTCTTTATGCTGCCTTGAAAGAGTCACAAGATAACATCCGCACCTACGACACCAAAGCCCAGATTGTAGGCATTGGTTTTATCTTTACCATCGGCATGGTGATTAAATTCAATACCTGGACCACCATTTCTCAGGAATGGCAACACATGGCCACCGTGGCCACCTGGCTGTTAATTATCATTCCAGCGGTGTTCTTTGGCTCGGTACTGTACCCAACCCGCAGGGTGGCACCGGAAGTGTTGAAAAACAAAGCCCATGTACACGGCTTGTTTTATATGAATCACCAAGAAACCGTGACCGACTATGTGGCTCATGTTAAAGACATGGACATTCAACAAGAACTGTCCTATGAATTGTTGAAAGTGTCTTACCTGCGAGACTTGAAAAGGCGACGCTTTTTGCAGGCCATGATGATGGCTACCATCAGTCTGGTGACCCTGTTCGTGTTACAACTGATGCCGCTGTGGGGTCTGATCAGTTAATTTCTGGGAGGAAACCAGGCTGGTTAGTATCAACCTTTATGACAGGTGATACGGCTCCACATGGATTGAAGCATCAGCCACTTTGAACCTATCGACCAGCATGTCTTCCACCGCATGGGCGATGTCGTGGGATGCGGTGATGTTGAGGTCATCATCCACGGCAATGATCAAGTCCACCGCTTTGACATCACCAATCCATCGCGACCTGACTTGTCTGACTTGTTTGACTCCAGCCACAGTGGCCACGGCTTGGTTGAGCACATCCGGGTCTATGGCAAAACCATCAACCAAAATCGGTACAGCTTTTTGGAACAGGCCATAAGCAAAATACAACACCAACAGCGCCACGCCCAGCGCACAGATCTGGTCCAGCCACTGGTATCCCATGGCTGACAATTGCCAACTGACAATCACCAACACCGTGGTGATGGCATCCACCAAGGTATGCTGGGCATCGGCGTGCAAGATATTCGAATTCAGCTTTTTGGCCCAATGCCGTTCCCAGAATGAGATCAACAGGTTCAATACCAGCACCAACAACATCAATGTCAGCCCCCAGGGTTCTGATACCACGGGATCAGGCTCTGACCTGAATGCATGGAGCACAATTTCAACGGCCAGCACCACCAGCAAAGAAGCCAGGGCAAACACCGCCATGGTTTCAAATTTGCGGTGGCCGTAAGGATGGTCTTTGTCTGCCGGCTTGCCAGCCACCCGCATCACCAGCCAAATCACCACGTTATTTAACACATCAGTCAATGAATGAATGGCATCACTGATGACGGCCAAAGAATTGGTGGCGATACCCACGACCAGCTTAATGATCAACACCAAGAGGTTGTAAAGGCCCTCAATCACGATAATTTGTTGCACTTTTTTGTTTTTATTCATGTTTTTCGGTTCCTTGGTGGTCGCTATTTTAACGCATAGGTGATACATTCTGTGCGGAACCCGTTGCTGATCTGAGCTGATTTATATGTCTCCATTGATTATGATTTTCACTGCCTTGTTGCTTGTGACTTGGCTGATTCACAGGTACTCTGGCTTGCACCAAAACATCAGTCTGTTGTTTTTGGCCCAACCCATGATCACAGCGGCTGCACCGATGATGGTGTTCATTGGTGGCATCATTTCCACTCCCATGGCCACTGATCCGGCGTGGGTTACCCTGCCCTTGACTTTCATGATAGCGGGCACGGCCCTGGCCAGCATCCCGGCGGCTTTGCTGGCCAAACGCTTGGGACGACGTCAAGCCACCATGCTGGGTTTTGGCTCAGGCATCGTTGGCGGCTTGCTGGGCATGATCGCGGTGATGAACCACCAGTTTTCCTTATTGATTTTGGCAGCTTTGGTGATGGGCTTCAGTGGCGCCTTTGCCCAACAACTGCGATTTGCCGCGATTGAAAGCCTGGATGACCCCAAAGACATTCCCAAAGCCATTTCACTGTTGATGCTCACCGGTATTTTTGCGGCGCTGATTGGCCCAGAACTGGCCTTTGTCAGCAAAGATTGGATCACCACTGAACACGGTTACGCCGGCACTTTTTTGGGTATCATGGCGCTGGCCTTGGTGGCCATTTTGGTGGTGTCTCAATTCAAAGCCCCACCAATCACCGAGGATGACCTGTCAAAACCCACCCGGCCACTGTCACAAATCGCCAAACAACCGGTGTTTATTGTCGCCATGGTGGCTGCCGCACTTGGTTTTGGGCTGATGAGTTTTGTGATGACTGCTACGCCTTTAAGCATGCACCAATTACACCACCATTCGCTGGAGCACACCAAATGGGTGATTCAATCCCACGTGGCCGCCATGTATTTACCGTCGCTGTTGACCATTTGGCTCGGTGGACGCATCAAAACCAAATATTTTTTATTGACCGGCACATTGATGTTTGTTGGCGTGGTTATCATTGCCAGCCAAGGCCATGAGCTGTTGCATTATTGGTGGGCATTGATCTTGTTGGGCATCGGCTGGAACTTCCTGTTCTATTCTGGCACCACCCTGCTGCCATTAAGTTACCGCAGCCACGAGCGCCACAAAGTTCAGGCCATCAATGATTTCAGTATATTCACCTTCCAAGGCCTGTCATCCCTGATGGCTGGTTGGGTTTTGTACAACTACCAGTGGCAAGGCATTCTCTACACTTGCATACCTTTTCTGATCATCATGTTGGCCATCACCGCCATGCGTTTTCTTACTACCAGACACGAAGCCGACGCACACTGACTGAGTAGTGCTGTAGATTCCTAATGCCTTAAATTATGATGGATTTACCTCACAATATTTTTCCAAATATTGGCGGTGACCTGGCATTTTGATCACGGTTTCTCTGATCGCTGCACGCATGTAATTAAACCTTTGTTTGAGTTCTTCCATATCAAAGGCATCTAAAAACGGGTCATAATTATCGGGCCACATTTCCAGGCCAATAAAAGTGGACACCTGACTTCCCAGGTCGAAAATTTCCTGCTCATAAAAAGCAGTTTGACCATGGACGTTAAACAGTGAGACTTTATTATTCAACGACTCAGGTAGTGGCTGTTCTCGCCATTGGTTCCAAACTGTGGCACCTTTCCTGCTGACGGATAAATAATGCAGGAGGGTATAATCCCGAAGATTATCCAACTCCAAGTGGGTCAAGCGATTGTATTCATTGACCAATGTGTGATCACAACTTTGATCAGGGAACAAATTAAGAAATCGTTGTACAGCCAACTGAACCCATTGCAAACCAGAGACCTCTAATGGATCGAAACCCCCAGCAGCTGAGCCAAAAGCAATGCAGTTTTTCTGCCAGTGCTGTTGTCGCTGCCCTGATTGAAATTCTCGCAAGACCGGTTCCCCAAAAGCAGTGGGTGAAAGTCCTGCGGTGATGATTTCCGTGGCTTCATCAACACTGACTTCTTGATCATTAAAGATAAATTCTCGTTCAACCGTGTCTAACAGCGGAATGTGCCGTAACCAACCTTTGTCTTTACCGACCAGCTGGGTGTAAGGCATCACTTCACCTTTGGTTTTAATGGAAATCGACAAAACTCGGTTCGCCGGTAACCAACAAGACCAATCATCAAAACCCACACCCAAGGCTTTTTCAATTAAGCTGGCATCATTTCCAGAGCAATCGATAAACAGGTCTGCTTCTAGCGCTTCACCATTTGCCAATTGGACAGATTGGATAAAGCCGTTATCCTCATCCAAACTCACATCAACGACTTTTTCAGTGTTGAAGCTGGCGTGACCAGCTAACAACTGGTCAATTAAAAACTGTTTATATCCGGCAGCATCAATGTGTAAGGCATAAGCCATGGTCGACAAAATGGATTTGGGGTCGTTTTGTGGGTGCATGAACCGGTTGTTTTCAGCCGCCACAGCACTCAAAGCATATTCACCAAAGCCAGTGTGATCACCCAACTGCCGCATCTTGGTGGCAAAGTGCTGAAACCCAACAAACTCTGTGGGCGCACCATGTGGCCCCAGGGGCTGAACATAACGGTGACCGGTTTTGTTCCAGTCCTGATAAATCGTGGCCAACTTAAATGTGGCCTGAGTCGCTTGCATCAGTGCCCTTTCATCGATGCCCAATTGGCGATGAAACTGATGGATTTGTGGCAGCATGGTTAACGGCTCTGGTGGCTCGTTATCCGCACCCACCAGGGTAATTTTTATTTGTGGCAAAGATTTGGCAATGGCCGAAGCTACAGTCACAGCTGTGATGCCTGCGCCAACAATGATGATGCTGTTTATTTCTTTGTTTTTCATATCGGGTACCGCTGGGATAAAGGTCCTTTTCAATTGGATTGCTTGGATTGGCGCTTGGAAATCAGGTCACCGGCGCAATATCGGGCAAGGGTTTCATTGTGGGTGGGCATGGCTTGGACTGCTTTGGCAACATCATTTTTCATCTGTGCCATAAACCGTTTGACCTCTTCTGGGTCAGCTGCATCTACCCTGGGATCATAAGATTCAGGTTCCACGCCTTGACCATAAAGTACTTGCAGCCAATTGTGCTCGATAAATAAATCTGAATTTCGGTGCGCCGTGTGACCCCGGTGACGGAAAATATCGATGCGCTCTTGCAGCTCGTCAGGGATGTCCATGGTTCGACAATAATTCCAAAACTCGGAATCATTTCTTCGGGTCATGTGGTAATGAAGGATTAGAAAGTTTCTTGATTCTTCATACTTGATATCCATCCTGCGGTTGAACTCATTCGCAGTTGCCGGTTCAAAGTCTTGATTGGGAAAGTTCCGGATAAGCAGCAATATGGCTCCTTGAATAAGTGCAATACTGGTTGACTCCAATGGCTCTAAAAAGCCTGCGGACAGGCCAATGGCTACACAGTTCTTTTGCCAAAGTTTGTTGCGCTTACCAGTGGTAAAGCGCAATAAACGCGGTTCGTTGATGGGTTGGCCTTCTATGTTTTCCAATAATTGATCCAGGGCTTTGTCTTCACTGAGGTATTGCTCACAAAAGACATTGCCATCACCGGTGCGGTTTTGTAATGGAATTCGCCACTGCCAACCTGCCGTCAATGCCCTGGCACGGGTATAGGGTGGAATGATGGTGTCCTCACTTTCATAAGCAGTAGAAACCGCCCAAGCGCGATTCACCGGTAACCAGTGGCTCCAATCTTTGTAGCCAGTCTTCAGTGTTTGTTCAATTAACAAGCCCCTGAAACCAGAACAGTCGATAAAGAGTTCACCTTCAACAACCTCACCGCTTTCCAGGGTAACCGATTCGATAAAACCTGTTTCAGGGTGCTGTGACACCTCAGTCACTTTACCTTCTATCCTGGTAACGCCCCTGGCTTCTGACCATTTGCGCAAATATTGAGCGTAAAGTGTGGCGTCGAATTGAAAGGCATAAAAATAACGCGACTCGATGGCTTCAGGGTTAAACTGTTGGTGATCAAATTTGTCATGGGCTGACATCATAAACGGCATGTTGTATTCATGTATAGAGCCCGTTTCAGGGTCTTTTCGCATTTTCATCCAGTGGTGGTGAAAAGACACGTCGTTGATGGGAAAACCGTAAAATCCAAAGGCATGATAGTAATCCTCGCCCACTTCACCCCAGTTTTGAAACCGAATCGCCAGTTTGAACGAGGCATTGGTCTCACGCATAAACTCCTGTTCGTCAATACCCAGCCCTTCATTGAAGGTGCGTATAACCGGGATGGTGGCTTCGCCAACACCCACCGTCGCAATTTGATCGGATTCAATTAAACGCACATTACACTGCTCAGGAAGGTGTCTTGCCAAGGCTGCAGCAGTCATCCAACCGGCCGTACCACCACCTACTATTACTATTTCTTTAATCATGACGTTTCTTTATTGCCCTTAATATATCGAATCATTAGGGCCAGTAATTTATCACAGGCGACCTTATATTTCTCTTTTAATCTTTACCCGCAGGATTTTTCGGTTTTAGCCTAGGGTCTGTTCGTGTTTGCCAGTGACGAGTTTACAAATTTTCTTGACATCAGCCATTTTCCAGTTGTACCATTAGTACACACGGTACATAGGGTACATTAAATTGATGGAAATAGTAATCGACATAGAAAGCGCCACACCACTGTTCTCACAACTGGTCATGCAGATCAAACAGGCAGTGGAAAGCGGCCAGATTAAACCGGGAGACCCGTTGCCTTCGATCAGGCAATTGGCCAATGACCTGGACATGAATAACAAAACGGTGGCCAAGGCTTATCGTTTGTTGGAACGTGATTCAGTGATTCAAACCAAAGGTTATCGGGGAACATTTATTCACCCCGATGCCAAAAGCAACTGCAAAGTGGACTTGAATGCATGGGTTCACAAAGAATTATCCCAAACCATCCGCTCATTCAAAGAAGCGGGTGTGACCGACTCAGAAATTCGCATCGCATTTGCTGATGTGCTTAACCAGATAACAGGAGCCTGACATGACTGAATTAACATTATTTATGGTGATTTTCAGCCTACAAATCATTTTATTATCGGCCTATTTCCCTTCGCGAATCTTGGCCAGGGCCAGATACATTCAACAAAACTACCCAGCCAGCACCCACCCGCGGTTGTATCCGCAATCGCCTGAGTTTTTCAATCGCACCATGACCCTATACTTTGGGGTTAATGCAGCAAATTTTGTGCTGGGCTGGGTCATACTGTATTTTATTTACACTGGCGACTTGGTCGGCGAAGAGGGCATCAACCCCATGCTGCCCTGGGGATACTTTATGTTACAAATGATCCCCAGCCAGTTATTGGAATGGTTTGGCTTTCGGATGGCTAAACTGATGAAACAACAGGACCAACGCACCGTCAAAACAGCGCAGTTAAAACCTCGCAGACTGACTGACCATGTTTCACCCATGTTACTTGCCGCAGTGGTTTTGAGTTATGTGGGTTTCGTGTTCTTGGGCTTGTTCTTGGAAAACTTTGAAATCACCTCAAACAGCAAAACTTTGATCATGAGTGGCATATTGTTGGGTGGCTTTATGATTTTTTGGCTCTGTGCTTGGTGGCTGATTAAAGGCAAAACCAAGGACCCATACCAGTCTTCTGAAGACCGCCAAAAAACCGTGCGCATGGCCATTAACACGTTTTGTTTTACCTTGATAGCCTGTTGCGGTTTTATGGCACTGACTTTGCTGATCGAAGCCTACGAATTGAAGGCGGTGATGCCAATCATGATGAGTTTATTTTTACAGCTCCTGGTCATCATTTCCATGGGCTTCATGCTCAATAAGTGCCGAGTGGAAAACATTGATTTTGATGTTTACCGTGCCAGTTAACCCCTACCCACCACATGGAGATTATGATGCAATCAACCACTTATTTTTATGCGGCCTTTCTAGTCCAAATCGTTACCATTTCAGGATTTATTCCTTGGTGGGTGAAAGGCAGGCTACTGACCATGATGCAAAATCATCCACCCGCTGATTATCCCAAGCTGTACCCCGTGTCTCATGACCGCATGCAAAATGTGTTGCAGCTGTTTGCAGGATTCAATGCACTGGTATTGGTCATTGGCCTGGCCATGCTGGCACACCTTTACTGGGGTTCACAGACAGATTTATTGGGCTGGGATAACCAAGGCGGCTTAACGGTCTATTTTTTGCTGCAATGCACACCCTTTTGGTATTTGGGTATGAAAGGCGTGAAGCACCACCAAATGATGCGGGTTTTGAACACCAATCCCAGGCGCTCTGCGCCCTTGCAACCACGAAGACTGGGTGATCGAATTTCATTGAGCTGGCGCATGATGATTGCCATCTCGTTGATGGCTTACATTGCCACGGTAATTTACATGGCGCAAAACCCTTTTCCAGGCTTTGCCGGTTATTGGAATATCTTGTTTGTGCTGGGCCTGAATGCCTTCTTTGCTGTATTGATGTATTTTCAACTGCAAGGCCGCAAAACAGATCCCCACCTGTCGCACCATGATCGCCTGCAACAGCAACACTTAATCTGTCAACTGCTGCTGTTGGGATGGGTATTGGCCAACTTATTCCTCACCATCAACATGTGGCTGGCCAAGTTGGACATGCGGGATTGGAACCTGGTTGTGCAATCACTTTATTTTACCCTGATAGCTTTGATCATGAGTCAATCCAACGTTCAGGAACCCAACGATTATTCGGTTTATCAAACCGCACCCCATTGATTCATCACCATGATGACCACGCACCGGAGAATAAACATGACCATCAAACACCTCATTCAAGGCTTTTTAATCCTTGGCATTTTACTGATAGCCTTGCTGTTACCTGCCTATGCCATTGCAGATCAGCAAGCAGCAAACAGCGAACATATAGCCAACCTGATAAAGACCCTTGAGTCCAAGCGCCAGGAACATCATATCCCGGGCATGGCCATAGCCGTGGTCAAAGACGATCAAATCATCATCAGTCAGGGCTTTGGGGTGATGGATCTGGAACAACAGATTCCTGTCACCAGTGAAACGCTGTTTGCCATTGGCTCAGCGTCCAAGTCTTTCACTGCCACCATGGCTGCCATGCTGGTGGATCAAGGAAAAATTCACTGGGATGATGAAGTGACGAAATATTTGCCAGACTACCAGTTTACCGTTGATGGCAAAAGTTTACCGATCACCCTGCGTGACGCTTTGTCACACAGAACGGGCTATACCCGCAACGACTTACTGTGGGCCAATGGCCAGGCCAGTCGTGACTTGATTCTTGAAACGGCCACCAAGGCCTTACCATGGGACGATTTCAGAGCAAGTTTTCATTATAACAACGTGATGTATTTGGCCGCCGGTGAAGTCATTGCCAAGTTGGCTGGCAGCAGTTGGGATGATTACCTGAAACAAGCTATTTTTGCACCACTGGGCATGCACAACTCCACCTCGATTCATCAGTCGGCTGTTGCCAGTGAAGCCATTTCGTTGGGCTACCAATGGAATGATGAAACAGAGTCGCATGATTTGATGCCCCGACGCAATTTAAACAATGTGGCACCTGCTGGCGGTATTTATTCAAATGTCACAGACATGGCCCAATGGGTCAGGATGTTACTGAAACAGGGCCAAAAGGATGGTAAACCTCTGGTATCACCAGAGCAGCTTCATGCCACTTGGGAGCCGGCAATCAGTATTTCTGATCAAATGAACTACGGCATGGGTTGGTTTTTACGCACTTGGCAAAATCAAAGGGTGGTGGAGCATGGTGGCAACATTGACGGATATGGCGCACAAGTGGCTTTGTTACCTGAGTCCAAGCTGGGCTTCGTGTTGTTGACCAATGTCACGGCAACGCCATTGCAGCAAGAGTCTGTCAATTTGGTGTGGGAACATTTGGCTGCTGATGAATCGCTTGCCAGTGAGGAAGGAGACATTAAGCCTGGCACCGACTACCAAGAATTTGTCGGTGAGTACCATGCCAACTTTGCGTCTTTCAAAGACAGCATGTTCACTTTCCTGATCAATGAAAACGGCAGGCCTGCTGTGGATGTTCCTGGACAAACGGTGTATGAACTGAAAGATCCAGATGCCGAAGGAAAATGGTATTTTGCCATGACTGACAGCATATCGGTGTCATTTGATCGGTCCGATAACGGTAGCGTGACGGCCATGCGCTTACACCAAAATAGACTGGACTTTGAATTACCCAAAAAAGGCGTGAAAATTCTGCCAGAAGTAGATCCTGTAGAACTTCAGCCTTACCTGGGGCAATACCAATCCAAAACGTTCAATGGCACCATTCATGCCATCATGCAAAACCACCGACTGACCCTGGATGTGCCTGGAAAAATGGCTTTCGAATTACATTTGCCTGATGCCCAGGGCTTTCGCCAGTTCCGCATCAAAGACGACATGAGTGCCAAGTTTGAGACCAATGACGAGGGCGAAATTGTTGAGTTGGTGCTTTACAGAGACCAAAGCAAAGTGGTTGATACCGCACCCAGAAAGGCAGCTGAAGACCGTGAACCCCTACCTGACGTCAAAGCGTTGATGAAATTGATGAACACCCAAAAGCAGTTAAAAGCCTTGCGTAAGAAAAGTGGCTTTCAATTGTCAGGGACTGTGGAAATGGTTCATGCCGGATTAACAGGCAAAGTTACCACCGCATTTGAAGCTAAGCACAATTTTAAACAGCACATGGATTTTGGTACATTTGGTGAAATTGATGTTGCGGTTAATGAACAAGGCGGCGCCACCAAGGGCATCAATCCATACACCGAATTCAAAGGCAAATACCTGAAACAAGTGCGCATGGAACATCCCTCAATGGCATTGGACCTGTTAAACCAAGCCGACAGCATGCAAGTCTTGGGCATCAGGGAGTTGCATGACCGAAAAGCTTATGTTTTGAAAGTCAAAATAGCAGACATGCCATCCAGAACCTACTTCATTGATACCCTCAGTGGGGATGTGCTGCGGTTAAAAACCAAGTTAATGAATCCAGTAACCGGAAGTATTCCGGTAACCATTGATTACAGTGACTACCGAACCAAACATGGCCTGCGGATGCCCATGACTGTGAACATCAAGAACCCCATGATGGGCTTGGCCACCATTCGATATGAGGAATTCAAAACCAAACAACAATTCAAACCAGGTTATTTCGTCATCAATCCTTGAATCAATGACTCAATGGCCAGCTTCAATCGCTGGCCTTGGTTTTTTGTTTCATTTTGTCAGCTATAGAAGACATGGCTCGGTCAAAAATCGGAATCTGCTGTAACACCCTTGATTCACCTTTCCGCAACATGTCGGCCAAATCATGGGGGTACAAGTCGACGACTTTGGCCCCTTTGGCATTCACGAACAACAATTTCCCACTGATTGGACTGATCCATGAAAGTTTGACTCTTTGGGGTTTTTTCTTTGAATGAATTTCCAACCACTCACCCAACTGAAATTTCTCGACGCGCTTAGAGTATTTGTCAACAATGGCTTTGCGCTTATCATGAGCGGCATCATCCGAATCCTGTATATCCAGTAACTCGCCGACACTGGATTCGCGGTTGAACTCTTTAGATAACTTCAGGATATCCGCTGGATTGATGTAATCATCGGCGCTCAGTTTACCTTGGCTGCCATTGATTTTTTCCAAACAGGCTTTCATCTCATCCCATTTGGTCTTCAGTTCACTGGGTTCATAGGCTACGGCCTTTAAACCTTCAGCCATCTCAGCACACAATTTACCGATGGCTGTAGACGACAATTTTTTCTTGGTATTGGGGTTGGCTGCTTTGATCAAGCGACTCACAAACTTTTGGTTCTTTTGCAAATCACCTGGTGAGTCCTGTTGTCGCAGCTCAGCTAGGATCAACACATTAGCCCAAGGTTTCAGCAACACTTCTCGCACCAGCGATGGCAGCTTCTGTCCTTCTAACTCTTTTCGCAAAAACACAGCCGTTTGCTTTTTGGCGTGTTGCAAACGCTCTCTACCTGAGATTTTCTCATAGGTTCTGCGCTCTTGGATGTGGGCTTTTTTCTTCAGCTGATGATCAAACTGGATAAACCTTTGAATCAATTTTTCATAATTGATGTTTTTTTCATGGTTGTGCAAAATGAAGTTTACAATCTCTTTCACTTTGTTCAGGAACAAAGACTTCTCATCCACTTCTGGAGACCAGCCAATGGCGCATTGGGCCATGATATTGAGCAATTGACGGGCATTGTTGTGTTTGTCCGAGAAAAAGGTGGGATCCTTCAGTGCGATCTGCAAATAGGGTAATTGTAATTTAGACAACACCAGCTGGATGGTCTCTGGTACGTCGCGATCCTCCACCAGGAACTGAAACATTTGACCCACCAAATCGATGGTGTTCTCATCGGCTTGATTGATTTGTCCCTTACCTTTTAAAGCCTTCAAAGACTTAAGTTTTCTGATCAACTCATCTTTCAACTCAAGCGGACTGATGGCTTGTTTGGTTTCCAGTTCTTTGTCGGTGAATAATTCTGCTTTGATTTGGTTCAGTGCATCGGACAGCTGCGAAAACTGAACAATGCTTTCGGCGCTGTAGTTTTGCTGCGGTTCCTGTTCCCGGTCATGTTGCAGGATGTGGGCGATTTTTTTGTAATTTTCGTCTTCCTCTGACAAAGCTTGGGTCAGGTAGTTGATGGAATTATTAATCGCCTGACCAGCAGGCAGGGGTTTTTTAACCTCAAATTTAATTTCAGGAAGAACACCTTGTTTTTTCAGGTAAGCATTCACTTTCCGATAAGCAGGCCCCAGACTTTCCATCATGTTTTTCTCAAACAACTTGATGATCATCAACTTGATGTTGTTTTCTGACCTCATAACGCTCAGTGACAAGGCAAAGGCATTGATGATCGCATCAGGACCAATGGGGTTGATGTGGTCATCGACCTCTTGATCATCTCCCAGCATATAGGCCAGGCGCTCATTGAGTAAGTACAATTCCTCGTGGTAGGTTTGGGTGATTTTTACCGCCACGTTGTTGATGGCCAACTTTTGATCTAAATCGTCTTCTTTGACTAAAGTTAAAGCCGTTCTTTCAGATTCAGCTACAGCATCCTGTTCCACAAAGTAGACAAAATCACGGGTTTTAAACTTTTGGAAAATCACATTGACGTTCTTAACAAACTGTCGAACCAAGTTGGTTTGATTTTTGCGGATATCGCCTATGGCAGCGAAGTATTGGGTTTGCAGGTCGTTGTTTTTGGCTTGTTCAGCCTGATCAAAGAAAAAATCATTCAGGCCTTCAAAGAAAGTAGCCAGTTTGGGGTTCAACATTTGCACAAAGATTTTGTGAATCCCATGCAATCGTTCATTGAATTCACGGTATTCGGGCGTTGCTGAATTCTCAGCTCCAGAAATTTCCTTTGTGTTGTTTAGGTTGGTGTTTTTATTCATTCAGCCTGCATGTCACAATTCTCACCTGATATCCACAGGCGGTTGTTGTCTAAATTCACAATCAGATGATTCACATCACAAGATTTCCAGCACACACACAGCCCTGGTCAAAAATGACAGGCTCACTTTATCATTGTGCCATGAAAATTCAAATAAATCGAATTCTGTTGATGAATCCACTTAAATAGTAATAAGCCACCAGCAAATCACAGCCATTTTTCACTCACAGCTATTGGCTGGTCAAATATTGTCAGTTTCATACCATTGCCCGCACCAGCTTCATCACATTGGACTTGATCACAAAACGCCCGTACACCAAACTCACCACCAACAAGGTGGCCATCAAGGCCAGCAACGAATACAAACTGATGTCCCAAGGAGCAACGAAAGTCAGGTTAAACCAAAAGGTGGTGATGCTGTAAGCCACTGCATATCCCAATGAACTGCCCGCCACAAAAGCCAGCAGACCCAATAACATCAATTCAATCACGTTGATCGCGTACAAATCTTTGGTCAGCATTCCCATCAACCTGAAATAAGCACTTTCTTGCAATCGGTCCTGTGATGTTGACACCAATGATGTGATCAGAATCATTACCCCAGCCAATACACTCAATCCGGTGAAAATCTGTACCAACTGAGTCAACTGGTCCACAAAGCCTTTCAACTGCTTGGCTATGCTGGCGCCATCCAAGGTGGTGATGCCTGGAAATTTTTTGGCCACATCAGTTTGCAATTGCGGGATGAGCTCACCATCCACTTGGGCGGTGGCAAATTGAATTTGCGGCGCATCGGCCATCACTTCTGGTTGAAACATAAAATAGAAAAATGGACTTGGGCCCCGCTGAAAACGGCTTCTGATGCTACTGACATAGGTATGAATGGGGACGCCTTGAATATCAAACACAATTTCGTCATGCAATGAAATTTCCAAGTACCCACCAATGGTGTCCAAGATTGAAATCGGCACCGGTGACGAGGCGGTACCAGTCAAACCCGTGGCATCGAACAACTGCTCTGTGGCAATGGATTGTTGCAAGAATTCAGTGTCCAGCAAGGAATCACCGTAGCTGAGGTTGAACACCCGGGTGACGTTGTCGTAATTACCCAATTGGTCTTTGAGCGTTTCGGCATCGACACCATTGACCGTGGCGATGCGTGCCCTGATCACTGGGTAATATGTGACTGGGCCTGGCACCATGGCATTGAGTGCTTCATGTTGATCTGACTGGACATCAAGCATGAACATGTTCGGCGAATCTTCAGGATAGGTGTTGATCAACTGTTCTTCAATGGTGTGATTGAGGGCAGATATACTCCACATCACCATCACCGCCATTGACATGGTGGTAAAGAACAACATCGATTGATTGCCTTTGCGGAAAATATTCTGCAACGACAATTTCAATAACCAGTTGCTGACCCAACCGCGGTTTATCAACCAGCGCAATGCCGTCAAAACCAGGCGACTGAACAACATAAATAAACCAATGAGCAACAACAAGCCCAAGGTCAGCTGTAAACCCAACCACCAAGAGGCCCATTCCATAGATAACAAACCATACAGACCAATCATAGAAAACATCAGACCGTATTTGGTGTGGTGCCAGGCAGGTTTGGTGGGCACATGTTGATGCAGCACGGCAACGGGTTTAACAGCCGCCAGCGCTTGGATGGTGCTGTGCGTCATCAACCACGTTAATCCCAATGCAATGAGCAACACTTTCAGTAAGCTCAAACCACTGATTTGAAGGTTAACTTCAGCCGGAATGATGGCTGAAAAGGCGTCGTAACCAAGCCACAAGGTCAGGTAACTGATGCCCCATGCCAGCATCACCGCCAACACAGTCATCATGAAAAACAATTGGTGATAACTGCGTTGTAATTGGCCCACCGGTTCGCCAATGGCCCGGCGAATCGCATTGCTTTGTTGTTGGCGGTTGACAAAGGCTTTGACCACACTCATCAACCCCACGCCTGACAGCACAATCACCGCCACCACCAACAACTTCAAAAACTTAAGAAAATTAGCTGACAGGGCTGAAATGCTTGTTTGAGACTCATCAACAGTGCTGATTCTGAGGGCATCATCTTGACTTAAAGCCGACAATTCAGCCACCGTGTCAGCCACTTCAGCATCTGGCACTTTGATTTCCAAGCGGTGATTAACGCGACTGCGTTGGCCCAGCAATCCGGTGGCAGCGAGGTCAGAATTGAGCATCATGATGCGCGCGCCAAAGCCAAAGGCGGTGAGTGGACGGTCAGGTTCCGCGATGATTTCATCAGCCACGGTAAATGTGGCATCACCCAGCGTCAAAGAATCACCAATGGACAAGCCCAAACCAGTCAGCACCTGCCGCTCAACCAACACCTGACCAGTGGTTAAACTGTCCGGTAAGGATTGATTCGATGCCAACTCCAAGGCACCGTATAACGGGTAACTGAGGTCAACACCTTTGATGCGTACCAACAAAGAAGCTTCGTTGGCATAAGCCATGGCATTGAATTGGCGATCGTATACCACATCATCCGCATTCTGTTGCTGCAGCCACTGTTGCAATTCTGCAGGAAATTCTGCCCTTGAGCTGACAATGACATCACCACCGACCATGGCTTTCTGGTTGTCAACGATGTAGCGGTCAACGGCTGTCTGTAAGGTGTCCAAAGTCAAATAAGCTGCCAATGAAATCAACAGGCTGAAGCAAAACAACAGTGGATATATCCAATGCCCAAACCAAGCCCGGCGGATGATCACTCGACTTAACGATTTGTGGGGTTTTAGCTGGCTCATGGTCTGTTCCTTAAACCAGCTGCCCATCAACCAAAGTGATGGTGCGGTCGGCCATGGCAGCCAAGCCCGGGTCATGGGTCACAATCACCAGGGCGGTGTTGAAAGCCTGTTGTAAATCAACCAATAACTGCATCACCTGGTCAGCATTTTTTTCATCCAAATTTCCTGTGGGTTCATCAGCAAACAAAATTTTCGGTTGTGATACCAATGCCCTGGCTATCGCGGTGCGTTGTTTTTCACCACCCGATAATTGATGAGGAAAGCTATGCTTGCGGTGCGTCAGTTCCACCGCACTGACCAATTCATCGACCCGCTCTTGATTACTTTTTCTGGCGATATTCAACGGGAACGCTATGTTCTCTGTCACATTTAAGGTTGGAATCAGGTGAAATGATTGAAACACAAATCCAATGTCTGATTGTCTTTTGACCGCCAATTGTTCTTCGCTCATGCGAGTCATGTCATCACCGTTGAGCGTGACCACCCCGGAAGTGGGTTGATCGAGGCCAGCCAATAAACTCAATAAGGTGGATTTACCAGAGCCTGACTTGCCCATGATGGCCACAAATTCACCGGTGTTAACCGACAAGCTGATGTCTTCAAGGACAGGAATGGTATCGCCGTCCAGAGCAAATGATTTGTGCAGGTGACTGGCAGTCAATACGGTTTGAGTTACAGTTTGGGTTACAGCTTGTGTTTCGGTCATGGCTTATTGGGTTTCGATGGTTTGTAAGGTTTCTGTGACGACTGGCAAGACATTGCGTTGTACTATGACTTGATAGCCTGCGGCATTGGGGTGAATCATGTCCGCTTGATTTAAACTGGTTTGGCCTGCCACATGTTCCAAAAAGAACGGAATCAGGGGCACTTTGTGTTGTTCCGCCAATTGCGGATACATGTCTTTAAATCCCACGACGTACTCACGGCCCAAGTTATCGTATATTTGCATGCCAGCCAAAATCACATGGGAGCCGGAAGCCTGCACCCGGGTGATGATATCGGCAATGTTTTTGCTGGTCAGTTCCAGTGGCAAGCCCCGCATGGCATCGTTGGCACCAATGTTAACAATGGTAAGATTGGGTTTGAGTTTCAGCGCCCAATCCAGACGCTGACTCAAGCCACTGCTGGTTTCACCACTCAAACCTGAGTTGATGACTTTGATGTCGGTGCGGCCTTGTTGATGTAAGGCGTCTTGCAAAACAGCTGGGTAGGCATTTTCTTTGCGCACACCCAACCCCTCAGTTAGGGAGTCACCAATGGCCAAAATCGTAAATGATGCCTCGTTATTGACTGGTTCAGCTTGCGCTTTTCTGGTATCATTTTGAGCGCTGTTTTGCTCCTGACAACCAGTCAAAATCAAGCACATGACGAATGCCAAACCCATCAGATTAAAGGGTTTAGCTTGAGAATTTTTGAACTGTTTAAACATGGGTGGTAAGTGTGTCTGTTTTCCTTTTCAACAATAGATAATAAGTCACGAAGTTTAACCACACAAGCTTCATTTTGACGTGAAATGTGAATTCAGCAAAAATTGATTCACCCAAACTTCACCACCAACAGCTAAAATACCGAATTCAGGATAACCGCTAACACACTGTGAAATACACCAACAACACCCAATTCAAGCACCACGACCAACCCAAAATCGGCGTCTTACTGGTCAACTTGGGCACCCCCGATGCCCCCACCAAACAGGCGCTCAGGAAATACCTGAAGGAATTTTTATCTGATCCGCGGGTGGTAGAACCTGCTTTTCCTAGATGGATTTGGTGGCTGGTTCTCAATGGCATCATCCTCAATGTCAGGCCCAAACGCTCAGCGGAAGCTTATGCCACGGTTTGGGACAGCGTTGGAGAAGGTTCGCCCTTATTGGCCATCAGTAAACAACAGCAACAAGCCGTCGCTGAAGCTTTACGTGAAACCCACCCACAAGTGGTGACAGCACTTGCCATGCGTTATGGCAACCCTTCCATCAGCCATGGATTGCAACAGCTCAGGTCACAACAAATTGAGCAATTGCTGGTTTTGCCTTTGTATCCACAATACTCTGCCACCACCACCGCATCGGTATTTGATGCCGTCACCAGTGAATTACAAAGTTGGCGACATGTGCCTGAAATGCGGTTCATCAATCATTACCATGATCACCCTGATTACATTCAGGCGCTGGCCACCCGTGTCAAATCCCATTGGCAAAATCATGGCCAGCCAGATCAGTTATTGATGTCATTTCACGGTATCCCTAAACGGTATTTATTGAACGGTGACATGTACCACTGTGAATGTTTAAAAACCGGTCGCTTGTTGGCCGAAGCCCTTGAACTGTCCACCGAGCAATACCAAGTAACCTTTCAGTCGATATTCGGACGCGAGGAATGGCTTAAACCTTATACCATGGATACCTTAAAATCACTGCCCCAAGCGGGACACCAACACGTTCAGGTCATCTGTCCAGGATTCGCTGCCGACTGTTTGGAAACCCTGGAAGAAATACAGGTTGAGAACAAAGGTTACTTCATCGAGGCCGGGGGCCAAGAATTCAGTTACATACCCGCTTTGAACAGTGACCCTGCTCACATAGACTTATTGAGCGACCTGATTAAAACACACACCCAAACCTGGGTAGATACTGCGACCAGAGACACCGATCAGGCAGCCAGCTTATATCAGCAACACCCTCACAACAAACCCTAATCTTTGGGTCCAGCTGCTGGGCAGCTTGTCCAGTTATTTAACCAGCCAAATACAGCGCACCACGAACAAAAAAAGCCCGTTCATTGAACGGGCTTTTTTTAGTACTTGATGAAAGAGTCAGTTTAGCTGACTCTTGTTGTTGTCATCATGGGGCCTCACAGCCGGTGATGCGAACATCATCAATGACCCAACCTTCAGGTCGTCCAACCGAACTGTCAGAAGCCATGCGGAAACCAAACTGCACTGTTTGACCGGCATAGTTATCGACATCTACATTGAACACCGTTTCTGCCATCGGATCACCACACCAACCTTGTTCGCCGGCTGCTGGGTTAGAAAATCCGCTGTCAATGGTGCCATCATAGGCATTGTTGATGATGTCTGCATCAGTGATTTGGGTGAATGTTGAGCCATCTGTTGAAACCATCAACTGAGCGGCATCATAACATCCAGCACCACCATCTTCGATGGTTTGGGTATTCCAGAAACGCAGTGTCAAAGGCCCAACACCAGTTGGCATGGTCAACATGGGAGTCACCAGTGTGGTGTCGTTGACAGACGGCAAATCATCTGCCTGGAAGGCTGTGGTACCACCACTACCAACACCCAACAATTCCCAATTGACATCGCCAGCAGCGGTGTTAATCGTGAAACCTTCGTCGGTGGGGTCACCTGCTGTTAAACCAGGTCCACTTTCAAAGCCATGGGCATATATCAAATCATCATCTTGGAAATCAAAATAGTAGTAATTAACTTGATTGGTTCCCAGTGCGCAGTCACCTGGTGCCACTTCGGTGGTGAAGCTATAAACCGCAGAAGTTGATGGGCCACAAGCGTTGATGGTCCTTACCCGCCAGTAATAGGTGGTTGAGGTGTTCAATTCTTGATCAACATCGTGGCTGTTGGTATCAACCGTAGCACTGTAGACTATGGATGAAAAGTCTGAATCGTCATCAATTTCCACCACATATGATCCTGCTTGTGTAACGGCATCCCAAGTTAAGGTTGGCATCACATCGACATTGGTTGATGTATCGGCAGGTGCTGTTAAGTTGGCACTGCTTGGGATCGCATCAAACACATTCAACTCCAGGTCATTGGTTTTCACGCCTGTCGTGGAATTGGCTTCCAATTCAAACAGGTGTTGTCCTACTGCCACATTGGCCGTGTTAGACAAAGTCAATGTGGTGGTATTACCTGGTATAACCGGATTGCTGGTAAAAGATGCCAAGGCATTGGCCGGTAAGTTATTGGTAGACAATGTCACAGGATCTGTATACGACAAAATAGAACCCACATCGACAAGGTAATCTGCATCAGCAGGAGAACACACTGAGACTTCGCTAGGGGTTGTGCTTAAGGTGTAGTCTTCTTGCAGTGCACAGTTAGAACAAACCAGCGCAAAATCCTGATCAGTGGCATCGCCAACGAAAGGCACACCATCACCGGCAATATTGACTGCCCTTACCCTGATGGTGGCAGAACCACCTGGGGCTGGGATAAACACATTTTCATTGTTGTTTATGACATCGGCTGAACCGCCGGTGGTAGATACACCACCACTGAAATCGTTACCCAGGTAGGTATTTCCACCATTAACCACTTCCAGATCCAGGTTATTCACCAATGCTGGATTGGCACCAATGGCACCTGGGGCATCTGACCAAGTCAGGGTGACTTTCAATGGTTCATTGGTGTCTTGTACACCCACAGTGATTTCCCAAACATCTCCAGTGTCGTCCAATATATCTTCTTGGTCGAAAAACTCAAAAGGAGTCACAGGCTCAAACAAATTTTTCAAATTAATTTGACCCCATCCTTCTGCGTTATTAGGGATGTCACCAGCACCGGAAATGTCATGAGCCGTGTTGACCAACAGCGCTTTACTCATGGCCGCTGACGGATCAGCACCGACGTTGTTGTTACGCCACCATTCAGCGATCAAAACCACCGCGCCAGAAGTTTGGGGAGCAGCCATACTGGTGCCACTACAAAATGAATATTGGTTGTTGGTTCCTGCAATGGCGGTTCCACATGAGCCACCATCATCGTTGCGGGTTGAACCGACTGACTGTCCAGGGGCTGCAATGGTAGGCACTGTGCGCCCATCAACGGCTGGTCCTCGACTGGAAAAACTGGCCATGGCTTCCACATCGCCAGAAACGCGCCAAGTTTGTGTGGCCGCTGTTACGATCACGTTTTTGGCCTCTTTGGGTGAAGTCAAAGTATTGGAACCAGGACCCGAGTTACCGGCAGAAAATACCCAGATGTATTCTTCCGCGCCAGGAACATCAAAATTACCATCACGGGTGGCAATATCAATGGTGCGTTCAGTGGCTTGGTAACCATGATTTGTTCCCTCACCTGATGTCCAGCTGTTGTTGGCACCCAGGGCACCACCCAACACGCCTTGTTTAGACAACTCCTGCCAACCACCAGCTGGTGGCCAAGAGTTTTGGCTGCCACAAATAGGATTTTGCGCAAAGATGGAATATCCTGGCGCTACACCCAAGCCATACAAGTAGCCATCGCCATCAGTAAAGCCAGCAGTGGCATCACCACCCGTAATACCAGCCACATGGGTACCGTGCCCACCACTTGCTGGATCATCACCTGGACTAGCGAATTCACAACCAGGATAGTTATGACCACCTACGATGCGGGTATTGAGGTCGCCATGGGTGTAATCCACCCCGGTATCGGTAATTGACCAAATCACCCCAGACCCGTCCAATCCAATGGTGGTCAGCCAATTGTCATAATTCAATGAAGGTTGACCTGTACCTTCAAAATTACCAGCCACAGTCTGAGATGAACTTTCGTCATCCAGAATCGGCTCTGCACCGACGTAACCAACCCACACCACTTCTGGAATGGCAGTTAACATGTCCAGGTTGTTTTGCTCAACTTGGATGATGGCGTCATACAGTTTTTTATCGGGCTGGGCTGGGTAATAATTCAATACATTGGCGCCAAGTGAACTCAATTTATTGACCAGCGCTTCAGGTGAACCCGAATTATAAAAGTGCACGTCTACATTGGAAATCATGCCCATGCGCCCTTTCAAGTGAGGGCTCTTACGATAGGCTTTATTGAAACTGCCCGCCCACCGGACAAAACTCAAGTTTTCAGTCGCCCTTATTTGCGATGAATTGCCCCAAACCAGGTAGGTATTATCTGGATAGTACTGTAACAATTCAAAATCTTGTGCGGCCAATTGATCCAGCCAGTCTTGTTTTATTTTGCCATTGAATTGAACCAGGAAAAGGCCTTCACCTTGGGCCGTTTCAATGGACACAGGGTCAGCTGATGGCACTTTGACCAAAGGATCAAACTGATAATTTAAGAATCTAATTTCGGTGGAAAACGCACCACTACTGAATAACAAAGTCAGTAACAGCACAGGTAATTTTAATTTCATTGGATCATCCTCTTTTTTTATATTTGGATTATCTTATGCAGTTGAGCCACAAAATACAAGACAAACAAACATGCATAAATGCAATTAACGCACCTCTGCCTGGTATTTATCTCAACAGATCCGCGACGCTCTCATTCATAGCGTTTCAGTTGGTATTCCCAAGGTGATTTAAGCACTTCTATTTTCACCACCTTATGCTGTTCTTGATCCACATAAAACAATTGTGAAGGTGCGCCTCCTGAATACTTGATTTTGTAAGTATCGAACGTGCCAGCTGGTACTGTGATTTGTGCCGTGCCTTCATGGGTGATAACAACAGACTTTTGCTCAGCGTCATAGCCATTAAACCATTTGATGTGCAGAGGGGATGTTGGGCTGACGGGAACGAGGTGGGCCAACATGATGGCACTGGTGCGTTCTAAAGTCCCTTCAGCTAAGGATTGATTGATCTCCAGCCTGCCTTGGGCTTGATAAGGTTGTCGAGCCATTTGGCTGTGACCGACCACCTGTTGTTCATGCCATTTCAGATTAATGTCAACGGGTCCGCCCATTTGTCCAATCATGCTCATGTTCAATGGTGACATGTCCGTACTCAATACGTCAGCTTTGATATTGGCATCGATACCAAAAGCCTCGATGGTGGTGGTCTCTTCCAATGAGATGACATCTTCCTGTCGTTTGAAATGGTGGGTAGAGTGCCCCACGACTTCACCTTTGAATAACATATCAAAATGCAACTGACCTTCGAAAAAGCGTTGCATCACCAGCTGGAACCCGGTGACCGGTGCGGTGGCATCACTGGGCCAGCTTTTTAAATGGTTGACCATGTATGTTTCATTCTCTCGTATCACTTGATAAACGTTGTCATAATTGACTTCATCAAGGCTTGCGCTGGGTTGGCCCGATAACAAATGCAACAACATGGGCGTGGTGTTACTGTGGCCTACAATCAATGCATTTCCCTGACTGAACTTCAATTGTGCAGCCAAATCAGCCAGCTTGGAGGGGTCATATAAGGTCACTTCCAACCCCAAAAGATTGCTTAATGGTGCTGCTGTCTGACGCGTTCGTTGGTAGTCAGTACTGTAGATTTTTGTGATGTTGGCCTGGCTGAGCATGGCTGCCAATTGCTGGGCCCGCTGATGGCCTGGCGACGTTAAAGCCGGGTCTTTGCTGCCATCTTCCACCTTCTCTGCGTGACGCACCAAATACCAAGTTTGGCTGTTGACAGCCAGACTCAGCATCAGCAGCACCCACATCATCATAAATTTTTCTTTCATATGATTAACCTGTCGTTGTTGGCTATGATTCTAACAAGAAAACAGCTTGTATCCATGCATGAATAGTCACGATTAACAGCACCTGGTTTTGTGATAAAATCTTTAGACATCGATAACTCAGGGGGATCTTATGAACCGCAGACTTCACTTCTTTGTGGCCGCTGTAATGACCATTTGGGCACAATGGGCCATTGGCTACAGCATCAACATCAACCCTGCCTCAGGTGATACTTTAGGTGCCTATCCGATCACCATCAGTGGTGTTCCCAACCCGGCATCGGTAACCCAGGTATTAATCGGCGGAGCCGACTGTAACAACATTCAAGTCACTTCCACTGAAGTCAATTGCCTTGTTCCAGCTGGTACCGGAGACCAACCAGTCCTGGTGTACAGCGATGCCACCCAAGTCTTCAATAACAACTCTCACATTTTTGCTTACCAACCACCCATGCCATTTCAAGTCACTCCAAACACAGTGGCACAAACGGGTGGCACACCCATCACCGTCAGTGGGAGTAATTTTGGCCCCGAACCCGGCCAAGTCTTAGTCGGTGGTGTCGATTGTTTCATTTTAAGCCACAACCAAAGCAGCATTGACTGTTTCGTGCCAGCTGGACGCGGCAGCGATAAACCCGTCACGGTGATTCAGTCTAACGGTAAATCGGCCACCCTAGCCAATGCCCTTTCATACCAAGCCTGTGCTCCAGGTACTTTTTACAACAACGGTCAATGCTTGTCCTGCGCCGTTGGCACATACCAGGATGAAGCTGATCAAGACAGCTGTAAAATGTGTGAACCAGGAACTTTTAATGCTGCCACCGGGGCCACCCAATGCAACGCTTGCAATGTCGGATCATTTGCCGCTTCTTTTGGTTCTGCCCAGTGCAACTTGTGTCCTCAAGGCCGGTTCCAAGACCAAACCGGACAAGCCCAATGCATGGCTTGCCCATTGGGTACGTTCAATGACCAAACCGGTGCCTCCAGCTGTAGCGCCTGTGCCATTGGACAATTTGGCAACGCCATTGGTCAAACGTCATGCAGTGATTGCCCTGTGGGTACTTTTCAAGACCAAATGGGACAAAGCAGTTGTGAAGCCTGTTCAGCAGGCACAGTGAATAACATCACCGGTGCAGCCAGTTGCAGTGCTTGTGCTGCCGGAACATTTGCAGCGTCTGAGGGCTTAACCACCTGCAGCGCCTGCCCTCAAGGAACCTTTCAAGGTGCTGCTGGGCAAAGCAGCTGTCAAGCCTGTGCTGCCGGCACCGCCAACAACACCACCGGCGCCACAGCCTGTAACAACTGCGACCCAGGTTACTTTGCAGCCACTGCAGGCGCAAGTACCTGCACGGCTTGTGCTGCAGGCGAGTACCAGGACCTGCCAGGTCAGCAGACATGCAAATCCTGTCAGCCAGGAACCGCTAACAACCAAACGGCTGCCACCACGTGTTCCGATTGTGCTGTTGGAACCTTTGCTGCTGCCAGCGGACAATCCAGCTGTCAAGCTTGTACAGCAGGCACTTTTCAAGCCAACACGGGTCAGACCCATTGTCAGGATTGCGAACCCGGTACAGCCAGTAACATCACCGGAGCTGATGCTTGCACAGCTTGTGTGCCAGGCACTTTCGCTGACAGTTCAGGACAACTCAGTTGCACCGCATGTAACCAAGGCACTTATCAAAACAGTGCCGGACAAGTCTCTTGTAAAGCCTGTGGCCCAGGTACCATTGCCAACAGCACTGGCAGCAGTGCTTGTACTTTGTGCACGGCGGGCACCTATCAAGATGGGGTGGGACAAAACACCTGTTTTGAGTGTGAAGTGGGCACATTTGCAGCATTTTCTGGTAGCGCCCAATGTACCCAGTGTCCATCCGGTTCTTTTCAGGATCTAACTGGACAAAGTAACTGCCTGACATGTCCTGACAGCTTCATTCAACCAGCACCAGGACAAAGTCAGTGCTTGGGCCCAGGTCAGTGCGATGCAGTTTATGGGCTGTTCTTCTCTGAATTTGAGTCTGGGTTGGAACCCGTGGATAATTAGGCATGAACAACACCAGCTAATCAGCATAGGGCGTACGGAAAGTTTTTGTTACAATGACTGGTTTCACAACCAGGTCTTGCAGTGTTCAGAAAATCGGCGTCATTTTTTATCTTGGTGGCCTTGCTGTGGGTGCTGCTTTGGTCGGTCATTCCAGATGCCAGCCCAGATCAATTTTCTTTTACCGATGTGCTGCGCTTTTTGCCCCTGTTGTTTTCATTTTCAGCAACTGCTTTCGCGGTGGTCATATTGGTGATTCGCTATTGGGGCGTTGACATCATCAGCAACCTGTTCCCACAAACCCGGCTGGCCTTTTGGTTGGGTCAACATGCCTACCAGTTCAGTCAACCTGCCACCACCTTGCAGCTCCAGTATTTGGGGCCAAGTGCCCACATCGCATTGCAGGTAATCAATCCAGGGAACAAGCAAAAGCTCAATTTATCTGCAGGGGAAATGCAAGCGCTTCATTTAGGTCACATCCGCAACAACCCCAAATTGCGATGGCGAGATGCAAACGGCTTAAAATCCGAGCAAGAATTACCCATAAAACACGACTTGAAAAAGTGGGGTAAAAATCTGGTTATTGAGGTTTTTATTGAAGGCACAGAAGCACGAATCCAAACCATAGCATAAGTCAGGCGACTGCCTGAAGCTGTTCAGTTTTTGGTTAACACTTGCTGAATGGAAGGCTTGGTCAGGGCGTCTTGCAACAAGGCATAAGATGGGCGTATTTTGTGCGCTTCAGACAGCTTCAGATTGACCTTTTTATCGGCTTTTTTGTAATGCACATACAGCTGTGCTTTGCCTTGACCGTATTGATTAAGTAGGTCATTGATGTCGTTGGGCAATTGTTCACTGTTTTCGGAGGTCACAAAACATATGCGGTCACAGTACAGTGCCACCGCATCATCCACAGACAACAACTGACTGATGCTGGTAACAAACACTTCATTGTCGGGCTGACCTTCCTTGCCTTTGAAAGACTTCATGCCAGCAGTGCCTTCAATCAAAACCATGGAGTTGGTTTCCAGTATGGCCTGATGTTCATAAAAGAGCTGTTCGGTTAAGCTGAATTCAAAAGCACCGGAAGCATCAATCACTCGAAACTTCATCTTGCCGCGAAAACCTGGGCGGGTGCCAGTGACCATTCCCAACACACGGTATTCCTTTTGCTTGGCATTGCGGATGTTCATTTCTTGCAATTTGGCCAACTCAAATGTGGTGACATGCGATAGCCAGGAGGCTGCCATCCGCAATGGATGGTCCGTTAAAAAGGTTCCAGTCACAGTTTTTTCTGCCAATAACCGGTCTAACAAAGGATCTTCCTGGACTTCCGGCAACTGTATGGATTGGTAAGAACTGTTGCCGCCGGCACTGCCAAACAAATCAAATTGACCTGAATCTTTGTCCTTACTCATCTGGTCCGCGGCTTTGACCACCTGTTCCATGCCGTCCAGTAATTGCCTGCGGTTGTCATGCAATTGATCAAATGCCCCAGCCCTGATCAAAGCCTCCAGGGTTCTTTTGTTTACTTTACGCAAATTAACCCGCGTACACAAATCTTGAAAAGACTCAAAGGGTCCGCCTTGTTCCCTGGCCTCAATGATGGCTTCAATGGCCCCCTCTCCCACACCTTTGATGGCTCCCATGCCATAAATGATGGCACCATCTTTGGCTTTGAACTTATACACTGAAGTGTTGACATCGGGTGGCTTGACTGTAATTTTAAAGCTGCGGATGTCGAACAACTGGTTAACCACTTTTTCGGTGTTGTCCATATCGGCTGACAGTACCGCGGCCATAAAGTGAACCGGATAATGCGCCTTCAGGTAAGCCGTTTGATAAGAAACCAGGGCATAGGCGGCCGAATGCGATTTATTGAAACCATACCCGGCAAAAGTTTCAATCTGCGAAAATATTTCTGCGGCCAAATCGCCATCAACACCCCTTTCAACGGCGCCATCAATGAAAATTTGTTTTTGTTGTGCCATCACTTCATGGATCTTTTTACCCATGGCTTTACGCAAGATGTCGGCACCACCGAGGGTAAAGCCAGAAAGTACCTGAGCAATTTGCATCACCTGTTCTTGGTACAAGATTACGCCATAGGTCGGCTTGAGGATATCGGTCAGGGTTTCATGTAAATAATTCGGGGTTTCCAATCCATGCTTACACTTCACATAGGTGTCCACCATGCCAGAATCGAGCGGCCCAGGGCGATACAGCGCCACCAAGGCAATGATGTCTTCAAAGCTGTCAGGCCGCAAGCGACCGATCAAACTTTGCATGCCCGTTGACTCCAATTGAAACACAGAAGTGGTCTTGGCCGAACGCAACAACGCAAAAGTTTTCTTGTCATTCAGGGGGATGGTATCTATGTCCAGGACTTTTCCAGTTTCCTGGGTGATTGATTGCAACGCCCAATCGATGATGGTTAAGGTTCTCAATCCCAAGAAATCAAATTTAACCAGACCGATGGATTCCACGTCGTCTTTGTCAAACTGTGACACCACCGATTGAGAGTTTTCTTCCACATAAACCGGACAAAAATCACTGATGGCACTGGGTGCAATGACCACGCCACCGGCATGTTTTCCGACGTTGCGTTTGAGGCCTTCCAACTTCAAGGACAGGTCAATCACTTCCTGGGCTTCCTCGTCCTCTTCATAAAGATCAGCTAATTCGGGTGCTTTTTTCAGTGATTCGGTCAGGGTAATGCCCAGGTCATTGGGAATCAATTTGGCTATGCCATCCACCACCGGATAAGGGTATCCCAAAACCCGCCCAGCATCTCGTATCACCGCTTTGGCATTCATTGAGCCGTAAGTGATGATCTGACTGACTTTCTCCTTACCGTATTTATCAGCCACATACGCAATCACCTCATCACGCCGATCCATACAAAAATCGACATCGAAATCGGGCATGGAAATCCTTTCCGGGTTGAGGAATCGTTCGAACAGCAACTCGTATTTCAATGGATCCAAGTTGGTGATCTTTAACACATAGGCCACCAGCGAACCGGCACCTGAACCACGACCAGGTCCTACCGGAATGCCGTTGTCCTTGGACCATTTGATGAAGTCAGAAACAATCAGAAAGTAGCCAGGAAAGCCCATTCCCAAGATCACTTTGATTTCATGCTCCAAGCGATCAAAGTAATCTTCCACGGTGTAATCGGGATCAGGCCCAAATTCATCCAGTTTGGCTTGTAAGCTGTCCTGGCACAACTGTTCAAAATAGCTGTCAATGGTCAAACCATCAGGAATGGGGAATTCGGGCAAGTAGTAATCTTTGAAATTAAAATCCAGTGTACAGCGTTGGGCGATGTGCCAACTGTTTTCAATCATCGCGGGATAATCGCTGAACAAGGCCTCCATTTCAGCAGGTGATTTGATGTATTGCTCTTCGGTGTAGTCTTTCGGGCGTTTGGGATCAGCTAACACCAATCCCCGGTTGATACAAATGCGGGCCTCATGGGCATTGAAATCCTCGATTTCCAAAAATCGACATCGGCCGCTGGCCACCATGGGAATGTCTTGGTGAGCAGCCATGTAAATCGCCGCTGAATTGATGGCTTGCTCATGGGCCCTCTGGATGTCAGCAATGGCCAGGTAATATCGGTCACCAAATGCTTTTTTCCAAACCAACAATTGATCGGCAGCCTGCTCAAGCTTCTGTTGTTTGATGGACTGTCCGATGTCACTGAACATGCTGTCAGCCAACACCAACAAGCCCTGGTTGTGTGCAACAATAAATTCCTGACTGACACAGGGTTGGTGGTGTTGGTTGCGGTGGTATTGGGCATGCGAAATGATTTGACTTAAATTCAGGTAACCCGCGTGATCCTGACATAACAGTGTTAACTCAAATACCTGATTGGGATCGGTCTCACTGGTTACCCACACGTCGGCACCAATGATGGGTTTGATGCCTGCTTTTTTGGCGGCATTGAAAAATTTGATGGTGGCAAACACGTTGTTCATGTCGGTGATGGCCACCGCCGGGATGCCCAACTGCTGGATTCTTTTAACCAGCTGTGGAATCCTGATGGTTGAATCCACTATCGAAAATTCGGTGTGTACATTCAGGTGTATGAACGTGGGTTTGGCCATCAAAACACCTCTTGTTGCAGTAAATTACGCACTGGCGCAAAAGATTTGCGGTGTTCCGCGCAGGGTCCCAAATCATGAATGGCCTGGATGTGCTGGCGGGTGCCATAGCCTTTGTGTTGGGCAAAGCCATAGCCTGGATAACGTTGGTCCAAATCCTTCATCAACTGATCTCTGGCACATTTGGCCAAAATTGAAGCGGCACTGATGGCGGCTACTTTGCCATCGCCACCCACTATGGCTTCTGCAGACACGCCAAAATCTGGTGCCCGGTTGCCATCGACCAAGACTTTTTCGGGTTGAACAGCCAATTGTTGCACCGCCATTTGCATGCCAGTTAGGGTGGCCTGCAAGATGTTGATGGCGTCAATGCGGTGGGCATCAACATGAATCACGGTCCAGGCCATGGCCGTTGTTTTGATGAGGGGCTCCAACTTCAAGCGCTGAACTTCCGTGAGCTTTTTGGAATCATTCAACCCAACAATGTCTTCACCCAAGATCACAGCGGCCACCGTTACCGGCCCAGCCAGTGGACCGCGCCCTGCCTCATCCACGCCGGCAATCAACATGATGACTCCAAAAAGCGCAACACCGCCTTGCCGGCCTGGTCAGGGTCATCAGGCAACAGCGATTGGTGGATGCGGGTGAATTCATCAACCCATGTTGCTGCGGGTTTGGACATGACTTCAGTACATGCCTGGGCCAAATTATTGGGGTTCAATGCCCGCTGCATCACCTCCGGTACCAGAAACCCCTGGTGCAACACATTGGGCAAAGAGTAATACGGTAGTTGCATCATTCGAAAGGTTTTGACAATCCACCAGGTCAAAGGCGAGATGTGGTACGCCACCACCATGGGGGTTTTGCACAGCATAGCTTCCAGGGCAACTGTACCAGAACCCAGCAAGGCAAAATCGGCAGCCATCAGCGCATCACTGGCATCATCCACCCAATGAATATCAAGCTGATGGGCTTTAGCGATGGCCTGTACCTGGTCGATTTTAGCCGGTGAGACATTGGCACTGATGATCTGCCATTCAGCGTCCAGTTTGAGTGACTTGATGGTTTCAGCAAACACGGGCATCAAGGTGTTGATTTCTCGTTTTCGACTACCAGGTAACAAAGCCAATACTTTTTTCTTGGCCAATCCCAGTTGTGCTTTGGCCTGATCTTTATCCACCTGTAAGGGTATTTTTTGAGCCAAAGGATGACCCACAAACTCAGCTGAGATGGCGGTTTGGTTATACAGTTCAACTTCAAATGGAAACAGCGTCATCAGACCATCGATAAAATGCGCCATTTTGAACACCCGCTTGGGTCGCCAGGCCCAGACCGAAGGGCTGACGTAGTGCATGACCTTGATGCCTTGTTTCTTTAACCCTTTGGCCAATGAAAAATTCAGGTCAGGCGAATCCACGCCGATAAATACATCGGGCGCAAAGGCTGTGATTGCTTGCATGGTGTGTTTTTTGGCTTTCAGGATTTTCGGTAAATCTTTGAGTACTTCAGCCAAGCCCATCACCGAAAACACTTCATTATCGGCCAACATTTCCACGCCCGTGGCTTTGATTTTCTCACCACCCACGGCGACGATGCGAATGTCTGGGGACAAGGTTTGTAAGGACTTGATCAAAGCAGCGCCTAACAGGTCGCTGGAGGCCTCACCAGCCACCAATGCCACTTTAAAACCTGGCACTGACATCAGCGAATGATGCTGCGTGTGGACTCTTTAATGAAGTCCACCATCATTTTTACATCTTCAGATTCGGTTGCCATGGCTTCGAGTTCTTGCACGGCCTGGTCCAGTTTTAAATCAGACTTATACAACACCCGATAAGCTGACTTGATGTTGGCAATCCTGTCTTTGCTGAAGCCACGGCGTTTAAGTCCTTCAAAATTAATCGCTCTGGGGATGGCTGGGTTGCCTTGCGCCATCACAAATGGCGGCACGTCTTTCTGAAAGCCTGAATCCATGGCGCTGAACGCATGGGCTCCGACGCGACAAAATTGATGCAACTTGGTGAAACCACCTAAAATCACATAATCTCCCACATGCACATGTCCTGCCAAAGAACTGCAGTTGGCCAAAATGGTGTGGTTACCCAACACACAATCATGGGCAATGTGAACATAGGCCATGATCCAATTGTCATCTCCCACCACCGTAATGCCTTCGTCATCTATGGTGCCGCGGTTGATGGTCGCGTATTCTCTGATGGTGTTGTTGTCACCAATGACCAACCGCGTGGGTTCATTGGCGTATTTTTTATCTTGTGGATCCTCACCAATCGAGGCAAAGGGGTAAATGGTGTTGCCTTTCCCAAGCGTGGTGTGGTTGGCCACCACCACGTGTGACTTGAGTTCACAGTTATCACCAATCACGGTATCGGCTTGTATGATGCAATAGGGGCCAATGGTTACGTTGTCACCGATTTGCGCACTGGCATCAATAATGGCAGTCGGATGTATCATTTTCTTTTCTCAGCACAAAGTAAATCAGCTTTGGCCACCAATTTGCCTTCAACAGTGGCTTTACACGCATAAAGTGTCATGTTTTTGATGACCTTTTTGATGTGGCACTCAAACAACAATTGATCACCAGGTACCACAATTTGTGAAAATTTGGCATTATCGACTTTTACCAAGTAAAACAGTGCATCATTGGCCAGGCCATCACGAGACAATTGGGTTAACACACCAGCTGCCTGAGCCATGGCTTCTACCAACATCACCCCTGGCATCACCGGATGGTCTGGAAAATGTCCGGCAAACTGCGGTTCGTTAAAGGTCACATTTTTGATGGCTTTGATCCACTCGCCGGGCGCATAATCAACCACGCGGTCTACCAACAAAAACGGGTACCGGTGGGGTAACAAATCCATGATTTGCTCTACACCAATGCTTGTTTTATGTTCAGTCATTCAGTTTTTTCTCCATTCGATTCACCCGGCGGGCAATTTGGTCCAGTTGCCTCGCTCTGACGGCATTTTTGCGCCACAGTTTGGTTGGTTGTAAGGGCGCAGCAGCACTGTAAGATCCGGCTTTTTTGATGTCATGGGTGACCAGTGACATGGCTTGGATGGTGGTACCATCGCAAATACTGATGTGGCCAACGATGCCTGCACCGCCGCCAATCAGACAATTTTCACCAATCACCGCTGAACCTGCCACCGCCACACAACCGGCCATGATGGTGTGGTCACCAACGCGCACATTGTGACCAATTTGAATTTGATTGTCTAGCCTGACATCATCACCCAATACCGTGTTTTCGATGGCGCCACGGTCAATGGTGGTGTTGGCCCCAACCTCACAGTCGTTCCCGAGTTCTACCACGCCTGTCTGCGGAATTTTAACCCAGCCATCATGGTCTCTGGCCAGACCAAAACCATCGGCACCAATCACGGCACCCGGATGCACAATCACCCGGTCTCCCAATATACATCCAGCTTCTATGATGGCACCGGTTTTGATGTCACAATCCTGACCCATGACCACACCCTCACCGATGCAAACATGCGCACCAAGCTGGCAACGATCACCCACTTTGGCATCAGCTGCAATCACCGCCAATGGACCAACCGACACGTCTTGTCCCAATTGCGCCGAAGGTTCAATGGCGGCTGTGGGGTGTATCTCAGCAGCTTTAGCCGGCGACTGGTTGAGTTTTTGAGCCACATGGGCAAACACCACATAGGGGTTCTCTGAAATCAAGGCATTACCATCGTAGTGGTCAGCCATTTCAGCGGTTAATATCACCGCTCCTGCTTGGGTGTTGTTGAGGTATTTGCGATAGGCGGGATTGGCCAGAAAACTGATTTGATCGGCTTGCGCCTTTTCCAGGGTAGCCACCGATGACAGTGTGGTGTCACCATTGCCTTGAAAAGTCAGTTGTTGTGATGTGGCCAGTTCTTTGAGCGTGATCATCCTGCCGCCCTATTGGTTTGATGCGTATTCAGACCTGAGCTGTTGCAAGATTTCATCGGTGATGTCAATCTCATCGTTGGCATACAGGATGGCATTGATTAGGATGGCATCGTAGCCATTGGCCTCAGCGTATTGGGCCACCACTTTTTTGATTTGGTTTTGCACATCATCCACCAATTGTGAATTGCGGATGGTGATGGCATCTTTCATGTCTTCTTTGGCCCTTCTGACCTGTCTTTCCAGAATCCGAGCCCGCTCCTGCAGTTCAGCAAGCTTGTCTGGTGTCATGAAATTACCTTCTTTGCTGATGGTTTCTTCCAATGCTTTTAAATCAGTTTCTTGTTCAGAAATCTGCGCATTTTGTTCTTCAAATTCAGCCGTCAGCGTTTGGTTGGCTGCCAGAATTTGTGGAGACTGATTAATCAGTGCATTCATGTCCACATAACCAATCTTGTTGGCCGCACCCGCCAGGGGCACCCAAGCCAACAAGCTCAGTATCAAGACATTAAATGACCGGTAATTCAACATGAATCAGAATGTGTTTCCAAAGGTGAATTGTAGCCTTTCTGTGCGGTCGTTGCGGTCTTTATTAAATGGGTACGCATAAGAAATCACAATTGGACCAACCGGTGCCTGCCATTTAAGCGCAACTCCAGTTGCCATTCGCAGTTCCCTGGCTTCAAAAGCATCGACGTCATCAAACACATTTCCCACATCGACAAACCAGGCCAATCTGGCGGCATTACTGGAGTCTTTGGCAAATGGTGTTGGGAAGATCACTTCAGCAGAACCAATCACTTTGAATGAACCACCAATCGGATCACCTGTTCTGGATGTGGTCGGAATGCCGGCTTCAGATTCCAACACGCCTCCAACCAAAGATTTGGGTCCCAGGGTGTTGTCATCGTAACCGCGGACTGAACTCACACCACCGGCGAAAAAGTTTTCAAAAAACGGTAAGCCCTTGGTGTCACCATAGCCATCCCCGTAACCCAGCTCTCCACGCAATGACAACGTCAATTTATCAGTCAAAGGAAACAGGATGTTTTCGCGCCAATTGATTTTGTAGAATTCTGCCGTACTGCTGGGCAACGAAGCTTCAAAGCCAATCGAATGGAATGCACCACGGGTCGGGTTGAAAAACCGGTTGCGGCTGTCTCTGGCCCAACGGGCTTCGGCTTTGTATAACGAGAAGGCTCGACGGTATTGGAACGGCACGAATATGGCGTCATCGGGTTCGCCTGTGGGTGGCGGTAACATACCATCATCGTAACACTGATTCGATAACCTCGGAATGTCATCTTCATCTTCAGGTCGTTCAATTTGGTTGATACAGTTATACACGTATCCCCCCAAATCCAACAAACCATCTATCACTGCATCGGCAGTGATCCCTTCATTGGCTCGCAATGAAATTCGCTCGTAAGACAGGTTGGTGTAGATGCGATCAAATTCAGTGATGGGGAAACTGGCTTGGATTCCCAAGCTGCCATTGGTCGAATTGTACTGTGCGATGTTGGCGTCGCCCTGATCGATGTTGGTGAAATTTAAGTTGTAACCCAGAGAGATGCCATCATCAGTGAAGTATGGGTTCTCATACAACAGGTTCAAACGTTTGTAAAAGTCAGAGGTGTTGACAGCCACAGACAAGGTGTTACCGGTTCCCAACAGGTTCTGCAGTGACACACTGGTGGAAAAATTTAAGCCACTGACCTGCGAATAACCCAGGCCAAAAGTGAACTGACCGGAGTTGCGTTCTTTGACGGTGACATTGACATCAATCTGGTCTTCGGTGCCTGGCACTTGTTCGGTTTCAATCTCAACTTCTTCAAAATAGGGTTTTTGTTGTAAACGCAGCTTAGAACGGTCAATCAAGGCTTGAGAAAACCAGGCCCCTTCAAACTGACGCATTTCCCGGCGCAGCACTTCGTCTTTGGTTTTCACATTACCAATGAAGTTGATGCGGCGCACATAGACTTTCTTACCTGGCACCACAAAATAGGTCACATCAACGGTTTGGTCCTCGTTGTTGATTTCTGTTACTGGCTGAATCTCGGCAAACGCATAGCCGCGATTTGAAAGTACGGCTTTGAGGGTGTTGTTGGTCAGTTCAATGTAGTTTTGTGAAAATGTCTGGCCTTCGGTGGTGAGCAGGTATTGCTCCATGATGCTTTTGTCAAAGATCAGGTTTCCGGTCAACTCTTGTTTACCGAATTTGAATTGTTGCCCCTCTTGGATATTGGCGGTGATGTAAATGTCTTTTTTGTCGTTGCTTATGGTGACTTGAACTGATTCAACTTCGGCATTAACGTAACCGCGGTCAAGGTAGTAGGATTTGAGCTTTTCTAGGTCGCCATTGAGTTTTTCTTTTGAATACTGGTCATCCTGCGAATACCATGACAACCAATTAGATGTGTCCGACTCAAAAGCATCAATCAACTCTTCATCGGTAAATACTGTATTGCCTACGATTTTGATGTGTTTGATTTTGGCCGATTTACCTTCTTCAATGTTGATGTTAATCAGTACCCTGTTGCGGTCCAGTTCCCGCACATTGGTATCTATTTCAACGTTGTATTTGCCGCGGGAAAAAAACTGCTGAACCAGTTCATTTTTAACCCGATCCAGCTCCAGCTCGTCAAAGACTTCACCCTCTGCCAATCCAATGCTGTTAAGACCTGACATCAGTTCTTCGGTTTTGATCGACTTGTTGCCGCTGATGCGAATGGTGGCGATGGCGGGCCTTTCAGTCACTTTAATGATCAGCACGTCACCTTCACGCAACATTTTGACGTCGTTGAAGTAGCCGGTAGAAAAAACGCCTTTGATGCCAGATCGAATGGCTTCACTGTCAACCACGTCACCCCGTTCAATCGGTAAATACGAAAAAATCGTACCGTGCGAAATTCTGTCCGCTCCCAAAATTCGAATGTCATTGACTGTAAAAGGTTCCATTGCTTTCAGTTGAAATGACAAAAGCAACAAAAGTAAGATTAGATTTCGCATATTTATTGGTTTTTATTTTTTTGAGTATTTTAAGCCACTGACCTTAAAATGTCGTTATAAAAAGCTAAAGACATCAAAGTAATGAGCAGAAACATCCCAATCAGTTGAGCCTTCATCTCAAATTGTTGACTCAACGGAGATCCTTTGAATTTTTCAATGGTCAGAAACAGCATCTGTCCGCCATCCAACATGGGGATAGGTACCAAGTTGATGATTCCCAGACTGAGCGACACCAAGGCCAAAAACGACAGGTACCATGAAAATCCCCTGGCAGCGGAATCATTGGCCACCTGCGCAATGGTAATAGGGCCTGATAAATTTTTAATCGAAGCCTTGCCAGTGATCAGCTTCCACATCATCTCCAGCGATTTGCTGGTGATTTTACCCATTTGCATGAATGCCTGCGGAATGGACTCCAACGGGCCGTAGGATAATTTAAAAAACAGTTGGGTGTAATAATCTCGTTCGGCCTGACTGGGTTGTGCCGGTCTGATACCGAGTACTTTGCGTTCGGGATTATCCGGGTCTGCCACCAGTGCAGGAACCGTGGTGATGAATGACTCACCATCGCGCTGGTAGGCAATGGTGATGGGACCTGTGCTGATGTCACTGATGGCATTAACCACCGCATACCAATCAGCAACTGGCTGGCCATTGATTTCGGTAATCACGTCACCGGCTTGAAGACCCGCTTTGGCGGCAGGCAAATCAGCATCCAGTTCAGCCATTTTTGCTGGCACCGGAACGCGATATGATTGCAAACCGATGTGATTGATTAATTCCTCTTCTGCCACCGAATCAGGGACTTGTGACAATGGCAAGGTTCGGTCTAACTGCGATCCTCCGGCATTGGCTACCGTTACATTGATGTCGCGGCGATCGATGCCAGCCGTTATCAGGCTCAATGACACGTCTGACCAAGTTCTGATGGCTTGGCCGTCAATTGACAACAGTTGGTCTTTGGCCTGAAAACCGGCTTGCTGCATCAATCGGGTGGGTTCGCCCAGGGTGGGTTTTATTTCATCTTTACCGACCACAAACATCAACCAATACAAAGCAATGGCCAAGATGAAATTAAACGCGGGACCAGCCACCATGATCAGCATTTTTTGACCGTAGGTTTTGCTGTTAAAGGTTAGGGAACGTTCTTCCTGACTCACATCGCAGTCACGTTCATCAAGCATTTTAACGTAACCACCCAAAGGAATCGGCGCCACTGCAATTTCTGTGCCGTGCCGATCATAACGGGACCAAATGGGCTTACCAAAACCCACGCAGAAACGCAGCACCTTGACTTTGAACTTTCTGGCCACCCAAAAGTGTCCGAGCTCATGAAAGGTGACCAACACCCCAAGGGTGACAATCAGCCAAAAAATACTGCCAATAAAATCTGTCATATGCGTTAAATGGTTGCTGCTTTGATCACATCTGCTGCTTGTAGCCTGATGTGTCGGTCTAATGATTCAAGCTGAGCCAGTGTTTCCACTGGCGTGATATCAGACTGACTGAGTATTCTATCATTGAATGTGGCGATTTGGTCAAACCGGATGCGGCCTTGCAAAAAGGCATCTACCGTCACTTCATTGGCCGCATTGAGAATGGCCGGCGCCGTACCACCTGCTTCAATGGCATCTCTGGCCAGTTGTAGGCACCTGAACTTTTCGCTGTCGGCTTGATAGAAGCCCAAATTTTGATGCTGAATCAGGTCCAAAAAATCGGCGTCATTAGTTAACCGATCTCCCAACCCCAAGCCATGGGCTATCGGTATTTGCATGTCAGGGCAACCCATTTGTGCCAACACCGAACCGTCAATAAAATTAACCATCGAATGGATGATGCTTTGCGGATGGACCACCACATTGATGTCGGCGCTGGAAACAGCAAACAACCAATGGGCTTCAATCACTTCCAAACCTTTGTTCATCAAAGTGGCAGAATCGACCGATATTTTTGCTCCCATGTCCCATTTGGGATGGGCAACGGCTTGTGCTGGTGTGATTTGGGCAAATTGACCCACTGGGGTTTCCCAAAATGGCCCACCGGATGCGGTCAAAGTGATGTTTTTAACGTCCTTGGGACGATTGCCCGGCTGGTAGTCTGGACCCAAGCATTGATATATGGCGTTGTGTTCAGAATCCAGTGGAATGATTCTGGCTCCATGGTCACGCGCAGCTGACATCACCAGGTCGCCGGCTGCCACTATGGCTTCTTTGTTAGCCAACAACAGGGTTTTACCTGCCTGTACGGCTGCCAGTACCGATGCCATACCGGCATTACCTACGATGCCAGCCACCACCAATTCAACTTCAGGTTCTTTAACCGCTGCCACCAGGGCATCGGCTCCGGCATGAATATGGGGTTTGTAATCACTGAGCAATGATGTCAATTCTTGGCAGGCATCAACGCCAGTCATGACCACATGCTCTGGCCTGAACTCAGCCACCAGTGCGGCCATTTTTGGCGCGTTGTTATGGGCTGATAAAGTCTGTATGTTGAATCTTTCAGGGTGCCGGCGAATCACCGCCAGCGTTGAATCACCAATGGAACCAGTGGCTCCCAGCACACAAACTTGTTTGATCGTGCTCACAACAATTCAGGCAATAAATAGGCATATACCGGAGCGGCAGCAATCAGGCTGTCGAAACGATCAATGAAGCCACCATGCCCAGGTAACAAATTGGAGCTGTCTTTCACCTTGGCCTGCCGTTTACCCAAGCTGGCAGCCAAGTCTCCGACCACTGAAATCCAAGCTATCGGCACTATCAACAACACCGCTTGCCACCACACAATAGGCAGCAATTGGCTGATAATGATCGCATACAGACCCACGAATATACTGGCACCAATCACCCCTTCCCAGGTTTTGCCCGGCGAAATGTTGATGGCCAATTTGTGTTTACCCATGGTCTTGCCACTGACATATGCCCCAATGTCTGCCACCCATATCAGGAAAAATAAGGACAAGGTCCACCAGTGACCATTGGGCAAGGCATACAGGTGATGCATACCCATGGCAAAAACCATGATGGCCAACACCCCCAACAAACCTTTCAATAACACCTGTAATGTGTGGTTATCATAACCCCAGCGGTGATGGCGCAACCAACAGACTGCCAATAACCATATCAGACCGTAGCCAATCGCCCAAAAGGTGGGAGACAGCGGCCACACCTGGACCAACAGCAGGGTCAAAAGGGTGATCACCAAGGCATTCACAGCAGCCAAGCCGGGGTTCAATTGACAAATTTTCAGCCACTCATAAGTGGTCGTCAACTGTAACACAGCAATCAGAATCACAAATCCAAAGTATAATTCCCCATAAATGACCAGTAACAACAACACCGGCGCCAACAACAAGGCGGTGAGGATTCTTGGTTTAAGAGTTGATTTGCTCATTGACTTGCTCACTGGTTTGGCCAAATCGGCGTTCTCTGAGATGGAAGGCATCTATCACGCGGGTGAACACTTCGGCAGTAAAATCAGGCCACAAGTCATCCACAAAAAATATTTCAGCGTAAGCAACCTGCCACAATAAAAAATTGGATATTCGATGCTCGCCACCGGTGCGAATCAACAAATCCACTGGCGCTTGATCCGCCAGCATCAACTGCTGTCCATAGACAGATTCGGTGACTTCATCTGGTGTCAGTTGGCCTGCTTGAACTTGACTGGCGATTTTTTGGGCCGCCTGAGTCAGGTCCCACTTGCCGCCATAATTGACCGCAATGTTGAGGGTCATCTTCAAGTTATCAGGCTGCTGTTTTGACACTTCTGCCATTTTAGCCTGTAACTTCGGAGAAAAGCGGCTTAAATCACCAATGAATCGTTGTTGAACGCCTTGGCGCAACAGTTCCGGGGTTTCTTTGTTTAATGAGCGCATGAACAAATCCATCAGGCGACTGACTTCAGCGGCTGGTCTTGACCAGTTTTCACTGCTGAATGCAAATAACGTCAGCTGGGATACGCCTAATTTGACGCAGGTTTCTATGGTGGATTTAACTGTTTTAACGCCAGCCTGGTGACCAAAAGTTCGGGGTCTGTTTTTTCGCGTTGCCCAGCGCCCGTTTCCATCCATGATTATGGCGATGTGCTGAATGTTCATAGCGGCTGAAATGACGGTTCCGATTTGACTCAGATTTCCATCAATTCTTTTTCTTTATCGGCAATCACATCATCCACTTGTTTGACAAATTTGTCGGTGACATCCTGAACACTTTTTTCACCACCACGCAAATCATCTTCGGTGATCTCTTTGTCGTTCAACAGTTGTTTCAGGTGGGTGTTGGCATCGCGGCGAATGTTGCGGATGGCAATTTTGCTGTTTTCAGCAATCTGACCGACCAATTTCACCAAATCTTTGCGGCGGTCTTCTGTCAACGGTGGCAGTGGAATTCGGATAACCATGCCAGCACTGACGGGGTTGAGTCCCAAGTTTGAAGTCATGATGGCTTTTTCGATGGGCTCAATCATGGTTTTTTCCCAAGGGGTCACGGTCAAGGTTCTGGAATCTTGAACCGCCACATTGGCAACCTGGTTCAATGCCGAAGCAGACCCATAATAATCAACCATGATGCCATCCAGTAAACTGGTGTTGGCTCGACCGGTGCGCACGCCTTTCAATTCATTGTGTAAAGCTTCAATGGTTTTACTCATGCGTTGATTGGCTTCTTTGATAATGTCATCAATCATAATTCACTCTTTAATCTGCAGTCACTATGGTACCAATGTTGCTGCCTTTGACGATATCCATCAAGGCATTTTCTTGGTTCATATTGAAAATTCGGATGGGCATGTTGCGGTCACGACAAAGCACCACTGCCGAGGTGTCCATCACCGCCAATTTCTTTTCAATCACCTCATCGTAGGTCAGGTGATCATATTTAAAAGCGTTGGGATCTGATACCGGATCAGCGGAATAAATGCCATCAACTTTGGTGGCTTTAAGCACAATATCGGCATTGATTTCAATGGCCCTGAGACTGGCTGCTGAGTCGGTGGTAAAGAATGGGTTACCGATACCCGCTGCAAAAACTGTGATGTTGCCTTTTTGTAAATGGCGGATGGCGCGGCGGCGTATGTAGTCTTCACAAACTTCATGGATGCCAATGGCAGACATCACCCGAACCTTGATGTTTTGTTTTTCCAGGGCATTTTGCAAAGCCAGAGAGTTCATCACAGTGGCCAACATGCCCATGTGATCACCGGTGACCCGGTCAATGCCTGATTTGCTGAGGCCGGCGCCTCTGAAGATGTTGCCACCGCCAATGACGATGCCAATTTGAACGCCCAGGTTATGAACCTGGGCGATTTCTTTTGATAAGCGATTGATGACCTCAGGATCAATACCATAATCCTCAGATCCCATCAATGCTTCTCCGCTGAGTTTCAGCAGAATTCTTTGGTATTTTATCGAATCAGTTTCCACGTGCTTGAGCCATGACTTCCTCGACAAAGTTATCGACTTTCTTCTCGATACCTTCGCCAACTTCAAAACGCACAAATTCTACCACATCTGCGTTTTTAGAGCTCAATAATTTCTCAACGGTTACGTCTGGGTCTTTAACAAATGGCTGTCCTTTCAAAGTAATTTCAGCCAAGTATTTTCTGATTCTGCCACCAACCATTTTTTCGATGATCTCAGCAGGTTTGCCAGAATCCTGTGCTTGTGCAATCAGAATTTCTTTTTCTTTTTCCAATTGGGCAGCAGGCACTTGATCAGCGTCCACATACTCAGGGTTGGCTGCTGCGATGTGCATGGCCAGGTCTTTGATCAATTCATCATCAGCACCTGTGGCCGAAACCACCACGCCAATGTTTTTACCGTGTGAGTAGTAACCCACTTGACCTTCAGAACTGCTGACCAACTGTACGCGTCGAACTTGCACGTTTTCACCAATTTTAGCGACCAAATCAGTTCTGGACTGTTCCAGTGTTTTGCCATCGACTTCTGTGGCCATAACTGCTTCGACGTCAGTTGCCTTGTTATCCAGGGCAGCTTGGGTGACGGTTTCAGCAAAGCTCAAGAAGTTTTCATCTTTGGCGACAAAGTCAGTTTCGCAGTTGATTTCAACCAAAACAGCTGTTTTGTTGTCGGCTGATGCAGCCACTTTGATGATGCCATCGGCGGCTACGCGACCCGATTTCTTGGCAGCTTTAGCGGCACCTGACTTTCTCATGTTTTCAATTGCCACTTCGATGTTACCATTGGTTTCAACCAATGCTTTTTTACATTCCATCATACCGGCACCGGTGATTTCACGTAATTCTTTTACCATGGAGGCTGTAATGCTCATCTTATATGTCCTCGTTAAATGGGTGAAAATAGCCCGGCCCTCATACAAGGGCCGGACATCTTAATGGGTTTTACTGAACAGCTTTAATCTTCAGTTTTTTTGGCCACTTTCTTCTTGGTGACTTTTTTCTTGGTGGTTTTCTTCTTGGTGACTTTTTTCTTGGTGGTTTTCTTCTTAGTCACTTTTTTCTTAGCCACTTTTTTCTTGGTTACTTTTTTCTCAGCTGCTTGATCGTCTTCGGCTGCTTCTTCAGTTACAGCTTCTTTGACTTCTTCGGCTTCCAATTCAATCTTATCGGCTACCGGAGCTGCTGAAACTTCATTGCTCTTGACTTTAGGAACCACTGGCTCATTGTCTTCGGCAGCTGGTTTATCAGCTGCTTTCTTTTCAGTTTTGGCAGCTTTCTTGGCAGGCGCCTCTTCCTTGACTTCGATTTGCATGGCAGCTTTGCCTTCCAAAATAGAGTCCGCAGCTGTGGCCGTGTACAAGCGAATTGCTTTCATGGCGTCGTCATTGGCTGGGATCACATAATCAATGTCATCAAAATTGTTGTTGGTATCAACCACAGCAACCACAGGGATACCCAATTTTTTGGCTTCATTGATGGCAATTGACTCGTAACGTGTGTCTAACACAAACAATGCATCAGGCAGGCCTTTCATGTCTTTGATACCACCCAGGGTTTTTTCCAGTTTGGCGCGCTCACGTTCCATGTTCAACTGTTCTTTCTTAACAAAGCGTTCGATGCGACCATCGGCTTGCATGGACTCGATGTCTTTCAATCGGTTGATAGAAGCTTTAACAGTTTTGTAGTTAGTCAACATACCACCCAACCAACGGTGTGATACAAAAGGCATGCCACAACGCAAGGCTTCTTCTTTGACCGCTTTGCTGGCTGCCCGCTTGGTACCAACAAACATGACTTTACCGCGTCTTGATGCGATTTTACCCATGAAGTTCATGGCATCGTTCATCAATTCTTCGGTTTTGCGCAAATCAATGATGTGAATTTTGTTCTTGGCACCAAAGATGTAAGGGGCCATTTTAGGGTTCCAGTATCTGGTGTTGTGCCCAAAGTGAGCACCAGCTTCCAGCAGCTGTTTGACAGAAATTTTTGCCATTTTAGTTTTCCTTTGTTTAGGGTTACTTCAATACCAAATTCAATCGCAACAACTCAACTTTAATGAGCACCCTGCTGCGAATTCTGAATCTGATAGACATTGATGTTTGCCGCACCTGGGTGTGACAAACGCTATTTAATCAAATTACTTGATTTTCTTTTCGTTATAAACAACGTGTTTTCTGACAACTGGATCGTATTTTTTGATTTCCATTTTGTCAGGTGTGTTTTTCTTGTTTTTATCGGTGGTGTAGTAGTGACCGGTACCGGCACTTGAAACCAACTTGATTTTATCTCTCATGATTACACCTTCTCGCCACGGTGACGCATTTCAGCCAATACAGCATCGATGCCTTTCTTATCAATGATTCTCATGCCCTTGGCTGAGACCCTTAATTTGACCCATTTGTTTTCGCTCTCAACCCAGAACTTGTGGTTCTGCAAGTTAGGCAAAAATCTTCTGCGGGTTTTGTTCATCGCGTGGGAAACGTTGTTTCCTACGGTGGTTCTTTTTCCAGTAACCTGGCATACTCTAGACATAATATTTCTCTCTATCAGTGATTACTTCTTGGAATCCAACTTCTCGGTAATTCGAGCAGCCTTACCTTCCAATCCACGCAAGTAGTACAACTTGGCTCTTCTGACTTTACCGCGACGTTTAACAGTCACGCTGTCGATCATGGGGCTGTGGGTTTGGAATACACGCTCTACACCTTCACCGTAAGAAATTTTTCTCACTGTGAATGCCGAGTTGAGACCACGGTTTTTGACCGCAATCACCACGCCTTCATAGTTCTGAACACGTTCACGCGATCCGTCGATGACTTTCACACCAACGACAACAGTGTCGCCAGGGCTGAAAGATGGTAAATCACTGCGCAGCTGGGCAGCTTCAATTTGTTTTATGATGTCACTCATGATTTATTCTCTTAATCATTCATTGATTCTGGGTACATGAGCAGCTTATTCGCTCTCAGAGGTGCCTGCCATTAAATCAGGTCTTCTGATGTGAGTCTGTTCAGTGGCTTGTTGCTTTCGCCAGGCTTCTATGGCCTGGTGATGTCCACTGAGTAACACATCCGGGACACCTGATTGTCCCAACATTTCCGAACGGGTGTACTGGGGCACGCCCAGCTGTCCATTCATGAATGAATCGGTCGCTGCCGATTCATCATCACCGAGCACCCCATCTAACTGGCGTGCCACAGCATCAATGACCACACAAGCGGCCATCTCTCCTCCACTGATGACATAGTCACCAATAGAAATTTCCTGGTCTACGTATTGATCAATAAAACGTTGATCAATGCCTTCATAACGACCACATACCAAAGTCATCTCAGCCTTACCGGCCCATTGATTACAATGGCTTTGTTTTAACTGTTGTCCTTGTGGTGACATAAACACCACATGGGCACCCCCACCCTGGGAGCGAATGGCTTCAACTGCCCGGCTCAATGGGTCATACATCATGACCATGCCGGCGCCACCACCAAAAGGTTTATCATCTACCCGATTGTGTTTATTGGCTGCGTAATCTCGCGGATTCACGCAATTAATTTCCAACAACCCGGCCTCGATGGCTTTTCCTATGACACCAAAACTCAAAGCATTGTGCACCATGTCTGGAAACAACGTGATGACATTGAATCTCATCAGTCGTCCAGAGCCCAGTCCACCACCATGACTTGTGCATGCAAATCAATTTGCTTGACCGTTTGTTGACGCACATAAGGTATCAACAGTTCTGTATCATCGGCTTGCTTCACCACCATCACATCGTTGGCACCCGTTTCAAACAGTGAATCCACACTGCCTAGGGTATTGCCTGCTTCATCCTTGACGGTCAAACCAATCAGTTGATGCCAGTAATATTCATCTTCAGCCAAAGTCTTTAAAGACTCGCTGCTGATTTGAATTTCCGCGCCGATGTGTGGTTGCGATTGCTCACGGTTGTCACAACCGGGCAAATGGGCCACCATGGTTTTGCCATGTTTTTTGGCTTTGATTCCTTTGATTGCTTGACCATCCACATACCATGTGGAGTAGCTGGCAATGTTTTCCATGGGTTGGGTGTAAGAAAATATTTTCAACCAACCTCTTACGCCGTAATGACCGGTAACCTTACCGACCGTTAACAAGTCATCCGTCACGTTGTTTTTAAGCAGTTTTTTGAGCTTGCTTCATCAATGAGCCAACTCGCTCAGAGATTTGTGCGCCTTGACCAATCCAATGATTGATGCGCTCAATGTTCAAGTTCAATTTAACTTCCTGACCACGGGCCATTGGGTTAAAAAAGCCCAAACGTTCCAATGCTTTACCATCTCCGGCGTTGCGCGAATCTGTCGCCACAACTTTATAGAAAGGCGAACGCTTGGCGCCATGCCTAACTAATTTAATTTTAACCATAATTTACCTCTGAATATTCGGGGCGCTAAAAAAGACGGGCAATTTTAATGGAAACCACCCACAGATAACAACAGTAAATGTGGTTTTTTACTGTTTTTTGCTGCAATTAAGTGGTTTGGGGTGGCGAATCCAAGGCCCGTCAGGAATTTGTTGACCTGTGAGCGCTATTCTATCCGTTAAATCAGGCTTTGAACAGTGTTATTCTGACCCACCGACCTCACTGGGATCAAGGATGCCATGCCTGATGGCCATGTGCGTCAGTTTGACATCATTTTTTAAGTCCAATTTTTCCAAAATGCGGTACTTATAAGTGGCCACGGTCTTGTCATTCAATCCCAGTATGTGACCAATCTCCTTGGCTTTCTTGCCCCTTACCAACAACATCATCACTTCCATTTCACGAGATGTCAGCACATCGAAGGGCGAATCTTTTTTACCTCCTGGCAACATAGACAAGGCCATTTGCTGAGCGATATCAGTCCCGACATAGCGTTGTCCGGCATACACCTTGCGGATGGCTTCCTCCAACTCTTTTGCCGCACAACCCTTGGTAAGGTAACCTTGAGCACCGGCATCAAGTAATTGCTTGGGATATGGGTTTTCGGCGTGAATGGTGAGGATGATGATGCGCACATAGGGGTCTATGTCACAAATTTTTCTGGTTGCTTCTAAACCACTCATCCCTGGCATATTGACGTCCATCAACAACACATCTGGTTTAGCGGTTTCAACCATCTGCAACGCTTCCCTGCCGTCACTGCATTCTCCAACGATGCTGATTCCGGAAACCTTTTCCAATACCAACCTGATCCCTGTTCTGACGATGTCATGGTCATCAACCAACATCACTTTAATCATACCTGCCCTCTTACTGTTTTTAATTTTTTATGATTGTCTCCTTGCGCTTACATTATAAAAGACCACTGACGTCATGTGTGCTGTAATTCACATAAATTTAACAATTCTCTGATCCACAGGAAGCAAAAACCATAACGACACACTTTATATAGGCAAATTACCTCAGCAAGATGGCATAACCCATAGACATCGTTATAATACCCCACCATGATTACAGTGAAAGCCGCAAAAGACCCCATCACCAGCAACCAAAAATTCGGCTTGGCCCTGGCTGGCGGCGGCCCATTGGGTGGATTTTATGAGTTGGGCGCCCTGTGCGCCTTAGAGGATTCATTGCACCCGCTGACCATCACTGAACTGGATGTCTATGTGGGTGTGAGTGCCGGTGCCTTTATCGCCGCCGGTCTGGCCAATGGCATAGATTTAAAAATCATGGCCAACATATTTGCTTTTAATAAAAAACACCCCACGCCATTTAACCCAGACCACTTCCTGCAGCCAGCCTACAAAGACTATGTTTTGAACTTAGCCAAATCACCTTCATTGTTGGGGCAAACATTACTTAAATGGGCCAAGAACCCATTGAAAACCAGTGTGGTGGATTTACTGGAAACACTGGGAAAAATATTACCAGCAGGAGTTTTTAATAATGAAAAACTCGAAGCTTTTTTGCAAACCATTTTGACTGAAAATGGACACACCAACGATTTCAGACAATTGAAGAAGCAACTTTATATCGTGGCTTGTGAACTGAACAGCGGAAAAATTGCTGGCTTTGGCAACCACAGCAACAATGATGTACCCATATCCAAGGCTGTGCAAGCCTCATCGGCACTGCCCGGCTTGTATTCACCGGTTAAAATCAAAGGTAAGTTTTATGTGGACGGTGCTTTGCGCAGGACCATGAATGCATCGGCGGCACTGAAACAAGACACCCATTTGCTGTTTGCTGTTAATCCCATCGTACCCTTTGAACGCGACCTCAAAATGGATGAAAAGGGCTTGGTTTCTGGCGGCTTACCGCTGGTGTTATCACAAACTTTCCGCTCCATTGTGCAATCACGCCTCAAATCAGGTTTGGATAAATACGAAAGTCTCTTTCCACATGCGGACATCATTCTGGCGGAACCAGACGCCAATGATGAAACATTGTTTAAATCCAACTTATTCAGCTATTCCAAACGCGATCAATTGTGCGACTACGCTTACCAGTCAACACGCCAACACCTGATTAACCAAAAAGAAACCATTGAGCCCATTTTGCACCGCCATGGCATGAGCCTGAACCTGGCGAACCTGCGCGAGAAAAACCGCAACATCAATGACTTCCTGGAAGGCAAGCCTGCCCAATCATCCTGGTCTAATATGCTCAATGAATCATTGGATTCTTTGGAGCGATCGATCAGACAACAACGCTGATTACAATTTTTCATCCGAAAAAAAAAGCCATCCAGTGACGGATGGCTTTTTAGTTTCTGGTCGTTGATTTTACAACCTGTTACTGCATTTATTTTTTACTGGTTTTTTTCTTGGCAGTTTTCTTGGTAGTAGCTTTTTTAGCGCTGGTTTTCTTAGACGACGCTTTCTTGGTGGTTTTCTTAGCAGTTGATTTTTTAGCTGCCGGTTTTTTGGCGGCCTTCTTTGTGGCTGCTTTTTTGGTCGTTTTCTTGGTCGATTTCTTGGTCGATTTTTTAGTAGATTTCTTGGCAGCGGCTTTTTTAGGTGCTGGCTTGGCAGCTTCTTTGACAGCCTGTCCCGCTTTGCTGGCGGCTTTAGATACCGAGGCACTGACTTCAGCACCTGACTCTTTGGCCAAACTGGCCACTTCTTTGGTCAACTTTTCAATGCGTGACATCAACTCATTCAATTCATTGCTGCTGGGAACGCCCAAGTTTTTGAGAGATTTCTCAACCCGCTTTTCAAACACATCTTCCAGCTTATCCCAGCTTTCAGAAGCACGTTTTTTGGCGGTTGAAACCGTTGAGCTCACCGTTGACTTCACATCGCTGACGGCTTTTTGTGGCACTGTCTTGAACAGTTTCTCAAAGTCTTTGCCTTCATCAATCAACTTGTCATAGATTTTTTTACCTTCTGATTGAGCCTTGGCAAAAGCGCCCAAACCAGCCAGCCAAATTTCGTTGGCTGAACCAACCAAAGTTTCTGCCAGTTTCGCTGGTTTCTTTTCAGTCGAAGCTGATTTTTTTAATGTTTTCTTCTTTGCCATGATTTCCTCTACAATATTTTTGATGTTGCTTATTATCGTCAATATTATAGAGCAAACACACTAACCGATTCAGAAAAAATCATGGAATCAAGAATCACAGCTTGCATTTACGGAAAAATGCGCATTACTGATTGTTAAAATCAGTGATAGTCCATAAAATACAACTCCCGTAAGGATGCCATTTGGCCATTCAAAACCAACCACAAAACTACCAAACATGACTGACAGAAAAAAGCTGGCCGATGCCATTCGATTCCTCGCCATGGATGCCGTTCAACAAGCCAATTCAGGACACCCCGGAGCACCCATGGGGATGGCTGACATTGCTGAAGTGCTGTTCAATGACTTTCTCAAGCACAACCCCAACAACCCCCAGTGGATGAATCGTGATCGCTTTGTGATGTCCAACGGGCACGGTTCCATGTTGCCGTATGCTGCCTTGCATTTATCTGGCTATGATTTGTCTATCGATGACTTAAAAGACTTCAGACAGTTGCATTCAAAAACCCCAGGGCATCCAGAATATGGTTACACCCCAGGCATTGAGACCACCACTGGTCCTTTGGGACAAGGCATCGCCAATGCCGTTGGCATGGCCTTGTCAGAAAAATTACTGGCCCATCAATTCAATCGCGCAGAGCATTCGATCGTTGACCACCACACTTACGTGTTCCTGGGTGATGGTTGTCTGATGGAAGGTATTTCCCATGAGGCTTGTTCGCTGGCTGGCACATTGAAATTAGGCAAATTGATTGCGGTTTACGACGACAACAACATCTCCATTGATGGCGAGGTTGGTGGCTGGTTCACCGACGACACCCCGGCTCGTTTCCGTGCCTATGGCTGGCACGTATTGGCCGATGTGGATGGCCATGATGCCGACGCCGTCAAAGCGGCCATTGAAGCAGCCCAGGCAGTGACCGACCGACCTTCTATCATTTGTGCCAAAACCGTGATTGGTGATGGCGCACCCAACAAAGCCGGTTCTCATGACTGTCATGGGGCACCGCTGGGTGCTGAAGAAATTGCTGCCACCAGGAAAGCCTTGGATTGGCCGCATGGACCTTTTGAAATCCCTGATGATATCTATGCTGCCTGGAATGCCAAAGACAAGGGCACCCTGGCTGAAAAGGACTGGCAGTCGGCCTTTGCAGCCTATCAATCTGCTTACCCCGCACTGGCCTCTGAATTGAGTCGGCGGGTGGCAGGCGAACTGCCGAAAGACTGGTCTGAAAAGGTTGAGCAGTACATCCAGAAGACCGCTGCTGAAGCACCGCAAATGGCGACCCGCAAAGCTTCCAAACTGGCTTTGGAAGGCTTGGGTCCGATGCTGCCAGAATTTTTTGGCGGCTCAGCCGATTTAACGCCTTCCAACAACACCTTCTGGTCAGGTTCAAAGTCCATCAATGACGGCGACTTCACCGGCAACTACATGTCCTATGGCGTGCGCGAATTTGCCATGAGCGCGATCATGAATGGCATGGCTTTGCATGGCGGCATCATTCCTTACGGTGCCACCTTCCTGATGTTTTCAGAATATGCCAGGAATGCTTTGCGCATGGCAGCGCTGATGAAAATTCGCACCTTGTTTGTTTATACGCACGATTCCATTGGCGTAGGTGAAGACGGTCCGACCCACCAACCAGTGGAACAGACACCAACCCTGAGAATGATCCCCAACATGCATGTGTGGCGACCATGTGATGCCGTTGAGTCAGTGGTCGCTTGGCAACAAGCCGTAGAAAAACAAGATGGCCCAAGTTGCTTGTTGTTCACCCGACAAGGTGTGCAACACCAACAACGCAATGACCAACAAATCAAACAAATTGCCAAGGGCGCTTATACCTTGATTGACTGTGATGGCGAGCCTGAGTTACTGGTGATTGCTACCGGTTCTGAAGTGGGCATAGCTGCCGAAGGTGTCAAAGCGTTACAACAAGCAGGTCATGCCGCACGTTTGGTTTCCATGCCTTGTGCAGAGGCTTTTGAACAACAGCCCGATGATTATAAAAATGAAGTGCTGCCTGCTGCATGCACCAAACGCCTCGCTGTAGAAGCAGCCCAAGGAGATTTTTGGTATAAATACGTGGGCCTAAACGGTAAAATCATCGCGCAAAACACCTTTGGTGAATCGGCTCCTGGCAACGAATTATTTGATCATTTTGGCTTCACCACCCAAGCGGTCATTGATGCCGGATTAGACTTGTTGAAATAACAATGTACAGCTACTGATGGGGCGTTGATTCGCCCTGTCAGCAATATCACTGACTTGGCTGATAATTAATCGTCACTGTCGATGGACTGAAAAGCTTCCCTGATACGAGCCTTGGCGATACTTTTCTTGGCCGCTTTTTTGGCGGCTTTGCTGGCCATTTTGATGACTTTTTCTTTGATTTCCTGTTGCTGTTTTCGGTCCAGCTCGGTGGCCATCTTCAAATTATCTTTGACCAGTTCTTTGACTTCCAAGATGTCTTTGTGCATGGCTTTGATTTCTTTCGATTCACGTTTGACATCAGCCAGGAGTTTTTGACATTCTTTGAGCATGGCTTGTACTTCAGCTGTTTTCATTATTCAACGCCCTCAATGTGTTGTATGGATACATGGCGTTAACCGAACCCACGATTTTTTCATCGTACTGTTTTACAATGTTGAGGTTTTTGTTGGGGTAATCCAATTGGTTTAAAAAGTAGCGCATGCAGTTAATCCGTGCCCTTTTCTTGTCGTCTGACTTGATCACTGTCCAAGGAGTCAGCGGATTGTCGGTATGGAAAAACATGTCTTTTTTGGCCTGTGTATAGTCATCCCATTTGCCTAATGACTGAACATCGACCTGACTGAGCTTCCAGTGCTTAAGCGGATCATTTTTGCGGCTGTGGAATCGGCGCAATTGCTCATGCCGGGTTACGGAAAACCAGAACTTAAATAAAATGATGCCAGAATTGACCAGCATTTGTTCAAAAGGAAATACTTGGGTGATGAATTCTTCATACTCAGCCTCTGTACAAAAATTCATGACCCGTTCCACCCCGGCGCGGTTGTACCAGGAGCGGTCAAAGAACACCATTTCACCGCGGGTTGGTAGCTGTGCCACATAGCGTTGAAAGTACCATTGACCGCGTTCCCGTTCGGTTGGTTTTTCCAATGCCACCACATGCGCAGCCCTGGGATTCAAATGCTCCATGTATCGCTTGATGGCTCCCCCTTTACCGGCTGCATCCCTGCCCTCAAACAGGCAGACAATGCGCTGACCGGTTTCTTTGACCCAACTTTGAACCTTCAGCAGTTCGGTTTGTAACAGGTGTTTCTCGGTTTCATAGTCGATTAACCCCATTTTTTCATCATAGGGGTATTCACCTGCCAAATAACTGAGGCGCAGCAGTTCTTTGCTCGAAATGTTGTTCTTCTGTTTCATCACAAATTTGTGATCAGAATATTTAAGCAACAGTTTTTTGGCTTGTTCAGTATTCAAACCGACTTCTTCATTCATTTTTTGAGGTATCAGGGTAACAGTGTTCAGGCGCTGATGTTGATCACCAAGACCAATCATCTTAAATTCCAAGTTGGCATTTTTCAAATCATATTTTAACGCTTAAGCAAAAATAGATTGTTACCATTGTATGACATTTTAATGACTGCGCCGATGCCAGCCCTTCTGTGGTTTTGTTTTGCAACCAAAAAAGGCACCATGGGTGCCTCTTTATTATTCATTTACGGTTGGCTAATCAGTCAATCACTTCGACATCAACACGCAACCTGATGCGATCTCCCGGGTGCTCTTGCATTTGGGTGTAATACAAATCTCCGTTGTACTCATAAGTGACGTCATAACCCATAAAACGTTGCTCTTCATGGTAATCAGTTTCTACATAACAGCGGCTGCCACGTGAGTGGCGATCGGCCTTTGCACTGCCGATACTGGCTCCAACCAGAATGCCCAAAGCGGTTGAGGCGTCTCTGCCACTGCCGCGGCCAAATTTGTTGCCGATGGCGCCACCAATGATGCCACCCAAAATGGTACTACCCACTCGTTCTCGGCGTTGTTGATTGTGGTTGTTGTGCGGTCTTCTTATGCGCTCACAGACCTGACGATCCTGAGGGATGTTAACCCATTGATAAATGGGCTCGACTTCGACCACGCGGCCATATTGAACATCATTGTAACGGTTGGCACTTGCCATCAAAGGCAAACCCAAGCCCAAAGCCATTAGCATCAATTTATACATGTGCACCTCCCGTGAGGTCGTTGTTGAACATGTGATTAGTTTATAAAAACGCGCATGAATGCAGACTGAATGGTTGGGCTTGTTGCATGTGCGGTTAATCTTGAAAATGATGGTGGCAGTAAGAGAAAAGGTTGGCCGGGTAAAAAACCCGGCCAACAAAGGTGTCGTCATGAAACATGACTTCACCTGATGTCGCTACCGGGACTTTGACCATATCCCAACGATGTAGCGACTTCTTACCCACGTAATCATTGTAAGCAAAAAGGATTTAAATGAGAAGTTCTTTTCTCAGAAAGATCGATTCAATTTGTCAGTTTCAAAACATCTTCAACTGACATGGGCTTGCCGAAAAAGTATCCTTGCCCATAATCAAATCCCAGCTTTTTGAGTGTTTGGTATTCCTGGTCGTTTTCGATGCCTTCAGCAACCAACTTGGTCTCCAGGTCTTTGGCCATGGTGGCAATGCTGTTCAAAATGGTTTGGTAACGTTTGTTTTTGAACATGTTGCGAATGAATACTTGATCAACCTTGAGCACATCAAAGTTGAGCTCTACCAGCTGCTCCATGCCTGAGTGACCGGTACCAAAATCGTCGGCACACACCGGAAAACCAATTTTTTGACACTTTTCCAACCATTTCTTGGCCAATTTAAAATCCACCACCATGGTTTCGGTGATTTCTAACTTCAAACGACTGGGGTTGATGTTGTTGGCTTTGACTTTTTTTAATACCCGGTTGAGGAACTGTTCGTCATCCAATTGTTTAGACGATACATTGATGTTAATGAAAACGTGTTCTGGTAGTTTTGACAACAAATCAATGGCGCGAGTAAATACCAAATCACCCACTTCAATGATCAGGTCGGTTTCTTCAGCCAAAGCGATGAATTCAACTGGCGAAATAAAACCACGGTGTGGATGGGTCCAACGTGACAAAGCTTCAAATCCGGCCAATTCGTTGCTGGGAATGTCATTGATGGGTTGAAAGACGGTTTGTATGTCACCGGCATTGATGGCACTGCGCAGCTCGCTTTCCAACTTGAATTTTGACAAGCCAGCTTGTTCAATGACCGAAGCCACCTGATCTAACAAGCTGTTTTTTTCGGTACCCAAACCATGACCGGGTAGCATTGAACGCAAACGCTTCAGCAGCACCCCGACCAATGCTTTGACGATGGGATCGCTTTCAGAAAGTCTGTTGGTGATTTGCTGGGTTTTCACTTCCAACAAGGTGACGGGTGTCACTGCGCGGGCGGAAGTTGAACGTGGTGACTGATCCAGAACGCCCATTTCACCGAACAATTCGCCTTCATGGAGGATGTCAAAGATGGTGCCTTTGTTGGCTGAAAAAATTTCAACCTGTCCAGCTTCAATGATGTATGCACAGTCAGAGCTGTCACCACCATGGAAGATGATTTCACCCTGCTTGAATTGTTGAATGTGATACGTCATACCAATTCCCCTTTATGATTTTAACTGATGTCAAGCAGAATGGCGACCCAAAAGACCTGAAACAGGCTTTTGGGTCGCCATCAAGCATTATCCAAATAGTCCTTGAGGATTGGCTGCCAACAAGGGTGCAATTACCAGCGATACAATGGCCATCACATTAATCAAGATGTTCATGGCTGGACCAGAAGTGTCCTTGAATGGATCGCCCACCGTGTCACCAACCACAGCGGCTTTGTGCACATCTGAGCCTTTGCCACCCAGGTTGCCTTTTTCAACATATTTTTTGGCATTATCCCAGGCACCACCGGCATTGGCCATGGTCAGTGCCAACAGCACACATGTGATCAAAGCGCCACCGAGCATGCCGCCCAATGCAGCAGCACCCAATCCAAAACCCACCACCACTGGTGCCAACACAGCCAAAGCACCAGGGCCCATCATGCGTCGCAGAGCAGCCTTGGTGGCGATATCGATACACTTTTTACTGTCAGGTTTTGCTTTACCTTCCATCAATCCCGGAATTTCTTTGAATTGCCGACGGATTTCTTTGATCATATCAAAGGCGGCATCGCCCACTGCGCGCATGGTCATGGCTGCCACAATGAATGGGAAAATACCTCCCAAAAACATGCCCATCAAAACCATGGGATTACCGATATCAAGACTGAATCCTTCAACTTCATTGGAAATCACTTCAATGAAGGCAGCAATGATAGCCAATGCCGCTAAGCCTGCTGCACCAATGGCAAAGCCTTTGCCGATGGCTGCCGTGGTGTTACCCACTTCATCCAAACCATCGGTGATGGCACGGGTTTCTGGTCCCAATTCGGCCATTTCAGCGATGCCACCGGCATTGTCTGCCACCGGCCCGTAGGCGTCAATGGCCATGGTGATACCAACAGTTGCTAACATGCCCACAGCCGCTATACCTACGCCATAAACACCTGCCCCTTCTGGCAAAATCAAAGCCGTACCAAAGATGATGGCAGCCAGGGTGATGACCGGCACAACCACCGACTCCATGCCCACGGCCAATCCTGAAATCATTACCGTAGCTGGGCCGGTTTCACCGCCCTTGGCGATGTCTCTGACTGGTTTGCCGCCGGTGTAATATTCAGTGACCAATCCAATGACCATACCGCCCACAGCACCCAGCAGCACACACTGCCAAACAGCGGTACTGATGCCCAGCACCTGAATGGCAAAATAGGCTGCAATGATGAATGCCACAGTGGCACCTATGGTGCCGAATCGCAGCGCCACATCTGGTTTTTTACCGGAAAACATTTTTACCAAGAAAATACCAATAACAGAACAAATCAAACCGGTTGAGGCCAGTCCCAATGGCAAAAACATGAGGTCTTGCTGACGTTCTGCCATTTGTGTATACATGCCCACTGACATGGTAGATGCGATGGCTATACAGGCAATCATTGAGCCACAATACGACTCAAAAATATCTGAGCCCATGCCTGCCACATCACCGACATTGTCACCCACGTTGTCAGCAATCACACCGGGGTTTCTGGGATCATCCTCTGGAATGCCCGCTTCGACCTTGCCCACCAAGTCAGCACCGACATCGGCACTTTTGGTGAAAATGCCACCACCGACACGCGAGAACAATGCCACCACTGAGCCGCCCATACCAAATCCATGGATGGACTCAACGGTATGTGGATCACCACCGAACATCATGTACAAGGTACCCAGACCCAGCAGCCCCATGGCAGCCACAGTCAGACCCATGATGGAACCGCCGTAAAAAGCCACAGACAGCGCCTTGGCCGCTCCGTGTTCATTGGCTGCCACCGTGGTTCTGACATTGGCTTTGGTGGCAGAAAACATGCCGAAGTAACCGGCTATGCCTGAACACAGTGCCCCGAGGATAAATGCAAATGGCGTATGCCAGTCCCCAAAACCCACATACAGTCCAATCACAATGACCACGACAAAGAGCAACAACAGGGTGTACTCCCTGCGCATGAACACCATGGCTCCTTCATGAATTTCCTGAGCAATTTCTTTGACCTTGCCCTCACCTGCTGGCATTTTATTGACCATCAGAAAGATGACAAAAGCCATGAGCAATCCTAATCCACCCACCAACAGTGGGATCATTTCTTGATTCATATAATTTCCTCTTTTTAGTTGTTTTTTGATTTGTTGCTGCGGGCACCTGTCCCACTGCATTTATCTTATCATATCAAAGCCCCCTTTAAACCCCTGAAATGTGTGTAACCACAGGCATTTGGGTAACCCAACCCCTAATTTATTGTGGAATATTTTCAGACATGTTCACTGGCTTTGCTTATAATGGCCTGTTTTAAATGAAACCACCTGTTTAAGCATGGCCAGTTCTTTTCCAGTCATTGATTTTGACCCGGTCTTTTTGACCTTGGGCCCTGTTGATTTACCCCTGGTTGGCACGCTGGGTCCTTTGAGTATCCACTGGTATGGCATCACTTACCTGATAGGTTTTATTTTTTATTATGTGCTTGGCCATTACCGCTTGAAGCATTACCCATCGTCCTGGAACAGCGAACAGTTATCAGACTTTTTGTTTTATGGTGCCATTGGTATCATTGCTGGCGGTCGCCTGGGCTGGGTGTTGTTCTATAACGATGTATCGATATTCAGCGACCCCACATTGCCGTTCAGGGTTTGGGAAGGTGGCATGTCATTCCATGGCGGTTTGGCTGGGGTGCTGTTGGCTATGGTTTACTTCAAAAAGAAAACCCGTAAAACCTTCTATGAAATCAGCGATTTTGTTGCACCGTTGGTGCCCACAGGCATCTTGGCTGTGCGTTTAGGCAACTTTCTCAATGGTGAGTTGTGGGGCCGGCTAACCCAGCACCCTTGGGCGATGATATTTCCAGATTCATTGCCGACGCAACTACAACCCCAAAACTTGTCGGCAGAAGCCTGGCAACTACTGTACAACGAAGGTCAACTGGACGTGTTTGCCAGACACCCTTCCACCCTGTATGAAGCCTTTGGTGAAGGTTTGGTGACTTTCGTTTTGGTGTGGATTGCAGCCCATTACGCCAAACGCAGGGGCACGGTTTCAGCGGTGTTTTTATTGAGTTATGGTTGCGCCCGTTTTGTGGTCGAATTCTTCCGCGAACCGGATGCCAACCGGGGCTTTATTGCCTTTGATTGGATGACCATGGGTCACCTGTTAACCTTGCCCATCATTGGCTTTGGTTTGTGGATTTTGTTCAGGCCTCGCCCGTTAATAAAAACCAGCTAAATTCAGTCTGCGGCCACCACCACGCCTGGCCTCACCTACCCCATTGAAAAGTGCATCTACTTCGAAGTGGCCAGCCTTGGGAATGATGTCTACATTCAATTGCCAACGTCGCGGATGCAAATACAAGGTACCCGATACATTCAATACCGTAGAGTCGCTGCTGAAATTTCCCACCACCATACCTGAAGACAGGGTTTCAAATGTCAATGTCACCAAACCCAGGTCTTTGTTAGACGGTTGCGTCATTTTAAAATCCTGCAACACCACCGTGCCTGACATTCTGGTCAATCCGTTTGATCGACTGTATTCAATTCCACTCAGATTCAATTGGGCATAACCATCCAGTTTTCCGTACCTGAGGTGGGCGAAAGGTTTGATTAAATCCCAATCAATGTAGCCGTTGACCTGATTGAAATGGTGTTGATCATCGTTCATTTTTTTGAGGTCAAACTTCAGGTCATAATTTTGATCGCGCAACCTGAGTTGTCCACCGAGTGCATTGTATGATTTGGGGTACAACAACCAATCTGCCTGACCCAGTGGCGCCGTCATGTAATTCATCGATTCAGCACTGCCTTTGACCAAGGACCCACTGATGCCATCTAAATTCAAGGGCCTGGCGTATTGTTTGACATAATCATAATATAAGTTCAACGGTGTCACCGCCACTGCCACCAGCACCAGTAAAATCAATATGAACAGCCACTTAATTAATTTTCCGAGTCGATCGCTGGCACTTATCATTGTTTAGTTAACCTCATTCTGATGTTGGTTATACCCAGTGACGAATCAACCACATTCACGTCAATCTGGTCTACTGTGACGGCATAAGTCATGGCTATTTGTTGTAACCAATCGGCCAATTGATCAAAGGGCACGCCTTGCATCCATATCACCAAAGCATCGGAATTCACCGGCTCGGTACGGTTCACCAACTGTTGCAAATTGACTTGTTGCAACTGCCGGTCCACCCAGGATGAAAAGGTCGTACCAGCAGGTAAAGGTTGGACGGGTGAGACTTGGCTGGTTGAGACAGTTTGGGTTAATTGTTGCATTTGTGCCAACTGTGTAGCCAACCTGGCTTTGGTTTTAACTTGGCTGTCCAGGTGCCGGTTAAGGGGTTGATAGACCATGACCCAAAACAAGGCTACAGCGATCAGCAATCCGCCCACCACCATCAAACGGCGTTCGCTTTGAGACAATGTCATGAACCACTTTTTCATCGCGGCACCAAAGTCAGGATTGAATTGTAGGTGTTGTCATCATTCAGTTCATTGACGCCAATTTGTACATTGAATGCAGGTGCTTGTTGTTGCAATGTCTGATGAAACTCATTGATTACCGTTAATCTGGGACCAACCACTTGTACCTCTGTTTTGTCATCAACCAATCGCAATGACCTGAGTTGAACCAAGGGATATTGTGATGTCGCTTGACCCAAATGATCAACCAATGACAAAAACAACTGTGACCCGGCGCGGTTTTGTTCACTGCTTAACTTCAACCGCGACTGTAAAGCAGCGAACGGGTCGGTCAACTCTGCTGGCGCGGCATCTGGATAGACTTGTTGAAACAACGCTTGTTGCTGGCCCTTCAGCTCATCGATGTCCTGATCCAATTGGTACCACTGAATGGCTTGAATCAAAACCCAGCTCACCAACACCGCGGCTACCAAACCAATCACCAGCCGCCAGGATTCCTGGGTTTGTGGTTGTTGGCTTGATTTCAACTCTTCGGTGTAGAGGTTTAAGGGTGCTGATGACAGTAAATGTTCACAACATTGTGCGGCGGTAAGCGTTGGACCCAACTGCCATTGACCTGCATTGACATCGATGTTTTGGTTGGCTCGCAACAGGCTTTTATCTGCTGCAAAGACCGGCAACATGTCAGCAACCTGATGCTTGGCCACCCGCATGGCTTGTTGCGCATCCAGTTTTATCAAAGCACTGTCCTCATCGAACCAAATACAAACGGTATCCTCGGCGGTTAACAACCATTCAGTTTCACAATAAATGGCAGCAACTGATAACCGTTTGTCCTCAATGGTTTGTTGCAACCGTTGCATTTGATTTTGATTGGTGGCCACCACATCCTGACTGCAATCGCTGTTGAGTCGGAAAGCAAAATAATTGTCTTCCACTTCATTGCTCAACTCCTCTTCTATGGCGTAGGGAATGGATTTGGCCAGTATTTCGAGGTTTTTAGACGCCACGTGAGTGGTGCTGTGGTATGACCAGGTAACGGGTATCAGTAATTTGATGTCATCTACAGCAAGCCGCTCATCATCCCAGGATAACTGGTCCATGACCTGACACTGGCGAGTTTGGTCATCAAACACCATCAAAGCATGAGGTTGGGCTTGCTGATCAACTTTGAGTAAGTAGTGGCTGGTCATGAAATTAAATTGATGATATGAAAATCCAACGTTCCTGGCTCAACTGTCTTCGCTGGTTCAACTAGCCAGCAAGCGCCACCCCTGGTACCAGTGATGGCGCTGCTGATTGCTTGGTTGTGAAAGTACAGTTGTTGCTTAAACATCCAGTGGGCAATTGTTGTTAGAAAGAGCTCGTATTATAAACCCTTTCTTGATTTAGGCATCAACCAATAAGCCAATGCAGGCAATAACAACAAGGCACCGACCATGTTCAAAATAAACATAAAGGCCAGCAAAATACCCATATCAGCCTGGAATTGCAACTCACTGAACATCCAAGTGCCGACCCCAATGCCCAATGTCAAAGCGGTAAACAACACGGCTTTACCTGTCAGGCGTAGGGTTTCCTGGTAGGCATCGAATAAACTGAAGCCTGATTTGAGCAGCGACTGCAAGCGACTGAAGATGTAGATACCGTAATCAACACCAATACCCACGCCCAGAGCCACCACCGGCAGCGTATTCACTTTCAGACCAATGCCCAAGTAGGCCATCAAGGCATAAGCCAACAACGACACCAGAGCCAACGGCAACACAATGCTGATGGTGCCGGTGATGGACCTGAAGGTCAACAAACACAACAAGATGATGGCACCATAGACCATGATCAGCATCGGCATTTGCGCGCCCTTCACGACATCGTTGGTGGAAGCCATGACCCCGGCATTACCGGTGGCCAATCTGAACTTAACCTCGCCTTCTTGGAGTGCTCCTTCATCATCAACCTGATAGGGATTTTCATCCTGGTAGACTTTGACGGCATCAATGACCCGATTGATGGTGGAGGCCTTGTGATCTTCGGTGAAGATGGTAACCGGCATCACACTGCAATCCTGGTTCAACAAGCCCGTATCGGTTTCAATGCCTGAAAGCGATTGTCGCATCACATAATTATTGCGTGACAACTCCCGCCATTTGATGTTGCCTTCATTCCATCCTGCGGTAATGATTTTGGCGAACTGTGACAAGGTGATGACTTTTTGTACGCCAGGGACATTGGACATGTGCCAGGCAAAACGGTCAATGTTTTTCATGGCCTGGTAACTTTCGGTACAGGCGTTGGGTGAAGTTTCAGCAATCACATTGATCATGTCCACACCCAAGGAAAACTCATTGCTGATTTTCATGGCATCGGTGTTGTACCTGGAATCTGGTCGCAACTCCGGTACACCGGCTTGCGAATCACCAATTTGCATGTCTTGGCTTTTGAAATAGCCAAACGCAAATAAGCCCAAAGCCACCAACACAGCCACACTGGCCAGCGGATTTTTGGCGAAGCCCGCGATGCCTCTCCAGATGCCTGAAGGTTGGCCACTGTTTTTGAACTTGGCACAAAAACCATCGTAACTTTTCATCTTCACACCAGACAGCAGCAAAGGCAGCAAAATCAAGTTGGTGATGATGATCAGGGCCACACCCACGGTGGCGGTGATGGCCAATTCCTGGATGATTTCAATGTTGATGAAATAGATGGTAGCAAAACCAATGGTGTCAGATAACAAAGCAATCACGCCTGGGGCCAGGAGTGCGCAGAAAGCACCGCGCGCAGCCAAGCCCGCATTTTTTTGTTCCGGCGGCTGTTTGATCATTTGATCCGTCCAGCCCGATATCATCTGCACCCCATGACTGACCCCGATGGCAAAGACCAAAAACGGCGTCAATATATTCATCGGGTCGATGCCCATCCCCATCAATTGCAACATGCCCATTTGCCACACCACGGCAACCAGTGAACACAGGATAGGATAAAGGGTCAACTTCCAGTTTTTAGAATACCAAAACAGTAAGATGGCGGTGATGAATATGGCCAGCCCGAAGAAATACAGCACCGACTTGGCACCATCGGCCACATCGCCAATGATTTTAGCAAAACCGATGATGTGTACGGTTTGGCCATCGCCTTCAAAATCAGTACGGATTGCCTCCAGTTGTTTGGCAATTTTTTGGTAGTCTACTTTTTCTCCGGTTTGCGGGTTTCTTTCCTGTAAATCGGCCCAAATCATCGCGCCATTGAAATCCTCAGCCACCAAGCGGCCCAGAATACCAGCCTTGACAATGTTGCCCCTGACCGTTTCGAACATTTGTGCTGACGGACTGAAGTCGGCCGGAATCACATTGCCACCGGCAAACCCATCTTCCACCACTTCAACAAAGCGGACGTTAGGAGTAAAAATAGACTTCACGCTGGCGCGATTAACACCAGGTATGAACACCACGGCATCGGTCATTCTTTCCAGCTTTTCAAAAAACTGTTCATTGAACATGTTGCCACTGTCATCCATCAAAGACACCAGTATGCGGTTGGCTCCTCTGAATTTTTCATGTTCCATGAAGGTCTGCATGTATTCATGGTCCAACGGCAGTTGTTTTTCAAAACCGGCATCTACTTTCAGCTTACTGGCGAAATAACCCATAGCAAAAGTCATGAGCACCAATAAGAAAATGATGATCTTCTTGTTGTTGAACAACAAAGATTCGCACCATGTTGTGAATTTGTTTGTTTGTGTAGTTTGATTCATTGTGGTTACCCTTTATTGACTCATTGTCTGTTTGCTGACACCAGCTTCACCCACCAGCATCACTTCGTTGCCGATAACCAATACATCGGCATAATCATCCCCCGAATCGGCATCCGACAGTGACTCAAGCGATTTATTCTGATAAATCAATCGGGCGCCATTGGCTCCTACCAACAGCAACTTGTCCTGACCCAATGGGGTGGATCCAAACAGGTTATTGGGAATGTCCGACTCCAGTTCTTCCCAGCTCAGACCCTGATCCTCTGATATCAACAAATTACCTCGCAGACCAAACAACACGATAGACTGGTCCAGCATTTCTACACCAAACATCGAACCCATGTAGGGCAATTCGATGGCTTCCCAGCTTTCACCGTTGTCTGTACTCTTAAAAAAATAGCCAGCTTCAGCTGCAATGTATAAATTGTCATCGGCTGCACGGGTCATGTCGTTGAGGTGGTAATCCAATTCTTCATCAATCAGTCCATCATCCCAGTTTTGGCCACCGTCAGTGGTGGTTAAAATGGTGCCATAAGCACCTATCACAAAACCTTCGTTCTCATCGGTAAAGTAGGCGGATAACAGTGGCACTTCCCGATCGGCGTCATAGAACTGCAATTCCCAAGTTTCACCGGCATCGGCACTGTGGATGATGGCCGCATCGTGCCCCACAGCCCAAACTTGGTCATTGACCGCCACCACTTTTGTCAAGGCAATGTTAACCGGGACCCCAGCAATTTGCCGCCAAGTTTGACCTTGGTCTTCACTCTTTAGGACATGTCCGCGTTCACCCACCATGATGATGGCATCACCGACCTGGGTCACTGATAAGATTAATGACTCGTCAGCCAATGGCATGACTTCGGCAGGTTGCTGAGCAACGGATTGAAAACACATGCCAGTCATCAAGACCAACACCACCACATTCAATTTGAATTTATTCATAAAATAACACCAAAAAAAATGGCCATGAACATCAATTGTTCACAGCCATTATTTGAAAACTTCAACCAACTAACACTGATTAGCGTCTTCCGCGTTTGCGCAAGGCACTTGGCGTGTAATTGTTTTCGCTCAATGGCGTGTTGAAAGTGTTGACTTGATCCTGGTTATCCAATCCCACAGCCACATAACGGCCAGACTGTAAGTCATGATGGGTTTCGATGGTCGACCAGAATGTAGGTACTTCATAATAATTGATGCTGTGAGCTTCTGAAAAGCGCCACAACTCACCACGTCGATCATAATGGTCAGTCAACAGAATTTGGTAACTGTCCTCATCCAGGTAGAAGGTGCGTCGGCTGTTGATGTGTCGGAAACCATCGCGTAATTTGGCCTCAACCACATACACCCGATGCAATTCATAGCGCATGTAGCTTGGATCCAAATGACCTGGTTGAACCATGTCTTCTACTTTGGAGTCGTAGCTGTGGGCTTTGTATGAGTTGTAAGGCACATACATTTCACGAGTACCTGTCAGTTCCCAGCTAAAGCGGTCCATGGCACCATTGAACATGTCAGTCATGTCATTGGTACGCAAACCATCAGAGGCGGTGCCGGGATTATCGTAAGCCACATTAGGCGCTCTTCTTACACGACGCTGACCGGGGTTATAAATCCAAGCTTGACGCGGCGTTTCTTTCTGATTCATGGTTTCATGAACCAGTAACACGCGACCAGCCAAACGTGCTGGTGACTCAACCACCTGATAGAAGTACAACAGGATGTTGTCGATGTCATCAATGGTGTTGCCTGGCACGTAATACTTACCATACAACTCCTCACGCAACCTCACCAGGGTGTATTTACCGCTGCTTGAAGGTGCCACTTGGTTGTTGTATCGAACCCCGCCAGAACCTTTGAATTTCAGTTTGTGGTTCAAAATCAACTCATAGGCATTTTCAGGAAATGGGAAGGGAAAGCCTTCCGCCACATTGGCCACGCCTTCACCGTCTGCAACCAAGGTTCCGGTGCGACCATTTTCACGGGTCTTTTCATAAATGCGTTCTGGGAATGAGGCCGAACGACGCGTTGGATAAACGTCCATTTTGTAGGTTTCTGGATATCGCTCAAACATGGCCATTTGTCCAACCGACAAGTTTTCGGCATATTCCTGGTAGTTGGTGCCATCGATGGTGAATAACACCTTATCATCAGCAAAAGGATCCGGGTGGTGGTCACCGACCTGATAACCTTCTGGCGGTGACGTGATGCCACCGGTCCAGGCAGGTATGGTGCCTGCTTCATTACCAGCCCTGATCGCCCCAACGGGAGTCAAGTCATTGGACAACCGATCAATTTCATTCGGCTTCGGTCCTGCCTGAGCAGAGCCAGCCATTACGGTCAAACCAAGCAAAGTTGAAATAACTGTTTTTCTGTATAACTTCATGTAATGTCCCCTCTGTTCTTAGAACGAGTATTTGATATTAATAGATGCAAAATCCCGGTCATTGATTTGGTTATGGATACCAGCACCTGAGAAGCTGGTGTAGCTAACATCAGCACTCCACTTCTCCAGGTAAGTACCATTCACACCAATGGTGTAGGATTTTCTGCCTTCAATGAAATTACCACCGGGTCCTGGGGTGGTGCCATTGACGTCATGATTGAATGCCAATCGGGGTGACAGGTTCCATGAGGTACCAAACACCGAGTTGTAATCAAAGCGAGTGACCAATCGATAGCCCCAAGAAAATGACGTGGCAAAGAACCTTCTGGGTTCCGTGACAGGGTTCCTGGTTGAACCACCCGTGGCCAAGCTGGCGCCACCACCGGTGTCGGTGCCTGGGCCGTTATAACGCAACACATCAGGATCAGGTAAATCCCAAATGTTGGTGAAACCTACTTCACCCAACAACACAATCTGATCTGAACCCATAAAACCGGGGCCAAACAACTTGGTTGCGGTGAATTGTAGTTGTGAGGCTTCATGCCGTTCAAAACCCGGAATGTATTCGCCAGGGCCATAATCACCCAGCTGCGAAACGAAACGGTCGACCGGCGCGGGTATGGCGGCATTCAGTGGTGATAAGGCAGCGAATAACACTTCCACATCATCAATCTGCAGCGGCACATTGGGTCGGTAGGTCAACTCACCTTGCAATGACATGCCCCAGGCATTGATGGTGGTGTTGAAACTCAAACCAAACAAATCAATGTCTTCAGGGTATTCAGTGAAATATGAACCGGAACTTGGTGAGGTGGGTCCCAAACCAACACCGGGTTGTCCCAAAGCATAACCACTGATCAAGGGTAATCTTGAGTGGTAGTTCAGGTAGTACAGTCCAAACTCTGTGCTGTTGAAGTTCTCGGCATAATAACGCAACGCCAAACCATATTGCCCATCGTCATCGGTAGGGGGTGTACCCTTACGCAGAATCGAGAAGTTATTGATGTTATCTATGGTGCCTGCAATCAGTGAGGGTGGCACTGGTAATTGTGAAATGACACCCACATCAGACAACTCAGGCACGATACCAAAACCCAGGGCCACGTACTCGCCACCGGGGGTAGCAAAGTCATTGTTTGAGAAATAGGTACCGGCAGGGTCTGGATCAATTTGTTCAAACTCAAACATATATACCGCTTCCAATGACAGGTTGTCGGTGATGCTGGTTGAGAATGAAATCATATCAATCGGTAGAAAAGCTTCTTTTAATTCAGCACCGGCAACACGGATTTTTGAAACATCGACCGGATTGATGACGTTCACGCCTTGTTGAATAAAGGTCGATTCACCCCAACTGACCACTTGGCGGCCCAAGCGCACCGAAGCGATTTGGTTACCGATGTCGAAATCTTTGTAAACATAGGCATCCAGTAAACGGAAATCTTCGCCAACAAATTCTTTGGCGGTTCTGGACAAGTCATCGTTGTCAGCGTTTTCAAAGTCATAAAATCCAGTAACCCGCATAAAGGCACCCCAAGTAGGCGCGTTGAACGACAGGTCTGAAGTGAATTTAACTGCATTGGAAATCAGATCACCTTGATCATAATTCAAGTTGCCATCATCCGAGTTGATAGACCAGCGACCAGGGGCAGCAATTCTTTGGCCCAAGGAAGAAGGCAAACCTGTTGTTAAATCCACACCCACGAATGGGTTCAAGTTGGCTTTACCTATCAGTCGTTCGTCGCGGTCTTCGACTCGCCATGATGCACCATAGGATACCGTGGTGTCGATGTTGAAGGAATAATCACCGTTGTTGAACACTTCCGCCGACATGGCCGAACCACTCATGCCTAAGGTGGCTGCCATCATGGCCAGCTGCAAAGGCTTTAATTTCAATCGGGTGTTGTTTTGAGCCATCTTTTGTACTCCACGCTTTTTAATTGTATTTTTCATGTTCATCTCCTTATTGAATCACATCGGTGTTGGTCACATTCAATGTGGTACCAGCGGTTACCTGGAAGGCTGCCATCTGGCCTTGCATTTCAGCCGTGGCTGCTGGAGAAGCTGCTGGACTCAGCAGACTGCCATGATCACCTGCAGTGAATCTCAAGGCCGCATCCAAACCTTCAGGATTAAAGGCGGAGTCAGAATAAAAGGTTAATCCCATCACGGCCAGCAAGGGCTCGGTGCCTGACAAAGGTGCGCCAGGAACGGTGTTGGTAATGACTTGGTCGCCGAGGATTTCATGCGCCAAGATGTTATTGAACATGGTGGCATGGGGTCCCAGATTAATCGGGTCGGCCGCGTCAATGGCGGTTTGAGTTGCCAACACGAATAAATCAAATTCTGCAGTACCTTGCTCAACGCCTACTGCAGCCAGGCCACCGACGATTCTTGGACCGAAAGTCGGCGAACCTATCAACAAGTTAGCGATACCGCCACCTGGAGCCGACAAGACCGCACTTTGTACGTTCGGGTCAAAGGCCAAAAAGCCGATGCCAGTGATGGCACCCAATGACTGTCCAGTGAATGAAATCTGATCGGCATTGAAATCGCCGGCGCTGTCACCGTCTATGTCCATGTTGGGAATGGTGGCATTCAAAGTAAACAAGTCAGCCATGCCTTGGCGGGTGTTGTCACGAGAAACCAACAAGTTTGCCAAGTTAATGAAGTGTGCTGCCGATGAGTCAATCATGCCGTCAGGGCCTGGAGCACCAGTGGCATTGTCGACGTAATCGACATCAAAAGTTCGTTCGCTGGCAACCGCAGCAAATGGTGTGTTACCAATATAGAATGGATTGGTGGTATCGGTGATACCGTGCAAAGCCAAATCGATGGCCACCACTGCCACACCCACTGATGCCATGGTGTCAGCCACTGCCAGCATGTCGGTGCGGTCACGGGTGATGCCGTGTTGGTAAATCATGATGGGCCAGCCATCGGCGGGCTTGGTTTGACCGGAAGCCGCATTGGGTACGGTCATCAGCACCGGCAGGTTTTGCGTGCTGGTGGCCACTGGCACCGGATTGGCATAGGTCAAGTTGGTTGAAGTGGGATCCAAACCAAAACCATTGAAAGGCGGTTGGTAAGCGCCAGGAGCGGCTTGCCATGGACTGTTCAAGGGTGCCACAGGATTGGCTGCACTTGGGGCAGTCAGGTAATACGGCGAACTCATGGTGCCGATGTAGATGTCGGCCAAGCCAAAACCACCCACTGCAGTGGTATTCAAACCAGTTGGAGCCAGTGTCGAACTACCCGGGCCACTGATGGCTTTAACAGCTGTCAGTACCGGCGTAATGGACTGGGTGGTCATTGACCACGAAATCACAATATTGGCTGGGTCGATGCCTTGTCCGGCTGCGGCCGCTTCTTGGAAGTTGGTCAGTTGTCTGAGTGGCTCCAAAGCATTGGCTGTGGCATTATCCAACAGCGGATCGGTGCTGTTGCCATTGCCATCTACCAGTGGTGAGGTGCGCTTAGACAGGAAATAGGTTTGTGAAGGTGTGGCGGCATTGCCATCGGTATCGGTAACACCGTTGGTGATGACTGCCATATAAGAAGTGATTTCTTTCAACGGCTTGATGGGCACAATGGCGATGCTGCTGTCATTGGCAACAGCCACAAAATCAACACCAAAAGTCAAAGCATCGTTAACGGCGACAACCGCGCCACCAGGACCACTGAGGGTCACTTCATAAACAAAAACACTGCTTGGATTAACCGAAGCGGGCGCCACCGGCACGGAAAAATTGGTAGACCATGGGGCCACCGTACTGAAACCATCCAGCGCATTCAAAGAAACCAGTGGGTCTGAACCATCGGTGGGGTCTGCCACAGGAATATTTAAGGTCAGGTCACCAGTGCCTGAGAAAAACAGGTTGGTTGGAACGGGTACCTGGGTCGGGTCTCCGGAAGCTGGATTGAAGATGGCCTCAATCACGCCGGTTACCACGCCGCCACCAGGATTGGTGGCTGGTGGTGCATCCACCGCCCGGGGTGAGTTATTGCTGCTGCTACAAGCCTGCAGCAAAACAATAGACGTTAAGGTCAATAGGATTGGTTTTAGTTTCATTTGTGTCCCCAAATTAATAAACCCTAACATCATAAATTTTATTCGGGTAAGATTACAAGCTTAAATATTAAAAAAACATTAAATTTCACCCATAAAACATACGCAACAGTATCGACTTTATGATCGGCAAAAAAATCCTCACCTTTGCACTGACCTTTACCCTGATTTATGCCTTGAAATGGTATGCAATCATTGACCATTTGCAGTTCATTACCCTGCTGATTACCAGCGCCACTGCGATTTTTTGGATCACCGAATGGTTGCCCATTCCGGTGGCATCATTGTTGCCCATAGCGCTGTTCCCAATGCTGGGTGTGATTACCCCTGCAGCGGTGGGTCAAGCCTATGGCAGCCCGTTGATTATTTTGTTGCTAGGCGGCTTTTTGTTGTCCAGCGCCATGGCCCACAGCAACACCCATCGATACCTCGCCCACCGCACCCTCAAATTGATCGGCACCAACAACCCCAGAAAAGTCATCGCCGGCTTTATGGTAACGGCCTTTTTATTGAGCATGTGGATTTCCAATACCGCCACCACATTGATGCTGTTACCCATTGCTTTGGCCATGCTCAGCAAGCAACAAGACAAACACTTTGCTTGCATGCTGTTGTTGGGTATTGCCTACGCAGCATCCTTGGGTGGCACCATGACACCGATTGGCACGCCACCGAATCTGATCATGATTCAGAACTATCAGACTGGCACCGGAGAAACCCTTGGCTTTGTCAGTTGGATTGGCCAGGTTTTTCCGATGGTGATGATATTCTTCCCGCTGATGTTGTGGCTGATGACTTCACAAGTCAGCAAGCAAAGTCATGCCCTTGAAACACTCCCTGAGTTGGAAAACTTAACTACTGCCCAGCGACGCACCCTGTGGGTATTTGCCATCACCGCATTGTGTTGGGTCACCCGCACCGCGCCCTTTGGCGGCTGGCGAGTGTGGCTTGATTTACCACAGGCCAACGACGCTTCAGTGGCACTGTTAGGCGTGGTGGCTTTGTTTTTGATCAGCGATGGCAAGCAAGGCAAACTATTGAATTGGAAAACTGCCAACACCATTCCTTGGGGCGTGTTGTTGCTGTTCTCCGGTGGCATGGTCATTGCTGCCGCGTTCAAAACCACCGGCTTGAGTGCCTTGTTGGCAGAACAGCTGATGTTTTTGCAAAACTTGCATCTGTTTTGGCTGATTCTGGTGATTTGTTTGAGCATCACTTTCTTAACAGAGATCACCAGCAACACCGCCACCACCGCCATCTTGATGCCGGTGTTGATGTCAGCTGCCGATGCCCTGGGGGTTGATCCCGTTAAAATCATGATACCGGCAGCCATCAGTGCCAGCTGTGCGTTTATGCTGCCGGTGGCGACTGCTCCCAATGCCATTGTATTTGGTTCAGAACAAGTGGGCATCAAAGACATGATGCGCCAGGGCTTTAAACTGAATTTGATCGGTGCCGTGGTGATTGCCTCGGTGGCCACTTGGTGGCTTTAAATACTTAGCCCAACGGCCTGGTCAGCTGGACGCGGCAGGAAAGCCCACCACCTCAGTTAACTGCCCTTTACCTAACAAACACATCAACAACCGCTCCACCCCAATGGCCACGCCAGAACAAGGAGGCAACCCCGCTTGCAAGGCTGCCAACAAATGGTGATCTACCGGAATCGCTGGTTTGCCCATTTGTTGGCGCAGTAAATTGTCTTGCGCAAAGCGTTGTTGCTGTTCGGTGGCATCAGTCAGCTCCTGATAACCATTGGCCAGCTCAATGCCCTGCCACAAAAATTCAAACCGCCGACATCGGTCAGGTTGGTCAGGCTCAGCCTGAGCCAGCGCTGCCATCTCAACCGGAAAGTGATGCACCATCCAGCCCTGCACAGGCGCTGCTCGCAGTTGGGGCTCAACCACCACAGCGAACAAAAAGTCCAGAGCCGCTGTGCGTGTCAATGGACTGCCCGTGTAACCATGACTGTCACACAACGCCGATAACGCATCTGCAGAAGTGTTGAATGGATCCAATCCGGCAAAGTTTTGCATCAATTCTTGGTAACTGATGTATTTAATCGGTAGGTCAGCACCGCCAAAAGCAACAATTAAGGTTTTGATTAATGCAGCTACCTCGGACATCAAGTCTTGTAAATCAAAATCCAGCCGATACCATTCCAATAAAGTAAATTCAGGGTTGTGCAGTGGTGTGCTTTCACCGCGCCTGAAAACCGGCGCAATTTCAAAAATATCGCCTGAGCCACTGGCCAATAACCTTTTATGAAAGAATTCCGGCGAGGTGCGCAAAAAGGCCACATCATCACCCGCGGTGATGGCCTCAGTAGTGAACACATCAATGTTGATGTCGGTGTTGCCGCAGGATGAAAGGATCGGCGTGGTAACTTCCATTACTCCGCGCTCATCAAAAAAGCGCCGAAGGGCAGACAACAAAAAAGCCCGTTGTTGCAACACAGCCAACGGGCTTTGAAATTTCCAATTGTCGGTCATACCGATTACTTTTTCACGCGGCCCACGTATTCACCTGAACGGGTGTCGACTTTTATCACCTCGCCTTCAGGCACAAACAAGGGCACATTAACCACGGCACCGGTTTCTAGGGTAGCGGGTTTACTGCCACCACCAGAAGTGTCCCCGCGCAAACCTGGGTCAGTCTCGGTGATTTTCAATTCGACAAAATTAGGTGGTTCAACCGTTAATGGCACATTGTTCCACAAAGTCACCAAACAAACGTCCTCTTCTTTCAGCCATTTGGCATTGTCACCCACTGCAGTGGCACTGGCCTCAAATTGCTCAAAAGACTCTGGATCCATAAAGTGATAAAACTCACCATCGGTGTACAGGTACTGCATGTCTTTATCCATCACATCAGCGGCATCGACTTTTTCATTGGATTTGAAGGTTTTTTCAATCACCCGACCGGTTTTCAAGTTGCGCATCTTGACCCGATTAAATGCCTGCCCTTTGCCAGGTTTGACTTCTTGGTTTTCAACGATGCTGAATGGATCACCATCGATCAATATTTTTAATCCATTTTTAAATTGTGAGGTGCTGTATACCGACATGTGGGCTCCTTTGCTTGCGACTTTAAAAAAACGCAATTATAGCACAAGGCTGATTCCAAAAAACTGGGCCAACGGTATTCTCAATGCGGTTTTTCATTGACTGTCATATGCCTGCATCGCATGGTAAAATCCCGGTCCACTTTACCGCTTATGAGTCTGGCCTGATGACACCACAAACCCTGACAAAAACCAGACCGATAGACTGGCAGACCGAATTACAGCTGGCCTTGCAACAAAAACAACCCTCCAGTTTACATGGTTCTCCGGCATACGATGCCGAAGCAGGCGCTATGTTTGCCCCGGTTTTGACTGCCAGCATGATGGATACCATCAACTGGGAAAATCAACAGGACCCGGTATTGAAACAATTCCTGCCCACCGCAGCGGAAACGACCCAGACCGATGGTTTATTGGCTGATCCCGTGGGTGACATCAATGCCACCCAGGTGCCTGGACTGATTCACAAGTACCACGGCAGGGTGTTGCTGGTGGCCAGCGGCAGTTGCGCAGTGAATTGTCGGTATTGTTTTCGCCGTCATTTTGAGTACCAAAAGAATTTTGCGCCACGCAATGGTTGGCGTGCCAGCCTTGAATACATTGCTGAACAGGACAGCATCCATGAAGTGATCCTCAGTGGTGGCGATCCTTTGACCTTGGACAGCAAATCCCTGCACCGCTTAACTGACGGCTTGCAAAAAATACCACACGTCCAAACCCTGCGTATTCACAGCCGCATACCTGTGGTTTTGCCTGCTCGAATTGACCCAGCTTTCTTACAATGGGCAAATGCATGGGAGCGCAAGAAAGTCATGGTGATACACAGCAACCACGCCCAAGAGTTATCTGCCTCAGCTCGAACTGCCATCGCTGCCTTACAGCAAGCCGGTTTCACCCTGTTGAATCAAAGTGTGCTGTTGCAAGGTGTCAATGACAACGCTGAAGTCTTGGCCGACTTATCATCACAACTGTTTGACTTGGGGGTGATGCCTTACTACCTACACCAAATGGATCCGGTTCAAAATGCCGCGCACTTTATCGTACCTGCTGATCGAGCCCTGCAAATTCACCAACAATTGAAAGCCAGATTACCCGGCTACCTGGTGCCCAAACTGGTCAAAGAAGTGGCTGGTGAAGCCAGCAAAACTGGTCTGGCTTGTTGATTTTTTGGTGCTCAGTTTCTGAATCAGACCTCAAGAAAAATCGCAAATAATTCGCTACAGGATTGAATACTGTGACAGCAGCACTGTTCAGCTACGGCGAATACCTTTATAATGATGGGGTGTGCGACGTTTTTTGTCAGCCTGTTGGCAAGAAATAAAAATGAAAACAAACAAAGGAACAAGACATTGGCCGTAGAAAAGTCCATCAATTTGCTCATCATCCACCAGTCTGAAGAAGAAGCCGAGCGCATCCTCTCGCTGTTGAGAAATTACCAAATGGCGGTCAGACCGACACGCTGTACCAATGAAGAAGACCTGATTGGCATCCTCGAGCGCAAACCACTGGATTTGGTGCTGTGTCAACAGTTACAAAATGATTTGCCATGCCAGACTGTGGTTGACCACATCAAACGCATGGGCATTGACTTGCCAGTGATTGCGTTATTGAAGGAATTTGATCCCGACCTGATCCAAGAAGCCATAGAAGTCGGTGCCAGTTCCTATTGCACCCCGAAATTACCTGAGCACATGCGTCACGTGATTCATCGCGATGTCAGCGCCCTGCGCGATCGGCGCAGAAACGTGAAACTGAAGTTGGAACTGCGCAACACCGAAAAGCGTTGTGACAGTTTACTGGATTCATCCAAGCAAGCCATTGCATATATCCATGATGGCATGCATGTTTACTCCAATCAGTCGTATCAGGAATTGTTTGAATACGACGATTTCGAAGAGTTAGAAGTGACGCCATTTTTGAATATGGTGGCGAAGTCGGACATCGACCGAGCCAAAAAAGTACTGCGAGACATCAACAAAAACATCATGCCTGAAGACGACCTGGAATTTAAACTGGTGACTTCTGATGGTGAGCAGTTTGATGGCTTAGTCAGCGTCTCCAAAGCGACCATCAATGGTGAGCAGTGCGCCCAATTCATTATCAACATGCCAGCCACCGACCCACAGGTAGAAAAAGAACTGTTTGAAATCAAGAACAAAGACCTGTTGACCAAATTCTACAACCGCACCTATTTCAATGAATTGATGGGTGAAGCGTTAAGCAAAGCCAAAGACAAGCCCGGTGACAGCCTGCTGATGGTTGGCATTGATGAAGCCAATCGCCATGAAAAAGAACTCGGTATCGGCAACCTGGATTTATTCATTGTCAGTATGGCGGAATTTTTGGAAAGTAAACTGGGTAAGGATGTAGTCTATTGTCGTTATTCAGACACCACATTCATCCTGAAAATAAAAACTTCCATAGAAAATGCAGAGAAAGTGGCCGAGAAAATCAGGGCCCTGATCAGTGACCAGATTTTCAGTGCTGGCGACACCTCGGTGAATTGTACCGTCAGTATTTCTGTTACCCAACTGACACCACAATGTGAATCAGCTTCTGAAGTCACCAAAACACTCACCGAAAACCTGGATGCATTGATGGAGGGCGGCGGCAACAACATCAAAGTATTCGACCCTGCCGAAGAAGAAAAACAAGCTCGAGCAGCCTCCAAAGCTTGGATCGATCGCATCACCGATGGCCTAGAAAAAGACAAGTTTGTGCTGCATTTCCAACCGATTGTGAATATCGATGGTGAAGAAAAAGAACACTATGAGGTGTTAATCCGCTTAAAAGCTGAAGACGATCAGTTGATTTATCCGCAACAATTCATCCCGGTGGCCAACAAATATGGCTTCATTGCTGACATCGACAAATGGGTCATCAATAAGGCACTACAGGCCATCAAAAATTCGACCAATCCTGTGATGTTGTTTGTCAAAGTTTCACACCAAACCGTCACCGATGCGGCTTTCCCTAATTGGCTGGCAGAACAACTCAAATCCACCGGTGTTTCCGGTGACAAATTGGCCTTTGAGATTCGCGAAAGTGAATTGGTCACTTATGCCGGTAAAATGAAACCCATCGTCAAATCGATCAAAGCCACGCATTGCAAAATTGTGGTGGAAAAATTTGGTTCCGGCTTGAACTCTTTCAGCATCCTCAAACACTTCCCGGTAGACATGCTGAAAGTGGATTCCAGCTTTATGGAAGACTTAGGCAATAACGAAGAAAACCAGGAAAAGGTGAAGAGCATTGTCGATAAGGCTCACAACCAAGGCAAACAAGTCATCTGCGAGTTCATTGAAGACGCATCCACCATGAGCATCATGTGGAAAATGTCGGTTAACTTTGTACAGGGTAACTTCATTGCAGAACCCAGTGAAAATATGGAACAGGTTGAATAAAATCCAACTTCCATCATGAGCTACCGCGGTCGCTTTGCCCCCTCACCCACCGGTGATTTGCATTTTGGCTCGCTGCTGGCAGCGCTGGTCAGTTTTTTACAAGCCCGAAAACATGGTGGTGATTGGTTGGTTCGCATCGAAGACATCGATGAAACCCGCACCATCCCCGGAGCTGATCAGAAGATACTGCAAACCCTGGCAGCCTTTGGCATGCATTCAGATGAGCCGGTGATGTACCAAACCGACCCGCAGCGACAAGCCGTTTACCAACAGGCCCTAGCACAACTGACAACGCAACAACTGACCTATCCTTGCACCTGCACGCGCAAACAACTGGCGGGCAGCAGTGTTTACCCAGGCACCTGCAGGAACCAGCCCAGCAAAGCCAACAAACCGCACTCCATCCGCGTCAAAACCCAAAATCAATCCTATACTTTTGATGACCTGTTTCAAGGTGTGCAAATCCAAAACCTGGCCACCCAATCAGGTGACTTCAACATCAAACGCAAAGACGGCCTGTTCTGTTACATGCTGGCGGTGGTGCTGGACGATGCCGATCAGCGCATCAGCGAAGTGGTCAGGGGCATCGACATCATGGATTCAACGGCTCGACAAATGTACCTGATTGAGTTGTTGGGTTTAACCCAACCGAGCTATGCCCACTTCCCGGTGGTGGTGGATACCCATAATCAAAAACTCAGCAAACAAAACCACGCCAAACCGGTGACCCATGAAGACCCAATGTCCACCACCAGTGTGGCATTGGAGTTGTTGGGAATGACGCCACCGACTGCCGCAAAAAAAACCCAATCCAGTCTCCTGGATTGGGCCATTAAACAGTGGCAACCTGAACGGTTGCGTGGCATCACTGAACTGCGTTATTGAGTGGTGATGCCGGGATTGGCTTGATCAGCCAAGTTTTCACAAAAATCGATGTTGGCGCCAGAAATGCGCTGAATATCAACGGTGTTGTTCAACCCTGATTCATTCAACACGTAAGACAAAATGGCATGTCCGCAATCCTGAAATACGATGCTGACTTCGCCAACAACGGTGTTAACCACAGCGGTGGGATCATCAAACAAGCCATCACCAGTTTTCAGCAGTTGGCCAACAAAAACATTACCGTCGAAGGAGCCCGCTGCGGTCAGCCAGCGATTGGATGCATCACCAACAGTCGAGGGGACTTCAGGGTCAGGCGTTGTGGCATCATAGGTAAACCACGCCAGAATGATGGTATTGGCACTGGGCAGCACCTCCAGGTAGAATCCTTGGCCGTTGGTTTCAGGATTAAACCAAGCACCAGATAAGCCTTCGGTGATTTGGAATTCATCGGTCAACACATAAGCACGGATAATTTTAATGACGTTCTCATCTAAAATTGGATTACTTGAATTTGGGTTAGTCCCTTCATCGTAACGATAAAGTGGAAATTCACCAAAAACCGCGCTTCCTCCTGGTGTGGCGTCAAAGAAGTTTATGCGCAGCATTGACTCTATTAAATACAAGGTATCCATGCCTTTAATGACCTTGCCAAATACAGCAAAACCTGCATTATTGTTGGCTGGATCTAAGCCAGTATTGTTGGCCATATTAAAAAACCATTGACTGTTCGCTGAATTAGGGTTGGTATTCCTGGCCATTGAGATCGTGCCAATGGTGTTGGATATTTGCGCTTCATTCACAATATTCGAATCTAATGGGATAGACTCAAATCTACTGTTTCCTAGAAACCTGTATCCACCACCCTGAATAATAAACCCTGGGTCTGTTCGGTGAATAACGGTGTTGTCATAATCCCCATCGTTGACGTAATTAAGAAAATTGTTTACAGTCACAGGAGCTTCTTCATCATACATTTCAATGTCTAGGTTTCCTACTGTAGTCTCGAATCGAACCACCGTCGCAGCGGCATTTAAACTCAACAGCAACAGGGCCAGGGTCTTTATGGATTTCATTGGTTTACTCCCAAAAATTATTTTTGATTGGTGATGCCGTAGGGCACGTGGCCGGTGGCGGTGTGTTCAGAAGCTGTTTTAACATAAGTCAGTTGATCTTCAAAGAAAATATCGGCTTTGAAAGAACGCAAAAATTTGGCCTTGTCCTGGCCTCCCAAAAACAGTGCTTCATCGATGCGAATACCCCAGTCTCGCAAGGTCAGAATCACCCGTTTGTGGGAAGGCGCTGAACGAGCGGTGACCAAGGCGGTGCGAATGGGTGATTCACCGCTGGGAAAAACCGATTGCAAATCATGCAGCTTTTTCAAGAACGCACTGAAAGGTCCTGGGTTCAAGGGTTCATTGCGGCGGTTGTGCTCATTTTCTCGAAAGGCTTCCAAGCCATTGGTCTGGTAAATCTGTTCGGATTCGTCTGAGAACAGCACCGCGTCCCCATCAAATGCAATCCGCACCACGGCATCGGTCTGTGCGGCGGCTTTGCGGGTCATCAAATGGGCCGCGGCATGTCCGGCCTTGATGGCGCCGATGACATCGGCATGGTGGGCTGATAAAAATAATTCTACGCCCAACGCTGGCAGGTAATCATAAGGGGAACCGCCATTGCTGAATACGGCCCTGGAAATGTTCAAGCCATGGTGCTCGATGGAATTGAAAATGCGCAAGCCGGTGTCACCGTTGTTCCTAGATACCAACACCACTTCCACCAAAGGTTCCTGTGATTCTGGGTGCTTGATGTTCAACAGCTTCTGCACCAACGGGAAAGCCACGCCGGGTTCCAGCGGTTCTTCTTCATGGGCCAATTGGTAAGTGCGGTAGGCCTCAATGCCCTCGTCCAAGTAAATCTGGTGAGCGTCATTGAGATCAAACAGGGTACGCGATGAGATGGCCAGGGTTAACATCAGGAAAACTGCTCGTTGATGATGCGATCTTCCAGGTTATGCTTGGCATCATAGAGGGCCCTGATGGTGATGTCTTTGGCCTCTTTAACCACCACTTTCTTGACGTGCCTGACTTCGGTGTTATCGGCGGTGGCTGAAACCGGTCTTTTGTTACAATCATTGATCACAAAAGTGACTTCAGCATGAGATGGAATGATGGCGCCGCGCCAACGCCTGGGTCGGAAAGGACTGATGGGCGTCAAAGCCAAAATTTCACTGCCCAGAGGTATCACCGGTCCGTGGGCTGATAAGTTATATGCGGTGCTGCCAGCGGGCGTGGCCACCAGCACGCCATCACCAACCAAGTTTTCTATTTTGCTGTCGCCATTGATTTTGATTTCAATGTGGGATGACTGTTTGGTTTGTCGCAACAACGACACTTCATTGATGGCCAGTGACTCGGTGACTTGTCCGTCTTCTCCAGTAGCAATCATGGTCAGCGGATGCAGTACTGTGGTTTTGGCCGCTTCAATGCGAGCCAACAAATCCTCTTCGTTGTAATCATTCATCAGAAACCCCACGGTGCCCCGGCGCAAACCGAATACCGGTGTCGACTGGTGCATGAATTGGTGCAAGCATTGCAACATAAAGCCATCACCACCCAACACCACAATGACATCAGCCTCGGAGACTTCGTGTTGTCCATAGCGTTTGACCATGACCTCAAGTGAATCTTGAGACTTCTTCGTTTCGCTGGCTAAAAAGGCAATTTTCATGGTTTTATTGTACCTGTTTTGTGGGTAAAAATGGTCTCATTGAACGGTATATGACTTGGGCGCTGCCGTTGCTGCTGCGAGCCAGTAAGGCGTATTGAACGTATTGGCTGTCACCCATTTGCACCAATGACTGGGCTTGCAGGTACAAGGTTTGTACACCGACCATGGCCTGCAATTGGGTTCGCTGTGCTTGCTGTAATTCAAAACGAATGGCTGGGTGATTAAAAAAATCATCCAGTCGCATAAAATCAGCCTGTCCTTCCTGATACAACTGCAAGGCTTTTTCTTCGGTGATCAGTGGATGCAAAGCTTTGAGCAGTACCGGTGACAGGGTATTCACATTCATCCGGGTGGCCTGATTGCTGACCGGCAAGGCAGTGACATGAGGGGCCAAGGTGGCGAAATCAACGTCAGTCATGCCATCCAACAAACGCAATTCATCCACATGTTTGAATCCCCGGCCTGCCGTCTGGTATCCAGGCGAGCGCGCCAGGTAAATAAAGTCTTCGGCACCGTTGGGTTCGGGCACTTGATCCGGATCAATCCAATCTACCACCTGATCGGCCAAATTGACATTCAGATTCAAAGCCACTAACAGGCGCCTGAACACGGCGATGTGTTCTTCCTGCTTGGCGCCATTGAAATACAGGTTATTGACATTGAAGCGGCCACTTAAACCGACCAAGTACCCTGACAAAACCGCATCTTCTACCACCATGCCTTCGATGCCCTGTAACCAACCGTCACGGTTACTGTCATGGAGCACGCTGTCTGCTTGCGCATAGTCTTGTCGCAGGATGTCACTGGCCCACAACATCAAGCCCTGGGCGTAATGGCTGGCTTGATATGACTGTTGGTTGTTTTGCATGCGGGCTATGGACAACTGGTTGCTGTACCAGATAGACACCGCTAGGGTGCTGGCAATCGCCAACATCACCAAAGCCATCAACATGGCCATGCCCTGTTGTTTGTTTGTACGCATCACAAAAAGCCTCCGCGCTGCATGGGTGTGAGGTGTAATACGCTGCGTTGATCATCTGCTGTGGTCAGTTCACAGACCAGCCACTCCGGCAATTGATTGTTCTGGCTTTCTGTCGCTGGCCACCGCGGCTGGTTTTGACCGGTCAGACCGTGGTAACTGCAGTGAAATGTTTTGACTGCCAACATCGGGCGTTCCACCCATTGGTTGCTGTTTTGTGGGGCTGCTGCTGGCTGGCTGGAACGGATCAATTGGCCATTACGCACTGCCCACCTAATTCTTTGTAGGGGTTGTGACGACTGGTTGTTTGCCTGTTGTCGACTGCGGGTCACCGGCACGCTGGCACTGGCAAACCGATGTAAACTGATGCTTTGGCTGTCACCACTGAATTCAGGCCATGGTGATGACACCAAAGGGCTTTCGTGGGCAACGGCCAGCTTGACATCGGATTGTAATTGGAAAATAGTCAGATTGAATTGGTTGATGGCCTCATTGGCTTCTTGCAAACTTTGTTTGGATCGAATCAGGTTGTCCAGGCTGACAAAGGCCAAACCAGAAATCAGTGCCAAAATCCCGGTGGCCACCAATACCTCAAGCAGGGTCATGCCTTGTTGCAAATGTCGTCTACCGCTTCTCAAACCCTTTGCCCCATGGATATCACCTTTTTTTGAAGCCCGTCAGTCGTGCTTCGGCATGGTCAAGTTGGCGGTCGGTACCCACCATCAGATCAATGCGATCGATGCGGTTGTTGTCGGTGTGACTGAGTTCGGCACGCCAGTGGAATTCCTGGTCAGCAAAGGTCATTTGACCTTGGTGGGTTCCCACATCCAGACCGGATCTGCGGTACAACTGCCACATCACCTGATCGGCCACGTGATAGGCGCCAGTTTTAACCCGCAGGTTGGTGGTGGCCTGGGCACCGGTCTGTGCCGATTGCACCAAGGCCATCAAACCCACACTGATGATCAGCAGTGCCAGCAGCACTTCCAACAGCGTGAACCCCTTGTTAACATTACGGATGATGCCAACCTCCCGTCAGTTCCCAGGGCCCCGCAGTTTCCAAAACATAGTAGACCTCAGGCGTGGCTGGATCGGCAAAAAAATGCAGGGTGAATTGGCTGAACGAACCATCGGTTTGACATATGATGTGTGGTTCGTCGGTGGCTTCAGGTAACAATTGTTGTGACAGGCCATCAATATACAGCTCAACTTGCGATTCCCAGGCACCAGGAACCTGAAAATCTCGGGCTTGCCAAATGGGTTGCTGGTAGCGCAAGACTTGTAAGCCAGTGGTTAAAACTTCGAGGCCTTGTGCTTGGTTTTCGAAAACCGATTGCTCACACAACAGTTTCAGACTGGCTTCCACTTGTTGCGCTTGGTTTAACACAACCCGTTCAATCGATTGGCTGTTGACCAGGTTAACGCCCAACACCGACATGATGCCAATGATAACCACCACCAACAACATTTCCAACAAGGTGAAGCCCTGTTGTCTGATGAGAACTAATGAATGGGTTGACTTTGAATTCACCAGTTGCCAATATCGGCATTGATGCCATCGCCACCAGGCTGGCCATCAGCACCTAGCGAATACACATCGTATTCACCGTGGTTGCCAGGGTTTAAATACTGGTAGGGCTGACCCCAAGGATCTTCCATCAACTTATTGATGTAGCCTCCAGGCTTCCAGTTTTTGGCCTCGGGTGAGCCAGATGGTTTACTCACCAGCGCCTCCAATCCTTGAGATGTGCTTGGGTAGGTGAAGTTATCCAGTTTATATAAGCTTAAGCTGGTTTCCAGGTTTTTAATGGTTGCCTTGGCTTGTGCAACACGGGCACGGTCTGGCTCGTCCATAAACTGGGGCACCACAGTCACTGCCAGGATACTGATGATGACCACAACAATAAGGATTTCCATCAGCGTAAAACCACCAGAGCGTTGCAGAGATGAAGTTGGCAAAGAATGTGTTTTCATTGTTTTCATGAGTTGTTTTTGGGTTAAGATTATATGCCGTTTACTTGATGCTGTCACCTTTGGTGGCCAATTTACCCAGCCATGCGAATTTCAAGAATTTACTTGCCACTGGATGCCGAAACCATTGAATTGGATGTCCTGGTTGCGGGTGAAAAAGCCCATTACATCCGCAATGTCTTGCGACTGAAGGTGGGACAAGAATTGAATTTTTTCATTCCAGCCGGCACCGAATACCGTTCAAAAGTTGCCACCATCAGCAAACATGAAGTGACTTTATCAGTCATTGAAGCTTTGAACGACAGCGCACCCGCCTCAAGTTTAGACACCACCTTGGTGCAAGGCATCAGCAGCAGTGACCGGATGGATTACAGCATTCAGAAAGCTGCTGAATTGGGTTGTAGACGTTTGATTCCGGTATTTTCAGATTTCTGTTCAGTTAAAATTGCTGAACACAAAAGGGCCAAGAAATTGCAGCATTGGCAGGCTGTGGCCATCGGTGCATCAGAGCAATCGGGACGGTGCGACATCATGCAGGTCGAAGCCATTCAAACATTGAGTGATGTGGTTAAGCAAACAAACCAGGGTATTTACCTGGAGCCAACAGCAACCACACATTTGCAGCAAATTCCAAACCCTCGACAACACAGCCTGAGTGTTTTCATTGGCCCGGAAGGCGGATTTTCACCCACAGAGATCACGGGTTTTGAAGACCAGGGTTTGTTGGGCGTGCAACTGGGCCAAAGGGTGCTGAGGACAGAAACCGTGGCTCCCGTCATTTTGGCTGGCTTACATGTACTATTTGGTGATTTTAAGCCGCTGGATGAATGATGGAAACCAAGTTGGTCTCCAGGTAGTTCATGTTGGGAATGTCAGCCATTTCATCGTGAATGGAAACCAAAGACGCGATGGCATTGTGGTTGATGGACTTTTCTTCGTGTAATTGCATGTCACCACGTGAGACCAGCTGTAGTTTTGGAATACCTCGGGACAACACCGCAAAATAAGGCATTTCTTCCGGGTGGTTGATGCTTTTCAATACCGCCAGATTATAGGCACTGTTGACATCGTCATCGGTATCCGCACCAGTCAACACCGCAAAATCTATCAAAGGGATGTCCCAACCTCGCCAAGAAACGGTTCCCAACACCCAGTCAACGTCGCTATCAAGTTGATCAATTGAACGCATGCCCAAAACTTCTGCCACCATGGCATTGGGTAACAACAGCTTCCTGTCGGCTTCTATGGGTATCAAAACTGCACGAATTTCGTTGGACATATTGTTTACCTATGACTTTAATGTTTCTTTAATGTATTGTGCCATGGCGACCGGTTCACCGTCAAACATGGACATCTTCAAGTTTCTTATTTCCTGTGCGATGGCCGAAACCACACAACTGTCGGCAGACTGAGTGATCACCCGGCCACCGTTTTCAAACACGTTGGTGGCACCTTTGATACCGTCTTTGGCCATGCCACTGAACACCGCCATGTTGACCTGTTTGAGGTTCTCAAGCATGTCGTAACACACATCATCAATACAAGGTGTTGTTAACCTGTGTTCATTGATGTCTTTAACGCCCAAGGACCCGTCCTGGTGAATGATGATGTCTTCATCCACGGGAATCAACAGGGCTTCTCCAGCGGCAACCTGGTCACCCGCTTGAGCCAGTTTAACTGGAATCTGGCCGTTTTTATCTAACTGTTTTTCCATCATGGCCACAAACTCACTGTCCATGTGTTGCACAATCAAAAACAAAACAGGTTCATCGCCGTTAAATTCGCCCAGGAACTTAATCAGTGACTCTGGGCCACCTATAGAGGCCGCTAAAATCCAAACCGACTCAATACCGAATTGGGCCAAATCAACACCAGTGGACTGATGGCCTTCACTCACTGCCGCTTTCGGTAGGATGTCATTGGCCTGATCAATCTTATGTAACAAATGCCGCAACCAGCGGTTTTTATTCCAACCCACCAGCTCATTGGAAATTCGGGCATCATTGAAGATCAACCTGGCATCCTGATCACTCAGGCGATTAATCAGATCATCTATGTTCAACTCATTATCAAACAGGTTGAGGATGTAGGTGGTGATGTCATCATCAAAATCCACCAAATCATCCACATCAAACTGTTTAACCTGATAACCAGTTACTTCTAACTGCTTAATCAAAAATTGAGCAGACGGTTGGTGTTCACCGATGTGAACCAAGCCAACCACAGGTCGGTCATGCATCTTCTAACTGTAATAAGTCTTTGATGTTATCTAACAGCTCCAATTCCTGATAGGGTTTACCCAGATACCTTTCCACACCAATCTCCTTGGCCCGGTCTTTGTGTTTTTGACCTGTTCTTGAGGTGATCATGATGATCGGAATGTCTTTGAATTTATCTGATGCTTTCATGTTGGTGGCCAATTCAAATCCATCCATTCTTGGCATCTCGATATCCAACAGCATCAAATCTGGTTTTTGTTCTTGTAATTTATTCAAAGCATCGAGACCGTCTTTGGCCGTCATCACTTCGAAATCATTCCTGGTCAGCATCCGCTCACCAGCACGTCGCATGGTAATTGAATCATCGACGACCATGATGGTGGTCAGGCGATCCTCCTCAACCTCTTCAACCACTTGCACCCCTTCGGCTTCCATTCTTTCCAGTTTCTGGATATAGGCCCGGTGCATCGGGATGATGTCAAGAATCAGTACCACAGCACCATCACCCAAGATGGTGGCGCCAAAAATACCCGGGACAGAAGCGACCTGAGTTCCCACTGACTTGACCACGATTTCACGACCGCCATAGGTTTGATCAACCCGCAATGCGACACCCTGGTCACCGGATTTGATCATCACCAGCGGCACCTGATTGCCTTCAATCATGGCTTCTGAGTCGACACTCAATAATTTATTCAGCTCTTGAATCTGGTATTGTTCACCGGCATAGTCATAGCCTAAGTCGCCTTCCAGGATGCGGCGTCTGAACTCATTGATGTTCATTCGAATCAAACCTTGTACACCGGATGCCGGGATGGCATAGCGGTGATCAGCCACTTGTACAATGATGGCCTGTGTTAATGCCAGCGTGTATGGCAGCCTGATGACGAAAGTGGTTCCCACATTGGCTTCTGAAATGATTTCGATGCTACCGCCCAGGCGTTTGATTTCATTGTCAACCACATCCATTCCCACACCACGGCCGGCCAGCTTGGTTACCGATTCCGCTGCGGAGAGGCCTGAATGTAAAATCAATTGGACTACGTCACTGTCTGAGAGCTTGGCATTTTTATCAATGATGCCTCTTTCAATGGCTTTGTTACGCAAAACTTTGGTGTTGATGCCGGCACCGTCATCTTTAACCGTAATCACCACCTCTGTGGCTTCACGACTTAACTCAATGTCAATGATGCCTTGCTCTGGCTTTTTGGCTTTTTTGCGATCGTCTTCAATGCCATGCACCATGGCGTTTCTGATCATGTGCTCCAATGGCGCTTGGATGCCTTCCAGTACAGTTTTATCCATTTCGCCTTCGGCACCTTTAACCACCAGTTTGGCTTTCTTATCCAGCTCTTGACCCGAAGTACGTAACACGCGTCGCAACCGAGGAATCAATGAATTGAAAGTCACCAGGCGGGTTTCCATCAAACCCTCTTGCAATTCCGTGTTTACTCGAGACTGTTGAATCAATAAGGTTTCTGATGACCGCGCTGATTCCTGTAAATAAGTTTGAATGTTGGTCAAATCTGATACCGACTCAGACAACGACCGTGACAATTGTTGGATGGTGGAAAACTGATCTAATTCCAGCGGGTCGAAATCTTCTTCCAGTTCTTCGCCCTCCATCTGGTAGTTGGAGATAATTTGCGCTTCTGTCTCATGTTCCAGTTCACGCAGCTGTCGTCTGACCCTTTCTACGGTATTTTCCAACTCATCAATGTTTAACTTCAACTCAGCTGACTGCTGTTCCATGCGTGATCGGTAAATACTCACCTCACCAGCAAAGTTCACCAGTTTATCCAGCAGCTCGGAGTTGACCTTGATTTGACCACCAGATAACACGTTGGCTTTTTTCTTTTGTACCACGGTTTCTTCGGTTGCCTCTTCGTCATCTCCGGCCAGCGGAGAATCAACTTGCGTCAATGGATCGAAGAACTCCTCATCCAATTTGGATTTTTCTTTGATTTCGCCACCTTCTGAACTGAGTATGGCTTCCAACTGTTCCGTTTCACTTTCGATGTTGGTGGTGAGGCCGTAATCATCAGCAGACACCATGCCATGCAGCTTGTGCATCACCTGCGACATCATTTCATGCTGTGGCGCTGTCACTTCAACTTTCTTCTCAGCAATGGACTCGAACAAGGATTCTAATTGATGAGACAAGTCACCAATCTGATTCAAACCGGCCATCCGTGCACCACCTTTGAGGGTGTGTAGATCACGTTGTAAGGCTTGAATGATTTCAGGGCTGTTAGGTTTTTCTTCCAGCTCAGCCAATAAATGGTCGGCGCGGTCAAAGATTTCCGAAGCCTCTTCACTGAAAATTTCCAGCAACTCATCATCCAAATCCAATTCACTCATATCCAAGCCAGCATCTGCGGCGTCTTGTTCCTGGAATGGGTTGGGTGCTTCTTCCTGTGGTTCAGGTTCAGAAGTTTCTGCAGTTTCTTCAGCGATTTCTTCTTCTGCAGTTTCTTCTTCTGCAGTTTCTTCTTCTGTAGTTTCGTCTTCTGCAGTTTCGTCTTCTGCGGTTTCGTCCTCTGCGGTTTCATCCTCTGCGGTTTCGTCCTCTGCGGTTTCGTCCTCTGCGGTTTCATCCTCTGCGGTTTCGTCCTCTGCGGTTTCGTCCTCAGCAGTTTCGTCCTCTGCGGTTTCGTCCTCTGCGGTTTCTTCTTCTGCAGTTTCGTCCTCTGCTTCTTCAATGGCTGATTCAGCCTCTGATGCCGCCTCTGAATTTTCATCCAAGTTGGATTCGACCACCAAATCTTCGGCGTCTTTCAGCGCCTCATTGTTGGCATGCAGTTCAGCAATACGTGAATTGAAATAAGCACCAATACTTTCATCAACCGGTACGTCACCAGTACCCAGCAAATTCAACTGGCTTTTGGCATGACGAATGACATTTTCAATTTGTTCTATGTCTTCCTGAGACAAACTCTGTTTGCGATCCATCAACATGATGGCCATTTTTTCCAGCGGTGTGGTCATTTGCGTAATGCCATCTACCGATGCCATGCTGGCAGCGCCATTCAAAGTGTGTACCACGCGCACGAAATCATCATTCACTTTCGGGTGATCTTTTTCCAGACAGTCAGAAACAAATTGCGACATTTCTGCCAGGTGACCGCCAACTTCTTTTTGTAAAATTTCAACAAAAACTGGATCAATGTCCAGCCCTGCTGACAACTCTGCGGCCTCTTCCGTTTCAATTTCTGTTGCAGACTCTTCGCTTTCTTCATCGGCCAGATCAAGCAAAATGGCATTTTCATCCACCTCATCTTCGCCGCTGATATCTTCTAAACTGAAATCCTCATCTGCCAGGGTCACAGCCGCATCATCAACATCATTTGTGGTTGCCTCTTCATCCAGATTGAGTTCGTCATCATCCATGGCCGCGAGTTCGGCTTCAAGGTCAGCCAAATCTTCATCACCCAACTCTAAATCCAAGGTTTCTGCCTCATCTTCAAGGGTGGCTTCTTCGTCATTGGCTTCTGCTTCAGCTTCTGCTTCAGCATCAATTTCGGTTTCTTCATCTGACTCAACCGCATCGATTCCTAAGTCAAAATCCAGTGTCAGGTCTTCTTCAGCTTCAGCTGTTTCCTCATCCGCCTCGCCATCAGCTTCATCGCTGTCATCGGCTTCAGCTTTTTCAGTTTCTGCCTGTTCTTTGGCCACTTCTTCTATGTCATATTGAACAAAATCAAGAGTGAGGTCTTCATCATCTGCTGTTTCATCTTCAGACTCACCTTCAGATAAAGCTTCAGCTTCATCCGTATCGTCTGTACTCTCATCAGTTGATGACACGGTCTCATCTGCATCAGCAGTATCCTCATCACTGATCACTTCCTCAGCGACCGGTTCTGCCGGTGGCTCTGCCACCACTTCAGGAGCAGCCTGAATGGACTCACCATTGGCCACATGTTCAGCATTTTGTAACAGCAGGGCATATCCTGGTGGTACTTGGCTTTTGTTTTTGAGTGCCTCAAACAGACCCTCAGCCATCTCCACACCTTCACCGAGAATTTGACGGAATTCTGTAGAGTGCTTGATGCCACCATCCAGCATGCGATTACACATATTCTCTAGCATCCAGCCAAATTCACCAATGGCTTCTGCACCCACCAAACGCCCACTGCCTTTCAGGGTATGGAAAATCCGTCTGATTTCTGTCAATTCGCTGTTGTGCTCTGCCGGGTCTTCTTTCCAGCTGGCATGTTTTTCCTGCATGTTAGCCAGCTCTTCTTCAAATTCCTCGAGAAAAACCTCTTTGATTTCATCATCGACATCGTCACCAAAATCAACCACCAGATCTGATTCTGTGGGAAGGTCAGCTGCGGGTGCAGCTTCGGCAATTTCAGCCTCATCTGATGCGCCTTCACTGTCGGTTGTTGGTTGGTCCTCCTCAGTCTCAATGCCGCTGGCTTCGTCACCACTTTCTTGGTCTGTCACATCTGCTGCTTCGGTTTCAGCTTCCTGAGCGTCCGCAGCCGCTGTTTCAGGCATTTCTTCAGCCATGGGCTGTTCTGCCACCACTTCATCTTGGTTCTCAACATCATGAGCCACTTGTTGTTTCAATTCTTTGATTTGGTTGCCTACTTCTGACAACAAGCTTTGCCTGATGCGTTGTCCTTGGTCGAGGTTTTCTAAATAATATTCTAGCGAAGAAATCACTGTGGCCAATTGCTCAAGTTGCAAGGCTGATGGCTTGGCATCTGATCCCAAAATGTCGGCATTGACGTATTCAATGATTTGGTCTAAGTGGTCGCCGGCTTCTGGCAAATTCAGGATTTTCAAAGCGCCAGCTATGTCATTTAATAGCCTGGGGTTGTCTTTGACTTGTTGTTTGTCCCAAGGCGACTCAATAAATGCCACGAAGTTTGTTTTGATTTGTTGTAAGTTGATGATTGACTCTTTGGCCAGCTGTTGCAAGATCGCACGTTGTTCAGATTTCGGAATACTGGAGCTGTCTTCATCAACCGTTTCGTCGGTTATGCCCAGTGATTGGATGTGATCACCCAATTGTGACTCTATCAGCAATAAGGTTTTGGCCACATCCAGCAGTTGTTCATCGCTTGGCCTTTGGTTATCTGCCACCATCTGCTTCAACTCACTTTGGTGACTGATGACCGAATCGCGGGCAACGCCCAGACCCAGGATGCCCAAGGTGTCGCCAATTTTCTGTAAATTATCTAATAATGGAGAAAGCTCTTCCACGGGAGCAGATTTGTTTCTGATAAACAAATCCAATGATTCTTGGACCACCAACACATCATCATTGATGGCATCAGAAACGGTCTGCAACAATTCTTTGTTTTTACCTGACAAACTGCCAGCGGCATGTTTGATTTCATCTTGATCAGGAATAAATTGATCCAGCTCAAAAAATGATTTGATTTCTTTACCGACCCGACCCTCGGCTTCATTGATGGCAATGTAATAAAGCATGTTTCGGGTGATGGCGCGGCTACTTGACTTGGTTTGAGGTTGGTCATCGATCAACTCTTTGATCAAGTGGTCAACCTTACTGCCTATTTGTTTGATGGACACATTGTCTTCGATTGAGTCGTTAAGCAACCCTTCAATCAATCCTGAATAAGTCCAGAACATCTGTTTCAGGTAGACTGGTGATAAAATCATTTGCAGCTTGGAGATCACCAATTGCATGTTCTCCAAACCTTTGTTGTTGTCTTCGTTTTTAATCCAGTTCAACAAAGCCACCTGGAAAATTGACCTGATTTTCAACAAGGCGGTTTTCAATTGGTTGCCTTTCAGCGATACGTCATTTTCTAAAACTCGCTCAGGCACGCCCAAATCCAGATTGGGATTAAATAAGGCGCTTTCAGACAGCAGCTGTTGAGAGCGCACCGAACGCAAATCATTAACCAAAGGCAGTAACACGATGGGCACATCTTTGTGACCCAGTTCAATCCGTTCCAAGTAATCTGGTAACTGCAAAATACTCTGCATCAACACGTCATAAGCCGAATTTTCATCGGCAATTTTGCCATCTATCAAGTCCTTGGCAACACCTTCCATTTCTTCAGCAACCATGGCAGCACCATACAGCTCAACCATTTTTAATGTGCCTTGAATCTGATGCAGATAGGTGACACAAAACTGGAGCTGATTGGTGTCTTCTGAATCTTCAACATAAGCCTTCAATGCTTCTTTGGCCCGATTCAGTGTTTCATCAAGCTCGGTTTTAACCCATGTTAAAGTTGAAAAATCAATTTGTTCTATATTACTCATATTATTTCAATCTGAATGCCAAAGTTCTGTTTTTATTGACGCGTTTCATTTTTGGATGTGACCAGGCGTTGATTTCAGTTTGACCTAAAATCAGCAAACCATCCTCGTTAAGGTATTCCACCAGGCCATTGAGAATTTGTTCCCTCACTGACTTCTCAAAATACATCAATACGTTTTGACAATAGATGACATCGTATTTGATGTTTGAGGGCTTGTTCACATCCAGCAAATTAAATACCCCAAAAGCCACCCTTTGTTTGATGACTTCTTTGATGGTAAATAAACCGTGGTTGAGTGTTTCTATGCCGCCATGGAGTGACTGGTCGATGGTAGCCAGCTTGTCCATCGAAAAATAGGCTTGTTTGGCCAGTGCCACAGCCGGGCTACTGACATCAGTGGCGGTCACCCCATAATAGGATTTCTTGTCACTGCTTTTACAGACCGCATGCGCCAACAAGGCCAAAGAATAGGCTTCTTCTCCGGTGGCGCAGCTGACCGACCAAATTTTGTATTTCAGGGTCGCTTTGGCTTTGAGAATTTTGTCGGTTAAATCTTCCCGAACCAGTTCGAATGAAGGCGGGTGTCTGAAGAAGGAAGTCTCATGCACTGTCAGTCGGTCGACCAACTGTGACCATTCCAGGTTACCCTCAATGCCTGAATTGATGTAATCCCAATACTTACCATAATCCTGGTAGCCAATTTCCCGCATTCTCGACCAAATTTTAGACTGCAGGAACATTTTGCGTTCCTTGGGAACGATGATGCCCAATCGTTCTGCCAACAAACCTGACCAACGCAAATAATCTTCATCGGTCAACGGTGATATTTGCATGAAAGGTTTTTTGTTGCTATACATTTTATACATCAGGCAGTTTCTTATTCACTTCATCAGAAGAATTCGTCGTCTGGCAGTTTAAAGTCTTCTACCGATTTTCTTAACTCGGTTGCCAATTCCACCAGATTACCAATCGACTCAGCCGTTTGCTGCGTACCTGCCGATGTTTGGGTGGTAATTTCCTGAATCACGTTCATGGTGCCAGAGATGTTAGTGGCCGCCACCGACTGTTGACGCGCCGCTTCAGAAATGTTCTGAATCAGTTCCGCCAAATCGTTCGATACCGTTTCAATTTCGGTCAATGCCTCACCGGCATCCTCGGCTTTGCGGGCACCGCCCACCACCTCAGATGTCGTTTGTTCCATCGATCGCACGGCTTCGTTGGTATCGGTTTGAATGGTTTTCACAATGCCCTCAATTTGTCGGGTCGCACTGGATGCACGTTCCGCTAATTGCTGTACCTCATCGGCAACCACCGCGAAACCACGACCGGATTCACCTGATGATGCCGCTTGAATCGCAGCGTTCAATGCCAGGATGTTGGTTTGCTCAGCAATGTCATTAATCAGTTCTACGATGTTACCAATTTCCTGCGAACTCTCACCCAGTCGCTTAATCCTCTTCGAGGTGTCCTGAATCTGGGTTCGAATGTTGTTCATGCCTTTAATGGTGTCTCGCACCACCTCTGCGCCATTATGCGCAATCAATACTGAACGTTGCGCCACGTCAGCTGACTCCAAGGAGTTTTTAGAAACTTCATCAATAGAAACGGCAATTTCATTAATCGCTGCCGATGCGTTGGTAATCTGGGTGGCCTGATGCTCAGAAGCTTCTGCCAAATGCATCGCCGTGGCCTGGGCTTCTTGGGCCGCTGAGGCCACACCCACCGAGGCGTCATTAATTGTTTTCACCAACGACCTCAAGGCTTCAATCGCAAAGTTAACCGAGTCGGCAATGGCTCCCGTGATGTCTTCCGACACCGTGGCATTAACCGTCAAGTCACCATCCGCCAACGAACCCATTTCATCCAGCAGTCGCAAAATCGCTTGTTGGTTTCTTTCGTTCTGATCCTGTGCCACGGCAGCTCGTACGCGGTCATTCTTCGACAGTGTTCTGAAAATCCACAACAGCCACAAAAAGGACAGACCAGCGATGACCCAACCAACTGTTTCTGAGGGGAATGTCTGCTGACGGCTGCTGAGCTGTTCGCTCAAGGCTTCTGCATCTTCTACAAATAATTCGGTATCAATCTCGATATCGGCTGCCGCTGTTTGGGCATCAAATAATTCCATGGCACCCAACACCGAGCTGATGTCTGCCTGCACACTGTCAAAGGCCGCATAAACGCGTCCCAATGATTCAATGGCCTGGTCATCAGTCACCGCTCGCATGCGGTCATTACCATTGAACATACCGGTCATGACTTCTTGGAACATGCGGGCATCTCGGTCCAGCGAATCTGCTGCCTGAATCGAAGCAGCACCGCCTTTAAGAATCTCACTCATGCGACGCAACATCCGGTCAGCCAGTACCAGTTGTTGAGAAGCCAAATAAATCATGCCGCGGTCTTCATTGATGGCAACCAGCCGTTTAACCACGGCGTCTGAACTGGCTTGCAAAATAGGAATCTCGGCAGCAAACTTATCTGAAATATCAGTCAGCTCTTCAATCCTTTCACGTTGATTGATGATGGTCAGTGCATTTTCGTTGATGGTATCCCATTTTTCCATCAAAGCATTGAAACGGGGCAACACATCTGTGGGCAGCGCTGGGTATTGATCGTTACCATCGCGCAATGACCTGATGGTGTCATCAATAATCCTGCGGTCAGTAATCAACTCATCAAATGAATCCACATCGCCAGAGGACGCTTGGTTGGCATACTGGGCCAACTGTTGTGCCTTAATGCTTATTTTATTGGTCTCGGCCAAATGATCGGTACGATTCGATTCAATCGTCGACAACCAATAGGTGTGACCGAAGAATGACAGCACCAAAATCACCAGCACCATCAGCTGCCAGAGCGGCAGCGTTCGGGTTCTTTGATCTACATCTACAGCTGAACTGCTCATATTACTTCTACCTCGTTTATTATTTACTTAATCGATGCGTTCTGGAATTTCGTGTCCTGCACCAGTTGTTCCATTTCGAACACATTCCATTCCACATCATCTTGGCTGAAAAATTTATCGCAATAGGCATAAATCCGGGCATCATCCTCACCCTCCACATCCTGCCATTGGCTCTTTTTAAAGTGACGTTGTCCAAAGACTTCGTCCACCACCAAGCCGGCCTGTCCGCCTGGTTGGTTGATCACCAACATCCTGGAGTGTTTGGTTAATTTAGATGATTCACCAGTCAAAAAAGACCGCAAATCAATGGCTGGGATGAGGTTGCTTCTGATGTTCACCAAGCCCAACACCCAAGAGTCTATCCCAGGGATTTTGACCAATTCAGGTAAGATCACTACTTCGTTGACGGCGTCCACTTCCGTAATCAAGTGCAGTTCACCAATTTTGAAACCAATACCGGACCAATCGCCCAAATCAGTTTCTTCCTCCGCACTTCCCAACGCATGAGAAACACTTCGTTTTTCATATTCGAGCAACAGCTCAAATGGTTTAATGATTTGTCTACTCATTTGAATTAATCTCTTTGAACGTGTTTTTCAATGGCTTCAATCAACTCTTCTTTGGTGAATGGTTTGGTCAGGTACTCTTCTGCACCCACCACTCGTCCTTTGGCTTTATCGAACAAACCATCCTTACTTGAAAGCATGATGACTGGGGTTGATTTGTGTTCACTGTTCATTTTTATCAGTGCACATGTTTTGTATCCGTCCAGACGCGGCATCATGATGTCGACAAAAATAATGTGGGGTTCTAAATCTGAAATTTGTGACAAGGCTTCATAACCATTGTCTACTGTGATGACTTCACATCCTTCTTTTTTTAATAAAGTTTCTGCGGTTCTGCGAATGGTTTTACTGTCATCAATCACCATCACTTTTAAACCTTCTAAATTCATAATTTCTCCAAACGATGTTTTGTCCCAGGCAAAAAACTGATATTCACAATATTCATGAGATTACCTTTGTAAGTATGTCATTCTCAAGAAAATAACTCATTTTCTACTTGATTACAAAACAAATTTATCTAATTCGCCGATAAAATACAAATGAGCCAGTGAACTCAAATGTCGGCCAACGGGATTTTTTTGATTTTCAAATGTAACTTCGGGGACCCCTTTCTGCAAGATAATCTACCCTATGCTGTCACCTGCTCTTCAATGAAACACGCAAACCAATGAAGACCAGTGTGTCAAATATTTATGTTTATTTGACCTGTGCTATTTAACCCAGCGCTTTAGCTTATTATAATTCATTACAATTCACAATTGATGCGTCCCTTAATATGCTTAAAATTGCCGTGGTCATGGACCCCATAGAAGCCATTAAACCACACAAAGATTCCAGCTTTGCCATGCTTCTCGCAGCGCAAAAAAGGGGCCATGAAACACATTACATCACTGCCGACCAACTGTTCATGTCACACGGCAGGCCACAGGCCAACAGCCAAACCATCCAAGTGAGGGATCAAAGCAGCGACTGGTTCACCTTGGGTGAGTCACAAACCACTGACCTACAAGCGTTTGATGTGATCCTGATGCGCAAGGACCCGCCATTTGACATGGAGTACATCATGGACACCTATGTGCTTGATTATGCCAGCTCAGATTCCACCCATGTGATCAACAAACCACAAGCCTTGCGTGATGCCAATGAGAAGTTTTTTACCGAAGCGTTTCCCGAATGCACCCCTGAAAATGTGATCTCAAGGAACCCTGCCATCCTGCTTCCTTTTATCAAAGAAATGGGCGATGTGATTGTTAAGCCGATGGATGGCATGGGTGGTAACTCAATTTTCAAAACCAGCGGAAGTGACAAAAATTTACCGGTAATTCTGGAGACTGTGACACAAAATGGCACCAAAACCACCATGGTGCAAAAATTCATCCCACAAATTGATGCCGGTGACAAAAGAATTCTGCTCATCAATGGCCAACCCGTACCCTACGCACTGGCCAGAATTCCATCGTCAAGTGACTTCCGAGGTAACTTGGCCAAGGGTGGTACCGGCAAGGGCGTGCCCTTGTCAAAGCGTGATTTCGAAATCGCAGAGATGGTGGGTCCCAAATTAAAGGCCATGGGCATCGTCTTTGCTGGCATTGATGTCATTGGCGACTACCTCACCGAAGTGAACGTCACCAGCCCCACCTGCATCAGAGAACTCGATGCCATTTATGACTTGGACATTGCTGGCGACCTGTTCGATTGCATTGAACAAGAAATTCTATGAAAACCGCCATCACCAGCAAAGACAAGAATGTCATGACATTCACTTTGTCGGTGTTGACTTTATCGGTACTGATTCTGGGCTTATCATTCGGCCACTCTGATCCCAATCCCAATGTGGTGCACAGCATGGATGTGATCCTCTCAAAAAAATCCAACCTGGAGGCCCCGGAAGAGGCAGATTACCTGGCTGCCAACAATCAAATCGGTGGCGGTGACCAAAAACAACAAAGTCGGCCAACCCACAAACTCAGTGGCCCATCTCAAGTGGCTGAAGGTTTCAGCAAGCAATCCACCCCCGAACAAAAAAAGCAACAAGACAAACAAGTGCACACCCAACTGGTCACTGCCCAGTCAGCCAGTCGCCAGGCCTTGAGTGTGCCAAAGCCGGATAAAGAGGTCACCCAAAAAACCAATGACCCACAAATGACTCCTGAACAAAGAATGGCCAAGTTGCAGGATGAAATCGCCAAGAAAATCGAAAAGTATGCCAAAAAACCGCGCAGCAAATACGTCTCCAGTAACACCAAAGCTTATGCCTATGCGCCCTACATCAATGACTGGGTCAGAAAAATAGAGCGTACCGGTGATTTAAATTATCCGGAACAAGCCAAAAAGAAATCCTTTATTGGCAATGTGATGTTATCCGTTGGCATCAATAAGGATGGCAGCATCCATGAAATCAAAATCATCAAACCCTCTGCCCACCAGTTTTTGGATGAGGCTGCCAAACACATTGTTCAGTTGGCACAACCCTTTGATCCTTTGCCAGATACCGATGAACCGGTTGATGTCTTGTACATCACCCGAACTTGGCAATTTTTACCTGGCCACCTGCTCAGAGAAAAATAAAATGGCACAGGCTGTTTTGGCCTGACTAATGCAGGAATTCACTGAAAGTTCAGCTTAAACCGGTTAAAATTCAACCATGAATTTAACCAACCAATTACTCGTAGCCACGCCTGATATGCAAGACAGCCGTTTTACCCAGGCTGTGATTTTGATTTGTGAACACAATGAGCACGGAGCGTTGGGCATCAACATCAATGTACCCAGTGAAGTGACCTTTGACGAAATCCTCAAAAGTCTGGATATTGATGCGGCTGAAAAACCCTTGCCACATGCCATTTACGAAGGTGGACCAGTAAACACCCAATGCGGCTTTATCCTCCACCAATCAGAACCCATTTTTGACAGCACCATTCAAATAGCCAAGGAAATACACCTGACCACATCAAAAGACATCATTAAGGCCATAGCAGCCGATCAGATCGATGGCAATTGGCTGATGGCACTGGGCTGTGCTACTTGGGACAGCGGCCAGCTTGAACAGGAAATTGCTGAACACGATTGGCTGATCACCCCCAGTCAAAATGAACTGGTGTTTGATCATGAACACAACAAATGGCACATGGCACTGGCCCTGATGGGCATCAAGCCACATCAGTTGAGCGGTGACATCGGCCATGCCTGAATACATCCTGGGGATTGATTTTGGCCAAAAAAGAATTGGTCTGGCAGTCGGTCAAACCTTAACCAGAGCAGCCAGTGCGCTCACCACCATTAACAACGATGGTGGCGTTTGGAACGCCCTTAAAACCATCATCGAAGAATGGCAAATCAGCCAAATTGTGTTGGGCCTGCCACTCGATATGGACGGTGAGGATCAAGAGATTACCCGCCAAACCAGGAAATTTCGCAACCGCCTGGACCAGCACACCCAGCTTCCCATTCACTGGGTAGATGAGCGCTTGACTTCATACGAAGCAGAACGGCAGTTCCAGTCCAGCCGTGAAATGCAACTGACCAAAGCCAAAGACAAACACAACATCGATGCCAAAGCGGCACAAATCATATTACAATCGTGGCTGGACCACTGTGACTGATCATGAAACATTTAACTGACATCAAAGCCTTAGCTAAAACCGATATAGAAAGTCTATTTGAAACCGCGACGCAGCTGTCTGAAATGGCGGTGGAAGACACCCAACAGTGGCACCAGGGCAAATCCGCCATGGCCCTGTTTTTCGAAAACTCAACACGGACATTGGTGTCCTTTCAATTGGCTTGTCAAAGACTGGGGGTTGACCTCACGGCCTTGAACATCGCCAGCTCATCGACCCAAAAAGGCGAGTCCATTGCCGATACCTTATTGACCCTGGATGCCATGCAGACCGATTGTTTTATTGTCCGTCACCAAACCAATCACATGCCCGAGCAAATGATTGAATGGTTGGCTGGACAAACCAGTGTCATCAATGCTGGCGATGGCACCCACCAACACCCCACGCAAGGTTTACTGGACCTCTATACCATCCACCAACACAAAGCTGATTTTCCAGACCTGAAGGTGACAATCATTGGTGACATCAAACATTCCAGGGTGGCCAATTCTTTGTTGGATGGCCTGGCCACCATGGGCACCGAAAACATCAGTTTGTACGCCCCACCCACGATGATCCCTGCAGACTTGAAATACCTGGCCGCCAGCAGCCTACAAAATGCCCTAGAGGACAGTGATGTGGTGGTGATGTTGCGGATTCAAAAAGAACGCCTGCCGGTCGGACTGGAAGTGAATTTCAGTGACTGGCATGACAACTATGGTCTCAATGCCAAAACGCTGCAATGGGCCAAACCGGATGCCATTGTCATGCACCCCGGCCCCATGAACCGAGGTATCGAAATTTCTGATGAAGTGGCTGACGGCCCCCAATCAGTGATTCTGGAACAAGTTAAAAATGGCGTATTGATTCGCCAGGCATTGATTCACAGGATATTAAGCTCGCCTGAAAACGTTTAAAACTGGGCATTGATTTCAAACAAAAACAGCACCCACATGGCCAACAGCACCAAACAGGAAGTGATGTAGACCAAAAACCGGTGCATCACCTGATTGTAAACAATATGAATAAAAGCGTGCAGGTAACGCAGGCCAACGTAGATCCAAGCCAGGTTTAAAATCAAGGTGGATTGCACTTCAGTAACCAACACCATCAACGCCAACACATAGAACAACATCGGCACTTCCAGCTGGTTGTGGAATGCACGACCCATCCTCTGTAACATGATTGGCCAGTTTTCCTGTCCCGTCATCAACACATAGTCTTTGGGCTTTACGGTGCGTTGGCCAACACTGCGAAACCGCAAGAAACCCAAAATAAATAAAATAACGAAAGTCAGTACCACTTGTAAAAAAACCGGAAGGATGATGTTTGTCATGTGTGCTCCTTAAATTTGTTTGTTTTGATTGACTTGTTTGATTTGTTTATCGTGCCAAATGCTGAGTATCACCAATGCCATTATACTGCCGATCAGCGCCAAAAACATGTCTGACTGGGTGTCCCAAACATAGCCTTGGGTGCCCAAAAATGATTCAGCGCCTTCACCTGATAACAACGCCACCCACCATTCTATCAATTCGTAAAAAGCAGAGAAACCCAAGCAAAAACTGATCACAAAGAAACGCTGCCAAGCCACCGAATTAAACACATCCAGGCGAATCACCATTTCACGGCAAATAATGGCTGGCACAAAACCTTGAGCAAAGTGGCCCAACTTGTCGTAATTGTTGCGCTCTGGCCAGACCTGGCTCAAAAAGTGCTCAAATCCTGGCACCAATGCGTAAGTGTAGTGCCCCCCAATAATCAAGATGATGCAGTGCAGCAGTATCAACACCGACAACATGGGTGTGACTTGATAACGCTGATGAAAATACCACAAACCCACAGCCAGGATGACTGCTGGCAGCACTTCCAATCCCCATGTCAAATAGTCATAAGGATTGACAGCAGACCAAATAAATACACCCACAAAAATGACCACCCAAATCCCAAATTTCATGTTTTTAGCCTTCAATCAGTGACCTTCATGTTATCACAAAATGTCTCTGGTTGAGTTTCCGAACAGCTGCGCAACCGGGCACTGATTTCAAGCACAGCATCACCCATCTGAACAGCTATGGTTTCACCTTCAGCAACCCACCTGACCTGTTGTTGTGAGGCCTGATAAAACAACACACTTTGCTTAATTTGAACCGACAATGGTGCTTGGCTCTGACACAAAACCACATCAGTCAGCGCCAACCAGGCCGACAATTCCGCATGTAAACATTGTCCATCAGGCTGCACAAGCTGTGCTTCACCCAGTGGTGTATTTTTGAATCCCAGCACCCAATACGTGGCTGGTTGTTCTCCCACATTGGTAAAGCCAGGAGAAAATGTATTGGTTAAAAACAAGGCTTGCCCCTGTTTGGCATTGATGGGACTGCCATCTGCCAATCGCTGGCCAAACAAATCAGTCTGCAACACCACAATACGAGGAGTGGTCAGGTGATCAGGTACGGTACCCTGTGGCGGCACAGTGAATTGAAACCAGTCCAACCAATCATTCTGGTACAAGTCATCAACAAAGTCCCCGGCCACTGCCCTGATGGGCAGCCCCTCTTCGCCACCCATTGCACCGTGACTGTACCCAAGCAATACCCAGATGAAGGGGATAAATTTCATGGCTGTATCCTCAATAAACACAACCATTCTGAACTTAAATTAGAAATAATTCAAATGTCATGCAAAGGACAACTGCTATTTGACATGCCTTTAAACCCAAAAAAACAACAGCAATTCAAATTCAATTGCTGTTGTTTTTGGTTCAGCAGCTGTTTGGGTACAGGTGATACCGAGTCACGACAGCTGCAACACTTGCCACACGGTTCAAATCTGCTAACATCATGGATTTAACTCAATTAAGCACCATGTCCAAAGGCACCCACGAATACATTGAAGACGAGCGCAACCAAAACATCCTGATCAACATCAATGGCGAACTCTACCCCAGGGCGCAAGCCACCGTGTCCGTATTCGACAGCGGTTTTATTTTGGGTGATGGCGTTTGGGAAGGCTTGCGATTGCATCACGGTGTGGTGGTGTTTCTCAAAGACCACCTAAGGCGGTTGTATCAAGGCGCCAAATCTTTGGATTTGGACATCGGCCTGACCCCTGATGAGTTGACCCAACGGTTGCTGGAGACCTTGAAAGCCAACGACATGACCGATGGTGTACACATTCGTTTGATGGTCACCCGCGGTGAAAAAATCACCCCGTATCAGGATCCCAGGTGCACCATACCAGGCAGCACCATTGTCATCATTGCTGAGTACAAAGAACCTTCACCGCGCAAAATTCAAGGTGGCATCAAGTTGTTCACCACCCACGTCAGGCGGGGCTACCCGGATGTGCAAGACCAAAAGATGAATTCCCATTCCAAAATCAATTGCATACAAGGGTGCATACAAGCCGCCAAAGCCGGCGCCGATGAAGCCTTGATGCTGGATCCCCATGGTTTTGTTTCAACCTGTAATTCCACCCACTTTTTTATGGTGACGCAAGGCGAGGTGTGGACCTCGACGGGTGATTACTGCCTGGGTGGCATCACCCGCTCAAAAATCATTCAGCTGTGTGAACAAAACAACATCCCGGTCAAACAAAAGAATTTTTCCTTGTTTGATGTCTATGGAGCCGATGAAGCCTTCGTAACCGGCACCTTTGCCGGGATCACACCAGTCAATGAAGTCGATGGCCGTTTGATTGGTGATGGCCAACAACGTGACATGATCACACGACTGCAGGATTTATACATCGCATTGATCAAAAGCGAGGCCCAAGCGTGAGTGCGCCTTTAATCAGAATTGCTATGTGGTCCGGACCACGCAACATCTCTACTGCCATGTTGCGCTCTTGGGAAAACCGGTCTGACACCGTGGTGGTGGACGAACCTTTGTATGGACCCTACCTGGCCAGTACGGGTAAAAAACATGCCGCTTATGAACAAATCATCAAGACTCAGGGCGCCTTATGGCAACCCCTGGTCAAAGCCCTGACGGAAGACACGCCCGCGGATGCCAACGACGACACCCGAATTTACTATCAAAAGCACATGAGCCACCACCTCACTGAGGACATTAAATTGGATTTTATCGATCAGCTGCGCAATGCCTTTTTGATTCGTCATCCCAACGATGTGTTGGCCTCCTATTTGCGCAAGCACCACCGTGCCACTCCAGAAGACCTGGGTTACCCCCAACAAGTCGCCTTGTTCAATCGCATCCAAGACCGAACCGGGAAAATTCCACCCATCTTAGAGTCAAAAGACATTCAACATGACCCGCCAGGCATGCTCAGCAAATTGTGTCAGAAATTGGATGTGCCCTTTGATGAGGCCATGTTGTCCTGGCCCAAAGGTTACCGCGAATCGGATGGTATTTGGGCCGAACACTGGTACAACCGGGTGATTGAATCCACCGGCTTCTCAGTTTATCAGCCCAAAGAGAATAAGTTGAGCCGTGATGAGCAGCGCATTGCTGACCAATGCCTGCCGTATTTTGAAACCTTATTGGCTCATAAATTAACCTGAGGAGAAGTCTATGAACATCAGATCATTGGCGGTCATTTTATTTCGACTGATTGCCCTGTATCTTTTTTACCGCGCAGCCATAAACACCACGCAAGTATTTAACCAAATCAACTACGGTGAAAGCCAACCCCACTTGCCGGTATTTGCCTTGTTCTCCTTCATGGTGCTGATGCCTTCTTTATTTGGTCTGATTTTGTGGCTCTTTCCCAATACATTGGCTCGAATTATCATCAAACCCGCACAGAATGAACCCGTTAAAGTCATGGGCTTGTTGGGATTGATGCGTCTGGTTGTGTTGTCTCTCGGTTTGTATCTGACTGTTTGGGCATTTTTTGATGTCATCTATTGGTCTGTATTTTTGTTATCGTACCCCAAAGACTATCTCGACACTTATTTGGCAGAACAACAAGCCATGATTTTTACCACCGGAGCAGAGTTCATTGTGGGGCTAATTTTGGTTGCTAAAAACACCTGGATTGCCCAGTTTTTACTGAACGTCAATAAACCCGATGACTAACCTGCTGATACAAACACCCATCAAGCAGACTGAAGCAATTCAATCAGGTCATTCAATACCCCAGCAGCGGTGACTTCCCGGCCAGCTCCCGGACCTTGAATAATCAGCGGATTATCGGCATACCAATCTGACTCCACGATAAAGATGTTATCACCTGGTTGCAACTGTGCCGCGGCATGGTCGGCATCAACGGCCACCAGCCCCACTCGCAACGCATCGGCCGACACCGCAGCGAGGTATCGCAGTTGTTTGTTATTCTGACTGGCTTGTTGCCACAAACCATGTAGGTGCTTGTTAATGGCCTCTTGGTGGCGCCAGAAATCTTCTTTGGTCCCCGCCAAAAAAGCAGCCGGAATCACCGGTTCAAATTGTATTTGACTGGGTTTAAACCCCAGTTCACGGGCCAGGATCAACGCCTTGCGATAGACATCCTGACCCGATAAGTCATCTCTGGGGTCAGGCTCTGTATAGGCTTGTTCCCAGGCCTTTTTGACCCAGTCCATAAAGGGCTTTTTGCCATCGTATTGACCGAACAACCACGACAATGAGCCAGAAAACACCCCAGAGACGGAACGCACTTGATCGCCAGTTTCTATCAACTTGTGCAAAGCATCCTGAATCGGCATGGCCGCACCCACTGTGGTGTTGGTTAGCCAACGGGTATGTTTTTTCCGCATCACCTGTTCTATCTGGCTGGCCCACTCATGGTCTGCTGCAGCCACTTTGTTGGCGGCAATGATGTGCCAGCCCCGTTCCGCGAAATTCAGGTATTGCTCTGCCACCCAATCACTGGCAGTCAGATCAATCACCACCAAGGGTTTTCCTGTATAAGCCTTAAGCTTTTCTAACAATTCACCCTGCTGGTTGGGCTGGGTGAGTTCTATGGATTCATCCAATAAACAGCTTTCACTGAATAGAAAATAGCGGCTGTTGGCCACCGCCACCACCGACAGTGATTGTTGCACCCGATGTTCAATGGTGCTTTTGTGTTGTTTCAGTATTTGCAGGAACTGCTGACCGATGTTGCCATAACCCAATACCACGATGGGGATCGATGGCTCGAGACCAAACAAAGTGTCGTGCAAGTCTTGTAGCAAATCAATGGCTTGCATATCGGGAAGCAGCAAACTCAGGGTGTGGTCATTGGCTGGGTAATGGATGCTGTGGATATCGAATCGCGCCGAACGATTGAGAATTTTGCTGATGATCCGGTGGTTTTGGCGGATGTTTTGCCCCACTGCGCTGATCAGACCCATGTCACTTTGTTGCTGTGTGATGTGCAGTTTTGCTGACTTGATTAGCTGGGTGGTTTTGAATAAATCAAACGGGTTGACATAAAAACCCAGCGCGCCCCTGGTTTTATCAAGGTGGTTGGCATAACTGGCGATTTGGGCTGCCGTTAAGCTGGCTTGCAACTGTCGCGCTTTGAGCTCACTGATGGGCGCCACTGACAAGTGTACCAACCGACTCTTGTGGGCCAAGGTTTTTACCCGACCTTCACTGGCCTTAACCGATGTTGCTGAGTTACTACAGGTCACTTGGGTACCGTTTGATTTGGGATTGCAGGTATTAATTTCTAAGCGGACAGGCCGGTGGCTGGCTCGTACTCTAGACTGAGGCAGCATGGGGGCAATGGTTTTTTCATGAAAAACATTGGAGCCCAATTCACTCAAAGCTTGTGCTTCGCACAGGGTCAGTTGTTTGACCCTAACAGCTTGCTTGATGAGGTTGGGGTCGGCGCTGTAAATGCCATCGACATCGGTCCATAAATACACGGTATCGGTCTGCATCAGTTCAGCCATTAGGGTGGCAGTATAATCACTGCCATTGCGACCTAAAGTGACGCCATCACCATTCAAGTCCCGAGCAATAAAACCGGTGATGACATAACAAAACGGGTCTTTAACTGGGTCTACTCCTGGGTCTTCTCCTGGGTCTTCTCCTGGGTCTTTTCCTTGGTCAATTTCTGGGTCTTGACTTTGTCGAAACAGCTGTTGCAACTGCTGCTTGGCGATGGCGCGGTTGGCCAATTGGTTTTGGTCGTCAATCACCAGAAAGTCTCTGGCATCCAGCCACTCATTGCTGATGTGCTGTTCTTGAAGCTTGGCTGATAACAATTGTGCCGACCACAACTCACCCAAGGCCAGGATGTCGTGCTGATTGGTGGCCGCTTGTTGTGTCCAAGCTGATAGCTGATGCAAGTCATGTCGGATTTGTGATAACAAAGGTGCAGGTTTTTCCAATACGCTGTCCACCAGACTGACCAAATAGGCATTCAAATCAACCCATGCCTGCTGATCACCTTGAATGATGGCATACAAGTAGTCCGTCACCCGACCATTGGCCGAAACCACCAAAAAATCGCCGCGGTTGACCTTGGCTGCGATGGTATCAACCACCTGCCCGATGCGTTTGGCATCCTGCAAACTGGTGCCGCCGAACTTATGCACATCAGGTGCCTTCTGTGGCAGTGGATTGGCTTGTAAATCAACCATGAGCCTGTCCTTGCTTGGGTTCCTGAATCGGTTTGATCAGGCTGCGAGATAATCCGTGTTCCAAGTCAGCCAATAAATCATCGACATCCTCAATACCCACTGACAAGCGAATCAGGTTGGGCTTGATGCCCGCTTGTTGCTGCGCTTTTGGTGCCATGGCCGCATGGGTCATGGTGGCTGGATGACAAATCAGCGATTCCACCCCGCCCAGAGACTCTGCCAAAGTGAAATATTTTAAATTGTTCACCAGGGTTCTGACCGCTTGTAAGTCACCCTTGAGCTCAAATGACAACATCGCGCCAAAATGACTTTGCTGGCGTTTGGCAATTTCATGACCGGGGTGTTCTGCCAATCCAGGGTAATGGATGGTTTCAATGGCGGTATGTAATTTGAGGAATTCAATGATGCGTTCGGTGTTCTCCAAATGTTGTTTCATGCGCACATTCAAAGTCCGCAGACCACGGGTGGTGAGCAAACAATCAAAAGGAGCTGCGGTGATGCCAATGCAATTGGCCCACCATTTGATTTGTTCTGCCAGTTCTTCGGTGTTGGCCAGCACCGCGCCACCGACCACATCACTGTGACCATTGATGTATTTGGTGGTCGAATGAACCACCAGGTCGGCTCCCAAAGTGATGGGTTGCTGCAACGCTGGCGACAGAAAAGTGTTGTCCACCACTTTCAGCACCTCGGGCCCAGCCAATTGACACAAAGCATGAACATCAACCACCCGCAACAAGGGATTGCTTGGGGTCTCAATCCACAGTAAATCGGTTGGGGTAGCCAATGTTTGTTCCAGCTTAGCAAGGTCTGACTGGTCAATGAATTCCACTTCAATCAATCCTTTCTCATGCCAAGTGCTCAACAAGCGGAAAGTCCCACCATAACAATCATGCGGTGCCACCACCCGTCCGCCTTTGGGCAACAACTGCAACACCAGCAACACCGCAGACATACCGGTGGATGTCACCACCCCACCTGCGGCTTGTTCCAGCGCAGCCAAGGCTTCAGCCAGGATGTCACGGGTGGGGTTACCTGATCTAGAATAATCATATTTTCGCGGTTGATCCAAGTCAGCAAAAGAATAATTACTGGACAAGTACAGGGGCGGGGTCACCGCGCCGTGTTGTGAATCGCAATCAATACCCGCTCGCACAGCGGTGGTTTGGTTCAATAGGGTCATGGTTATACTCACTGAAATAATGTTTAAAAATTTGGTTGATGGCTTCGGCTTCCAATAAAAATCCATCGTGTCCATACAATGAATCAATCCACCGGCATTGACTTGGGCCACTGATTTTGGCGTGCAAATTCTGAATGAATTCAACGGGTACCAGCTGATCGGAGGTGATGCCTATCAACAATGTACTGGCCAGGATGTGGCTGGCATCCACGCGGTGGTGATCGATTGATTGGGATAATTGCGCGTACCTGGATGCTGAAAAAGTTTGGGCAAACTTGCTTCCATGATGATTGAGGTAGCTTTTCACTTGTTGCAATGAACTCACGGGATCATCGGCATCAAAGCGCGACTCAAGCTCAGCATCTGAACGGTAACCCAGCATGGCCAGTGACCTTGCCAAGGCGGTGTACTTTTGCTGACAAGAACCACCGGCATCCAAACCCATTTGCATGATCTGCCTTTGAATCGACCGCAAAGCCTGGCTTTTCACCGAATTGCGATCGGCTGCGGCCACACAGATCAGGTGTTGTAGCCGCTCCGGATAGCGGGCAGCAAAAGCCAAAGAAACCATGCCGCCATAAGACGAGCCGATGACGGCACAGAACTGAGGTAAATTCAAAGACTGTTGCAGTTGCGCCAAAATATGTGCCTGATCCATGGTGCTGACAAGCGGCGGATTGGCCACCCGATCGGCAAAAGCGAAATACTCAAAGGTCAAAAAACTAAAGTCCCTGGGATTCAGGTAACTGGCAGGGTTCAATACCGATCGCCACCAACCACTTTGTCCATGTGCTGAAGAATGACCCATGGAATCCAGAGCCCAACGGTTAGCAGAAATACCGCCCATGACGACCACCAGCGGCTTGCTGACTTCACCCCACAAACAGCAGGAGATTTCTAGCTCACCCGACTCACCGCCCTCACTCAAGGTGAATGAAGGCAATGAAATGGTTTTTTCGGTGACTGCATGCATAAATCATATAGACGTCTAAATGGCCAATCATACATCCGGTTATTTGGATGTCAAGACGTTTAGATGTCTATATAAGCAATCGTTCTATGGACAGAATGACTCAATAGAATTGCCTAGCAGGAATCAAGCAGCACCCGTTACAGGGCGGTTAATGATTGGCTATATGGGAATGGCAATACATTCAGGCACGGCAGCAACCCGATGTACTTGATGTACTCGATGTCATTGGGATGTTTTTCACAGCGACTGGAATTAAGGTGTGGTTTACTTGACGTTTAAACTGATGTTAGAAATGTCAATTTCAGGTTCCGGGACTTGATTTTTTTCAACGATTTGGGCACCGGGTTCGTCCAGCTTCAAGAGGTCTGTAGGAATATCGGGTGTCTCTACTTTTTTCTGTTTAACGATGATGGAACCAGGATCTTCAACCGTTAACTTGCTGAAATCAATATCGGGGATCTCAACTTCCTTGGTTTCAATGATGGGATCTTCAGAATCATCAATCACGATGTGATCAATATCCACTTCAGGCGGATCCAGCTGAGGTTTCTCTTCCAGCTGATCAAAATCTACATCCACTTTGATGTGTGAAGTTTCGATGTGAGTTTCAGGCGGAGTCACTGGACGCAAAATGACCGTGCCAGGATCGTTCAATTCCCAATCCTCGGCAGTTTTTTGGGTCGGTGCCGTTTCCACCTTAACCAAAGACACCCTGATGCCGGCCTTCTTAAGCACTGCCCGCAAGTGGTTGGCTTTGTCCAAAGTCAAAGATTTTTTTAGCGTGCGTTCCTTGCCATCAAACATGATTTCAACTTTTTCAGCAGGCAGTTTAAACAGCTTACCGAAATTGCTTTTGGCCTTCGCCAAATCAACGTCTCGGCTGGTTTTACCTTTGAAATTAATCTTGAATGTTGCTTCGCTCATAAAATGCCTTTAATTTATCATCTTGTTTATACCACATCTTTTCACTCCATTTAAACAGTTCAGCCCTGAATTTTTCGTCAATCTGGTAATTTTTGTTCAGTAATGTATCAGGTATAACGATTTTTTCACACAGAACTTCCACCGCTTCGAAATTTCCACACAAATAGTCCCAAAAGCCGGGTACCTGTGGCCGGTATGCCAAGGTGACCAACAACAATTGATTCATGCATTCCCCCATGCTACCCAGCACGTATCCCAGACCGCCGGCCTTGGGTTTTAATAGATGTGTGTATGGTGATTGCTGGCGTTGCTGTTTTTTCGGAGTGAAACGCGTGCCCTCAACAAAATTAATGACCGCCGTTGGAAAGTGTTTGAATTTTTCACATGAACGCTGGGTTTGTTCCATGTCCTTGCCGCGCAAATGTGGGTGCTTTTCAAGCTTGGCCCGGCTGTACCGCTTCATAAAGGGGAAGTCCAATGCCCACCAGGCCAGTCCCAACAAAGGCACCCAGATTAGTTCCTGTTTCAAAAAGAATTTAAGGAATGGAATGCGGCGATTGAAAGCGGCTTGCAAGATCGGAATGTCTGCGGTGCTTTGGTGATTGGAGACCACCAAATACCATTGATCCATGGACAAATCTGGCATGTTTTTAAGCTTGATTTTATCACCATGAATCAAGCGGAAAGATCCGCTGTTGATGCTAACCCAAAGGGTGGCTATCCAAGTCAGTACTTTGGAAAGGAATCGCCGGCTGGATGGCCATGCCAACACCAACTTCAACAGCGCAAAAATTAACAACAACGGCACCATTATCAGGGTGTTGATGGCCAGAATGGTTGCTGACAAAATGCCTTTGAAGGTATTGATCATAAAAAAACGCTGTGCTCGAATGGGAATGCATCTTAGGGTACCACCTGTATATTTCAAGAAAAACCCAACATAATCCAAACAAAAACCCAATAAAAACCATGAAAAAGGCCAGAATAAAGTGGACAAAAAGAAAAATAAATAGATAATATATCTCTTTATCCGCATTAAGAGATATATTACACCATGAGCAATTACTTATTCACTTCAGAATCAGTCTCGGAAGGACACCCAGATAAGGTGGCCGATCAAATCTCAGACGCCGTGTTGGATGCCATTATCAAAGACGATCCGCAAGCTCGCGTGGCTTGTGAGACCATGGTCAAAACCGGCACCGCCATTGTATCTGGCGAAATCACCACCAACACCTGGATTGATCTGGATGAATTGGTTCGCAAAGTCATCATTGGCATCGGCTATGACAATTCAGCCGTCGGCTTTGATGGACACAGTTGTGCGGTGATGTCTCTGATTGGTAAACAGTCACACGACATCAACATGGGTGTTGATCGCCAAAGTCCGGAAGAGCAAGGCGCAGGGGATCAGGGCTTGATGTTCGGTTACGCTTCTAACGAAACCGATGTGTTGATGCCAGCTCCCATCACTTACTCTCACCTGTTGGTACAGAAACAGGCTGAAGTCAGGCGTTCAGGCTCACTGCCCTGGTTGCGTCCGGATGCCAAATCTCAATTGACCTTCCGCTACGAAAACAACAAGCCAGTGGCCATTGATGCGGTGGTGCTGTCTACCCAACATGACCCAGATGTTAGCCTGGCTGACCTGCGTGAAGCGGTGATGGAAGAAATCATCAAGCCGGTATTACCAAGTAACTGGATCGATGCCAACACCAAATACCACATCAACCCGACCGGCAATTTTGTGATTGGCGGACCCGTTGGAGATTGTGGCCTGACTGGTCGCAAGATCATCGTCGACACCTACGGTGGCATGGCCCGACATGGTGGCGGTGCATTCTCTGGCAAAGACCCCTCCAAAGTTGATCGTTCGGCAGCCTATGCTTGTCGCTACGTGGCCAAGAACATTGTCGCTGCTGGCTTGGCAGAACGCTGTGAGATTCAGGTTTCATACGCCATTGGCGTGGCTGAACCCACTTCCATCAGTGTCACCACTTTCGGCACCAACCAGGTGCCTGAGTCGACCATTGAAAAACTGGTTCGTGAACACTTTGACCTGAGGCCTTATGGCATCATCACCAGTTTGGATTTGTTGCGTCCCATTTACCAGCAAACAGCGGCTTATGGCCACATGGGCAGAGAAGAAGCTGACTTCACCTGGGAACGCACCGACAAAGCCGAGTTACTGAGATCAGAAGCTGGCTTATAAACACAACCTACCTTACACATAGATTAGAGATTATTATGACAACCGAAACAGTTAAAAACATCAAACCAGATTACGTGATTGCCGACATCGGCCTGGCGGAATTTGGCCACAAAGAAATTCGCATTGCCGAAACAGAAATGCCTGGCTTGGTACAAATTCGCGAAGAATACAAAGACCAACAACCACTGCAAGGCGCCCGCATTGCTGGCTCTTTACACATGACCATCCAAACCGCTGTATTGATCGAGTCACTGCGCGCCTTGGGTGCCGAAGTGCGCTGGGCTTCCTGTAACATTTATTCCACTCAGGACCACGCTGCTGCAGCCATTGCTGACCAGGACATCCCGGTTTTTGCGGTCAAAGGTGAAACCTTGGAAGAGTACTGGGAATACACCCACCGCATCATGGAATGGTCAGACGGCGGTGCACCTAACATGATTCTGGACGACGGTGGTGATGCCACCATGTTGTTGATTTTGGGCAGCAAAGCTGAAAAAGACGCCAGCATCCTGGAGAACCCAGAATCAGAAGAAGAAACTTACCTGTTTGCTTCTATCAAAAAACGTTTAACCAGCAAGCCCGGTTGGTACAGCAAAACCTTGGCTTCAATCCAAGGCGTAACCGAAGAAACCACCACTGGCGTGAAACGCTTGTATGACATGGCCAAATCAGGCGATTTGCCCTTCCCTGCCATCAACGTCAATGATTCAGTGACCAAATCTAAATTTGATAACCTCTATGGTTGTCGTGAGTCACTGGTAGACGCCATCAAGCGTGCGACTGATGTGATGGTTGCTGGTAAGAAAGCCGTGGTTTGTGGTTTCGGTGACGTTGGTAAAGGTTCTGCCGCTTCACTGCGTGCCTTGGGCGCCATTGTGTCGGTCACTGAAGTTGATCCGATTTGTGCCTTACAAGCTTCGATGGAAGGCTACCCTGTTGTTCAACTGGAAGACGTGGTTGCCGATGCCGACATTTTTGTTACCGCCACCGGTAACTACCAAATCATCAATTTTGATCACATGAAAGCCATGAAAGACCAGGCCATCGTTTGTAACATTGGTCACTTTGACAATGAAATTGATGTGGCTTCACTGGAGAAAAACTGTGAGTGGGATGGCATCAAAGACCAAGTCGATCATGTCATCTTTGAAGACGGCAAACGCATCATCCTGCTGGCCAAAGGCCGCCTGGTGAACCTGGGCTGCGGTACCGGTCACCCGAGCTTTGTGATGTCTAACTCATTCACCAACCAAGTGTTGGCACAGATTGAGTTATATAAAAATGGTGACAACTACGAGAACAATGTTTTTGTTTTGCCCAAGCACTTGGATGAAAAAGTGGCGCAATTGCACTTGGAGCGAGTTGGTGCCAAACTGACCACACTGACAGAAAAGCAAGCCAAGTACATTGGTGTAGAAGTCGAAGGCCCATACAAGCCGGAGCACTACCGCTACTGATGCTGGATTTAATCCAACAAGTTGATGAAACGAAAGCCAGGCACCCGTCTGGCTTTTTTTATGGGGTATAACAAAAATGAATAAACCACAATTTGGACTCAGCTTCGAGTTTTTTCCGCCCAAAACAGCAGAGCAAAAAGTCATTCTGAAAGCCACCCAGGAACAGTTGCGACCGTTGAATCCTGACTTCTTTTCAGTCACCTTTGGTGCCGGTGGCTCGACCATCAGTGCCACCGCTGATACGGTGCTGGAATTGAAACAACACCCCACACCCAAAGTGATTCCACACCTGTCCTGCATGGGCGGCACCCCGGATGAAATTTCGGCGTTGTTGGATACCTACCTGGAACACGGCATCAATGACATCCTTGCCTTGCGAGGCGATGTGCCCTCTGGCATGGGGTCGGTTGGCTATTTTCGTTACGCCAATGAATTGATCGAGTTTATTCATGAAAAGTACCCCGATAAATTCAATGTGACGGTGGGTTGTTACCCGGAAGTTCACCCAGAAACCGAATCCTTTGAAAGCGAGATCAAATACTTCAAACAAAAAGTCGAAGCAGGCGTTTCAAGGGCCATCACGCAGTTCTTCTTTAACCCAGATGCCTATTTCAATTTTGTCGACCATTGCGAAAAAGCCGGCATCAACACCCCCATCACCCCTGGCATCATGCCCATCACCAACTTTTCTAACATCAAAAGATTCTGCGGTTTTTGCGGCACCGACATGCCCCGCTGGCTGCAATACAAATTACAAAGTTATGGCGATGACCGCAAATCCATCCAACAATTTGGTACCGAATTCACCATCAAACTCTGCCAACAACTGTTGGACCAAGGTGTCAATGGCATCCACTTTTACACCCTCAACCGCGCCAAAGCGACCATGGATGTGGTCAGGGGATTGGCTGGCTGATCACTGGTTGACTTCTTGATGGGTGAATTTTTGTCGGGCGATTATTAAAACCTTGTAGGATGGCAAGGTATTCGTCTTGGCCGCTACCGCTCCTAGGCAATTGCTCCTGCATTGCTCTACTTCCTGCCATCCATGGCAGTAAGCTATCGCGGCAGACCTACTTCCATGTAGGCCAGCGGAACGAAGTGGAGTCGAAAGGTCTCCCTGGGCTGGTAATGTGCTTAGTTAGTTATAACTGGCTCTGTAAATCACTTAAGCTCTAAAGGTTGGGTCCCGCCCATATTTCTGGTCATTTATATCAAACGTCTGAGCTCAGCTGCGTGCCATCAGGGTGGCGCGTGACAGTTAGGCACTGCTGCTGCAGCGATTAGTTTTATCACTGCTCGTAAAAAACCTCGTACATGGATACATGTTTTTCTTTCTCTAACAGAAAGTTCTCATCTTCAGGGTAATATTTTGCTATATCAGGGTTTTCTCCTGCAAATTTTTTGACAGAATCAACCGAGTCCCAAAGAGTGACCAACAGAAAGTGGGCTTTCTTCTCTTCATCTTTACGCTGAAAATACAATTTAATAAGACCCTCTACAGAACCGTAGTCTGGGGCGGCCTTCTCAACCATAAATTTTTGATAGTCGTCGGCTTTTTCTATGGCAACTTCTCCATGCCATAATCTCATAATAGTCATAATCAATTACCTTCTGCAATATAACGCCATGCTCAATTGCAATGCCGCGCTAGCACCAGAGTCAATTGCACCTGCTTGTTAGGCGTTATTTGTTTGTTTGCCATCAATTGCTCCAAGAATTGTTATATATGACCCCGCTGGCATATCCGATTCATCAAGATCAGAAAAACATAACGCTTGAACTTCCCCTGGTGGTACCTTACGTGCGAATTCTACCGTCCCAATAGCTTTAAAACTTACACCATCTGGTCTTTCTATCATTACAGAATGCTGACACCACTGTAATTGTGGATCTGGCTCTATTTCGAAAAATACTGCTATGCCACGTCCAGCTATTTTCGATGATTGTGATACTTTTAATTTCACTATTTTCTTTGCGCTAACAATTTAATAAATACCATATTTCATGGTTATCATCTTAAAGCAGAGATAAATTGGCAATAAAAAAGATATTTTATCATCAATTGTTGATTGCTTATTGCTTCAGCCAGGTTGGTTGGGCCCTGCCTATCTTTCACCTGATTGGTATCATAAGGTTGGTGGTGGGCACAGCTGATCCGACTTGGCTATATCGTTTAGTCAAGTTAGCTCTGTTTTATCAGAATTTTCTAATATTTGACCAAGGCGCTGTATTTCTTAGCTGAAGTGGCCTAAAATGCCCTTCAGTTTTAACTTTCGCTCAGCATGAATTCAACCCAGTCCAACTTAAAACCTGATACCCTCAGACAAGCGATTATCGGTGTCGATGCACCGTTTTGCACCCCGTTTGGACAACGCTTGATGACCTATTGTGATTACACCGCCTCGGGTCGCACGCTGACCTTCATCGAAAAATATTTGATGAGATTACAGCGCCATTACGCCAACACCCACACCGAAGATGATATGACCGGGCGTTCAATGACCCGCTTGTTACACGATGCCGAAGAGCGGATTAAAGCATCGGTGGGTGCCAACAAAGATGACCGCATCATTTGTACCGGCACCGGTGCCACTGGTGCCATAACCAAATTACAACAAATTTTAGGTACTTACCTGCCACCAGCCACCCGAGCCCAAATTGAACGCTCTGCACATTGCGACCTGGATAAAATCAAAGACCAATCACCGGTGGTTTTTGTGGGTCCCTACGAACACCACAGCAATGAAATCTCATGGCGAGATGGCTTGTGTGAAGTGGTGGAGTTGGATTTAGACGAACACGGCCATGCCAACCTAGAACATCTCAAGGCCCACTTGCAAGATGAAAAATACCAAAACCGCCTGAAGATTGGCTCCTTTTCAGCCGCCTCCAATGTCACCGGACTGATTTCCCACACCCGCGAGATTGCCCGCTTGTTACACCAACACGATGCCCTGGCCTTTTTTGATTTTGCCGCCAGCGCACCCTATGTTGAATTGAACATGCACCCGGATGATGACCCAGATGGTTATTTTGATGCGATTTTTATTTCGCCCCACAAATTTTTAGGTGGCCCTGGTTCATCAGGGGTGTTGGTGTTCAACAAAAACATCTACCAAACGGCCTTACAACCGACAGTTTCCGGTGGTGGTACCGTGAGTTATGTGGCTCGCCATGACCATGACTTTTTTGACGACATCGAAGAACGCGAAAAAGCCGGTACACCCGGCGTGTTACAAATCATGCGTGCGGCCTTGTGTTTTGAGGTCAAAGAAAAATTTGGGGTACAACAAATTCATGCCATCGAGCAGCAATGGCTGAAACAAGCCTTTGGCGCGTGGCAAGCCCATCCCCGCATTGAAATCCTCGGCGACCAAGACCCAGAAAACCGCGTTGGTATTGTGTCTTTCAACATCAAAACCGCCTCAGGTAAATACTTACACCCCAAATTTGTCACGGTCTTGTTAAATGATTTGTTTGGCATTCAATCCAGAGCGGGATGTTCTTGTGCTGGACCTTATGGCCACCAATTGTTGGGCATTGATGAAGAGACCTCGGAACAGTACCGCGCCTTGATTCAAAAAGGCTACCATGGCATCAAACCGGGTTGGTGTCGCATCGGGTTTCACTACATCATGGACGAACCAGAAGTTCAGTACATCATTGACTGTGTCAAATTCATTGCTGACAACGGTGCTGAATTTTTACCGTGGTATAAATTTTGTTTGAAACAAGCCTGTTGGCAGCACATTGAGGATGATGGCAAATGCCCGGAACTGTCCCTGGATGAAGCTTTCAAACAGGACATGGACAACCCCCAGCCGCTTTCACCCCTGCTGCGAAAATCCTTGTACCAACAGTTTTTACAAGAAGCAGAAAACTTGAAAGCCAAAGCCAAAACCTTACCAGTCAGGGCCACCCAATCGATCCCCGAAATTGAGCACCTGAATCAATTTATCGTCTGAGCTCACAACCGCTTGACCGACGTGCAGCCAATAAAAGGTATTTAAATGAATGGCTAAAAGTGTAAAATCTATTTGAACCGATTCACACAATTCAGCCATGAACATTGAAGTTTTGAGCTCCAAGCTGCAGCCAGTCAGACCATTCTTTGCGGTTCTGTCGCCGGTTTATGCTGGCGATGGTTTTTTTGGATCCGCCACCCCATTGGAGCCTAAGTTCATGGGATTTAGGCACCCTGCCCACGGGGACCATTCACTTGATTTTCAGCTCGGCAACTTGCCGGGTCATGCAGAACGCTGAGGATGCCACTTTGAAATACCAGTTTAAAGACTTCGTACTCGATACTGACCTGCGCGAATTGAAACACCGCGAACAGACCCTGGTGTTGACCAAACAGGCCTTTGATTTGCTTCACTATTTGGTCACCCACCCAGACAAAATTCACAGCAAAGATGATTTGGTAACACACGTTTGGCAGGGCCGCATCGTCAGTGACAACACCGTCGACCAAAGCATTTCTAAACTGAGAAAAATACTGAACAGCAGCCAACCAGCTGATTATATCGAAGTGGTGTATGGCCAAGGGGTTAAGTTTGTCCCAGAAGTACAAGCGTGTGAACACCCAACCAACACCACCGACAAGCCATGGCGCATGATAACGGTAGCTGCGGTGGCCGCGGTCGCAATAATCGCTCTGCTTGGTTACCATTTTATGGCTGCGCCACTACAGCCGGCCAGCAAACCCAAAGTGTTGATGCTCACGGCCACCGAAGAGTCAGACAATTGGGCTCAGGGTGGTGCGGAACAGTTGTTTACTCAAGTCCTAAATTATGCTGGCCTGGCCAATGTGGTTGAGCTCAAAGACAAACCCCGGTACGTCGATAACGAGGCCTTTATCAGCAACCAAAAGTCCATTTCCCCATCACTCAGAACCATTGAAACCGAGTTGTCAGAACAAGCAGGTGATTATGTGCTGACAGTGACCGTCAACCACAGTGGTGCAACCCACTCAGAGCGATTTGAAGGCAGCGAGTTAAGTCAAGTGATGTCTGCCGCCATGGCATGGCTGGGAACTCAATTAGGTAGCAATGCTCAGTGGCAGGACAACAGCCGTTGGTTACCTGGCAGCAGTCATGTGGCAGAGTTGTACTTGCGGGCCATGGACAGTTTGAACCGCAATGAAATTGACAAAGCACGCAAACAATTAGACCTGATTAAAGAGGAAGCCCCAGAATTTTACCTGGCGCCTTTTCAAATGGCCCATGTGCTGACCATGCAAAACCAACATGAAGCGGCATTGGCTCAAATCAACACGCTGTTACAACTGCCCATCAGCACAGAGCTGCAAATTGGCGCATTATCGATGAAGGCCAATATTTTTGATACCTTAGGCCAGCACGATGAAGGCTTGGCCATTTTTGAGGAGGTATTTGCAACCTATCCCGATCTGTATACTTTGCCGTTGTTACAAGCACGCTACGAATACAGTTACCTGTTGCTCAGTAAGAACATGACCTCCGAAGCCAACCAACAGCTGGATACCGTGATTAGCCACCTCAACGAAAACGATGATGTCGGCTTATTGGCAGACGCCCTGGCGCTCAAAGGCTCAATTCAGCAACGTTTGGGTCAGGTCGATCAGGCCAGAGAGTTGACCGAACAGGCCCTGGCCATGTTTGAACGCAATGATGACGCCTTGGGAATGGCCAAAACCTATTCGACCTTGGCTCGCATGGCCAACCAACAAGCCAACTATGGACTGGCTGAGGCCTACCTTAAAGAATCATTGGCCATCACCCAAAGAGTCGGTTTTAAACTGGGTGAAGGCGCCACCCTGAATGAATTGACCTACACACTGATGGTACAAGGGCAGCACAACCAGGCCTGGGAAATGGCCCGGGAATTGGAAAAAATTGCGGTGGAAATTGATTACCCAGCCATGCAAATGGCGGCCAAACAATTGTTCTTTGATATGGCTCGTGAGCAAAAGAAATGGGCTGTGGCAGAAAAAAACCTGCAGCAACACCACGACATTGCCCTAGCGACCAACAACGAGCGCGCCCAGATTAAAAACCACATGTTGGCTTTGAGCTTGTGGGTAGACGCGCAACAACCTGAAAAGACCACAGAACTGATAGCGATACTGCAAGCCCACATAGATCAGCAGCAGGAAGTGCGCATGCAACCCCGGCTGGATTGGTTCAAAGCCAGAATATTGCTTCAACAAAACCAGCCATCAGCGGCATTGGATTTGCTGCAAACAGCCAAGTCCCAAGCCCTGAGCAATGAAGATGGCGAGACCATCATCAACATCAACAACACCTTAGCCAGGTTGTATTTGAATCAAAACCAACCAAGCAAAGCACTCGATGTCTTACAACAATCCAGCCAGTTCAAGCCTTTTGCTTTGCCTTACCTGAAACTGTTGGCCGAAACGCAGGAAGCCATGGGTGAACCGATCAAGGCTTTGGAAACCATGAACCTGTGCCAACAACAAGCAGCCGATTTGTGGACCGACCATGAATCCAGTTACTTGGCTCACCTGGTCGCTGTGGCTCAAAACCAACCGACTTCTTCACCTTAGCCGCAGCACCAACCACAACACACAAAGCAAAGCCCCAGCAGCCATAAGCCAAGATGGCGCTGTTGGGGCTTGGTACAACAGGGATTGGGACGGATGTTTGGGGTTGACCCAAATCTTGATGGGTTCCCAAACAGCTGGCCCTTGGCGCAACAACCAATACTCATATTCCTGACTGGTTAACCCAGCCACACCGGTGTTTTTTTGGCTGTGCGGGATCAAATCGCGGTTAATGTATTCGCGACCATCCCACACATATTTATAGGCATATTGCACCAGCCATTGGGGCGTGCTGATGGATTGTTCGGTAGCCTGGTTGTGCTTGACCAATTGAACGTCTTGCACTTGTGCTGCTACCAACGGCCAATCCAACCGGGTCCAGCCACCATATTGAATGACCAATCCCAGCAACAGCAACACCACTCCGACCAACCACAGGGCATTGCCCCAACGCATCATTGAGGGAGGCTTCATTCAAAGCCATCAACAAAAATCACATCATTGCTGCTGAACAGCGCCTGGACACTTTTGTTTTCATTCATGATGACTTCACAACTGATGTTGTTGTCCAGACAGACGTCGCCACTCCAACCCAAAAAACTGGCCCCTTGGTCGGCAATCGCCAACAAATTCAGGGTGGTGCCCAAGTCGTAGGTGTTTTCACAGCTGCCTTGACAGAAATAACCCAAATTTCCCGACACGGAGCCGGCACCAGTGACTTGCATGCTTAAATCCACACCAGGACCACCCTGTTGGTACAACATGATTTGATCATAAGCGCTATTGGGGGCTGGATCCAACAGGTCACCAGGGTTAGTGAACAACACACTGACCAACGGTGGGTTGTGTGATTCATCGGCTTGTACATCCCCATGCAAACTGCCACCGGGCAGGCTGTCACCATTTAAAAATTGAGAAATTCGCTGCCTGCTTTGGGTGACTTGATCATACAAATATATGCCACCTTCGCTGTTTTCATTGGCATCGTTGCCAAAAAAACCCACCGTACCAAAGCCTATGTAACGACCCGTGGCAGAAACTGATAAACTTTGGGAAAACAAATTACCATCATGAGGAAAGCCATCATCGTTCAAGGAAATTAACTCTAACTGGTTATTAATGCGGTCATACACATAGATTTGTTTTGAGTAATACAGGTGGGTATCGGCGGTCAGATTTTGAGCAAGTGAATCAAACACGATGGTTTGGGTATTGGCAGCAATTGCAACATTTGAACCACCACTATTCTGTCCTTCACCTAATGAGTTTTCAGATATTCTGACGATCGGACCCTGGCCCCAGTTTTGTATAAACACATCTTCCTCACCTTCAATATCGTCCACTATCAAATTATCTGCGTGGGATAAAAACACCAACCAGGTGGAGACGCCTATGCCGCCGATATCGGGGCTGCTGCTGAAGAAATTTGCAGCACTGCCATCATGGCCCACTGTGACCAATGAAATGCTTTGATTATCACTTTGATATAAGTAAATATCACTGAAACCATTGTCATCATCGGGACTCAAGCCATCATCTTCAGATACAAAAACCACCCAGCCTGAATCATTGACTTTGGGTGAGTTTCCTTCTGCTATTTGACTGTATTGATCGGTTTGACTGTCATACAAAAACACATACTCAGCGCCCAATTCAATTGAGCTTAAAGGCTGAAAACGATCACTGACAAAAACCAGATAACGGCCGTTATCTGAGACATCATGACTATCAGATAAAACATGAGTGGCCACGCGAGAATTGGTTTTGGTTGCCATATCGTAAATGTATAAGTCGTTGCTGTCATTAACCTCATTTTCATCAAACGCATTGGGTGCCAAAGTACTGAACACGACCTGACTCATGTCACCTGTCATCAGCGGTTTAACAGCACCTGCTAGCCAATGGCTGACTGGCAGTTCAGCCAACGCCACGCCCGTGATGTTGCCGGTATTGTGGTTATACATATAAATATTTCGGTGAATCATGGTAGGGGCTGGGTGTGGTAATGACGTTGCCGCACTGACCAAACTCGCTCTTAAGCCATTGCTTGAGAAACTCAGCAAAACAACATCTTTATTGGCCGCCTCCTGGACATCATTTTTGGAAATCATCACTGTTTGCGCCGTTCCACGATTTAACCTATAAGCTTGGACCTTGCCTAAATTGTCTTCGGCAGTTAATTGATTGGATGAATGGAGAAAGCCGATGTACTGACCATCTGCACTGATTTCTACGTCTCGTTTGAGATAATAAGCACCACAACCGGCATCGGTGATTTCATTTTGTGTGCTGGTTAAACTGGCACGGGTGATGGCACCGCCTTCATAGACAAACAAATCCAACAGTGCGTTGTTATCATTGGCGATGAGATTGTCTGCCGCAGAGCAAAATGCCACCGTACCCTGATCAGACACAGCACTGATGATGTAATGCCCAATAACCGGCGACTGGTTGGTATCACGATGATACATCACGGTGTTACCAAAGTTCATATCGCGCAGGTAGTTGGTGGTAAAAGCGGGGTTGGGGCTGGTTGGTAGCACTTCACCAGCACTGTTGAAAGTGATGTACTGGCCATTGGCAGACATGTCCTCTAAGCTGGCTGTACCAGCAGCATCGCCGGTATGAGTCACACTGACCAATTGATAGCTGTTGTTTTGTCGATCTTTACGAAACACGTTTTTAGTGAGGCCAGGATTGTTTACAATATCAGCAACACTGGCAAAAGCCACGTAGCGACCATCTGCAGATTGCGACAAGGTGCCATCTATTGCAACTGAGACTGGATAAACTGTCTGACCATCGACCGATACACTGTCCGCTGATAGCACACCGGTTTGTAGGTCTTTTAAATAAAGGATGTAATCACCGTTAGCCATTGGCAAATTATCGGCATTGGCGATAAAACTCACATACCGACCGTCGTCACTGGCTGATGAAAAATCAAGCAAATAAGTGTTATTGATAATCTGACCATTACCTAATTCGGTCACCCGTTTAATTTCTCCGGATACCAAATCTTTGAGGTAGATATCATCTCCATAATTGGTATCACCAGGCATCAGGTTCCCCGCTGTACTGATGAAGGTGAGGTAACGCCCGTTGGCTGACAATTTTTGATCTTTAATTCCCCCATTGGCCACCAAACCCATTTCATGTTGTGGTTGCGATAACCAAGAAATCGCTTGAGACCAACAGTGCGAGGACCAACTTATCAGTAATATTGATACGTAAACTAAAAATTTAGGGTGCATGATTCATACCTCAATTAAAAACCCTCAAGATAACCAAACCACCGCAAAACATACTGTCTTGAACATGATTACATTCTGAATTCGCATTAAATCAGGATTAAATCAGGATGGCGAAAGGGTTTTTTATGCACCCTGACTTAAGCTGAACCCACCATTTAAATTGAGGTCACTTGCCATGTTTAAAATTTACCCTTGGATCACATTATTCACTTTGTTGACATTGAGCAACGCAGGAAATTCGGCAGTCATCACCGTCAACAGCGCTTCAGCCATAGATCCCATTCAAGATGATGGTTTCTGTACCCTACAGGAAGCGGTGATCGCCAGTAACAGCAACCTCACTTCTGGCAGCACCGCCGGTGAATGTGTGGCTGGCGAACCCAGTCCAGTGATTGATACCATCCAATTCGAATTGTCCTTGTTGCCGGCCACGGTGGTCATTGAAACACCTTTGCAAATCGTTGAATCCATGCACATTGAAGGGCCACACAAAGACCTGCTGACCTTGGCAGGCATTGGTATTGATCGCGTTATAGAATTCAGTACCATACCCAACCAAAACCACACCCTTTCTGACCTCACCATCACCGGTGGCTATGCCGGCGTAGGACCGGTTCCCGACAGTTCAGGTGGGGCGATGATGGTGTCGTTATCAAATTCCAGTTTGTTGATAGAACGGGTGCGTTTCACCAACAATTATGCCGAATACTCTGGTGGCGCCATAACCATAGGCTATGGGGGCACAACCAACAACCACATCACCATTTCACAGTCAGAATTTTATGACAATGCGTCTTCGGGGTCAGTAGAACAAGCCAATGGCAACACCGGTGGCGGTGGCGCCATTTTCATTGGAGCCTATCAAAATGTGGTGATTCAGCAATCCACTTTTGTGAACAACCAAGCCCAAAACATCACCGCACCCTTGCCATCTGGCGACGGCATCGGTGGGGCCATTTGGATGCTGTCTTCCGCGCCGGCTGCGGTCTCTTCATTGACCATCGACAGCAGCACATTTGATGGCAACTTGGCGCATGGTGCCGGTGGTGCCATTGCCGTGGGAGGACCTGGGTTCCCTGATGACTATTCGCTCGTCAACATCAAACACAACACCATCACAGGCAACACCGCAGATGCCAACATGTCTGATACTGGCTCTGCCGGTGGCGGCATATTCTCAACCGCCAATGACCCAGTCAATTTATTCAACAACGTGATCGCCAGAAACCTCGACCATTCAACCACCAGTCGGCCCAATTTATCAGGCGTATTCAATAGCTTTGGTCACAATTACACCAACGGCAACCCAGGCATCAGCAGTGACTTTCCCATTGGCATGCCCAATGCCAACAATGACTTGGTGGCTCCAGCCATCGGTCTGCCCGACCTGGCAGTAATCGATGACAACGGCGGTCCCACCCTGACCCGAGCCATTGAGGCAGGTTCACCTTTAATCGACCAAGGCAAATGCAGCAATGCTGTGACCGATCAGCGGGGCTTTAACCACGAGTTAAATGGCATCCGAATCATCGATGATAATAGTGTGGCTGATTTGGCTGATGGATGTGACATCGGTGCTTACGAACTCGATGCCATCAATCAAAACCCCATGCCGACTGCCGCTGATGACCAGTACACCGTGTTGGAAGACCACGTCTTGGTGCTGTCTGATCCTGATGGCCAAACCACCCCAGGTGATGACAATGACAACACCTTACTTTGGAATGATGTGGATGATGACAATTTGTGGGTGTTGAATGCCGGTGCCCTTGTGCCTGACAGTAATGACATGCTGGACCCTGGTTTGGTTGAGTTGCTGGCAGACGGTTCGCTCAGTTACACACCAGCAACTGACAGTCATGGGGTGACTTTTTTTGATTACACGGTATCAGACCGCTACAACCATGGCACCGCACAAGCTGTGATAGAGGTTTTAGCCGTCAATGATGCCCCCACTTTCACCCAGTCTGGCGCCGGGGTGTTTTCTTTCACCAACATCACCCAATCGATTAACTACGAGGATTGGGCCACTGACATCGATGCCGGAGCTGCCAATGAGGCCCACCAAGGCTTGTTGTTTGACATCACCTTCCAAAGCGGCGATGCCAGTTTCTTTTCCCAGCAACCCAACATCAACGCCCAAACAGGCACCTTCTCTTTCGAGGTATCCAACCAAGCTGAAGGCACAGTTGAATTGCTGATTCAGTTGATTGATAACGGCGGCACCGATAACGGCGGCGTAGACACTTCGGCACCGGTAACGGTCACCATCAGTCGATCCATCAGCGACGTGATCTTTCAAAATTCGTTTGAATTACCTCAAGGCAGTTAAGTGGGCATTGCCTACGTGAAAGACTTAAAGTTGGTCCAGAATTTTTTGTAGATTCACTAATTTGAAATTTTGGGCATCATCCGGCTGTGTGTTGATATCGTCTTGAATGACGAAGACACCGGCCGGGTAGTTGGTGGTCGACAGGCTTTGGTTCACTGCAATGCCATCAGTGCCAGTAACACCGTCATGTTCCTCACTGTCAGTGATGACAACTGACTTGATGTAAGCATTATCTGACAGCCTGTAAACTGGAAACTGGCTGTTACCCTGAGAAGACACCACCAGTAACTTTTCGCCCTGGTGTCGCAGCAGTGCCAAACCTTCCACATCGGGCTCCAAATGCTTGTTATCTACTGCGATTATCAGCTCGCTGCTGTGTTCATCCTGGTAATTAAATCGCCATATACCGGCAGCTTCTTCAGCAATGTAAATGTCACCGGTTTCGTCATCAACCACACAACCTTCTGATTTACTGGGGATGTGCATTGTGCGGGTGCGAATCACGGTTTGGTTGTCTTCCACAAAACGGTAAATTTCAGCATCACCAGATTGGCCGGTTACCACAAAGATCAAATCCTGATCGACCACACCCAAACAGAAACCATACACTTCATCCAACGCAGAAACTTCTGCTGTGGCTCGACTCCATGGCTTAATGATGCCTTCGGGTCTCACATAAAATAAGGTGATCGCATTGTTGGTGCGATTCGATGCCGCCACCACGTCCACAAACGTATCCCGCAACAACACCTGCTGTCGGACGTCCACATTGTTCAGTCGGCCAACACGCAAAAATTGTTTCATGTTGCCATTCAGGTCATAACTGTACAAGCCCATGTGCTTGTGCGTGCCCAACACCAGGCTTTGTTCCGGATCGGTTGGATGGACCCATAAGGCGGGGTCATCGGCAGCATCACCATCGGCGTCAACCGCATCTGTTTCCATTTCGGCAGTCACCTTGATCAGGTTTGCAGGATGGTGTTGGCAGGCCGCCAAGAAGAAGATTAACATCAAAAGTGAAGTGGTTTTCATAAACATCGCTATTCTGATAGAGGTTTTGAATTTTACAACCTGCTGTAAATTGATGCCATCAAAAAAGCCGGCATGAAGCCGGCTTTTTCAGGGTCTTACAAGAGGTCGGTTAACTGATCACACCGTTGCGTTGGTATTGGGCATTTTCCAGTGCTGCAATGCGCTCTTCTAATGGAGGATGAGTTGAGAATAATTTAGCCAAAGTGGCTTTACCACCGGAAATACCAAAGGCCGCAAACTCGCCTTCCAGTTTTTCAGTTCTGGAGCTGCGTTGCAAAGCTTTCAAGGCATTGATCATGTTCTGGTTTCCAGCCAATCGGGCACCACCTTCATCGGCATGAAACTCACGCCACCTGGAGAAGGCATTGATGATAATCGCTGCCAGAAATCCCAACACGATCTGCGCAATCAGGGTGCCGATAAATGAACCCATGGTGTAGCCGCCACCACGCGAGTCACGAGAAGCGGCAGCAATGGCATAACCAATGATGCGAGAAAAGAAAATCACGAAAGCATTCAGTACGCCTTGCAACAAAGCCATGGTCACCATATCGCCATTGGCCACATGCGCCACTTCATGACCCAACACCGCCTCCACTTCATTGCGGTCCATCGTTTGTAACAAGCCGGTGCTGACCGCCACCAGGGCGTCGTTTTTCTTCATGCCTGTTGCAAAAGCATTGGGGCTGGGTGATTGAAACACGCCCACTTCCGGCATGCCAATGCCGGCCTCTTGGGCCTGGCGCCTGACCGTATCCACTAACCACTGCTCATCGGCATTGCGAGGCTGTTCAATGACTTGTACGCCCATGGATTTCTTGGCTACCCATTTGGAAATGGCCAATGAAATAAAGGAACCCACCGAACCCCACAACAGTGAAAACACCGCCAGGGCCCGATAATCCAGACCATTTTCAGTCAGGTAATGGTCAAAACCAAACAGTCGCATCACTATTGTTATGACCGCCAGGATGGCGATGTTGGTGGCGACAAACAACAAAACTCTTTTCATGGAAAACTACCTCATACAACAAATTTCAAAGCCTGACGTATCAGACAACTGAGCCCTTTATGGGTTCAATTCTACCCAACACAAGCCTGCTGGAAGTCACAAATCACGAATTTAACCATTATATCGGGTGAAAACAGCCTTTCTACCATGGGTATACGCTATAATGCGCGCCTTTTAAAGCCTGGCAGCCAACATGTCTACCGAAAAAATCAGAAACATCGCCATCATTGCCCACGTTGACCACGGTAAAACCACCCTGGTTGATGAATTGCTGAAACAATCCGGCACCCTGGGCGATCGAGCCGATGATCCCAACCGTTTAATGGATTCCAATGACCTGGAAAAGGAGCGCGGCATCACCATCCTGTCGAAAAACACCTCCATTGAATGGGAAGGCTACAAAATCAACATCGTAGACACCCCGGGCCATGCCGACTTTGGTGGCGAAGTGGAACGCGTATTGAGTATGGTGGATTCGGTGTTGTTGCTGGTTGACGCCGTAGACGGCCCCATGCCACAAACCCGCTTTGTGACCCAGAAAGCTTTCGAGATGGGTTTCACACCCGTGGTCGTGGTTAATAAGGTAGATCGTGACGGTGCCCGCATCCAATGGGTGATTGACCAGACTTTTGATTTGTTCGATTCTTTGGGTGCCACCGATGAACAACTGGACTTTCCCATCATTTATGCCTCCGCCATCAATGGTTATGCTTCGGAAGACGATGAAAACCGCGAAGGCGACATGCGTCCTTTATTTGAAACCATCACCCAAAAGGTCAGCCCACCGGATGTCGATGTGAATGCGCCATTCCAAATGCAGGTTTCAACTTTGGATTACAACAGTTTCCTGGGCTTGATTGGTATCGGTCGCATTAAAAAAGGCACAGTCAAAACCAACACCCCAGTGACGGTGATTGATGCCGAAGGCCAAACCCGCAACGGCCGCATCCTGAAAATCTTTGGCTTCAAGGGTTTGGAGCGCATCGAAGTTGATCAAGCATCGGCTGGCGACATCGTGGCCATTTCAGGCATCGACGGCATCGGCATTTCCGACACCTTGTGTGACCGTGATAATGTTGAAGCGCTGCCGCCACTGACGGTGGATGAGCCCACCATTTCGATGTTGTTCTGTGTCAATGATTCACCGTTTGCCGGTAAGAGCGGCAAATTCCTGACCTCACGCCAAATCCGTGACCGCCTGGAGCGTGAAACCACTTACAACGTGGCCTTGCGTGTTGAAGACACCGAAAACTCAGACCAATTCAAAGTCTCTGGCCGCGGTGAACTGCATTTGTCGGTATTGATTGAAACCATTCGCCGCGAAGGTTTCGAACTGGCCATTTCCAGACCACAAGTGATTTACCGTGAAATCGATGGTGAACTCTGTGAGCCTTATGAAGACCTGGTGGTTGATATTGAACAAGAACACCAAGGTTCAGTGATGGAACAGTTGTTGGGCCGCCGTGCCGAAGTGAAAGATATCGTGCCAGATGACACCGGCCGGGTGCGCATGACCTTTATCATTCCAGCCCGTGGTTTGATTGGTTACCAGTCCGAATTCAAAACCACCACTTCAGGCTCTGGTATCCTGACTCACGTATTCGATCACTACGGTCGCAAATTAAACACCATTGAACGCAGCCGCAAAAACGGTGTACTGATTTCCAATGGTACCGGCAAAGCCCTGGGCTTCGCGTTGTTCAACTTGCAAGAACGTGGTCGCATGCTGATCAATGCCAATGTCGAAGTTTATGAAGGCCAGATTGTTGGCATCCATTCACGCGACAATGACTTGACCGTGAATCCATTGAAAGGCAAACAGCTGACTAACGTCCGTGCCTCAGGCAAAGACGACGCCATCAACCTGGTGACTCCGATTCAAATGACCCTGGAACAATCCATGGAATTCATTGAAGACGATGAACTGGTTGAAGTGACCCCCGATGAAATCCGCATCCGCAAACGCCATTTGCTGGAACACGAACGCAAACGCGCCAGCCGCGAAGCCTAAGGATTTTGATGCGATAAAATGAAAACGGGCCTGATGGGCCCGTTTTTTTCTCCAACAAAAACTGAATCTACAGTGAACTCAGCGGATGGGAACTTTTAAGTTAATCGGTTGGTTAACCTTTGGTTTTAAATCGTTGATATTGTCCTTTTCCATATTCAGCTAATTCATACTTTTTTGTTATCTTTCTCTTTGTAGTGAGCAGGATTTCATCGGAACAAAATGTGTAGATTTCTGGTTTTATTTCTTCCGCTTCTGAAGAGGACAACAATAAATATCCACCGTCTTTAGTTTCTATGACTAATTCTTGAGGATACCGTGCAGGCCCACTGGTTTTTCCAGTTCCTGGATGAGTCCATAAATTTTTACACCACCATAACTGTATGTCTGTAATTTCCTGGTTAATTAAATTTGAGAAAAATGGATGTGCTGACATATCTTTTTTTATGTATTCAGGATTCCATTCATAATCCATTGGCTCTTCCATCACTTTTAATCCCATACCACTGAAGTAGTCAGTATCGATTGTAAGCTGCCTTCCACTAGAAAATATGATTTCTACACCAAGCAGGCAGTAATGCCATTCTTCTAATTCAGTGGTTACTGAAATTAAATCAAAATCAATACACCAATAGAAAATGTTTTTAATTTTTTCGTTAATGTATGAGTTTAAAGAAGTGTTCATTTTTTATTATGACTGGTCGTGTTGTTTAGGCTCAACTCATATCTAAAACTTCACCTTTTTCTGGGAAAGCCCATCTTACCTGACTGCATCGTTGCTTAATTAGTAACAGCATATTCAGTTTCATTTGGCATATAAATATACACAGCATAGGGTGAGGAGTATGACCAAGAAAGTTTAAGGCCACCCAAAAACAAATCTTGAGTTCCTTCTATTCTTGTTAAATGATCAGATTCATCTAATCTATCTATTTTGTAAGTATCTGAGCTCAAAAAGGAATCTGACGATACTTGAGTTTTTTTTATAAATGAAAAATCAAATCTGCAGGATTCAGTTAACGTGCCCTTTTCTCTGAGGCTAATTGGCTCGTCAACCAGAACGACGATAATACCTTCAGTCACTTTAATGAATAACTTTTCTGCTGTTGATAATTCTATAGCTACTCTGGTTTGATTTGGGTCTTCGGGTTCAGCTTTTTTGAATACAGATGGTTCGATTGCATGTATTTGCTGAGGTATCAAACATGTAAGTAGTGTAAGAATGTATAGTTTTTTCATATAAAGGATTTTTTTAGTTGAACAAATTAATATCAATGCATCAGTCTTACCTATGAAGATATTGGCGTTTATTGGCACACCATGTACTTATTAGCATTATTTTAGCTCATTGATTTTAAGAATGAAGGAAATAATTGTTTGCATTCCTTCAGTTAAAAGCCGCGTTTACGTTTGAACACAAAGCTTGCAATAGCTTCATGAGGGGGGCTTCCCCTTGGGTATTACCGCGCTGCGCTCACAATGGCGTTCTACTTTTTCTCATTGCGAGTGCGTTAGCAGGTCCCTCGGTGCGCTGCGCTTACTCGGGATGACCTTTTGCGCGCTCTAGATGACATTTTTTGTCGTTTTGGGGCTGGTGATGTCCGATCTTTTCTCAGGCATTGCACTGAAGGGCGATATCCTGCTGGGAATCCTTGGCACAGGCAGTTTGATTGTTTGTATCCCACAAAAAATTGGTCAACAGAAATTCAATTTCTGGTATCCTGTATTGAACAAATGGGCTGGCTTCTAGTCATTCCAACATCAAACAAAAAGGGGAACCGTGCTGAATTTCGCGTTGATCAAACCATTCATTTGGGCACTACTGGGTCTGTTTTTGATTCAGTCATCTGCTCAGGCCACCATCGTTGGCACACCGCCACTGACCAAAATCAATGTCCCATCAGAGCCTTACATCACCTACTTTGATATGGCTCAAGACCACAACAATGTCATCTACCTCACCTATGATCATGGGTTGAAAATATTTGACGGCAACCGCTGGGATACCGTATTAATTCCTAACACCATTTTGACCCGAAAGTTATTTGTCGATAAGCAAGGCCGGGTCTACGTGGGTGGCTTTAATTTTTTTGGTTACGTTAACCGCAATGAGCTCGGCGCTTACGAGTTCATTGATTTGACTCCGACCAAAAACCCCATCAATTTTGCCAGCATTTGGAGCATTGCCAGCTGTCAGGAACTGATTTATTTCAAAGCCTTAAACCACATTTACCAGTACGACCCCAACACCGGTAACATTTCATCCTGGTCATTCAATGGCAAACTGGGTGATGTGATATGCCATCAGGATCAGGTGCTTTTACAAGACCGTTCTGAAGGCATGAAATACCTGTCCGATGGCCTGTGGGTCGACAGCCCCATTGAGTTGGAAGACAACAGCTTGATTTATGATTTCCAAGCGCTGGATAACCAAAACATTTTCATCCACTCACAATCTGATAACTGGCGCTTGATTGATGGCCAGCAAGTCAAAGGCATCGATTTTGATGCCAACTTACCACCATTGGGCAGTTTTTCTGATTCTCTGGCATTGGCAAACAATCAAGTCATTATGGGTGGTAAAGACGGCGGTTTGACCTTCCTGGATTTCAACACTTTCACGGCCCAATCATTTCAACTCTCTAACGATTGGATTTCATCCATAATCAAAGCCAATGATGGCGGTTTGTTAATCTTATCCAACTTCACCATTTACCACCTCACGTGGCCCAGCCCTTGGCGCATTCAAGGCCCGAGCTCAGGATTGAGCAGTGACATTTTCGACCTGGCCATCTGGAATGACCAATTGTATGCCACCTCACGGGCTGGGGTGTTTTTGGAATTGCCTCAACAACAAGCAGGCGTCGGCAATAACTTCAAAACCCTGGATTGGACCCACCAAGAAGCCTGGAAAGTCTTCCCGTTGAATGCAGAGGAAATGCTGTTTGCCGAATCGCATTATGCTTACCTGGTGACCCGAGATGGCGAACGCACCCAGTTAACTGACATCATCTATCCCAGAGATTTTCTGGCTTCCCAATACCATCCCAATCAAATTTATATGCTCACCGAGTTGGATACCCGCGTGCTGTTGCGTGAAGGTGAACAATGGCGTGACTGGGTGGTTGCTCCAGGCAAACCAAACAGTGTCATCGAATTGACCGCTGACACCTTATTAATCACCACCGTGGAGGGCCGCTTTTTCAAGGTGGTGTTGAATGATGAACTCAGTGCTGTGGAAGCCACGGTCGAGATGCACCACCAAGCAGGCATGTCGGCCAAAGAAATCAGTCAGTTAGTGCTGTACCCCGGCCCCAACAAGTCTGTTATCGGTGTGACCCAAGAAAAGTTTTATCAATTCACCAACAATGAACTACAACCCTCCGACCTGGATGGTTTGCAACAATTGGTCTCTCCCAAAGACATTTCAGGTATGGGCACCAACCCGGATGGCCAGGTTTGGGCTCACAGCAGCACCCAATTGTTTATATTAAATGATGACCAGCAGTGGCAAGTGATTGATGCCACCGATTACTTGCAAGGTGGGATTTATGATGTTGAGTTTTTGGCTGACCAAGTCAAAATATCATCCAACAGTGTCATCCTGAGTTACTTATTTGACCAACGCCATGTCGCCGAAGAAGTCAGCGGCAAAATGATGATCACCGCAGCATCGTTGACACCCAAAGATGGCTCCAGTCCGGTGGATTTTCCGGTGGTCAGTACCAGTCCCTTTACCATGGGGGCCGACGTGGGCGGCTTGACCATTGAATACACCTTCACCGATATCAAGAACCAAGGCGCCACCGAATACCAATACCGACTGCTGGGTCACAACGACCAGTGGTCACCATTCAGCCGCAATACCCAAGCCAGCTTTCTGGAACTGCCTGCAGGTAATTACGCCTTTGAAGTCATCGCCAAAGACGTCAATGGCCAAACCCACAACAGCCCGCAGCTGTCATTCAATATCGAACCCCAGTGGTACCTGACACCGCTGGCGAAAGCCGCGTGGTTATTGTGTGGCCTGGTGCTGTTGTTGCTGATTTTCAAACTGTTTTTGATGTGGCGTGAACGCAAGCACGAAGAACAGAAAAAAGCTTTGAAAGCCATCATCAACGAAAAAACCCATGCCTTGAAACTGGCCAACGAAGCATTGCAAGACCTGGCCCACCAAGACCCACTGACTGGCTTGTCCAACCGCTTGTTCCTCGACCAGTTCATCAATGACTTGATTGATAACCGCGTCAAAGACATCACCGTGATCATGATGGACATGGACCACTTCAAAAAGTACAACGACACCTATGGGCATTTGGCCGGCGACCAATTACTGGAGAAATTTGCCAAAAGTCTGATCACCCGCATCAAACGCAAACAAGACCTGACGGCCCGTTACGGCGGTGAGGAATTTCTCATCATCATGCCCAACACCGACGAACAGTATGCCTTGATGGCGGCTGAAAACATCCGCAGCCACACCGCCAACCAAGAAGAGAAAACCACCGTATCCATTGGCGTGGCCTTCAGTAAAGATCGCCACCAGATCAACTCCGCCAAAGCGGTGTTCAAACTGATAGACGAGGCGGACAAAGCGCTCTACGAAGCCAAAACCACCGGCCGCAACCAAGTCGTGGTCTACAGCGAAGACTTAGAAGCCACTTCTTAATAACCACGAGGAACTTATCATGCACATTCATTTTGACTTGGCCCAACTCAACTGGTTGGCCATCCTGATTGCCACCGCAGCGGCTTTTGTACTTGGCGGCATTTGGTACGGCCCCCTGTTCAGCAAACCTTGGCTCCAAGCCTTTGGGTTTTCCGAAGAGCAAATCAACCAACGTCACCCCGGCAAAGTGTTCGGCAAAGCCATCTTGTGGACCTTGCTGGCCGCCATCATGCTGGCTTTGTTCATTGAAGCGGACGCCGATTTACATCGAGGTGCCATGACCGGCTTTTTCGTTGGCTTGGGTTTTGTCACCACCTTTATGGGCATCCACTACGCCTTCGAAGGCCGCGGCCTGAAAATTTTGCTGATCAACGCCGGCTACTCCACCCTGGCCCTGACCCTGATGGGCGCGATTATTGGCTGGTTTTGATTATGCAGAAACTGTCGTCTTGAGCGTAACGCAGTGAAGCCGGCCGTTTCCGCGTGTGAGTGCAACTGAAAAATCTTATTCTTATGATGCTATAGCTGATAAAGCTGCTTGGCTTTGCTTGTACACAATCAATGAAAATACCATTTCTATGGCACTGCCAATGAAGGCGCCGTAGACAAAGGGTAACTGAAAGACCAACACCAAGGCTCCTGCCAAAATCAGCACGCCACCCAATAACCAATACGCCGTTAACCCGTACAGCGTTTGAAACATCAGATAACGGGCCCCAATCGACAGCAGCATGATTGGATAAAAGAAATTGCTGTTCACTTGAGCAACGGCGAACGCCAAAAACAAACCAACAAACAACACCCCCAAGTTCTCAATGGCCAGGTGTTTGAGCGCATTGTTCTGCGCATGTTTACCCGTGCGTTTCGCCAGTTTAGAAAAAACCACGGACAGCGGAAAAATCAACATGCCGCCAAAAAATAGCGCGAGCATACTCGCAGTATTTGATACAAGCACAGCGATAACGCCAGCCACTCCCCAAATCAAACCGGATGCCAGCACGCCAGTGGCCCCGCCCAAATAAGCGTTATTCATGTCTCTTTGTGATGCGATAAAATCCATAGCTGTTCTCCATTTTGTATGGTTGGTAACAATCTCAAGCACTTGCTCAACCAGTTTTTCTTGTTAAAACTGAATGCTTACTCAGCATATCCGACAGGCTATCTTAGCCACTCGAAAGAAAATGGTAAAGCTGAAAAATACAGCAGCCGAAAGTATATTTTGAAATTTATTACAGCCGCTTCTTTGGGGCAGGGTCTGCCGCTTGGGAGATTGCCGCAGGATTATGAAGGTGCCACAGCTGATATGCAGCTTCGCAAAGATGTTCCACTTTTCTTTCAGTCATCTTATGCTATTTAAATAATGTCATTTGCCCTGAGGGCGGGTTTGGTGGTGAAGGTCAAGGCGGATTTTAAGTTTTAGTCTTGGCCGTTAACGCGTCCTGCTATCACGGCAGACCTACATCCTTGTAGGCCAGCATACATGCGTGTATGTGACCGTCAAAACTTAAAAGCTTAAATTAACACTGAGAGAAAATCTGGGTATGAAAATAAAGGCGGGATTTGGTTATGATGTCGGGAGCGCACGAAGTTGTGTGTGACCGAGCTCAAAATCAAATCCCAACGCATAGATTCAAACCATTACAGCTCACCTGAGGGCAAATTTGGGCTTGAAGATCAAGGCATTTTTTGACTGTAAGGCAGGAGCGCACATGCGCGTGCGTGACTGTCTACAGGAAAAAAATAACGCCGATATTCAAACCGTCACAACTAACCTGAGGGCGGGTTTGGTGGTGAAGGTCAAGGCGGGCGTGGTTTTAGAGTCGGAAGCGCACATCAGTGTGCGTGACCGTCCTAAAATCTAAGCCCAACGCAGAGATTCACCACCAAAATCGTCCTCAGAAGATTTCGCCGATCATGCATCGGAGTGATCCACCTGCTTTTTCCAGTTCGGAAACGTCGACACCGTGGATATCCAGCCCCCAATTAGTCAAAGTCTTCTTCGATGATGCCGACAAAGTATCAAAAGCCGTTTGGCTGAACAGCACATCACGCTCCGTGATCGAAATACAGTTACCACAGAAAGCCATCTTCTCCTCGTCAGACAAGTACAACACATGACCGTCATAAAAATCATCAATGGCTTGCACCACATCTGGGTCAGCAAAAGACTCCTTGTGGATCACACAGCCGACACTGGCCAGACAGGCCATCACCACATTGGTGTGGTATTCACCTTCAGCCAAGTCAAACTGAAAGGTCAGGTCCAATTGAAAACCTTCATCCAATTCCACGGCTCCGGCATCATCAACCCGTTCTGTCATGCCGACAAAACCCACGTTTCTGCCGCGATCCGGCACCATCACACCGGTCAGCTCTGCTATTGCTCGGTGGTGCTCGATTTCATACTCTTCATAGCCTAAGACACCATTGAAAAACTTACGGATGTCACGGCGCTGGGTTTCCAGTTGGCGGTTGGGGTAACGCATCGAACCGACGATGTAGCGGCGGTTGTGGTTGGTGGCAAAAGCGTTGTTAGGAAACACCGCATCTGGGGTGTCTTCTGAACCCGGAAAGGTCACCACCGGAATCCCAAAATCGGTCAATGTGCGGGCCAGGTGCATTTGTTGATAAATCGCCAGCTTCTCATCGACTTTTTGGTCCATCTGCATGTATTCATTGTCCTGGGCGGTTTGTTCATTCAATGAGAACCCCACCGGCGAAACCATGAATGCAGCTTTCATGGCCACTTCTTGTTTGACGTTGAATTTTTTTAGTTCCTGGACTTTTTTGAAGTCCGCAATGTTTTTAACTAACATCTTTCACCCACTCTCTTGCTGCTGTGATGACACCCACATCGGTAGGATTCCTGGGTGCCTCAGTGACTAAATGTGACTTCCACTTTTTGTTACCTGGGAAGCCATGAAATAAACCCAAAATAGGACGAATGAGCCAGTGTAAACTCAGGCCCTGTCCCACCATTTGAGCACAGTAATCGGTATATGCCAACAACACCTCGTCCCGGTTTTTGGCACAGCCCGTGCCCAGTTCCAGGTGTTGATGGATGTCGTGAATCAGCCACGGCGCATTCCAAAATGCACGGCCAATCATCACCCCGTCGATATGTTGCATTTGTTGTTGCACCATGTCAACAGATTCAAGGCCACCATTGAGAATTATTTCCAGGTCGGGATGCGCTGCCTTGAGGTCATGCACGTAGTGGTACTTCAGTGGTGGTACCGTGCGGTTTTGTTTGGGACTCAAACCTTGTAACAAAGCTTTGCGGGCATGCACAATAAAAGTCTGGCATCCGGCCGCTTTCACGGTTTCGATAAATGCCGCAAATGATTCATAAGAATCGTCATCGTCTACCCCGATGCGCGACTTGATGGTCACTGGAATGTCGACGGCTGATTGCATGGCTTCGAAACAACGGGCCACCAACTCGGGTTCTTTCATCAAACAGGCGCCAAAACGGCCTTTTTGAACGCGGTCACTGGGACAGCCCACATTCAAATTGATTTCTGCATAACCACGGTCTGCAGCAATGCGCGCACAAGCTGCCAACGCCTCGGCATCACTGCCACCCAATTGCAGTGCCACGGGATGTTCTTCAGGAGAGAAGCCCAAGTGCTTTTCTTCATCTCCTCGCAGGATGGCAGGGGTGGTCACCATTTCAGTATAAAGTAATACTTTGGAAGAGATCAGGCGATGAAAATAGCGACAATGGCGGTCGGTCCAATCCAACATAGGTGCCACAGACAAACGCCGATCCAATCCGGTATTCATTTCAACAACAGGCGTTTGAGTAAATCCAGATAAATCCCTTCTAATTGCACCAAGTGGCTGACTTTTTCGCATTCATTGACCTGATGAATGGTCTTATTAATCGGCCCCAACTCCATGGTGGCCACACCGTGCGGTGCCACAAAACGACCATCTGAGGTGCCACCGGCGGTATTAAACTCAGGCCGGATACCGGTGATGGCGGCAATTGAGTCAGACACGGCTTGACGGAATGTTTCGTCTTCACAGTAAAACGGCTCACCTGAGAGTACCCAGTCCAGCTCATAGTCCAGTCCGTATTTGTCGAGGATACCAGACAGTTGTTTGGCCAGTGAGGCCTGCGTGGAAACTGGCGCGTACCTGAAGTTGGCGGTGATTTCGAGCACCCCAGGAATGATGTTCGGTACACCGGTGCCCGCATGGATGTTAGAAATCTGAAAGCTGGTGGGTGGGAAATCGTCATTGCCTTGATCCCACTGAAACTGTCCCATTTCAGCAATGGCTGAACCTGCCAAAAACACCGGGTTACTGGCGTTTTGCGGATAGGCCACATGGCCTTGTTTACCCTTGATGGTGATGTTCGCATGCAAAGAACCCCGGCGCCCAACCCTGACTGTGTCACCCAATGATTCTGAACTGCTGGGTTCGCCCACCAAGCACCAGTCAAAATGGTGTTTTTCTGCCATCATGGGCATGAACCTACGCACCCCATCAATGGCCTCTCCTTCTTCGTCACTGGTGAGCATCAGGCCCACTTTGCCGGGATGGTTTGGATACTGTCCAACAAACTTTTCCATCGCCAGGACCATGGCCGCCACCGACCCTTTCATGTCAGCCACACCACGTCCATACAGCACACCCTCTTCAATCACTGCCGACAACGGATCATGACGCCAAGATTTCAGGTCACCAGGTGGTACCACGTCGGTATGTCCTAAAAACATCAACGCCGGGCCTGGTTGGTCACCATGCCACATCAACACATTATCCACTTCACCCAAACGGTGGTGTTCGCCTTGAAAGCCATGGCCGCCCAGGCGGTTCATCAACAGCGGCTGACAGCCAGCATCATCAGGGGTGTAAGATGGCAGCCGGATTAACTGTCTGGCCAATGAGATGACTTCTGGTTCCATGGTGCTCATAAGCCGATGCGGTATTGTTGGTTGTGCTGAATCACGGGTCGTTTGATCAGGGTTGGGTGTGCCACCAGTAAAGGCACATCCACTTGGTTTTTTTGTTCCTCTGACAATTGCTTCCAAGTGGTGCTCCTCTTGTTGACCAATTCAGCCATCGTCAGGTCTTGCAAAAATGCGCTGACCAATTCTGAGTCGATGCCATCCACCCTGAAATCATGTAAAGTCGGAGCGTGGCCATCCGCTTGTGCCTGCTTCATGGCATGTCTGACTTTGTCACAATTTTTGATACCATAGATGACCATATTCAAGACCGCAGCAATTCGTTGATTGAAGTTTTGGCTCGGGTTTTTTCATCCACTTGCTTGACGATCACAGCACAGTTTAACGCGTACTTGCCATTGTCAGCAGGCAGGCTGCCAGCCACAACCACGGAACCTGGAGGCACATAGCCATAACTCACTTGATCTTTTTCGCGGTCATAAATCTTGGTGCTTTGGCCGATGAAAACACCCATCGAAATCACGCTGCCCTTGCCGATGCGCACCCCTTCCACCACTTCACTGCGGGCGCCAATAAAACAGTTGTCTTCAATGATGGTGGGCGCCGCTTGTAAGGGCTCCAATACGCCACCGATTCCGACGCCGCCGGATAAATGGACGTTTTTACCAATTTGGGCACAACTGCCCACGGTGGCCCAGGTATCAACCATGGTGCCTTCATCCACATAAGCGCCGATGTTGACATACGAGGGCATACACACCACGCCTTTGCCTAAAAAGGCCCCTTTGCGGATAGTGGCAGGTGGCACCACACGGGCACCGGTTTGTTTGAATTCAGCCGCGTCGGCATTGTCAAATCGACAAGGTACTTTGTCCCAGTAGTTGTGGGTGCTGCCGGGCATCACGCGGTTTTCTGAGATAGTGAAATACAGCAGCACAGCTTTTTTCAGCCATTCATTGACCTGCCAGCCATCGGCGGTTGGCTCTGAAACCCTGGCTTCACCTTGTTCCAGCACTGTCAGTGCAGCATTGATAAATTGTCCATACTGCAGTGTCAGTTCTTCGGTGGTCAGTACTGACCTGGCTTCCCAGGCGTCGTTGATTTTTGATGCTAAGTCCATGTTGGAACTCCATTTGATTCAGCGGGGCATTATAAACTGACACCAACTTTAAGTCAGTAGCACGCCGTGTTGATTTGTAAAAGGGTTGTTAAAGCCAATGAATTTTTAATTCTTAGCCCTTTAATTCCACTTTTAAAGCCAGTTTGTTGACAGAAATTTTGAAATCCACTTGCATTGTCTGTAAAATGCTTCGGCTGTACATGCGAATTTTGCTGGCTTCCATTTGTGTATAACAAATAAAAACAGCTGTTTCGCCCTTAATATTGGCCAGGTGGCACATACCCCTGACTTGGGCGGGCAAACGCAATTGGAGTTGATCATTTAACTTTTTAAGTTGATTGGCACGCTGTATGAGTCCAGATAAAGATTTATCTTGAGAAATACTTTCATTGATCGTGTTGAACCCTTTGCTGGAACGGCGCATGTGTGTATTTGAATATTGAAAACGTAGATAAGCAAGTTTTTTTATGAATAATTTTACCATCATTAAGCACGACAAATCTGGTATCGTCCAGTACGCCCTGAGCGACAGCAAGATTAAACGTAAAGTGGTGGCAGCCTGCGGATTTTTGCTGCTGTCCGTTTTCGCCCTGGGTTCACTGGTAGGCGCTTACACTTTTGCCACAAACGGCGAACAGAATGAAAAGATCAAAGAATTACAGGTTTTGGTGGATTTGCGACAGAAAGAATTGATTGACCACAGAAAGTCGGTTCAAAATGACATTGATTCCATGACTTTGCAAATCGGTAAGCTGATGGCCCAAACCACCCGTTTAAACGCCTTGGGTAGCCAACTGACAGTGGTGGCTGAAATAGATCAAGATGAGTTCAACCTCACCGAAGCACCCGGCATCGGTGGCCCTGAGGCCAGCTTGGTTGGTACCAGCAACACCCCACAAAGTTTATATACCCATTTATTCAACTTGGAAGACACGGTTGTTAAACAACAAGAGAACTTCAACATCCTGGCTCAACTGCTGAATGAACAATCGTTGGATCAAAATGCCACACCGCATATTTTTCCCTTGGAAAAAGGTTGGATTTCTTCCTACTACGGCAAACGCATTGATCCCTTTACTGGACAACCATCAACCCATCCAGGCATTGATTACTCGGGCGGCTACAACTCCAAAATTTTGGCCGCGGCCGATGGCGTGGTGGTCTGGGCTGGTAAACGCAGTACTTACGGCAACATGGTAGAAATAGACCATGGCAATGGGTACATGACACGCTATGCACATGCCGATAAGGTCAATGTCCAACTGGGACAAAAAGTGAGCGCAGGAGACGCCATTGCCATCATGGGTAAAACCGGCAGAGCCACCTCAGAACACCTGCATTTTGAAGTTTTGAAAAACGGTCGGAAAATCAATCCCACACCGTTTATTCATTCATAAGCCAATAACACCTGAAAGCTGGGCAAATTATTAATTAAATTTGCCTTGAAACTTGAATATTTCCCAATTGAGACCACATAGTCTCATTAAGCGAGCGGATCACCTTAAAAACTATGGCAAACAATTCCCTTTTCACCAAAATCTTCGGCAGCAGAAACCAACGATATATCCGCAAACTGGATAAAATTGCAGATAAAATTGAGGATCTGGAGCCTCAATTCCAAGCGCTGAAAGACGAAGAATTCCCTGAGCAAACGCAACAACTTAAAGACCGCCTGGCAGCAGGCGAAAGCATGGATGATTTGTTACCTGAAGCTTTTGCTTTGGTTCGTGAAGCATCGGTTCGCACCATGGGCATGAGACATTATCATGTACAGTTGATTGGTGGTATTGTCATTCACCGGGGAAAAATTGCTGAAATGCGTACCGGTGAAGGTAAAACCTTGATGTGTACCTTGCCTGCCTACCTCAATGCGTTGGCTGGAGAGGGCGTGCATGTGGTGACCGTCAATGATTACTTGGCCAACCGTGACGCCAAATGGATGGAACCGCTTTACAACTTTTTGGGCATGACAGTTGGCGTGGTGATTCCCAGTTTAAGCCATGAAGCCAAAAGGGCCGCTTATGCTTGTGACATCACTTATGCCACCAACAATGAGTTGGGTTTCGACTTCTTGCGTGACAACATGGCTTTCAGCCTGGAAGCAAAAGTTCAACGTGAACCTTTCTTCGCCATCATCGATGAAGTTGACTCTATTCTGATTGATGAGGCCAGAACCCCATTGATCATATCCGGTCAGGTCGATGAGTCTCCCGAAGTGTATAACCGGGTCAATAAACTGGTACCACTGTTGCAGCGCTCAACCAAGGAACCCGATCCGAAAGAAATCAGTAAGGCCATGCTTAACAAACAAAGCATGCCAGAACCAGACGGTGATTTCTCTGTGGATGAAAAGTCGAAACAGGTATTTTTGACAGAACAAGGCATGCAGAATGCCGAGGACTTGTTGAAAAAGAATGGCCTGATGGGCCCCGAGGATTCACTCTATGACTCTCAGCACATTTCGTTGATGCACCACGTCAGTGCCGCTCTGAAAGCCCACCACTTATTTGAAAAAGACGTCGATTACATCGTCAACAACGGCGAAATTGTTATCGTTGATGAATTCACTGGACGCACCATGGAAGGTCGACGCTGGTCGGATGGATTACACCAGGCCGTGGAAGCCAAAGAGAATGTGCCCATTCAAAAAGAAAACCAAACCCTGGCATCCATCACCTTCCAAAACTACTTCCGCTTGTATCCCAAACTGTCCGGTATGACGGGTACTGCCGATACCGAAGCCTACGAGTTCCAAACCATTTACAATCTGGAAGTGATTGTCATCCCGACCCATAAACCGATGATTCGTGATGACCAAGGCGACTTGGTTTATTTCAGCCAGAAGGCCAAATTTGAGGCCATCATCGAAGACATTGTGGACTGTTGTGAACGCCAACAACCAGTGCTGGTCGGTACCGCTTCAATTGAAGTTTCTGAATTGTTATCCAGTCAACTGAAACAACGCAAAATCAAACACAATGTATTGAATGCCAAACAGCATGAGCGAGAAGCCATGATTGTCGCTGAAGCCGGCTTACCAGGCGCTGTCACCATTGCCACCAACATGGCCGGTAGGGGTACAGACATCGTGTTGGGTGGGAATTTGGCTGTAGAACTGGAAGGCAAAGAAAACCTCAGTGACGCCGAAAAAGAACAACTCAAGAAAGATTGGGAAGTCCGCCACCAAATGGTATTGGACAACGGCGGCCTGCGCATCATTGGTACCGAACGCCATGAATCTCGACGTATCGATAACCAGTTAAGGGGTCGTGCTGGTCGCCAGGGTGACCCGGGATCATCACGATTCTACATCTCCCTGGAAGATAACCTCATGCGGGTGTTTGGTCAAAGCCGCATGATGGACAACATGAAACGTTTTGGCATGAAGGAAGATGAGTACATCGAGCACAAATGGATTACTCGCATTATTGAAAATGCCCAGCGTAAGGTAGAGTCTCACAACTTTGATATCCGTAAACAGCTGTTAGAGTATGATGATGTGGCCAATGACCAGCGAATGGTCATTTACCAACAGCGAGCCGACTTATTAGAATCTGATGACATTGGCGAGTACATTGCCGATGCCAGAGATGAGGTTTTTGACAACATCATAAGACAACACATCCCGCTGGAAAGTGTCGAAGAACAGTGGCAAATCGGCCAACTGGAAATGTTGCTGTCACGCCAGTTCGGTATCGAAATCAACATCAACCGCATCCTCGAACGCGATGAAAACCTAGATGATGATGGTTTGACGGATAAAATCCATGAGCACATTGACCGGTATTTCAAGGAGAAGGAAGCCATGACAGGTGCTGAAGTGATGCGTCACTTTGAAAAAGCGGCCTACCTAAACACCCTGGACCAGTTGTGGAAAGAACACCTTGCCCAAATGGATCATTTGCGCCAAGGCGTGGGTTTGCGCTCACATGCGCAGAAACAACCCATTCAGGAATACAAGCGTGAATCTTTTGAATTATTCAAGGATTTATTAGATAAGATTAAATACGAAACCACCCGCATCATCGCTCGAGTCAAAGTGCGAGAAGAAGATGATGTGGCGGCCATGGAACACAAAGAAGACCAAAACGTCACTTTCCAACACCAATCTCCAGGCCAGCAACAAAACAAAAGTGAACCGAAGAAAGTGGAAACTTTCATCAGGGATGGTCAAAAAGTTGGTCGCAATGATCCATGCCCATGTGGTTCGGGTAAAAAGTACAAACAGTGTCACGGCAAACTGACCTGACAGCAAAACCTGCCATCCAGGTAGCCGTCATGGTACTGGAAGATGGCAACGGTCGTGTGTTACTGACACAGCGGGCCAAAGGCAAACACCTCGGGGGATTCTGGGAATTCCCCGGAGGTAAAATTGAAACGGGTGAAACACCAAGCGCCGCACTGGCCAGAGAGTGCCAGGAAGAACTCCAATACACCCCCTCCTCACCACAGCATATCCTGACCATAGCGCACGACTATGAAAACATATCGGTGCAATTATGGGTGTTTCATGAACGCAATCTCAAAGCGCAAATCACACCCGCAGAACAACAACCAATGCAGTGGGTACCCATCAAAAAACTCACCACCATGCAATTACCAGCAGCCAATGCTGCCATCGTTCACCACCTGACCAAAACTTGATTTTCACATCATGACGCCATAATTGGCATCAATCTACTGGTCACCACAATTTTTTTAATAAATCTTTTTTCCATTGTTTTCAATAGCTTATCCACAATAAGCTTGCGCTATGGTATGCGTTTTGAATGAATAAATAACTTTTTTGTTTACAGCTGCAGAATATTGGGCTTATAATGAACCTGTTCAATATTGACCATGTTTGAGAATTACTGTGAACTTAGCCGCTTTCAAAACAACCATCAGCCAGAAACTGAATTTTCAGTATCAGCAGATTGTTGACTACAAAAAGCGCCCTCAGAACTGGATTGAAATGTTGTATCGCCCCAATCACATGATGGGCTACCAAAATGTTGACTTGTTTTTCAAGTCACTAAATACACAACAAAAAGTCGACTTGGACATCCAGATTTTTGATCAGTTACCGGATATATTGCACAACGAGAAACCACGCAGGCTGAGTGTCAACTTGATGCCCAACAGTTTGTTGAGTGGTGATTTCAGACAAAAGTTTTCCCACCTGATGCAGACTCGGGCCATTGACCCACAAAATATCTGTATTGAGATCATCGAAACCCAATCCATGCCTCCACTGTGTTCAAGCGCACTGGATTTACTCAAAGTCTTCAGAAGCCATGGCGGTTGGGTGGCATTGGACGATTTTGGATCTGGCTTTGCTCATTGGGAACTGCTACAAACCGGCATGATAGATGTCATCAAAGTCGCATCTCAGAACCTGTCCCACCATTCTGTGGGGTATGACTACATTTTGGGTCTGTCACGATTTGCCGAATGCATGAATATCAACACCGTATTAGAAGGTGTTGAAACAGAAGAAGACTACATCCGCGGCAAAACCCAGGGTTTCCATAACTTCCAGGGGTGGTTATTCAAATGAAAACAACCACCAACAAATCAAACAACCTGTCATTTGACGTTTATTGGCTGGGATTTATTCAAACCTGTTTGCGCCCTTTAATCAGAATCCTGGTGAAACAGAAAGTCGAGTTCAATGCCTTTTACAATTTGGCCAAAGAAATTTTTGTCGAAGAAGCCGAGAAGTTTATTGAAGATAATTCAGAGAACAGTCGCGGCAAAATATCTTCCGTAGCCTACCAAACTGGGTTAGACCGAAGGGAAGTCTCAAAAATCCTGAAAAATGATGAAAGCAAGGGTGATTACAGTGAACACAACAGGTCCAGAGAAGCCAACATCCTTGAACACTGGAGTCACATGCCACCTTTCTGTGACAACAACGGCAATCCTGTTCCGCTCAAACGCAGCGGCAAGGGACTGAGTTTTGAAACTTTGTGTCAACGATTTGGCAAAAACATCAGTCACGGGCCAATCCTGGAGTCACTGCTGCAAGCCGAATGCGTTGAAATAAAAAACAATAAAGTGCATTTCCTGAAAAAAGCCTACACGCCACCTTCAGGAATCAACGTAGAAATGACCAACATAGCGGCTGTTTCTATCAAAAGAATCATCGATACCATACACCACAACATTTACAGTGATGAGACACCCCATTTTCAAAGGAATTTGTATTCAATAAGAATTAAACCGGATCAACTCCAAGAGTTCCAAGAGAAGGTTGGCCATATGATTCGAAAAGTTTACAAGGAAATCATCACCCCAGAATTTGATCAAATCGAATCAGAGCATGAATCACTTGAATCCAGGGACAAAAATAAGCCCGTTGGTTTGGGCATTTTTTACTTTGAAGATTAATCCACAAAAATAACTTAAATACTTACTACACCGAGACGACAATGAAACAAACAAATCAAACAAATCAAACAAATATGAACCTATCAGAATCTGAGGGCACAGGAATCAGACTGAGTGACACCCATACCAGACAACGTCGTTTTTCAGAATCAGAAGGTACAGGCATCAAAGCATTGATGATTCTGGGTCTGATGATGGTCAGTCAATGGTCATTCGCCAACAGTTTGTTTTTATTTACAGACAAAAATAACAGCGAGACCTATTCTGGAACTTTTTACAGTTCTGAAAACAAATCGGTTTTCCAAATTGAAGGTTACATAGAAAATGGTGTTTTTATTGGTATTGATACCACCACACCCGCACTTGATTCTTCGGATGACGGCACTGGTGGCACCAGCCTGGCAGGATTGGTTAGCTTAGATTCCTCAGACGACGGAACCGGCGGCTCAGTAAACAGCGAACTGATTTTGTCGGTCACTTTGGATTGTGGTTTGTCTGCCAGTATTGAGACTGCCACGTCTGTTCAAGACCTAACGATAACAGAAGTTTATTTGGACGGCATCAAAATGGGGTGCGCATCCGAATAACAAAAGAACGTCTATGTTGACTGATATTTTTATTACACACACACTACACACACTACATAAAAATATCAGTCACATGACTATTGGCTTTGAATTGAATGGCTGCCGTCTCGCAGTGATTTAATGAAGAGGGAGAGATAATAACGATACAGAGCTACGATATTTTATTGAACGCTCATTGATAGAACAACACGGCATGTGTAGGTAATTTTCCTTTTACACACGCACACACACACTTAAGGTGAGTTATTTACTCGTCGTGTTTTTTCAGTTCTGCTTTGACCTGATTCCATAGTTCGTCCAGAACTTTCAGGTCAAAGTTTTCTTTTTTATGCTCTTCATTATTTTTTTTGTCACCGCTGTTTTTGATTTGCTCACGGTTTTCACCAGCAGCTATTTTTTGCGCTTTTTGTTCAACCAACCTGAACCGTTTTTCGAATTTTTTGTTGGCTTTGCGCAAAGCCACTGAAGGGTCTACTTTCAAATGACGAGCAACATTGGCACAGACAAAAAGTAAGTCACCCAACTCTTCTTCTATGTGTTGTTGATCTCCGCTGTCTATGGCCTCATGCAATTCGGCCACTTCTTCGTTCATTTTTTCAAACACCTGGCTGACATCTGGCCAATCAAATCCGATAACCGCCGCATATTTGGTCAGCTTCACGGCTTTGAGTAACTCAGGTAAATTTCCGGCGATGCCATCAAGGACGCTGTCTTTGTCTCGACTTTTGGCTTGTTCCCAGGCCTGGCTTTGCTCATCAGCAGTTAATCGATTGGCCCCTGGATCGAACACATGAGGGTGGCGTGCAATCATCTTCTCGGAAACCGCATCAACCACATCCTGATAATTAAAATGTCCAGCCTCATCGGCCATCTGGGCATGGAAAACCACCTGGAATAACAGGTCGCCTAATTCAGATTTCAAGCCGGCCATATCATTGTTATCAATGGCATCAGCCACTTCATAGGCTTCCTCAATGGTGTATGGGGCAATGCTAGAAAAATCTTGTTCAATGTCCCAAGGACAACCCATTTCAGGGTCACGCAGACGGCGCATGATTTCAAGCAACTTAGACGTACTCATGGCGGCAACACCACTTTGAAACAAGCGCCAGACAAACGCTCATGGGTTTTGATTTCAAGACTGCCTTGGTAGGACTCAACGATGTCAGTGACGATAGATAAACCGATGCCATGTCCGGTGACCTGTTCGTCACCTCGTACGCCTCTTTTTAACAGTTCATTGCGTTTTTCAATGGGAATCCCAGGGCCATCGTCACCAATTTCAATGACGATACCTGTGCGCTTCCTGCCTTCCATATATAAAGTTTTAACCAACACATCAATTTCTTGATCACACCACTTGAAAGCATTCTCAAGTAAGTTACCCAAGACTTCCATCAAATCCCCTTTTTCTCCAAAAAATTCAGCTCCAGGTGCAATCTGAGTGTGTATGTTGATGTTGCGGTTGTGGTGTACTTTTTGCAGGGTTTTGATGATTTTATCTAACACATCAATCACCGGCACACCAATCACAAAAGTTCGGTGGCCTGCCACAGCAGCCCGTTTTAACTGATAGGCCACAATTTCATCCATGCGATTGATTTGTTGTTTTATCAAACCTTTGTCGGTTTGATCGTTTTCTAAATCTGCATGAATCACTGCCAAAGGCGTTTTCAGCGAGTGTGCCAAGTCGCCTAAAGTTCTGCGCTGACGAGACAGGTTACTTCGTTCATTTTCTATCAAACGATTGAGGCTGGTGGTGAGTCCACGCAATTCACTGGGGTAATTCTCTGAAAAAATCAGTTCATCGCCTTTTTCTAATTTTTGCAAATCGGTCATCAATCGTTTCAATGGTTTGGTTGCCCAGTACATGATGACCCACTGCACACAAACCAACAACGAACTGACCACAATCAGCCAGGTTACCAGGTTTTCTTCAAATTCTGCCAACTCACGGTAAAAATTACCGGCATGTTCAGTGACTGTTACCGTCATTTCAATGGTGCCGTTTTCACCTTCAACCGCGATGCCTTGCCGCATGCGAAACAAGCGCTCACCATTAAACACCAGCGGCGCTTCAAATTGCATCTCATTGACCGCCACTGGCGCTATGGGTGGTAAATCTTGTCCTAACACCGACGGCGATTGCCATTCGTCATCATTGATCAGAATTTGTGCGTACATACCTGAACCAGGTTGGTTCATTCTGGGGGTGGGAAAATATTCTGGGAACACCAATTCATCGCCATCTACTTCGGTGTTGGAAATGATGGCCAGCACATAGCTTTCCAGCCGTTCTTTGACCAAATGCAGGGTTTTGTCTTTGAAGGCCTGATCCATCACCAGCCCAATAACCGCCAGTGCCAAAAGCAAAGCCAAACTGGAAGTGAATAACACCCGTCTGGTCAGTGACACACTGTGAGTCACACGGGCCATGAATTAATCCATAGAACGCATTCGGTAGCCGCGACCACGTAAAGTTTCTATGTACTTGTTGTCCTTATCGATGGCGGCCAGTTTTTTTCTCAGACGACCCACAAAAACTTCGATCACATTGCTGTCGCGATCGTAATCCTGGTGATAAATGTGTTCAGTGAGGGTTGATTTTGATACCACTTCATTTTGGTGGTGCAGCAAATATTCCAGCACCTTGTACTCATAAGATGTCAGGTCCAACACCTGGCCATTGAGCTTCACTTCTTGCGTGCTCATGTTCATGGTTAAACCACCACAAGCAATTTCTGGCGTGGTGTTGCCACTAGCCCGACGCACCAGGGCATTGACCCTGGCCAGCAGTTCCGGAAAATGAAACGGCTTTACCAGATAATCATCGGCACCCGCATCAAGACCCATGACCTTATCCTGCCATGATCCACGGGCTGTTAGGACAATGATGGGGAACTCGACACCCTCTTCCCGCAGGGTTTGAATCACTTCCATACCGGATATCCTCGGCAACCCCAGGTCTATCACAGCCACATCAGCTGGGTATTCCTTGCCTTTATACAAGCCATCTTCACCATTGTCTGCGGCATCCACCACATAACCGGTTTCTTCAAACCGTTTGATCAGGGTGTTGCGCAGGTTTTCGTCGTCTTCAATCAGCAATACTCGCATGCTTTACTTGTCTTTGTCTTTGTTATTGGATGATTTGGACCGGCTGCGACTCTTTTTGGATTGGGCATCCATTTGGCGCTTATTGATTTGTCGGCTGTTATCGCGGGTCTGATTTGAACTGGTGAATCGGTTTGGAATCACTGGATTTTGTTTTCTGTCGCGCATGGACCGGCCACCGCGGTTATAGAACTCAGGTCTGGGCGGCTGCACCACAGCAGCTGCAGGTTTGTTGATGGTTTTTACCGTGCCACCTGGTGTCAGTACTTTGATTTCATGGTGGCCATTGATTGTTTTAGCAGACAACACGCGTCCTTCAGACTTCACCTGATTAACGGCTTCATTGAGCGTAACGCCGCGGTCACTGGCAACTGCATGCCAGCAACACAACATCAGCAGACCTGTTGTTAATAAAACTTTCATGAATTTATTTTAACTTATTTTGCTGAATTCCTGCTGAATCATTTGCCTCATGTTTTTGATGGTTGCTTCATAGTTATCGGTGTTGAAAATGGCCGATCCAGCCACAAAAGTATCAGCGCCTGCTTCTGCCAGGGTGCCAATGTTGTCAACCTTGACGCCACCATCTACTTCTAATCGGATGTCGCGTCCAGAAGCGTCAATCATTTGGCGTACCTGTTTGATTTTATCCACGGTGGCAGGTATGAAGGACTGGCCCCCAAAACCGGGATTGACACTCATTAACAGGATCATGTCCAACTGATCCATCACATGCTCAAGACAATGTACCGATGTGGCAGGATTCAATACCAGTCCGGCCTGGCAGCCTGCCGACTTAATCAACGACAAAGAGCGATGGATGTGTTCAGAAGCTTCCGGGTGGAAGGTAATCATGGAGGCGCCGGCTTCAGCAAAATCGCCAATGATGCGATCCACTGGCTTAACCATCAGGTGCACATCAATCGGTGCGCTGATGCCATAGTTACGCAGTGCATCCAACACCAAAGGACCAATGGTGAGGTTGGGGACGTAGTGATTGTCCATGACGTCAAAATGGACCCAATCGGCTCCGGCATCTAACACGGCCTGGGTTTCTTCACCCAAACGGGCAAAATCTGCTGAAAGGATAGAGGGTGCGATGATGTAATCAGTCATGATCTTTGATAGCTTTGGGTTGCCAGAAGTTTGTCACCGGCCAGAGCCAATGTCAACATCACCAGCCTTTTAAATCTTTGATTTTCTCCCAGGCCAGCTGCACTTGCTTGGCCTTTTCTTCCGCCACTTTCATCATTTCAGGCGGCAACCCTTTGGAAACCAACTTATCGGGATGGTGTTGGCTGATCTGTCTTTTATAAGCTTTGCGGATGGTGGCTTTGCTGTCATTTTGCCTGACCCCTAAAACGTGGTAAGGATTGAAAGGTGCTTGCTGGTTGGTTGGACGGCGCTGCTGACGATTTGATGAAGATTGCTGTTGTTGATTGAAACCACCACTGCTGGCAAACCCTCGCATCCGCATCATGGCTTGGAACAGTTCATGAGGATAGCCTATCTGAGCACATATTTTCTCAATCAAGTTCTGTTCAGCCCGGGAGATCATGCCATCGGCTTCTGCCACATCCACCAACATTTCTAAGAATATTTGTCGCAGTGACAAAGACCTTTTCGCCAGCCGACCAAACAAATTCAAGGCCTGATCAATGTCATGCCGATCTTGTTTGCCGCGGTTGAAAAGCTCAATCGCCCTGGCCCTCATATCAGCAGTCAATTTCATGTGCCGCATGATGCCTTCGGTGCGCTCAATCTCAACCGGACTGACCCGACCATCGGCTTTGGCCAGTTTGCCCATGCTCAAGAACAGGGCGTTGAAAAAACTTTCCTGAATTTGACGCTGTGTTCCAGTTTGACCACTGCCTTTGAATTGAGACTGTAACCAATACCCAACATAAGCCCCAATGATCATGCCTGTGTATTTGCCGAGCAGGAGCCCGATGATGCCGCCAATGATAATGCCCATACTAATCGTTTGCTTCGTAAGTTGTCCCTAGCTAAAATACATGCTTTGTTAATGACTCACATCACATGGAAATTCAATTACCATTGCTTCATCAGGGCAAGGTCAGAGATGTCTATCAGGTTGACGACAAACATTTACTGATGGTGGCCAGTGATCGGCTCAGTGCCTTCGACGTGGTGCTACCAGATGCCATTTCAAACAAAGGTGCTTTGTTGACGCAAATCTCAAACCACTGGTTTGAAATGCTGCGGCCTATTATAAAGAATCACTTGACTGGAATTCCAGTGGCACAAGTCATTCCCCATGCAGATGATGATTTAAAACAACGCGCAGTGGTGGTCAAAAAGCTCAAAGCCCTGCCCTGTGAAGCTATTGTGCGTGGCTACATCATAGGTTCCGGCTGGAAAGATTACCTGGCCAGTGGGATGGTTTGTGGCATCCAACTGCCTGAAAACCTAAAACAAGCGGAGCAGCTGCCTGAAACTTTGTTTACCCCCTCTTCCAAGGCGGCAGTCGGTGACCACGATGAAAACATCAGCTTTGATCAATTGGTCAACCTCATAGGTCAGGATCGTGCCGCTCAAATCAAACAGGTCTCGATTGAAATTTACCAACAAGCCAGCACCCACGCGTTGAACAATGGTATCATCATTGCTGACACCAAATTTGAATTTGGTCTCGATGATGACGATGAGTTGGTGTTGATGGACGAAGTGCTGACGCCTGATTCCTCCAGATTCTGGCGTGCCAGCAGTTATCAAGTGGGCACCAGCCCTGAAAGTTTCGACAAACAATTCATCAGAGACTACCTGGAAACATTGGACTGGGATAAACAACCACCCGGGCCACACATTCCAGCTGAATTGATCGAAAAAACTGCAGAGAAATACCATGAAGCCTACCAACGCATCACCGGCAAGACATACTGACCGCATCAAACAACTGATGACTGAATACCACCAGTCGCATGTGAACCGCACCAATCAAATCATTCATTATTTTTGTGTGCCGCTGATATTTTGGTCCGTTACCGCGCTGTTGTGGTGTATCAAAATTCCCGTGGTCTTGAATGCTGCGGTGGTCGCCAGTGTTTTGTTGATGCTGTATTACCTGCTCAAAAGCCTGAAGGTGTTTGCCACCATGCTGATTTTCACTGCGGCCTGTTTGGCTTTGAACTACTGGCTTGAAGCCGCAGGATTGCCGTTGTTGTGGATAGCTATTGGGGTCTTTGTGGTGGCCTGGATTGGTCAATTCATCGGTCACCAGATCGAAGGCAAGAAACCATCTTTTTTCAAAGATTTGCAATTCTTACTGATTGGCCCAGCCTGGGTGGTGTTTAAGTTCTTTGGCCTGAAACTTTAACTGACCGACCAGCTTAAGAGTACCAGTCCATTTGTTAACAAGACCTGGACTTTTCTTGACGATTATTTTACTCAGGCTTAACGACCCATACCTATAATCAATGGCTTTGGTCAACCGCCACCGACTTGAAACACGCTCCCAACCCCAACTGGTATCAAGCCCACAACCTGCAACATTGGAGCAAGCATTTGGTGTTGCCGCTGTTGCTGTTGGGTCTGTTGTTGGCGTTGCCCTTGCCGTGGCACAGTAAAGCTCCTATTGACGACACTTGGATTGACGTCCAACTGCAAACACCAACAAGCCGTCAAGCAGAAATCCAACAGCCAGAACCCCAGCTTGAGTCAGAGTCAGAGCCAGAGCCAGAACCCGAACCCATAAAAGAAAACAAACCAGAACCAGAAACCAAGCCTAATCCAGAGCCGCTACCGCAAGATAAACCCCAAACAGTGTCACCACAACCCAGCAAGCAGCAATTGCCTGTCACACCAACGGTACAACCCGAACCAAGCACCAAGCAACCCACCGCCGCCGATGTCATGCGGATGATGAGCCAGCCACCTCGGGTGGAGTTAAGTGATGAATTCTTACCCAGGCTTGGGCCTGCGAAAGATTTTTATATTCCTGAACAAGAAATCATGGATTGGTTTGCTGACATACCTTATCTGGATGAATCAGTTGACCAACCCAAATTGACCATGCGTTTTTATCCCGAAGGCATTGAAGGTCACGTTGAAAAGTTTTTCGACAAAATCACCATCAGCAAAACCTTCACCACCAAATATGGAACCAAAATTCATTGTGCTGTGATTGGCGTCATCGCTGCTTGCAGCTGGAAATAGCAGTCAGAGGTAGGGATTGGGCCGACCACCGGGCTGATTTTTGAAACGTCGGTGCACCCACAAGTATTGTTCGGGATGGCGCCTTATTTGAGACTCAAACAGGGCATTGAGGCGATTGGCCGTTTGTTGCTCATCCAACCCAGACCAATCGGTTGCCGGCGGCAAAATATCTACTTGCCACTGATCAGGTGCTGTTTGAATACAAAACCAAGGCACCACCAACACGCCCCGTTGGACTAATTTATAGGTACCGGCAGTGGTGGCTGCCGGTTGACCAAAAAAGTCAGCAAAATTAACCTGGTATGAGAAATTTTGGTCCGGTGCATAATAAACCGGGTGTCCTGACTGGATTGACTTCAACAAACTCCTGATGTCTTTTTTATCAATCAATTTATCCACAAAACCCAAACGGGCTTGCTCAAGGTGTCCTTCCAGGCGTTTGTTGTTGTGTTGTCGCGCCATCATGTGACCTATGGGCAAACCGGCTGCTTTGAGGTGGTGATTCAACCCCCTGATTCCCCACTCAATGGAGGTGGTGTGACAACTGAGCAGCAAGCAACCCTGCCCACCTTCCAACGCATCACGCAAGTGCTTTAAGCCAGTCACTTTAAAGTGTTGAGCGACCACTGTTTCACGTGCCCACAATGCCGCCATCATGGCCATCACCCCACGGCCGGTGGCTTGCAGGTTCTGACGCAACAGCTGACGGCCTTCCTCACCTTTTAATTCAGGAAAGCACAAGCTGATGTTGGTGGCGGCCACTTTCTTCCTGCGGTTAGGAAGCCAGTAAAATAAACTGCCCAGCCAGTCTCCCAAACGCAACCAGGTTTTGACTGAACGTCTGGCTAACCAGCGCGCAACCCGAACCTGAAAGTCAATCTTTGCGTTGTTGTAACTCATACAATTTAGCGTATTTGAGGTAAGCGTAATAACTGTTCAAGGTGGCATTGATAACGCCTGCCACGCCATTGAATATCTGCCTTTTAACCAGATACTGTCGAAAAAAGTAAAACACCGGATACAAAAACAAGCGGACCGGACTGCACCTTTTACCACGATCAAATTTCTGTCTTGCTGCCAGGGCTGAATAGCGATTGATTTTTTCCAGTTTAACCTGAATAGAGGTTTCACCATAGTGCTTGAAGGGTGCATTCAAGCGGGCCACCGGACCATCCACTTGAATCGACTCATGCACCAGGTCTTGACTCATGTGGGCGTGCTTGCGGTTAAACAAACGGATGAATTCATTGCGCTTGACCCAGGGATGAGACCAATGCCAAAAAACCCATTCAATGCGAGGTAAATTTAATCCCATCACGCCTTCATTGCGGTCTAACCACCGCCTGATTTTCTTGCTGGATTTTTGTTTCAGGCATTCATCGGCATCCAATAACATCACCCAATCATGGCTGGCCATGTCTATCACATCTTGTTTCTGTTGGGCAAAACCTTTGAACGCCTGTTGCCTGATGGTGACTTGCTCAAAAGACTCAAGTATTTCCAGGGTGTTGTCTTCACTGTACGAATCCAGCACAATCACTTCATCAGCCCACAGCAAGCTGCGCACACATTTTTCAATGGTCTTGGCTGAATTAAAACAAGTGACGACGGCCGTTACCGGCTTATGTTTTGACATGTTTGGCTCCCAATAACAGCAACACCACCAGCCACCACAAACAAATCGACCAGAATGAAGAAAACAGCGAATACAGCGATACCACAGGCAGCATCGCTGCCAACAGCGCGACCCCGGCTGGCCACACCGCATCATCGGCAAACACCGGACGCACATACCTGATCAGCACCACCCACAACAACAGCATCAACAGCAGCCCTACGGAGCCAGTTTCTGCCATGACTTCCAAAACCCAATGGTGGGCATGTAAACCTTGGCCTTGTTGTTGTACCCAAACATCATCTTCGGCAGCAAAATCCTGATACACCGACCGGAAAGCCCTGGCGCCCACCCCATTGATGGGATGGGATTGATACATTTCAATGGCGGTGTGCCAAATAGGTAAACGATCAGCCAGGGCGTAATCCAGTGCACTGACATCACCATTCAGAACGTGAATGGACCGATCGACGCGTTGTTTAAAATCGGCCGAAAAATACCAAAGTAACAACACCCCCAAAACCATCAAAGCCGTCGATTTTAACAGCAACAACCACCGACGACCCTGTACATGGTGCCAGGCATACATCAACAACACAAAAGCCATCATCAGCCAAGCAGAACGGGTGCCACTGAGCAGAATCACCAGCACAGCCAGACTCACACCAAGCCATCGCCACAAGACCCCAACTTGGTGTGATTGAATCATTAATATCGGTAACAGCAGGGCCATCACTGGTCCCAACTTCACATTCTCACCAAAGACGCCGGTCAGTCGGCCAGGATAGGATGCCCGGCCCAACAAATCAACACCTGCCACATATTGCACCATGGCGTCCACAGACCAAAACACCGCCAACAAAGCCACCCACTTCATCACTGTCTTCAAAGTTTCATGACTGGCCAAGTAAAGCACCACCATTCCCATCAGCAAAAAGCGAACCGAAGCAGCCGTAATCAGCCAACTTTTTTGTGGCCATGCTGAGTCCAAAGATGAAATTAGGGTCATCAGAAAATACGCCAGAAACACCCAAATTAAGGTTTTGACACTTTCATGCTGCCACAATAAAAGCGGCCGCGAAACCAGCAAGCCCAAACCCCAAACAGCCAAAATTAATATCGGCAATTCGCTCAGGCGACCAAACGGCAACAAGGCAGGAACTGCCACCAGCAAGCCAGCCAATAAGGCTTGCTGCCATGGCCTTTGGGTTGGTTGCTCAGTCATTGGTACCCCGAACCAAGGATTGGTAGACAGCCATCACTTCAGCAAACATCTTTGCGTTACTGAACTGCTGTTGAGCTTGCATTGGCGGTGGTTTGAGCAGGAACTCATTCATTTTATCTGCCAGTTTTTGTTGATCACCTGCTGGCACCAACCCTTGTGGAAAAATTTGTTGCATCACTTCTGCCACCCCGCCCATATCATAGCCAACCACTGGTGTACCCACTGACAACGCTTCCAACACCGCGCGACCAAAACTTTCGGCTTGGTTATTACAGGAAACAACCAAATCAACGGCCGCATACAAATCTGGCATTTGCCTTATTGTACCAATCCAACTGACCCGTTTATCGACCCCGTACTTTTGAAAGGCAGTCGCCAGTCTTTGTGTGTGTGCCGAAGCATCGGGCATGCCGGTGAGCAACAAGCGTACCGGTGTTTTGCAAGAAACCAGCCAAGGCAACAAGTTTTCTACGCCTTTCACTGCGGTCACCCGGCCTGGTAATAGCACCAGTTGAGTGCCTGGTTCACAATTTAATTTTTTGTTAAACCGTTCCAGCCACTGTGTATTGGGTTGGTGTTGGAATTTAAACTCGCTGCCGACGCCGCGGTAAATCACCTGCGGCGCTGATTTCAAGTGTCGTGCATAATGGTTTTGCAGGTATTGTTTGGCGCATTGGGAAACAGCAATCACGGCATCGCCCCTGGCCATGATGGATGAATAAGTTTTGACCGAATGCATGCCATGCAGGGTAGTGACAAAATGAGGTCGCTGGGAACCGATCATTCGAAGAGCAAAATAACATAGCCAAGCGGGTAAGCGCGACCTGGCATGGACCACGTCTGCTTGTTGTTCCTGGATGATTTTTTTTAACTTGCTTACCAACAAGAAGGTTCGCAAGGCTTTGCGTCCAACGGGTAGTTTGATGTGGGTGACCCCATGGGCTTCAAGTTGGGTGACCAATTCTCCCCCATTGGAAACCACCACGGATCGATGCCCCTGCTGTTGTAAATGGATGGCCAGCTCGACTGTTCCCCGTTCAACACCACCAACATCAAGGGCAGGCACCACTTGTACAATAGTTAAAGGAGTTGTCATTAACTGGCTGTGATCAACGCGTTAGGGGTAACAGCGGTGTTCAATCAGACAGCAAAACGTATTTGGCACCACAATATTCGCAAACGGCTTCGCCGGTTTCCTCAATAGGCAAAAATACTTTGGGGTGTGAGTTCCACAAGGCCATGTCTTTACCGGGGCATGAAACGGGTAAGTCACTGGGTTTGACATGATAAACTTTCTCAGTGTTGGCGGCTTTAGTGCTCATGTGCTTTCCTAATCAGTTGTTGGCGTGCTGTGTTGCCAGGTGAAAATTGGGTTCTTTTTTGCAGTTAAGAATTATATCAATGAGGCATTGCAGTGTCATTGCAGGCCTCTATAATGGTGGCAGTATTATAAACCGTGAATGGCTTTGAATAAAGTAAATCTGTGCTGGGTATTGAGTGATGGCCGACGGGGCCATGAAATTCAAAGCACCACCTTGGCCACTGGCCTGGCTGAACAGACCAACATCCTGCCTTTTTATATCAAACAACCCTGGGACAGCTTCACCCCGCGCTTGATGCCGCTGTTCAAACGGGGTATTTGTTGGCACCGTGGCACCCCTAACTTCAAACAAAATCCCGACCTGATCATCACCACCGGCAGAAAAGCCGCTGCGGCCGGTAAATACGTCGTCGCCAACCTATCCCGGACTGTACCTCACATACAAATCCTGCACCCAGGAGACCGACCCAGCCAATACGACCTGTTGCTACTGCCAGCTCACGATCAAAAAACCGGCCCCAACATCATCACTTTTAACGGCAGCATTCATCCGTACCATCCGACTTGGTTTAACCCAGTTAATGCAAATCATGAAACGCCTTGCCCTGTGATCATGCTGGGCAACCCCAAATCGGCCTATTTTGAAAGTCGATGGCCTGCTGAATTAGATCAGATTAAAAACAGCTACCCGGGAGCACCGTTGTTTGTATGCGGTTCTCCAAGGACTCAATCGATGATCAAACAAAGGGTGCAGAGCAGTTTGAGCGCTGCTGACAATTGTTGGTTTGGTGCCGATGATGGTGACAACCCTTACGTTGCCTGGATGCGTGCAGCATCTCACCTGTTTGTTACCACCGACAGCATCAACATGATGAATGAATGCGCAGCCAGCCATGCTCTGGTGTCATTGTTGGCTAAAGATTTCATACCCAGCCCCAAACACCGTCGATTCATTGACAGCTGTGCCGAACGCTGGACTGGATTGGCTAAAAATAATTCGCAAGAGCAAGCGGATTTAACCTTGCGAACTCAGCCGGTGAAATATGCCTTGGATCAAGTGTTGGCAGATGACCGTTTATTGAAACTCTTGAAATCGCCAAACTCATCCAGCGGCGGATAAGGCCGGCCTTGGCGGCGACACAAATCGGCCACTTTGGGCCAACACCATTCGAACAACAATTGCTCATAGGTGTCTTGCTCGAATGACATCTGATCATACATGCCTGCCAACTGTCTTTGCCGCTGGGCTTCATACAAAATCAAGGCACAGGCCACCGATACATTCAAGGAACTGACCATGCCAATCATGGGTATCAAAATGTGTGCATCAACTTGCTCAGCCGTAGTCGGCGAAACCCCCTCTAACTCAGCCCCCATGACGATGGCAGTGGGTTGGGTGTAATCAATGGTCCGGTAATCCACAGCCTGGTCAGAAAAATGCGCGGCCAATAACTGGTGTCCGGACGACTTGAGTTGACCAGCAATCTCGGTGAAATTTTCATGCCGGTGGGCCAACACATATTTCTGTGCCCCTTTGGCGGTATTGGTTAAGGGTCGATAACCTTCCGTAACCGGTATGTAGTGCGTTTCATGGATACCCACGGCATCACAGGTGCGAATGATGGCATTGAAATTATGCGGCTTGTGAACCCAATCCATCACCACCGTTAAATCCAGCTGTCTGGCTCGCAACACTTGCTGGAGCTTATTGAAACGTTCTGGTGTCACTTTTTCAAATCACAAAAAAAGCAGCCAGAAGCTGCTTTTTGCGTTGCACTTTAAGCACATGTCAGCTTAGTTAGCTTTCACTGGCACCAGCTGGTGCTGGTAGGAAAAACCAGAGAAGGAGTAATTGGCGGCCCTGGATGTTCCGCTACCAGTCGAATCAATGGTCCCTACTTTGGTGAAAACCGCAGCCATCATTTGCAATTCACTGCCGTCAATGGAGTTTTCATTGATGGTTCTGCTCATGGACATTTTGATTTTATGACCTGGTTCCAAATCAACATCTCTTACCACACCACCAGAGGACTGGCAAAACGACCCCGGAACCACTTGGTCATTTTGATCAAGGATGCTGCAATTGATGTTGCCGCCTGGGCTGGTAAAATAGGCATCAATGGTTTTGTCGTAAGGATAATATTCAACAAAATCTATCAACTGATTGGCAGCGGTGGTGTTTTCATAAATAATTTCATAAATCACCGGATCACCAATCGCATAGCCACCTTGCGGCTCATTGAGGAAGTTATAAACCACCAATGAAGCCGGTTCTGGCTCTACAGACATGCTGTCCTTAAATATCACATCAAAATCTTCAGAAGATAAGCACAATGCCTTGCTGCGGTTTTGTGAAGTGACGTTGAGAGTTTTGAAACCCAAGTTGTAATTGATGTTACTTTGCACACCTTGCAATGCCAAATCACCTGCGGAAATGCCATCACCTTTGTTGTCGCCATTAGGATCTAACAACCGAACTTTGACACCCGAGTTAGGAATGTAATCTTCAATGCGATTACAAATTATGGCGTGCTGACTTTGGATGGTCACTTGGCTACCGCTGATTTGGGTGTTGCCTTTAAGCGGAATCACTGGTACGAATGGCTCGTTGCCAGCGAGTAAATCTCGATCTATTTTTAAACTAATTTCTGCATTTACAGTAAACACAAAAAACGTGAGAAGCAAAGTGGTTAACTTGCTGATGTATACTTTCTTCATTTCTATCGGTACCTTTCAGTATAGGGTTACGTTTTCATTTTTTGGGGTTTGACCCTTTGCATTTTACTGGTTTTTCATATATCGGTGTTAAAACTTTGTTATAAGCTGGCTTAAATTGTAATAAAAAACACTTTTTTGTGAAGAGATCAGCATAATTTCGGCGAAATCTTGGCATTATTGATGTATATTTGTCAGCTTGTTGAAACCGAGTGTAAATATGATAAAAAAACTGTTTTTGTGTTTTCTGTTGATGCTGTCTCTGCCTTTGTTGGCCAAATCACCAGATATCAACGACATGACTGACGCAGAAAGAGAAGCCACTGGGGTGAATAAACTCACCGAGGAAGAACTCAGTGCTCTGGATGATTGGATCAAGAACAAACAATCAGAAATTGATCGCAAAATCAGACAGCGCAATGCCGGTTTTGAAGCCCGCAGAGAGTCAACTGAACGACGTGAAATCAAAGCCAGGCTTGAAAAAACGTATGATGACAAATTAGGTGACACTTACTATGAATTGGATAATGGCCAAATCTGGAAGCGCATTTCTGGCGGCTCAGTATTCATCAAAAGTGGCGGCCGCAACCTGGTCACCATCGAACCCAAAATGATGGGTTCTTGGAGTTTGCGGGTTGATGGCAACCGCAGTGTCAAAGTTAAACGCATCAAATAATTAAAAATAAGAGGGTATTCAATGACCAATCAAATTCCATCAAACAGCTTCAAATTTTCCATGGTCATGTTGCTGATGTGCTGTCAATTCAGCGTAGCAACCGCTGGTGGTGGATTGACACCGCCACTGGATCCAGTGCTCACACCATTTCAATCCGGCTTCAGCGACGCTGTGGCAATCAGAAATGCTGGGGACGGCAGCAACCGATTGTTTGTGGTAGAACAAGGTGGACGCATCAAGATCATTGACAATGGCGTGACCCTAGCCACGCCGTTTTTAAACATTGATCCACTGACCAATGGCACAGGTGAACAGGGCCTGTTGGGGCTGGCTTTTCATCCCAATTATGCCGTTAATGGTTATTTCTACGTCTACTACACCAACAACTCAGGTGATTCCATCGTCGCCCGCTACTCTGTAAGCTCTGGTGATCCCAATGTGGCTGATTCAAATTCGGCCTTGAAGATCATCAGCATTGACCAAGATTTCAGTAACCACAATGGCGGGGATCTGCATTTCAGTCCGTCAGACGGCTACCTGTATATCGGCCTGGGTGATGGTGGCAGCGGTAACGATCCTTGCGATCGTGGCCAAACCAGGGATCCTGATGACATCGTCAGCACAAACAGTTGTGCCGTCGATACCAGTTTCATCAACCAAGGCGGTAACCCTGACTCCAGGGCATTATTGGGCGCCATGCTCAGAATTGATGTGGACAACCCCGGCGTCAATGTCGGAGATGCCTGCGGTGAAGGCGTTAACTACGGTATACCGGCTGATAACCCATTCAGCGATGCGAATAATGACTGTGGTGAAATCTGGGCCTGGGGCTTACGCAACCCGTACCGTTGGGGATTTGATCGTGACACTGGCGACTTGCTGATTGGTGATGTCGGTCAAAATGCCCGAGAAGAAGTCAACTTTCAACCTGCCACATCCAGTGGCGGCGAAAATTATGGTTGGGTTTGTCGCGAAGGATCCATTGCCAATCCAGGCGTTTCATGCACGGTAGCCAATGCCGTTGACCCCATCATTGACCTCAACCACAACATGGGTGTTTGTTCCGTGATTGGTGGTTTCCCTTACCGCGGGCCAGAAACCACTTGGCAAGGCACGTACATCTACTCAGATTTTTGTACCGGCGATTTGTATTGGACCGTTCAGGACAATGGCGTTTGGAGTGGTTTGGCCGAGTTGACCAGCACCTTCACTAACGTGCGCGGATTTGGAGAATCTGAAGACGGTCGCCTGTTCTATGTGTCATCATCGGAAATAGTAGAAATAACCGATGCCAATTACAGCGACATCATATTCGCTGATGACTTTGAATAGACTGAAACAAACTGATCAACAAAAAAGCCGCTTAATCAAGCGGCTTTTTTGTGCTTCTAAAACTGTAACAATCTCCAGCAGCGAGGCAAGCACTTGCTACACATTGAATCTAAAATGTAACACATCACCTTCTTTGACAATGTACTCCTTGCCTTCCAGGCGCAGCTTCCCGGCTTCTTTACAACCGGCTTCACCCTGATATTCAATGAAGTCATCAAAGGCCATGGTTTCAGCTCGAATAAAGCCTTTTTCGAAATCGGTATGAATCACACCAGCCGCTTGTGGCGCGGTGGCACCTTGAACAAAAGTCCAGGCCCGCACCTCTTTCACACCTGCGGTAAAATAGGTGTTCAGACCCAACAATTCATAACCGGCACGAATGACCCGGTTCAGACCCGCTTCATCCAAGCCCATTTCATCCAAAAATTCTGCTTTGTCTTCATCATCTAACAGGGCAATTTCAGCTTCTATGGCTGCACACACAGGCACCACAAAGGCCCCTTCTTGATCAGCAAACTGTTGCAACTCATCCAACAAAGGATTGTTCTCAAAACCCTGGTCATCGACATTGGCGATATACATCATCGGTTTTGCGGTGATGAAGCTGAACTCTTTAACCTCTTCCCATTGCTCCTTGGACAAATCCAGCGTTCGCAGCGCTTTACCGTCGCTCAAATGCGCCACAACTTGTTCCAAAATGCCTGCTCTTTTCACCGCATCTTTATCACCTGAACGGGTTTTCTTCTGGGTTCTGAGTAACGATTTTTCTGCAGACTCCAGGTCAGCCAGGGCCAGTTCGGTGTTGATGGTTTCTATGTCTGACAGTGGATTGATTTTGCCATCCACGTGTACCACATCATCGTCTTCAAAACACCTGGCCACATGCGCTATGGCATCAGTTTCTCTGATGTGAGACAAAAACTGGTTGCCCAAGCCTTCGCCTTTTGAAGCGCCAGCCACCAGACCAGCAATATCAACAAACTCCATGGTGGTGGGAATCACTTTTTGCGGCTGCACAATGGCTGCCAATTGGTCCAATCGGGGATCGGGCACTTCTACAATACCCACATTCGGATCAATGGTACAAAAAGGGTAGTTTTCTGCCGCTATTTCAGCCTTGGTTAAGGCGTTGAATAAAGTTGATTTACCCACATTGGGCAAGCCCACAATGCCACATTTAAAGCCCATGATGCTTCTCAGATAAAAAAAGTGGCGGGATTTTAACACAAGCACACTGGCAAAAGCACCAGAACCAACACGAGACGGCGTGGTTGAGCTGATTTAACGCCAATAAAAGAGTTCGGTTAGGCGCTTGTGTTTTGCCCCTGCCCTTAAGTTATAATACCGCATTAAGTATTTTATACAGAATCAACATGCCAAAACTGACACCAGAAGAAATAATCGAAATCAAAGATCATTTTGACTTTTTTGATAATGACAACAGTGGTCTGATTGACATTGATGAGTTCACTCAGTTGTTGAAAGTTTTGGCCCCTTCAGCGAGCAAGGACAACGCCATCCGTGGATTTGCCACCATCGATGTGGACCAGAACGAACAGATTGATTTTGATGAGTTTCTGGAATGGTGGAAAATGAACTGGACGGTCTTCTGAAGCCAGGGTTTTAATCCCGCTGACCAAAAATATCGGTACCAATGCGTACCATACTAGCACCCGCCGCAATCGCAGCTTCCAGGTCATTACTCATACCCATTGATAAAGTATCAATGTCCGGATAAATCTTTCTCAGGTGGTCGAACACGCTCTTGGTTTCATTAAAGTATGCCCGTTGAATGCCTTCATCATCACTGGGTGGCGGAATACACATCAACCCCCTCAAAGTCAGCTTTTCGGCATGACTTAGCCATTGTGCCATGGCTTCAATTTCGTCCAGCGACGAACCTTGTTTGCTGTCCTCATCACCGATTTTGATTTGCAGCAAGACATTCAGTGGGGCCATTTCTTCTGGTCGCTGAAGTTCAAGCCTTTTGAGAATTTTCATGCGATCAACCGATTGCACCCAATCGAAATGACCCGCAATCAGTTTGGTTTTGTTACTTTGGATGGGCCCAATAAAATGCCACACCAAATCTAAATCTGCCAACTCAGCCATTTTATCGATCGCTTCTTGGGCATAATTTTCGCCAAAGTGTTGTTGCCCCGCATGAGCCACCAAGCGAATTTTTTCGGCCGCATGTTTTTTGCTAACAGCTAGCAAATCCACCGAATCTCCTGATCCTACCGCTTGTTGAATGCGTTGTTTTACGTGCTTTAGGTTCTCGATTATCTCGCTCATAATGATGGGCTTGTTGGGTAAAATGGTCAGTACAAAACATTGTAATTTATTCCCCGTTTCAATACCACCCACTGCCCTTAGGCTCTGGACTCCTCTGAACCCCGATAAACACGCGCGCAACCAAACTAAAAAAAACCGATATTCCCTTTGCAATTAAACACAAAACCATTAAAATACGCGGTCTTTTTCCCGGTAGCTCTTTTGGCTACTGTAAACAACAAATTTTGCCCAAGAGGCATCCATTTGGAGACAACGAACTTATGCCAAGTGTAAAAGTCAGAGACAACGAACCGTTTGATTTCGCATTAAGACGCTTTAAACGCGCCTGTGAAAAAGCGGGTGTATTAGCAGAATCACGTAAACGTCAGTATTACGAGAAACCAACCCAAGAAAGAAAAAGAAAGAAAGCGGCTGCAGTCAAACGCTTACAAAGACGTGTTGCCAAAGAAGGCATTCCACGCAGAATGTACTGAAGCACTCAATTTATTCTTTCTAATCAGCCAACCATTCAGGCCAAAACTCAGGATCGTATATGTCGCTGAAAACGCAAATAATGGACGACATCAAAACAGCGATGAAAGCCAAAGACAAGGACAAAGTTGGCACCATCCGCATGTTAACTGCTGCCATTAAACAGGTGGAAGTTGATGAGCGCAGAGAATTGGCCGACGCCGATGTTTTGTCCATCGTCAGCAAAATGATCAAACAGCGCAAGGACGCTGCTGAACAATTCAAACAAGCAGATCGACAGGATTTGGCTGACAAAGAGTTGGCTGAAATCGAAATCCTGAAACAATACCTACCAGCCCAGTTAAGCACCGAAGAAATAGACGCTGTGGTTAAGCAAGTGATTGCTGACACCGGTGCCAGCGGCATGCAAGACATGGGCCAGGTGATGGGCGCGGTGAAAGCCAAAGTGGCAGGACAAGCCGACATGGGCGAAGTCAGCCAAATCGTAAAGGCCAATTTGACATAAGTCACTTCTGCTGTAAAATCCTTATTTTGAACGCTTGAATCAATCGTGGCGTCCATCCCCAATGAGTTCATCGAAACCCTGCTAGACCGCATTGATATTTATGATGTGGTCAATGCCCGGGTGACACTGAAAAAAGCAGGTAAAGATTACTCTGGGCTTTGTCCTTTTCATGCCGAGAACACCCCGTCTTTCACTGTCAGCCAACAAAAGCAGTTTTACCATTGTTTTGGCTGTGGTAAACACGGTACCGCCATTGGCTTCATGATGGATTATGAAGGACTGGATTTTGTTGATGCAGTCAAAGACTTGGCACAAACCGCAGGCATGGAAGTGCCTGCCAGTTCATTCAAAGGCAACAGTCAGCCCAAAACCAATTTATATGAAGTCACGGAAAAAGCCACCCGGGTCTTTCAGCATCAACTCAAAGCCGCTGAATCGGTGCAGGCTTACTTGAAAAACCGCGGCATATCGGCTGCCACCTGCCAAACTTTTCAATTGGGTTATGCCCTCAATCAATGGGATGGCCTGTTGAAACGGTTCAATGTCAATGAGCACGGGCTGTTGAACAAAACTGGTTTGAGCACCACCAATGACAACAACCGGACCTATGACAAGTTTCGCAATCGACTGATGTTTCCCATTCATGACAAACGGGGACGGGTGATTGCTTTTGGTGGACGTGCCATTGAACCTGATCAAAAACCCAAATACCTGAATTCGCCAGAAACAGACTTGTTCCATAAAGGCAATGAGCTGTACGGCTATCACCTGGCACGCAAACACAGCAACGATGCCTATGTTCTGGTAGTAGAAGGTTATATGGATGTCATTGCCTTGCATGAACATGGGGTAAAAAATGCCGTGGCTACCTTGGGCACCGCCACTTCATCACAACACATCAGCCAGTTGTTCAAAGTCTGGGACCGCATCGTGTTTTGCTTTGATGGCGATCAGGCTGGCGTCCAAGCTGCTGAAAAAGCCCTGAAAACGGCACTGCCCTTATACCTGGACAACAAAACCATCGACTTTTTATTTTTGCCAGAAGGCGAGGATCCCGACAGCTACATATCGGACCACGGCAAAGCCGCTTTCGATGAAGCCTTGGCTGGCGCCCAACCTTTGTCTGAGTTCCTGCTCAGCATCCTGCAACGACAGGTCAACATGAACAGCCTGGATGGCAAAGCGCAATTTCAAGAAAGGGCCAAACCCTTCATCAACCAATTACCCAAAGGGGCGTTCAAAAAATTGATGGCAGATAAAATCAGTCAAATTTCAGGTCAGGTTTTAAAGCCCAAAGTTGAATCAGCCAAAAAACCCAACAATCAGGTGACGCCCACAGACAATCCCCTGCGAAAACTGATCAGTTTGTTATTGGGGACACCGCAATTTTGTGAAAAAATACCCACAGAGCTCAACTTGCGAATATTATCTTTCAAAGGCATTGAAATTATTGATAAAATCGTTGAAATTCACGGCAGGAACCCCCACATCAACGCAGCAGGCATGATGGAACACTTCAGGGATTCTGAATACAGCCGGTATTTGGGCCATTTGATGCAAATTTATGATCATTTGGATGAAGAACAAAAAGCCCTGGAATTTGATGACATTTTGACTTATCTGATTAAACTGACCTCACAGGCCCAAATCAATGAACTGAGAAACAAGCAGATGGAGTCCGGCCTTGATGCCGAAGAAAAACAACAATTGGTGCAACTGTTGCGCCGCAAAAACCAACCGAATAACTGATACGATATGGCAACTGAAAAACAAACTTCTCAAATCAAACTATTGATCCTCAAAGGCAAAGAACAGGGTTACCTGACTTATGCCGAAGTGAATGATCACCTGCCTGACGACATCGTCGAAACCGATTCTGTCGAAGACATCATTCAAATGATCAATGACATGGGCATCCAGGTATTAGAGGAAGCCCCTGAAGAAGACAGCATCATCCTCAATGACGACACCGCCAAAGAAGATGATGACACCGCCACTGAAGAAGCCGTTGCTGTGTTGTCAGCCGTCGACCCAAGCATTGGCCGAACCACCGACCCAGTGCGCATGTACATGCGTGAAATGGGTTCGGTTGAACTGTTAGAAAGAAAAGATGAAATCGCCATTGCCCAACGGATTGAGCGCTGTGATCATTTGATCATGGAATCATCTTACCTGTTTCCACACACCATCAAAACCATCCTGGAATACTACCAGGACATGTTGAACGAAGACCTCAAAATTGAGCAATTCATCACCGACATATACGACCCACACACCGAAGCCGTGATTCCCAAGGTTAAAAAACCAACCGATCCTGTGGATGAAGACGAGGACGAAGAAGAAGAGGAAATCGATCAAGGTCTCGACATGGATGAAGTGGCCAAACGCATCAAAGCCGTTGAAAAACTGTTCAAGAAATTCAATGATTCGGTTGAAAAGTCCGGCTTGGGTGACAAAAAACAGAAAAACTACATGCGCCAAATTGCTGACATCCTGGTGGAGTTTAAATTTGCCCCCATCACCATGCAGGACATCATTTTTGATGTGAAATCGGCACAGGATGAGATCCGCAAAATTGAACGCCGCATATTGGACATCGCGGTATCGCAATGCAAGCTGACCCGACAGGTGTTTATCCGTTCATTCATGAACAAGGAAACTGATCTCAATTGGGTTGATGACCGCATCAAAGAAGGCGGCGATTCTGCCACCATGTTGGAAATATACAAAGACGAAATCATCGCCTTGCAAAACAAACTGTTGCGCATTGAGCAAGCCTATTCGTTGTTGATTCCTGAAATCAAAGCCATCAACCGCAACGTCACGGTTAACGAAGCCAAATCAAGGCGCGCCAAAAAAGAAATGATTGAGGCCAACCTGCGTCTGGTGATCTCGATTGCCAAAAAATACACCAACCGGGGACTGCAGTTCCTGGATTTGATTCAAGAAGGCAACATTGGCCTGATGAAGGCTGTTGAAAAATTTGAATACCGCCGCGGTTACAAATTTTCAACCTATGCCACTTGGTGGATCAGGCAGGCCATCACCCGTTCCATTGCTGATCAGGCCCGCACCATTCGTATCCCGGTTCACATGATTGAAACCATCAACAAGCTGAACCGCGTGTCGCGCCAATTACTGCAAGAAAAAGGCCGTGAAGCCACACCGGAAGAAATTTCGGAAGTGATGGAAATGCCGGTAGGTAAAGTGCGTAAAGTGATTAAGATTGCCAAACAACCCATCTCAATGGAAACCCCCATTGGTGATGATGAAGATTCAAGCTTGGGCGATTTCATTGAGGATGGCAACATTTTGTCACCACTGGAATCTACCACAGCCAATGGCTTGACCAACACGGTGACTAACCTGTTGTCTGGTTTGACCCCACGCGAAGCCAAAGTGTTGCGCATGCGATTTGGTATTGACATGAACACCGACCACACTTTGGAAGAAGTGGGCAAACAGTTTGATGTCACCCGTGAGCGTATCCGTCAAATCGAAGCCAAAGCCCTGCGTAAGTTAAGACACCCCAGTCGTTCAGAGCAGCTGCGCAGCTTTATGGATTTGAACTGATAGAAAATATCAATGTAATCAAGGGCTTCAATCGAAGCCCTTTTTTTTGAGTTTGTTTTAGGCTTCAGCCGCTACGGCATCGACTTCCAGGGCATGGATGCGCCCGTCTGCAAACAAAGCATCCAATTGTTGATAAACCAAACGGTGGCATTTGATGCGGTTGAGTCCGGTAAATTCACTGGCAACCACCTTGACAGCAAAGTGACCACCACCTGATTTAGCCCCTTCATGGCCAACGTGTAAATGGCTGTTATTGGTCACGGTCACATCGGTGGCGCCCCAAGCCAACAACAGGCGTTTGATTTCAGCGCCGGTTTGGTCGTGATTGTTAGGTTCTGATGACATGGCTTCTAGATCCGAGGTTTATTTGCGCTTATCAGCGGTTATTTCATGTGCTTGGCAGGTCACGCCGTTGGCATGACAAGCGCCCCATTATAGCGTAAAATGAGCCACCTCTTTTGTAATCAACGCATTGAATCAACATGCCCACAGTTCAAATTTTTCACAACCCCAGATGCTCTAAATCCCGCAACACATTGGCGCTGTTACAAAGCCAAACAGATGACATCGAAATCATCAAGTATTTGGAAAACCCACCCAGCACAGACACCATCAAACGGTTACTGGATGAACTGAATCTGTCAGCTCGAGACATCCTCAGAAAGAATGAAAGCGAGTATCGGGATCATGGCTTTGCCAATCCGGAATTAACCGCAACCCAATTAATCGAACTGATACATCAGCACCCCAAAGTCATGGAACGCCCCATTGTCAGTCTCAATAACCAAGCCATCATTGGCCGTCCACCGGAAAACGTCCTGGAACTGTTTGCATGACCAAAATCCTGATCTTATTTTACTCCAAACGCGGTAACACCCAAAGAATGGCCCGTCTGATGGCCCGTGGTGTTGAGTCTGTGGCCGGCTGTGAAGCCATGCTGCGGACAGTCGAGTCCGACCTACCCGATGCCGAAGCGCCAACCGAAGCGGTAGTCACAGAACAAGACATGCGTGATTGCGATGGTTTGGTGTTGGGCAGCCCCAGTTACTTTGGCAACATGGCATCACCGTTAAAGAAGTTCATCGACACCACTGGTAACCTGTGGTTTTCTGGCGACATGGAAGGCAAACCAGGCAGCGTCTTTGCCACCGCTTCATCATTGCATGGTGGACAGGAAACCACATTGATGAACATGATGGTGCCTTTGTTGCATTTTGGTATGGTGTTGGTGGGTTTGCCCTATTCTGAAAAGTCGTTGCTGTATACCCAGTCCGGAGGCACCCCTTATGGCGCCACCCATTGGGCTGATTTTGAATCCAACCGCAGCATAGATGCCAATGAAAAACAGTTGTGCTTAGCGCAAGGCAAACGCATGGCAGAAATGGCACAACGCTTACGTCCGAAGCAATAAACCAGCCTAAAAGAAGACCCCAATTCGCGCTGATCCCAACCAATCAGCCGGCATGAATTGGTAGAACATCAATGCCAACAAAGCATGAGAAATGGCGTTGGCATAGATGTTTTGATACCGCATCCAGCTGTAGGACCAACAGATTCCAGCCAACAAGGTCGCCAACATCAGACTGTGATTGGGTGCATGAATCATCGAAAACAACACGCCAACCAGCACCGCAACCAACCACCTGGGCGCTGACAATCGGTTGTTGAAGAAGTCAGATGCCAATGGTCCCAATAACAACTGTTGCCAACAGGCCCACAACAAGTACTGTGGCAATGCCAGCCACCAATGGTCTTCAGGTACGGAGTTTAGCCACATCGCCAAAAACACCACAGCGGTACCTAGCCACACTGGCCAAGCCACCTGTGCTGGCCTGAGAAACCATTGGCGGTGCAGCCAGAACAAGCCAATGGACAACACCAGCACCAACCAAAGCAGGCCATCGGACCAGTGAACCAACCAGCCCATGTGCAACCAGGCAGTGGTGCCATATAAAGTCGCAACAAAATACCCCGCACTGGGGTGAAAATACCCTGCCAACAGCCGCAATGAAAGCAACAAGGTGACCATCGATCCCAGCAAAATCCACCAAGCTGACCAGGGCAACAACGGCGTAAATTGCAAAGCTTGGTTGGGTTGTGTCCCTGCCCAATATTGGGTTTTGTAGCGTATTTGATTGGTCACCAAGCACAGCCAGGGTTGTTCAAAAACCGCGGTACAATCGATCACCGGAGGCGACTCCCAGGTTTTTTCGTGGGTTTGTAATACCGCAACCGATGACAAAGTCAGTTGTCGTGGTTGATCAAAATAAAATCGTAACACCAAACCATCCAAGTAACCCAGTGACTGCCAGTCCATTTGCATGGTTGGCGCTTGCTGATGAGCGGGGCGTTTGAATTGCCAGCTGAATTGGGAGAGGTCCAATGGTTCATTGAACGCAGACAGAGGAATTTCCGGTGATTCAAAGAACCACTGTTGCTGTTGGTTAGAAAATTCTATTTTGACCAAAGCATCCGGCCCAGCTTGTCCATCCAGAGCCCAATTCAATTCCAATTGTTGATGAACTGGTGGATCGATTTGTTGTTGATTAAAGACCAGTGAAATGGCCGGTTGTGGGGAATCTGATTGAAGTCCAGATGCGGTCAATTGCCAGTCTGACTGAAAACTACTGACCACCTCATCCCATTGATTCATGGGCCAGGATTGATGCCATTGCTGTTGCTTAATCAACTGTTGTTGGTTTTGCTGATGTGTTTGCTGTTTTTGCACCACATAATCATGCGCGTATAACTGGATCAGTAGCCAGCTTGCCACCAACAGCAGCAAAGCAGCCAGGTGCTTAGGCCCCATAGCAACTCGACATCAGTGAGGGTCTGCATGCCTTGATGCGCAGGGAATGACTAAACCAGCAGAACATATAAATCATCTGTGCATTGTAGCTTTTATCGATGCTGCAGTAAAACATCGGCTGAGCACAAGCCACCCATACCATTTATTTCACCCTTGCCGCTGAAAAATAAATGCTGACAAAATGTCATGTATTTAACTGAATATACGAATCAATGAGGTACATCGTTCTAAATTCAGAGGAAACACCATGAAAAAATTATTGTTATTAATGACCTTATCAATGCCGTCTTGGGCTTGGGCGGTCGATTGGCCCAGTGGGACAGCGCCATGTAACAGCACTTTACTGGCCTGTGTTGAAGGCAGCCCTGCCTACACCACCATCTTCATCAATACCGACAGCACCATCAATGAGAACATTTTCACCAGCAACCCCGTGTCGCTGATTGCAGGCAAGGGCTATAAACCGATCTTTAGCAGCGGCAATGGCATCGAAATGACCAACGTCACTGACAGTTTTCGTTCTGTCATCATTGAAGGACTGACATTCGAGCGCGGCCGCATCGCTTACCACCTATTGGGTGGAACTGCCGACAGCAACGTTTATATCAGAAACAACACGGTACTGGATAATTCTTCCACCTTACAAAACATTCGCATCTTGAACTCTTCCAATCAAACCTTGAATGTTGAACTGGATTATAACCACCTGACCTATACCAGCAGCACTTCGGATCAAGGCCCACGCGGTGCCATCACCATCCGCTCTGGAGCTGCGGGTAACACCACCCAAAGCGGCACCATCAGCGGACGCATATATGGCAACACCATTACCGCATCTGGGTCGAATACCATCGGGGTCGGCGTGTTTGCTTATGCCCAAACTGATGTTGATATGGACATCGCTGGTAATGAATTTTCAGGCGGTAATCAAGCCGCTTTGTATGTGTTCCGCAATGATGGCACAGGTAGCACTGACCTGAACATTGGCAACAATGCCTTTTATGCCTCTTCAAGCAGCGAAAATTTCCGCGGCGTGCAAGCTGTGGCATCTTCTGGCACCATTGATTTGAACATCGTTAACAACACCGCTCTGGGGGCCTTCGATGCATTTAACTTCGACGAACAAGCCGGCGCTGTTGTGGATGTCTATTTGTACAATAATATAATGGCATTTGGCGATGCAGCGGTCTGGACTGACGCCGCCACTGCCATCGTCAATGACTACAATTTACTTCACGGCAACCCCACCGTTGATGGGGATTTTACCCCTGGCCCTAACAGCCTGTCATCCAACCCCATGGTCACCAGCATGAAAAATGCGCGTTTGCGACCAGGATCACCGGCCATAGAAGCAGGGTCAACCATCAGCTTACTGGCCTTGGGCGGCTCACCCTTTGTTGATGCCGATGGCACCCACCGTTTGAAAAAAGGCAATGATTCAGGTGGCGCTCAACAAGTCGACATCGGCGCCTATGAAACTGGCGATTTGTATTTCACCCACCGGGTCAATACTGCTGGCAGCCACATCAGTACCTTATACAACGATGAACTCGATGGCAATGCTGGATTGGATGACTTGCACGTCAGTGCCAATTGGAATCCACCTGGCAGCCCAGGTATCTACAACAACCATGACGAAGGCATCTGGTACAACGGCAGCAATTGGACCGTGTTCAATCAAGACCAAATAGACCTCAGTCTCGGTGCGGCATTCAATGTGCACAAATACGCTTCAACCAGCTACACTTTTGAGCACACCGTGTCGACGGCTGGTGACAACAGCACCCAACTGGATAATGCCAACTTGAACGACCAAAGTGACCGCATTTTACAAGTCACTCAAAATTGGACCGGGACCTATAACCCCCACCCTGTTGGCGTGTTTTATTTCAGCGGTTTTTGGTACATCGTCAACACCGACTTGCAGAACATACCCAGTGGCAGTCATTTCAATGTTTATTCACAACCACCCAGCAAAAGTGCTTGGGTCCACACGGCGGTGGCTGCCAATTCTTTTGGCAACGTCACCACATTGGACAACCCGCTGATTAACGGCGTGCCGTGTGCCGAAGTTCAAGTCACCCAAAGTGCCGACGGTGGCGAGTTCAACGACGCCCCCATTGGCGTGTATTACAATGGCATAGATTGGACAGTTTACAACCAAGACTCGAGCGACATGGTCGCCAACAGCGAGTTTCATGTCACGGTAAATCCCGAACAAATAGCCGCTTGTTCCGATGTGATATTTGCTGATGATTTTGAATAAATAACCCGATAGACTGGATGCATGCCCTGACCATCACCGGTGGTCAGGGTATGGCATAGCCCACTTCGCGCAGAAATTGAGCCGTGGTAATCAGCGGCAGCCCCATCAAAGCACTGGGGTCATCTGACTTCACTGCATCGAACAAACTCAAACCCATGGATTCAACTTTAAAAGCTCCGGCACAATCGTAGGGTTGTTCACTGTTTAGATAGCGTTCAATTTCGTGTTTGGACAACGTTCTAAAAATGACGCGTGTTTGATCGATATGTGTTTGCTGATCACCGGATTGGCTGATGACACACAAGCCTGTAAAGAAATCGATACAGCCTCCAGAAAAACGTTCCAGCTGTTTAACTGCGATGTCATGGTGGTGTGGCTTTCCACATATTTCATCATCAAACACACACACTTGATCTGATCCAATCACGGTTGCTCGGTTATTTTCGCTGGCCACAGCTTGTGCTTTTTCAATGGCCAAACGCAACACCAACTCGGGAGCCGTTTCTGAATCCAATGGGCTTTCATCGATGGCCGGATTGACGGCCTTGAATGGCACCTTAAAGCGTTGTAAAAGTTGTGCTCGGTAGGATGAAGAAGACGCCAAGATCAGTTCACTCACCACGCAACTGTGCCTCCAAATCAGCCATTTGTGCAAGCATGGCTTCTTTATCTCGCGAATCGCTGGCCACCACCAAAGGTTGCAGTTCAGCCAGTAATTGAGCAGCTTCCTGGAATTGGTCATTGGCCACCCATATTTGCGCCAACAACAACCTGACTTTGGTGGTTCTGATGTTTTCTGGACCGATCAGTCGGTTGGATAAATCAATCGATTTTTGGGCATAAACGGCAGCCTCATCGTAAGCCTCTGTGGCCATTAAACTTCTGGCCATGGTTTTACACATCACCATGTAATTGGCTGTCGCCTCAGATTCAATACCATCCACCTCCATTTGCCTGAAGATTTTAATGGCAGACTCGTGTTGCCCTGCTTCAAAATAGGCAAACCCCAACGCAAAGATGGCATTGGACCGAATGGGACCAGTTAAAGAAGGATCGGCGGTAAAAACCGCAGCCACTTGCTCGGCCACCTCTACCGCGTCTTCATGCTCCCCCAGTGCACCCAACACCCTGACAATGGTTAATTTAGTGAACAAGGTGTCGCTGTGGTCTTCACCCAAGGTCTCTCGTTGAAGGTCCAGCACTTCTTGCAACACTACCTTTGCCTCATCATTGCGACGCAAGGCACTCAAAGCCGTGGCATAATTTCTTTTCAGCATCAACGATTCAGCATGGCCTGCACCCGAAGTGGCCACGCTGATACCGATGGCTTCATTCATCAATAACAAAGCCTCCTCATAGTTCCCTTTGACAAAGACCACGGAGGCAATGCCGGTCAAAGATTCGATCAGTTTGGGGTGGCCAGCACCAAATTTCGACAGCGTTAACTCATGGGCTTTATTGGCCATTTCATGGGCCAAGTCCAACTTTCCTTGAGAGTAGTAGCTTTCTGACAAACTGATCATGGTGCTGATCAGCTCGGGATGCTCATCCCCTAAATACCGTTGTTCCAATGCAACCATTTGTTCTAACAATTGCTGAGATTTTTCGAATTGTCCGGTTTTGGTGTACAGCACCGATAGCTCATTCTTTAACCGCAACATGCCTGTATAAGCGGGTGGAAACTCGGATTCGTATGAGGTAATGGTTTGTTCTGCCAATTCGATTCCAGCCTGATATTCAGAGCGTTGGTATGCCAGTTGAACCAGCGCAATGACATCTTCTAAATAGCTGGCCAAATCATTATCTTTTAGGTCAATTTGTTGGGCTTGCTCTAACAAGGTGTGGGCTGAATCCAACTCATTATCCAACAACTCAGCGGCCGCCAACAAACGCAAACGGCGTGGCTGCTGGTCTTTGCGTATTTGTGACTCCGCCAACCGGGGGCTCTTGGCCATCAATTCTTTGAGTTCACTGGCATGTTTCAATGCCACCAACACCTCTGCATGGGTTATGGTGATTTCCAAGTTTTCAGGTGCCAACAACTGGGCTTCTTGCAACACCTCATTGGCTTGTTCCCACTCACCGACTTGATAAAAAGCGGTTCCAATGGCCAACATTAATTCCGCTTTTAAACTGGGATTAGACTGATGAGATGACTCAATATCGACCCGCGCTTTTTGTAACAGATCCAATGCCGATATGTCTTCGCCTTGATTCACATCCGGATTGGTCACCGCAAAAACATTGAGCATAAAGTTTTTCACTTCCAGTGCTTTTTGTGCTTCTTTTTTGGTGTTGTTGTATTGCCAGCTTAAGACCCCAACTGACAAAGCCAATGTTAAGACCAAAGCCACCATGGTGGCGAACAAGGCGCGTCTTCTTGAGGCAAACTTACTGATGCGGTACAACCAGGAATCAGGAGTGGCCATCACTGGCTTACTGGATAACCATGCATTCATATCATCGGCAAATGACTCCATGTTCCGATATCGTTTATTCGGGTTTTGTTGCAAAGCTCGATTGAGGATGTTGCGCAAATCCTTGTCCTTGATTTGATGTTTCAAGACCTGCCACAAATGGGCTTCATCTTCGGCACAGGATTTCAACAGCCGATCTGCTGGTAAGGGCAAATCTTCAATCAACAAGGACAAACAAACTGCACCCAAAGAAAAGACATCGGTGGTCACTGAAATTTGACCTGAGTTTATTTGTTCCGGAGCGGCATACAAAGGCGTCAGCGCCATGATGGTGGTTTTTTGTGGCGTGTCTTCTTTGGTCAATAATTTGGCAATACCAAAATCCACCACTTTCAATTGACCCTTGGCATCAATCAATAAATTAGATGGTTTGATGTCCCGGTGCACAATCAAATTGTTGTGAGCATGGGCAATCGCCCTGGCAGCAGCCACCATCCATTTGATTTTTTTTCTTAAACTGACCTGATGCTTGATGGCATATTGATCAATGTCAATGGCATCTTCAATCAATTCCATAACAATGAAAGGCACACCTTCATCACTGTTTCCGCCATGGTGCATGTTGACAATGTTGGGATGCGTCAATCCTGATAAGATGTCTTGCTCTACCGCAAAACGACTGAGCAACAGAGAAGAGACACCCCGGTGGTTAAATATTTTAATGGCCACTGGTTTTTGGGACTCTGCACCTAACTTGATGGCTTTATACACCTTGGCCATCCCGCCCACACCCAGTTCTTCTTGCAACTCATAACCACCCACTTGATCACCTGTGTGGTAAGCATGTTGTTGCATATCGTCCAATTGAAAACTGGATCCAATGTGATTTTTAAAATACTGGCTGGGTTGATTTCCTGAACTGATCAAGGTCAATACCAAACTCTTCAGTTGATCATCCAGTGACTCCATTTGACTCAATTGGTGCAAAGCATCAGAAACCGTCAAATCCATCAGTTCAGCATAGACCTGATTGGCTTGTTTCCACATTTCGATATTCACTTCATTCATCAACGGTCTCCTTGGGGTTCATCATGGCCATCAACAAGGCTTTGGCTTGTTTCCACAAACGCATCACCTGTCTTTCAGACAAAGACATCATGTCAGCCATTTCACTGAAGGTTAAATTGAAAATAATTTTGTGTTGTAAAACTTCTGCCAGGGTCGCATCAATTTCAGCAATTTGGTCCAATACCCGATCAATTTCGAGTAATTTAAATGACACATCATCATCACCCACACATTCTGTGATGCCCGCATGGACCATTTGACCTTTGCGTTTCTGACTGGATTTGGCACGCAGCACATCAATCAAGTACATGCGCATGGTTTTGGCCAAGCAATTCAAAAAATGGCGTTTGTCTTGGATGGGGATGTTTTCCAATTGTGACATTTTGATATAACATTCATGGGCCAAAACCGTCGGTGTGATGGTTTGTCCGGTGTTCAAATGTTTTAGTTGGTAACTCGCTATCGACTTGATTTCTGTATACATCAGTTGATACACATCGTTGAGGACCTGTTTGTCACCGTCGCTGACTTGTTGTAGTAATAGGGTGATTTGGCCAATGGACATGACATCGAAGCTGGGTATAAATTACTTACATTCTACCACTGTACAGAATTTTTACTGTGCGGCTTTTGGCAGTAATAGATTTGGTGCCTGAGGTCATCGAATGAGGTCATCGTACAAAGTCATCGAACGAGCCCAAAAAACAAATCATCAAAACAAGTCGTCATAATCGATGTCTTCTTCCTGCTTCGCTTCTTCCGGCAGTTCACCGACTTTGAAATATTCCAACAAACCACCGCTGGCTCCAGGTTGCAATAATTGCCCAGTTTCGGCATCGATTCTGGCGCTGATCAGACCGGCCGGAATCGGGCGCTGGTATTCAGGCACGCCATCCAATGCCACTGCCATGTAATCAATCCAGATGGGTAAGGCCACTCGGCCACCAACTTCACCACGACCCATGGGTTGAGGGGTATCAAAACCGACCCAAACCGTGGTCACCACATCACGCTGATAACCATTGAACCAACCGTCCATTTGGTCATTGGTGGTTCCAGTTTTACCGGCCAAATCCTGCCTGTTCAGTGACAAGGCCTTGGTGCCAGTACCGCGCTTGACCACATCCTTCATAAAGGATTCGATGATGAATTGATTTTCAGCTGGAATCACCCTGGGTGCTGGTTTGATGGGCACTTCAGCTTCTGGATCGATGGGTTGGGTCCAATCCAGATCGGTTTCATTGCTGTCCATTGCTTGTTGTTCTGGGTCGGTATTAGTCACCACACAATCAGGACAAACCTGAGGGCCATTGTGCTGATATACCGTCTCCCCTTTTTGATTGGTAATACTTTTAATCAAATAAGGTTCAACCAAGTATCCACCATTGGCAAACACCGCAAATGCCCGGGTCATATCAATCACTGGCACATTGGGGCTGCCCAGCGCAATCGACAGGTTACTGGGCACATCATCGGGATTGAAGCCGAACTTGAGGATGTGATTGCGGCCATTGTTGATGCCCATTTGTCGCAGTACCCGGATCGATACCAAGTTTCTGGAATTGACTATGCCTTCGCGCAAACGCGTGGGGCCAAAAAACTTTTCACTGTAGTTTTCTGGGCGCCAAGCTTTCTCCAGTTGGCTGTCTTCAAAGACAATGGGGGCGTCATTGATGATACTGGCTGCATGCATGCCATGTTCCAGTGCACCTGAATAGACGATGGGCTTGAAGCCAGATCCAGGTTGTCGCTTGGCCTGGGTGGCGCGATTGAATTTACTCAGGTAATAATCAAAACCGCCGACCAGGGCATAAATGCCGCCGTCATCAGGGTTTACCGAGACCAAAGAACCTTGCACTGCAGGAATTTGACTCAATTCGAACTCGCCAGTGTCGCCACGTTTGACCATCACCACATCTCCCACAGAGAGGATTTCAGTCAGGTCTTTGGGTTTGTTACCCACCCGGTAGTTGTCGATGTGCGGTACCGCCCATTGGCTGGTTTCAAAAGTCAGGGCGATGTCCTGACCATCACCTAACCGGGCCAAAGCATTTTCGGCATCCACTTCCAACACCAGCGCCGCTTGTAAACCCGCTGGCTTGGGAAAGCCGTTCAGTTGTTCGGTGATAACTTCCAGATCGGTGGGGGGCTGCTCAGCTGCGGTTTCATCCTCCGCATCATTCACCGTGGTGGTTGTCGAAGCGTTGAGGATGGCGGACAGGTCGTTCTGTTGAATCGGTCCGCGGTAGCCGTGGCGGCGATCGTAGGCATGTAACCCTTGCTGTAACGCCTGCTCTGCTGCCAATTGTTTGTCGGCGTGAATGGTGGTCACCACATTGTATCCATCGGTATAGGCATCATCACCATAGTGTTCTATCATTTGTGCCCTGACCATTTCAGCCACCCAAGGGGCATTCACTTCCACCACCGGCTCATGCACATAGGCTTCGTCTTTTTCGGCCACGGCTTGCTCATGTTCTGCGCGGGTGATGTAACCCAAGTCAAGCATTCGGCCCAGCACGTAATTGCGGCGTTGCAAGGCACGCTCAGGACTGGTCACCGGGTTGATTCTCGATGGCGCCTTGGGTGGCGCAGCCAACATGGCAGCCTGCGCCAGGGTCAGTTCATCCAGGGTTTTGCCATAATAAACTTCTGCCGCTGCAGCCACACCGTAGGAGCGGTGGCCGAGGGCTATTTTATTTAAATACAACTCCAAGATTTCATCTTTGGAAATGGTGCGTTCCAGTTTCACCGCCAAAAACAGCTCCTTGATTTTGCGCGCCCAGGTTTGGTCCAGGGTGAGGAACACGTTGCGGGTGAGTTGTTGGGTGATGGTTGAACCACCGCCTTGTTTTTCACCGGTGGTGACAATCTGCCACACCGCCCGCATGATGCCTTTGATGTCAAAACCAGGGTGGCTATAAAAACTGGCATCCTCAGCAGCGATGTAAGCTTGTTTGACTTGCTCTGGAATGTCCTCAATGGCCACGGGAATGCGGCGTTTGGTACCGAACACCGAAATCAATTTTTGATCGGCGGTATAAACCCGCAACGGCACTTGCAAGCGGTATTCTTTGATCGATTCAACCGAAGGCAGCTCTGATTCGTAGTGCTTGTACAGTGCGTAGATCATCACCACGCCCAAAACCAGGAAAAACAGGCCCAGTTTGGTCATAAACCAGATAAATTTTAGCAACTTCCTCATGTTAATTATCCTGCGCGCTGTGATTTCAATTAAAGAGAGAACATTATACAATGAATGCTGTAATTTCGCGTGTTTGACCACAGAACTTATAAATAATTTCCTTTTCAACAACAGAGCACAACTGGGCCACAGAACAAACCAGCATGAACCACACCCCCAAACGCATCACCATCGTAGAAGACGAACAGGATTTACTGGCCAATTATCAGGCCACATTGACCAAACATGGCTACCAAACCCAAGGCCTGACCAATCTGGAAGCGGCCACTGCAGCATTCAATGAAACCCTACCTGACTTGGTGATTCTGGATGTGGGATTGGGCCATCAAGCCGATGCCGGTTTTCAGTTGTGCCAAATGTTGCGCCAAAAATCAGCCACTTTACCCATCCTGATGTTAACCGCCAGAGACGATGAAATCGATGTGGTTTCAGGGCTTCGGCTCGGTGCCGACGATTACCTGAGTAAAGACATCTCCATGCCACACCTGCTGGCGCGCATTGCCAGTTTGTTCAGGCGCCAGGAAGCCAATGTGGCCCAGACTTCTCAAGCACCGTTGGAAAAGGGACCCTTAAAAATCATGCTGGATAACCTGCAAGTGTTCTGGCGGGAACAATTGATTGAACTAACAGTCACCGAATTCTGGATGGTGCAATCGCTGGCACGTTATCCCGGACAGGTGAAAACCCGCGACCAACTCATGCATGATGCCAATGTTTTCGTTGATGACAGCACCATCACCTCACACATCAAACGCATCCGCAAAAAATTTCAGAAAGCCGACCCAGATTTTGATCAGATTGACACCGTCCATGGCATGGGCTATCGCTGGAAACCATGAAACTCAAATGGCAAATCACCGTCATTGCGGTTCTGAGCCTGAGCTTTCCCTGGGTGGTGTGGCTGGCTTTCAAAAGCCTGGACCAAACTTTCCAAACCAGCATTGTTGAAGCGGCACAGAAACAAGCACAGGTCATCGTCAGCAGCGTACAAATATTCAACCAACAACACAATGATTCACTGTCAGGCTACATCCCCACGGCATTGGCCAGCGATGCCGCACTGGATGGCGCTGACACCGAATGGTCTGGCTCGCCCTGGTATCAGGTCACGCCTCGCATGCGCTTTAAACTGGGCCAAATCAATAATCAATATCAGCTTCTGGTGGCCATCCAAGACGACAGCAGCATGACCGACCCCACCGGCCAACGCGACCAACTGATTGTGGCCTTGGGCGATCAACGCGGCATGCAAAAACTGACCTTGAATCGTCAAGCTGAAGGGCCGGTGATTGTGTCACTGGAGCAGGCCGCCTACCAGGCTTACTGGCACGAAACTGCTGATGGTTACCAGGTTGAAATGAAATTAAGCAACTCGGATCTGTGGCGCTTGGGGCTGGTGGCGATTGACCACCTTGGTCCGAATCAAGACGTCAGTTTTGGGCACCTTGAGGACCAACAGATTCAACTGCAGGCCCTATTCCGACCGGCCAGAACCTGGCTTGATTTTCTGGCTCAAATCACCCCCGAAGACACCGAAATCAACATCAAAGACTCGGCCGGCAGGATTTATTATCACAGCAGTAACCCCGGAGACAACCCAGCTTCTATCGGCTGGATCACCGAGTTAATCTATGAACTGGCTTTTGATCAAAACCTGGCCACCGGCAGCCAATTCAATGGCCACCAAGTTACCCAGCCATTCCCTGGTGGAGAAATCGAACTGTTGGTTAACCACAACGCCGCACAGCTGTCCCTGATTCAGAATTTCATCCGCTCTGTGTTGAGTATTTTCGCCTTGGCCGTGGTGCTGTTGGTGGGTTATTTTGTCTATGCCTTGATTCTGGCTTGGCGCATCAAGCGTTTGCACAAGGGCTTGCAATCGGTATTGGATGAGCGCGGTCACATCAGTACCGCCCTGCCCTCTGGTCATGCCAAAGATGAAATCGGCGATTTGTCCCGCGGCATGAGTGCCATGCTGTCACAAATCAATGATTACACCGAATACCTCAAACAACTGGGCAGTCGTTTGTCGCATGAAATGAAAACACCCATCAGCATCGTCAACACCTCACTGGAAAACCTGCAGATGGAACAAGCCGACAACCCTTTTGTCGAACGGGCTTTGAAGGCCAATCACCGGCTCAAGTTTATCCTCAATCAACTCAGCGCATTAAGCCAGCTCAAACAGGTGATTGCGGAGACTGAACAAACCACTTTCGATTTGAACAACTTACTCAGTGACTTGGTCACGGGTTACCAATCACAAGCCCCTCACCTCACTTACCAACCCGCAGATCAGGCCATAAAGGTCAAAGGCTCGCCGGAATTGATGGCCCAGTTATTGGATAAGTTGGTGCAAAATGCCATCGACTTCACCACCCCCAAAGATGACATCTCCCTGAGCCTGGAAAAGCGCAATAACCGCTACCTGTTACAAGTCAGCAACAGCGGCTCGCAACTGCCCACCGAACATGCCGCACAGTTGTTTGATTCATTGACTTCATTCAGAGATCAGCGCGATGACCAGCCCCACTTGGGACTGGGTTTGTACATCGCGCAATTGATTGCCACTTACCACCAAGCTGAACTCAGTGCCGAAAACACCACGACCAACAGCGTGGCCTTTGTATTAAATGGCCCGCTTTGCCGCGACAAGGATTAGTCTCTACCAGACACCTTTTCAGTCAGCTGCGCCAGCTGTAACTCCAGCACCTTCACTTCTCTGATGACCCGATTGTGGCCCATTTCAGTCCAGTACCACATTTTGCTGACTTGGGTGAACATGGCGAATATCATGATGCCCACCGCCCAGCCCAGCAGGGGCTTGATCTCTTCTGCCAAGTAAAATTGATAGGCACTGTATAGCATGCCCACAAAAAACAGCAAGGTGATGGTCATCACCAACACATACATCCAGCCCATTTGGCCTTTCAAGCTGGCCTGCATCTGTTTGAAAGGGTTGGCATCAATGCGGTCATGGTCCGATTTGAGGTGGTTGATTTCATCATTCAACGCTTGTTTGATCTGTTCATCTATGTTCATGGTGATTCTCCGGTTAGAGGTGTTTTTTGGTCTTCTAGTTGATGTTTCAATGCCGCTCTGGCCTGAAACAAATGGTATTTGATGGTGCCAGCGGGTTGATCCATGATGGCGGCGATTTCTGACACTTTGAAACCTTCGGCATAAAACAAGTAGATGATGGTCTTATCGCGTTCATTCAAAGCAGCCATGGCTGACTGCACATCCAACTGATCATCCACCACCGCCATGCCATCATCTGACGGTTCCCAAAAGTCGTGATTGGGTGATTGTTTGCGAATAAAGTCCATGCATTTGGAATAACTGATGCGGTACATCCAGGTATGAAAAGCTTTGACAGATTTCAAACGCTTTACCTGCCGGTAGATGGCTAGCATGGCCTCTTGCACGCAGTCATCCACACCGCTGCTGTAGCCCAGGGTTTTGCCCACCATCGCCCTGATTTTGACTTGCACAATCGGCAACAGTTGGTCCCATGCACCAGTCTCACCGGTGCGGATCTTTAACAACAAATATTCCACGTAAACTTTTTCAGGTTTCATGTGCTAAAGACGCACCGTATCCAGCGGCGGTTGGAAAAAAGTGATAAATTGCGCATAAAAGACATTATTGCACCCCAAGTAGCCGCTGGGTTGTTAAAATGGACTCAATTTCAGCGACAACGGCCATGACAAAACACCTGCCCAATGCCCTCACTGTGCTCAGAGTCATCTTGATTCCGGTTATGATTCTGTTCTTTTACCTGCCCTTTGAATGGTCCAGGTTTGTCTCATGTTGGGTTTTTGTGGCTGCCAGCATCACCGATTTTCTCGATGGCTACTTTGCCAGAAAACACCAAACCTTTTCCAAGTTTGGCGCCTTCCTGGATCCGGTCGCCGATAAACTGACCGTTGCCACGGCGCTGATCATCTTATTACAGGACCATCCAACGGTGTTGATGATGATTGCCACGGCCGTCATCATTGGCCGAGAAATCACCATCTCTGCCCTGCGTGAGTGGATGGCTGAGCTGGGTGAACGAGGTGTGGTTAATGTCGCCTTGGTCGGCAAAATCAAAACCGTCTTTCAAATGACGGCCATCGGCTTCCTGTTATACGAAGCCGACCTGTGGTTTCTGCCGGTCTACAACATCGGCCTGGTGTTGTTATACGTAGCTGCCGGCCTGACTTTGTACTCCATGTACGTCTATCTCAAGGCAGCCTGGCCACTGATGAAAGAGGAAGTCACTGAAGATGAGCTTGATGAAGTCGGAGAATAATTCAAAATTGGGTCAAAAAAAAATTGACAAAACAGACATTAAAGATAAAATGTCCACCCTCAAAGCGGGAATAGCTCAGTGGTAGAGCACAACCTTGCCAAGGTTGGGGTCGCGAGTTCGAACCTCGTTTCCCGCTCCAAACAAATGAAGCCCTGATTCACCTCAGGACTTCCCCAAAAAGGCTGTCACCACAGCCTTTTTTTGTGGACACAGATAAAGTTAAGACTTTTTGGACTTGATTTAAGATCCAGATACAGCGAAAATGGGTCGCCTTGAAATTGGCTGGATGGCAGAGTGGTGATGCAGCGGATTGCAAATCCGTGTACCCCGGTTCGATTCCGGGTTCAGCCTCCATTTCAAGACTTTGGATTCCATATGAATCCACACGTAGCAACACCAAAATAGCTGACCTACCATCAGCAAAAAGGAAATTTTTTGCTAGGCTCATGGTTATTGAGGTTAGTGAAGACAAGGAAGGCGATGTGAGTGCACACCTGTGCTCGAACATCAACTGACGCAGTATACGCTGACCTACCATCAGCAAATGGAAGTTTTTTGCTAGGCTCTTTCAAAGTGAGTTTAGCAAGGTCAAGGAGATCAATGGTGAGTGCACTCATGTGCTCGAATCATTGTCGACGCAGAGATTGCTGAACTCACAAAGAAAGAGCCAGCAAAAAAGCCCGGGTGGCGAAATTGGTAGACGCAAGGGACTTAAAATCCCTCGGTAGAAATACCGTGCCGGTTCGATTCCGGCCCCGGGCACCATTTTTTATAATTTCCCTAACCCAAACATCCCTTGTTGGGCTTCATTGCATTCAGCCCAACCTACCTTGCTTTTTAATTCCTCATTTAACTCATACATCATCATGTTGGGCTTCACTGCGCTCAGCCCAACCTACCTCGATTTAGAGAATGTGTTAAATTTATATCAGATATTTAATGATTGAAACAATGAGAAGAAGACGCAACAAGCACAAACCAACGGACATTTATCGTCTAATCAATAAAAACCTAAACAGCAACTGGTTGGCATGCAGCATTTTTTCAGTGGTGGCATTTGTGCAGATTGTCTTCATTGCTGATACTGGCATGACCTTTTTGAATAGCATCATAGCCCTTTTCAGCTCACTGCTACTCATTCAGTCAATCAGAGGTATCGTTAGGTTAAGAACATTAAAAAATAACCTCTTGAGCAACCCCGAATCGGTTACCTTGAGTCAGGTTAATGATGCACCCAACATCAAAGTTTTGTTCTGGTTAAGCTGAATCATCAACTTTATTCTTTAAGGTGCTAATCCCTTAAATTATTGAAATAAATAAAAACCCCCACCCTCATGTTGGTCTTCACTGCGCTCAGCCCAACCTACCTTGCTGAGTCAAGAATTTCTGAAACTAAATTAATCATGTCTAATTTTCAAAGATGAATTTAATTAAGATCTACTCTCATATTTTAAATCTATTTCTTAACGATAATACCAACAAAAACCAAACTAAATAACTAAGTATTTTTTGTGCCAAATCTAAAACCTGATAGCTAAGCGGCCTTCTTTCTCCAGTTCCATAGACCATGTGGGCACAGTCAATAGTAGGTTTATCAAATGCTAAGTTAAAGGGAATGGAGTTGTTGATTGTTATTATCAATATACTATTAAATCGTGTATTACAATTTGAATCATTCCCTTCGATTATAGAAAAGTTAACTATTAAAAAAAATCCAATTATTAATAAAAGCGATATTAGTGGTCTAACGACACTTCTACCATAGTTAGATAACAGCCTGTACGAAAGTGAAATAAATGAGAATTGATCCTTAGTTTTTTCTTCTGATTTCATCTCATATGAAAAATATTTAAGAGCTGTTAAATGATCATTATTTTGCTGGGCAAAGTCCTTTAAAACCCTAAATCGAGAAGTGTTTTGAGGTAAATATTGTTCAGCTTCAATCCATTCGATAATATTTTTTTCATCATATTTAAAATCAGATACAACTACTGGTATTTCGAACCTTGATCCTCTAAGGTCAGGTAATATTTTTTTGAAATAACTATCGTCAATAATAAGCATTCCTTTAACTTTATTTGAAATAAAAATAAAATCGTCGTAAAAAGTACAAGAATTAAAAACTATGTCATCACTAAAATTTAATTTACCGATAAATAGTTCATCAAAAAATTCACAGTTATGAAACCCAATTAACTTTTCTGAGGGGCTATTGCTTAAAGTTAGCTTTTTATTGAACTTTACATTTTCAAAAAATATTTGGCTTTGGAATGTAGAAAATGAAAAATCCAAATCTTCCTCAAACTCAACATTTTCGAATTTCATTGTGAACCTAAAATCATACCCTTTGAGGTTATTAATTGAAATTTTTTCATTTATAAAATTAAAGGAAATCAGGTCCAATAAATACTCATTGCCTTTAGCAAAGTTTACAATTTCTTCAATGAAATCATTCCACTCATTTGCACCGCTATTTAATAAATCAAAATGCCTAGCAGACACTCTTTTTTTTCCTTCTGAGTCAGCGTTTTCCCAGGTGTCATTCAGATCAAGTAAATATTTGTCAGTAAATTCTTCAAACAACTTATCGGTCATGTTTTTATATCCATTAATTTAGTTGCACTCAATAATTATAATAAATTACAGGCATTGAAATAAGTAAACTCCTATGGTTTAAATCAATAAACTGTTGGCAACCTTGTTGATAACATTTATCACGATAGCATATTATCTATATACATCAATACCTTAATCTCCTGTTACCATCCGCCCCCGCACCAACTTCACAAACCCCCATCAGCCCAACCTACTTTGCTTCGCCCATTGATTAAACCTTAAACCCCACCCCAAACCATGACCATCTACATATATATTTCGTACTAGTCTTGTCGTACTATGTTATTACTGATTTCTGGAGGCTCATGTGACACAAGCAAATGTGAAGAACATATTGATAGTGGGTGGCGGTACCGCTGGTTGGATGACGGCCAATTTACTGAATCACCATTGGCGTAAATATGGCATCCAGGTTACCTTGGTGGAATCACCAGAGATTGGTATCATCGGTGTGGGAGAAGGCTCAACGCCCAAGCTGAAGGACTTTTTTGAAACCTTGGAAATCCCTGAAGAGGAATGGATGCCCGCTTGTCATGCCACCTACAAAAATGGCATCACCTTTAAAAACTGGTCAACCGTTCCGGGGTATACATCTTACTTCCATCCGTTTGGTTGCACCTTAGACACCATGACTTACCCCATTTTCAGAGACCACACCATCCTCAGGCGCAAAGGCGTAAACGTTGATGTGTCTCCAGACCGGTATTTTCTGATGTCGAAGTTGGTGCAAAACCACATGGCCCCCAAAGCCCCAGCCAACTTTCCCTTTCAATTTGATTATTCTTATCATTTTGATTCGGTGTTGGTGGGTCAGTTCTTGCGCGATAAGGCCATTGAAAGGGGTGTGAAGCACATCACCGGTACGGTCACCGAAGTGCAACAGCATGAGTCGGGTGACATCAGTCAGATTGTGTTGGCTGACCAGTCGGTATTGGCGGCTGATGTGTTTGTTGATTGCACGGGTTTTGCTTCCCTGTTAACCAGCAAAACTTTACAGGTTCCGTTTGTCAGTTTTGCTGACAGTTTATTCAATGACCGCGCCATTGCCATTCCAACCCCAATCACTGAAGAGATCCCAGTTACTACTGAATCCACCGCCATGAAACATGGTTGGGCTTGGAAAATCCCACTGACCAATCGCTTTGGCAATGGCTATGTTTACAGTGCTGCCCATTGCAGTCCCGATGAAGCCGAGACAGAATTGCGCAGCCATTTGGGTTTACTGGATGATGCAACCGAAGCCCGGCATTTGCGCATGCGGGTGGGTCGTGCCGAACGGGGTTGGGAGAAAAACTGCGTGGCCATAGGTTTGTCACAAGGATTTATCGAACCCTTGGAAGCCACTGCCATTCAATTCATTCACAGTTCGGTGGAGTTGTTTATCAAAGCCTTTGAGCAAGGCGAATTCACCCCACAATACCAATCCCAATACAACCACAAGATCAATCAGAATTACGCTGGCATCTTGGATTACATCGTCCTGCATTACCAAACCAACTCACGCCAAGACACTGACTATTGGATCGAAAACCGCAACAACACCAACATCTCTTCAAACTTGGCCACCATCATCGAGTCCTGGCACCAAGTACACAATTTAGAGGCGGTACTGCAACAACTCAATGTCAGTGAATATTATTCCCCCTTGTCATGGAACAGCATGTTTGCTGGCACCGGCTCATTCGCCAGCGCAGCCACACTGCCGCCACCCACTCAATACCACCGAGACCAGCAGCGCTTGGATGAATTTTTTGCGGGTTGCATGTTGAATTTCAAACACCACCGCGAATTATTGGAGCAATTGCCCTTAAAAAATTGTGCCTGACGGCATGTTAGAATCGATTTTTTTATAGCCCGTTCGAAGGACTTATGATGAACCGATACCAAGCCAAACTGGCAGCCATCAAAGCCAGACGCCTGAGTTGGCCACAACGCATGTTCTCGATAATGGCATCGCTGTCTTTGCTATGTGGTGCCGTTTATCTTGTGCCATTGACGATTTTGGTTGCCTCCGGCTTGTTTGGTAGGGGTTATTCTGAAACCACCGCTTTCCTCTCTTCATGGGGCGTGACTGGTTTAATCATCAATATCCAGGCCATCCCGGCTTTGTTGTATTTGATCTATTTTAGTTTGTCCTGGTGCTTGAAACACTTGGTCAGGTGCTTGAGTGGCATTATGGAATCAATCTGATTAAAACCTCCCGCCAATAAACCCCATCCAATCACGACTTCCGGCACTCACGATATCATCCTACCTGTGTTATTTTAATAATAAGCAACACCTGAGTAGCACTGCAGATGACGGTGGTTTGACAGCAGTCAAGCAGCCCTTAACAAATGCGCGATTGAGGAAGGTATTGAAACAAAGGAGGTAAAATCAGATGTGGTTATTTATCAAGTCATTATTTATGGTTAAAGACCCTGAAGTGGCCAAAGACATGGTCGAATGGTACAAATTCAAATCCAAGCCGGCTGGATTTAAATTGGCACGAATCATGCGCAGGCGCTCCAGAAGAAATAAATTCAGGGCGAATAACACAACCCATATCAAGACCAAAGTGAAATGAAAACAGCTGATTCTGATTTGATCCATTTGAAAACTTTGCGACAACGACTGTCTGCTGCTGGTATTGGGTTGATCGCCTTGATTGCGGCTTTCATGACACCTTTTTATGGGGTGATATTTATCACCAATGGGTTGACACAAATTCAACACTTGGGGTTTTGGAGTTATTTAGCCATCATGTTGGTCTGCTATTTGATGCTGGCTGGACTGATTTGTTTGATGCTGCATTTGATGGTGAAAAACTGGAAGTATGCTTGGCAATAAATGTCTGCTGACCGTTGTTCCAATTCAAAGACCAGAAGCAATTGGCGTCTGCCTTAAAAAATAGTTGGAAACAATAGTCTGTTGTCTAAGCGGAATCCGGGAGTGACAACACCTGCTTAACTCGAGACTGTAAGGCCGGTACCACCTGCGCTGTAAACCAAGGGTTGTTGCGCTGCCAGTGTCTGTTGCGCGGAGAAGGATGTGGAATGGGACACTGCTGGGGCAGGTACTGTTGGAAATCACGCACCCGCTCGGTTAAATTCCGGTGTCGGTCCTTGAGGTAAGCCTTTTGGGCATACTGACCAATCAACACCACCAATTCAATGTGGGGCATTTGGGCCAACAAGGGCTGATGCCACAGTGGCGCACATTCTGGTCGCGGTGGCAGGTCACCAGATGGTCCTTTACCGGGATAGCAAAAACCCATGGGCATCAGCGCGAACCACCGTTCATCATAAAACACCTCGGCATCCACCCCCAACCAACTGCGCAAGGCATCACCACTGGGATCATTCCAAGGAATGCCGGTCTCATGCACCCGCCGCCCCGGTGCTTGACCAATTAAAAGAATCCGGCTGTCTGGACTGGCCTGAACCACCGGTCTCACGCCTGCAGGCAGGTGGGCTTGACAGACTTGGCAGGCACGGATTTGTCGCAACAGCTTTTGCACGTTTATGCCTGTTTTTTGAGTTGCTGTCGCAAAGTCCCCAACAGTCCATTGTGGTCCAGCTCGAAGACCAAGGCCAGTTGGCGGCCCAGTTGATTATCAGGAAAACCTTGGCGATGAAACCAGGCCAGGTAATGTCCCGGTAAATCCATCAGCTGCCTGCCTTGGTATTTACCAAAGGGCATGACCTGAGTCAGGGCTTTGAGGAAAGCGGCTTTGTCGGAGTCATCGAAGGCCATGTCATTTATGAGGTCATTTTCGGTTGTTTGGCCCGGCGTTTGTTCAATTGCGCTTCACGGTGGGCAATGTAGATACCCGATGAGAAGACGATGACGGCACCGATCAAGGTCCATTGGTCCACTGCCTGATTAAAGAACACCCAGGCCATGACGATGATGAATGGCAGGCGCGCAAAATCAAACGGCATCACTATCGACACATCCGAACGCTGTAAGGAAGAGGTGAACATCAAGTGCGCAAAGCTGCCCAAAAAGCCCATGGCAATCACGCCCACCCAGATTTCCCAGGATGGCCATTGCCACACATAAACAGCCACCGGCAGCGACAAAGGCGTCATCAATAACACCATGTACATGACGATGACATTGGACTCCTCGGTGCGGGACAAGCTTTTGATAATCAGTACAGAAGCGGCCATAAATATTGACGAAGCAACCACCACCAAAGAAGCAAATAAGTCGCCATCGATGCTGGGTCGCAAGATGATCAGGGTACCAACAAAGCCCACCAATACTGCCAACCAACGTCGGTTGTGTACTTTTTCTTTCAGTACCACAGCAGCACCGATGGTGACGAACAAAGGCACGGTAAAACTCAGCGCCACGGCTTTGGCCAGTGGCAACACGGTGATGCCCCAAAAATAGCAATACATGGCACTGATGCCCAGCAGGGCGCGCACGATAAACAACTTAAAGCGTTCGGTCTTGAAGGAGCGGTAACCGTTGTTGATCAACCACGGCAGCATAAACACCAGGCCGAATAAATTGCGGAAAAAGGCGATTTGAAAGGCGTGCAATTCACTGGAGGTCCAGCGAATCAATACATTCATGAAACTGAATCCCAAGGCAGCCATCAACATCAGCCCAATGGCTTTGAAGAGTTGGGTATTAACATTAACCGATGTGGTCATTTGAAAATATTGGCATCCATGGTTGACACACAGTTTAATCTTTTCGGCTGACAGTGACCACCGTTAATCGGGCTTTTGATGGCGAACCATATAAATGCAGTTCTCCAACGGAATGGTTTGGGGGTAGTTGGTCTCTACAAAGCCCAATTTTTGATACAGTCGCATGGCCGGCAGGTTATCTTTCAGCACAAAAAGTGACGCATGATCGAGGCCCAAGTGCTGTTGTCCTAGAGCCAATAACTGGGCCACCAATTCCTGGCCTATGCCTTGTTTGCGGTGGTTGGGTGCCACCACCAACCGTCCCAGATGACAACAATCAAGGCGCTGGTAATACTGACCAAAGGCCAGCACTTGATTGGCTTGGTTAATCAGCACGTGGCTGTGACTTTTGTCGAATTTGGACTCTTGTTTGAATCGTTTGATTTGCAAGGGGTATGACACTTCCGGACCTGCCCAGTAAAGCACTGCCTGGGTGCTTTTGAACCATCGAAAAACCGCCACCAGTTCCTGGTCGGTACAGGGTTTCAATTGCAAGGAGCCGCCCATACTCATATCAATGAACTCATGTCAATGGACTCATATTGATGCCCTCATGCCGGAATGCTCATACCAGACGCCTGCGCTTGAGGGTGGCCAGGTAAATCCCCATCAACACCAACAGCAAGCCCACGCCATCCAGCAAAGTGGTCGGCCTGGCAAAGAACAACATGTCCCAGACCATCGACATGGCCGGTTGCAACAACAGCAACAAGCCAACAATCGATGTGGGCAAGCTGGGCATGGTTTTGGTGATCATCACCCAACCCAAGACCTGACAAAACACCCCGAGTGCCAGTACCGAGAACCAGGAAAGGCCATTGGGGATGCTGAAATCACCGCCTTCCCATTGCACCACCACCGCCAACATCATGGCACACAAGACTGACAACAAACCCAGGTTGGCCATTGGCGTCAATGACTCAGGCAAGGATTGGGCATGTCGCAATGACAACATAAAGCCGGTGTAGGCCAATGCGGTGGCCAGCCCATAAAAAACGCCGATGCGGTAATTGGCTGACAGCTCGCCCCATTGCAAGCCCACCAACAAAAACAAGCCGGTGAAGGTCAACACCAAACCCACAAAGAACTTCCAACTGATGCGTTCTTGCAGGAACAGGAAGCCAAATAAGGTCATGAAAAACACCTGAACATTGCCCAGCACGGTGGCCAGGCCTGGGCCAACGTATTGAATGGAACGGTGCCAAAACCACAAGTCAGCAGCAAAGAACGCAGCCCCCAACCACAACCAGCGGTGGTGCGCCCATCCTTGCCATAAGGAGCGGCCACGCAACAAACAAATCACGATTAACACCAAACCACCGATGCACATGCGATAAAAGCCGATGGCACTGGCACCCATGTCAGCCAATTTCACCCACACACTGGAGGTGCTGATAATCAAAGCGGCCACCAACATGGTAACCACCGCCAGTTTAGCCACCGGTTGTGGGTTGGCGGTTCTGGATTGTTGGATGGTCATGGTTTCAGTCTTGAGTCAATTGATCCAACCTGGCTTCAACCGCAGCCAGACGGGCTTCCAACTCATCCAGCCGGGATGTTTTGGTCTCCCTGGTGGCTGGCGCCTGGCTGGCCATGGCTTCGATATCGACCTCACCACACAACAAATGGGTGTAGCGGTCTTGGCGGCTGCCAAGTCCTTTGGGAATTTTAGTCACCAGGGCATCTGGCCGAGCTATCAATGCATCCAGCACGTCTTCCACCGCAGTGATGTCAGCAAAGTCAGCCATGCGCGCGGTTTTGGTTTTGATGTCATTGAGGGTCAAAGGTTCGCGCACCATCAACACCGCCAAGATGGCTTGTTGTTGACGATCGATATCAAAAACGGTCATCACCCGGTGGGTCACATGGGTGGCACGTCCGCCATAATCCACGCCCACATAGTGGTCCTTTTCCAACTCATTGACCGCATGCCCCAATTCGCCTTCGGTGAGGTTCATCACCGGCACCCGATTGGTTTTTTGATTGCAAGCCAACAACAAGGAATTCATGCTCAACGGGTAGTTGTTGGGTGTGGTCAATTGTTTTTCCATCAAGCAGGCCAGCACCCTGGCTTGCACCGCTGAAAATTGGGGGACGGCTGATGACGCTTCATCATGGGATGGGTTCATTTTTACTCCTGCTGAGTTTATTCTTTTCTGCTTAGTTTATTCTTTTCTTAGGTCTCTGATTAATCGAAAACCTATGTGCGTCCAGGCATCATCAAAATCAATCTGTTTGACCTGTCCTTTGTCACTTTGACCAGACAGCCAGGAACGACCAATGACCGGGTTATTATCACAGGCATCATCCGGGTTAAAGATGGCTTTGAATTTACCGAGCTCTTCACAGCCGGCCAACCACTCACTGACGTTACCGCCCAGACCATACAAACCCAAATCATTTTTGGAAAATTGCTGGTGCGGTGCCACATAGGGGCTTCCGTCATTACAGTCATAGGTATCGGTGACGTGTTTTTTATCTGGAAATTCGGTGCCAGCCACGTTGGTCTGACCACAACGGAATGGCTTGTCAGACAAGCGCCACAGGTGTTGCCATTCACTTTGGTAAGGCAAACGGTAATGCAAACCTGTTTGCTGACTCAACCAGCTGGCATATTGGTTGGCTTGATGCCAGGTCACACAAACCACTGGCATGTCGTCGCTGACCCTGAATCCCGGTTTGGTGTAGTTCCTCTGACTGAACAATAAATTGGACTTCAACTCACTCTTACAGCGCTTCAGTGGCAGCTTGGTGGCCTGGGAAAAGCGATCGAATTGGCCATAAGTGATTTCACTCATGGTTACCGCCAAACCGTAATTGATTGACCCCCTTTTGTCATTGTGTTGGGGTGTGACAACCACTGTTTTGATGCCTTGAGAATCGGTCAATACCTGACCAGCTTTCAACATGTTCTGGCTACTGGCCAGCAAATCATCGATCAAATCATGACCCGGCATCACCTGATCCAACAGCCTAATCAAACGGTTGGTTTGTTTGCTGTTTAGCTTGGCTTGGGCTGCCTTAACTTTTTCAACCACCACGCCAACCAGTAAACTGCGCTCCAGTTCGGTGTCCATTTCCAGGTGCGCCATCAACGCGTCGTTGACCAAGATGGTGCGGTGGCGTACTTCACTGACCGCGTCTGCCAACTTAACGGCCTGGGACACGTCATTTTTGTTGATGGCCTGATACAACAACTGGTAATAACCGGCCATCACTTCCGACAACATCTCCAAACCACGTGCGTGGCGGGGCTGATCTTTCAGCACCAACAAAATGTCATCCAGCGCATTGTCATCGGCCGGTGTGGTGAGCTGGTTTTTATTGATGTTGGTTTGCGCCTGCTGTAACAACTGACTGATCTCATCAGCGGACAACAAGTACAGCCCCAGGTCATTGTTTTGTGGTTCTGTTTCACCGCCCGACATTTCAGAGCCATCACCCTGCCTGCCACCAGTCCCAGCCTCATTGGAGTCTTCGAAATCGGCGGTCGATATGGGCCTATCGGTGTTGCCCTCGCTGTCTGCTGTGCTTCCAGCAACTGAACCATTATTCAATGGCTGGTTCCCTTGATCGCCGTTTGTGACCCTACCTGAGCTTGCTGTTGCTCCATCAGCAGCATGGTCTTGTGTGAAATAGTGGCTGTTGGTAAGTAGCCAGATGGTTCCCAAAACCAACATCAAGCCCACCGCTGGCCACAGCAGTTTTGGCCAATTGAATACCGAGCTTTGTTTGGGGTTTGCTGACAGCCTTTCTACGGCTTTTTGCAAGTCCTGCATGGACTTGAACCGCTCTTTGGGTTGTTTTGCCAAACAACCTTCAATGATGGGCTGCCAATGGCTGAGGGTAGATGGTAACTGCGGCACCGGTTTGGTCACATGAGCCATCATCATTGACAGGTCATTGTCTTCATCAAATAAAGGCCTACCGCTCAAAATTTCATAGAGGATGACACCCAAGCCATAGATGTCAGATTTTTCATTGGCCTTTTTGCTTTGGGCCTGCTCTGGACTCATGTAATGCACACTGCCAATGATGCGACTGTCTTTGGTGAACCGGTTTTGTCCTGAAGTCAGGGCGATACCAAAATCGGCTATCTGCACGTGTCCATGTTGATCAAACAAGATGTTTTCTGGTTTCAGATCACGATGAACCACACCTTGGTTATGGGCATAAGCCATGCCCTCACAAATGCTGACCAGGATTTCTTGCAAGGACTCATCATCCTGATAGGTGTAGGTGGATAAATCACCATTCTCGAGGTATGGCATGGAGTAAAACAACCAGTCGTCATCCACATGGCCCACTTCGTAAATGCTGACAATGTTGGGGTGGTACAGCTTGGCAATGATTTCTGCTTCCTGCATGAATCGACTGACCACATTCTCCTCATCGGTGACGATGGGACGCATCACTTTCAAAGCCACTTCCCGCTTGAGTGATTCTTGATAAGCCAAAAACACCACACTCATACCGCCCTCACCCACTTTTTTGATGATGCGGTACCCAGGAATGTTTATTTTTTGATCAATTTTTGTCATGTGGATTTTATTTTAGCCCATTGCCTTAAAGATTTGAGTCATTCCCAGGCGAATAGCGCAAATATATCAGAATTGTATTCACGATGGCAGAGGCAATCTCAGATAATGTTGCTTGGTCATATTTACGGGTTAATTCTCAACGCATGGGTCGCACGGAACCACAAGAAAACAAGCACATCATCAGGTTTCTCTGTGCATGCTGTCATGTCAACGTGATTTACATCAAGGTCATGAATCAAGCCGACAACGATGCCCCCTTTGATCACAAAAATTACACCTGTACCGAGTGCAACCTGATGCCTACCGAATTACAAACCCAGGCTTCCTAAACTAACCCAGCCCAAATGACTGCCAGCTAAAGTGGCATTGGGCAGCCTACCAACATCCAGTATAATGACCGCATGTCAAAACTGCGCCTGTCATTCATCACCCCCCAAGAACTGACCCTGCGGGACCAACAGCCCCATTCAGCCACCTTTGATGATGTTTTTTTCAACAGTGCCGGTGGATTGGCAGAGTCTGAGTACGTTTTTATCCAAGGCAATCAACTCATACCCCGCTGGTCAACAACTGATCAAAATTCCTTTTGTGTCGCAGAAACAGGTTTTGGAACTGGCTTGAATTTTCTGGCCACTTGTCGGGCCTGGGAAGCGCAAACCAAGCGACCTAACCGGTTGCATTACATCAGTTTTGAACAACACCCCTTATCCGCCCACAGCATGCAATTGGCGCATCAATTGTTTCCTGAGCTGGCACCATTCAGTGAACAGCTGTTGTCACAATGGCGGCCACCCAGATACGGCATCAACCAGTATCCATGCCCCAATGGAGTGACGCTGACCTTGTTCTTTGGCGATGTGAACACCTACCTTCCGCAGCTGTTTGCTGAGGTGGATGCGTGGTACCTGGACGGCTATGCACCAGCAAAAAACCCAGAAATGTGGCATGCACCGTTAGTCAAAGAAATGGCCAGACTGTCAAAAAAGGGCACCTCTTTGGCCACTTTTACCGCCGCTTCAAAAGTGCAAAAGACCTTACAAGAACAAGGTTTTTTCATCACCAAGGTTCCAGGCTTTGGAGCCAAGCGTGAAATGATCACCGCCACTTACCAACCAGCAGTCACCACCCCCAATAAATCCACCCAGATGCCCCATTGGGCACCTGTCAACACGCACCCAAATAGCCGCCGCCAAGCCACAGTCTTGGGCGCTGGCATCGCCGGTATGTGTGTGGCTCATGAGTTAAAACATGCCGGCTACCAGGTCACCGTGGTTGACCAAAACCCGCAACCCATGCAACAGGCCTCCGGCAACCCCTTGGCCATGGTAATGCCCTTGCTCACCACCCAAACTTCACCGGAGTCCTTATTCCACCAACGTGCATTTGAAGTCGCGACCCAATTTTATGCTGCCGAAGAATTCCAGGCCATCGGTGTGCTGCAGCACCTCAAACCACCCCAACGCCAACGCTGGCAGCAAGCCATCGAACAACAGCAATGGCCCAGTCATTACCTGCGCATGACAACAGCAGGTTTGTGCTATGAAAACGCCGGTTACGTTAAACCACAGTTGGTGGGCCAACGCTTGCGCTCATCGGTAGACCAGTGGCTGACCCAACAAGTCAGCGAAGTGTGCGCAGTTAAAAGCGGTGGCTGGCAGCTGTTGAATGAACAAGGAAAAACCGTCCATACCACCGAATTACTGGTGGTTGCCAATGGCATCAGGGCACAACAGATTTTGCCAGATCAGGCACTGTTTTTGTCCGCCAAATTGGGACAAACAACCACGATCAAGGCACCGGATGTCGACCTAGAACACATCATCCTCGACCAAGGTTACCTGATACCTGATGCAGAGAATCAACACTGGCTTTTGGGCGCCACTTTTGATCACATGCCAACCGAGCAATGGTATCAACAACAGCCCCCAGCGGTGGATCACTGGCAGCGCAATTTGGCGCATTGGCAAGACCAGTCCTGGTTTCAGCAACTAACGGCCGCTCAACAGCTGGAATCACACACCGCCATTCGTGCCACCACCCCAGATCACTTGCCCTTGTGCGGACCGCTGGTGAACCAAGCTCAATTCATCCTTACCCACCAAGACCTGCACCATGGGCGGCATTGGCAACACTATCCTGAAGCCGAAACCTTACCGGGTTTGTACTTACTGAACGGGTTGGGTTCCAGGGGCTTTACCACGGCGCCTTTACTGGCCCAATACTTGGTGGCAATGATTACTTCACAACCTTTGCCACTGGAAGCAGATTTGTGTAAGATTATCCACCCCAACCGATGCTTGTATCGGGCCCTTAAACAACCCAACAACCCGTATATAAAACATGACTGAAACCGCATTTAAAGACCACTTTTCTGTTCAGGCTGAAGACTACAGCGTCTACCGACCCGAATACCCGCCTGAAATGTATGCCTGGTTGGCCAGCTTGTGTGATGAAAAAAAGCTGGTTTGGGATTGTGGCACCGGCAATGGTCAGGCAGCAGTGGCATTAACCCAGTTTTTTTCCTATGTTATTGGGACTGATGCCAGCGAGTCACAAATTTACCGGGCGATGATTTACCCTCGAGTTGAATATGAAGTGGCATTGGCCCACCAAAGCCCATTGCAAGACCACAGTGTAGATTTAATCACCGTGGCGCAGGCCCTTCATTGGTTCGAATTTGAACCTTTTTTCAAAGAAGTGAAGCGGGTGGCCAAGCCCAATGCCGTGCTGGCGGCCTGGTGCTATGAGCTGCAATCCATCAGCCCTGAAGTTGATGCAGTCATCAACCGCTATTACCAGGACATCATCGGCGCCTACTGGCCACCAGAAAGACGTCACATTGAACAGGCGTATGCTGACATTGAGTTTCCATTTGACCCCATCAAAGCACCGGCTTGCACCATGACCAAACAATGGACATTCAAGCACCTGATGGGCTATCTGGGAACCTGGTCTGCCACCCAAAAATGCCTACAAGATCAAGGCACAGACCCTCGCGAAGCCATCCTCGAAGACCTGCAGGCTGCCTGGGGCGATGATGAGACCAAGACGGTAAATTGGCCGGTAACCATCAAAACTTTCCGGGTCAACCCCAACGCAGAAAAGCCAGCATGAACATCAACAAACTAGCGGTTTACTGCTCTTCCTCAGATCAAATCAACAAAGCGTTCTTTGACCACGCCGGTGATTTGGGAACATTGATGGCGCAAAACCAATTGGAGCTGGTTTATGGTGGCGGTATGGTTGGGTTGATGGGACAAGTTGCCAAGTCCATCAAACAACAGCGCGGCAAAACCATCGGCGTGGTGCCTGAAGCCCTACACATAGACGGGGTGGTGAACACCATCGATGATGAATTGATCATCACCCCAGACATGCACACCCGCAAAGCCAAAATGATTGAACTGGCCGATGGTTTTGTCGGCCTGGCCGGTGGCTTTGGTACTTTAGAAGAAATGTTGGAAGTGATGACCCTGAAACAATTGGGCTACCATAATAAACCCATCGTGTTCCTGAACACCGCCGGCTACTATGAACACCTGTTTGGTATGTTTGAACACATCTATGCGGAAAATTTCGCCAAAGCCGAATACCGCCAGCTGTACCACATTTGTGACAGTCCGGAAGCGGTCATGACCTATTTGGACAGTTACCAACCGCCTGACTTGCCAGAGAAATGGTTTATTTAACCAACCCCTGCAGATCACTCCTTGCTCGGCTTCATGCCCATCAATTGACTGAATAATAAAAACGGGTGTTGACTGCCAATAGCCAACACCCGCTCATAATCACCCACAAAACCTCGTGAGTTAATTTTCCGAATTAATTCAGTGCCGCCAAAGCCGCTTCGTAGTCCGGTTCGTTAACCACATCTGAAACCAGTTCACTGTGGATCACTTCACCTTGGTCATTAATCACCAGTGTGGCGCGGGCATACAAACCGCTCAACGGCCCATCCAACATTTTCACCCCGTAATTTTCTGCCAGGCTGTGGTGTCTGAAATCTGAAGTGGCGACGGCATTTTCGATGCCTTCTGCCGCACAGAACCGGTTAAGGGCAAAGGGCAAATCCATCGAACCAAACAACAACACCACATCGTCCATGTCAGCGGCTTTTTGGCTGAATGTCTTGAGCTGCAACGCGCACACAGCGGTGTCAATACTGGGGAAAATATTGAAGATGATGTTTTTGCCCGACAAATCAGCCAGGGTGACTTCACTTAAGTCGGATTTGATGAGTTTGAAATCGGGTGCTTGATCACCCACCTGTGGAAACGCGCCCTCAGTTTGTACTGGGTTGCCTTTGAATTGTGTTTTGGCCATGATGAATCCTTTGGTTAAAACAATCAGTTTAACGCTCAGACTGACCTGACTCAAGGGTTTTGATGCACTCCAGCAGGGTGGTAACAAAACGGCACAGGCGCTGGCCAAATTGACTCGCAATAGATGGCACAATCAGCGTCTTATTTGAACATTTTCGGTTTTAGAAAATGCAAAGACGTGGCCGATCCCGCACAAACCTCTGACCAAACCGCTTGCGGAAACGACAGTTTGGCATAGCCACAGGTAGGCAAATTTTCTATTTGTTCAGCCCCTGCCTCATTGATGAAATCGGTGAAAGCAGGATTGTGACCAACCAAAAAGACTGCATTGAAATCATCATCCATGGCATGGACCCATTGCCAGATGGCCGCGCTGGAAAAAGTGTACAAAGCATCGACAGTTTGCCATTCAATGGGCTGCCCAGGCCAATCATCAGCCAAACCTTGGATGGTTAAGCGGGCGCGTTGGGCCACACTGCAATAAACCTGATTGAATTGCACTCCTTCAGCATACAAGGCTTTGGCCATAAGCTGACAGTCTCGCTCTCCTCTTCGACTCAACGGCCTGTGGATATCAGCCAAACCAGCTTGTTCCCAACTGGATTTGGCGTGTCTGATTAGGTGTAATGTTTTCATGATTAAGATCAGCTGTGAGTGGTTATGGCTTGTCGGTAAGCATCTCTGAGTAGTTCTTGGAAGTGGTGCACGCCCGCTTCGCGCTTGTGGCACAACGGCCCGGGCTGGTAACTGCCAGAATTCATGCCCAATTGTATTGCCTCACAAATACCCACATCCTCATCTTGAATCTCGTCACTGAACTGCTGATCCTGTGTAATCAGTTGTTCAATACCGGCCACATCTGGATAGTAATAATCAAACACCACCCGACATTGGTTGTTCGGCAAAGGCAGCACCTGATTGGTCTGGAGGCGATTGGGCAAGACATTTAACATGGTGTTGGGGTAAAGGAAATAATAATGCGCCTGACCTTCGCCATAAAAACCGCTGCTCTGTTCCAGCGGACTGTACTGGTAGGAGTGCCACTGGCTGAGTTCAGTCCGATAGCTTTTGTAATCAAGCAATTGATTTAAGCCGGGATGAACATGCGGTAAATGGTAGCCTTCCAGGTAATTTTCCACATAGATCTTCCAGTTACACTGCAACACAAACTCATCGCGCCGATGGAATTTCATGGTCGCCAAATCAATCGGTAACAGCTGCTCTGTAATGCCTGCCGTTAAAGCTGACATACTCGGCACGTTGTCATTCAGCGCCACAAAAACCAAGCCTTGCCAAACAGTGGTTTTGATTTTAGGCAAGCGGTATTGGCTGACATCAAAGCCTTGGGTGGTTTGCATTTCCGGTGCGCTTTTTAAGCGACCGTCTAAGTGGTAGTTCCATCCATGGTATTTGCACATCAGGGTTTTGGCATGGCCATTTTTCAGAGCCAAAGGTCCGGCCCGGTGGCGACACACATTATAAAAACCCTGAATCCCATCACCCGTATTGACCACCAGGATGGGTTGGTCGGCCAATTGATGTACCACATAATCACCAGTTTGTTGTAACTGACTGAGGTGCGCTGCCAGTTGCCAACTGGGCTGAAGTACCGCCGATCGGTCTATGACATCCATTTCGCTGGATTGGTAGGCGAAGCTGGGTAAACTTTTGGCCTGCTCTGCTGGTTCAGAGCGAGACAGGTCTTTCAGACATTTTATGAGATCAGGTTGCATGACTGCTGGCTTGGCGAAGGACTGTCATACATTTTAGGTGATTTTAAACCAGGAAACCAAGCTCATTGACCACTGGCTTCCTGGATTAATGTATCAGGCTCAATCCAACCCCAAGGAATTGCTTTCAAGTTCCAATTCTTTGAGTCTGACATTACCCTGTTGGTAGCGGTAATTAAACAGGTATTGCTTCATGTCTTGTCTCAAATCATGTGATTGCACAATCACACCGTCGTTCAATTTGGTTTTCCAAAAGACCGGAATGTATCCACCAATTTTGGAACCCCCAAACTTCAAGCGTTTATACCAATTCATGCGTTTGGCCAGTGTGGTATCAAAATTGATTTTATCTTCTAGGTCATTCAATGCCTGTTTGGCGCTTTGTATCTGTTTGCGTTCCTTGAGGGTTAACTTAACAGCGGGCAATAAGTTCGGGTTATTGAGGAAGTCATCTCCAGACAGCTTTAACCAGGCGTAGCCATTGATGTAGTCATCCTTTTGTAGGTACAACAATCCGGCATAATACTGGGCATGTTTGTTGCCATATTCCGCTGCTTCCTGCAGTCGCCACATGGCATCGTTTTTGTACCCATCGTCATCATCTTTCAAGGCTTGGTGTACCAGATAATCATCTGGTCCGATCATGTTTCCCTGATCATCAAACTTCAAGCCCAGTCGCTTGCCTGTTGACACACCAGAAATCAACACCAGTGCCGCTATCCAAATCAATGATTTTTTCATGCTTTCTCCTTATGTGATCACTTGATTAATAGTCTATCGCTGAAATTCTGAATCCTTCCTGAATCCGTCTTATTGTTTAGAAACATTGGCAATCAATCAGCCAAGATTTGAGCAATCTGTTTTAAAGCTGTGATTCTTTCGTGAGAACTGACCTGCACAATGAATTCTCATTTTCACAATCCAAAGGAGTAAATCATGAATTCCGTTCGCACCATCCGATCTATGCTGCTGCCTACTGCGCTGTTTTTGGCTGCGCAATCTCAGGCACTTGAAGTGCAGGTCAAAATCGAAAACTTAAGTCCTGAAGGTGGCTTGTATTTCACCCCTGTTTGGGTAGGCTTCCATGACGGTAATTTTGATGTTTATGATCAGGGATCAACCGCATCTGAGGGGCTTGAAAGGTTTGCCGAAGACGGCGATTTTGCTGCCCTGCGTAATGATTTTGCCAACACCAGTGGTCTTGATGCGGTGATGGTAAATCCAGAAGGCTTTGCCGGCGCTCCAGTTTTTGACCCAGGCTTGGCCAGTTATGAAGTATTTGACCTGGATCCTGTGGCACAGCAATATTTCAGTTATGGCACCATGATTTTGCCTTCCAACGATGCTTTTGTCGGCAATGATGACCCGATGGCTTACCAGTTATTCAATGATGCCGGTGAATTCAACGGCCCCATTTCTTTCGTAGTATATGGTTCACAGGTGTTGGATGCTGGCACCGAGGAAAACACCGAATCTGATGTGGCTTTTTTGAATCAAACGGCTCCCAATACTGGCGTCACCACTAATGATGTGATTGCCGCTCACCCAGGTTTCAATGGTTCTGCAGGCAATCCAGCCGCCACACCAGTGAACATTTTGGGTGCCACCTTGCCACCTGGTACCACTCTGGATCCAATGACTGGCGATTTCACTGCTGGCCTCACTCCAATCATGCGCATCACCTTGCAAAGCACTGCCACCACAGTCAGGTTCAGTGTTAAAAATCAAGCACCAACAGGCGGCATGTTCCTCACCCCAGTTTGGCTGGGCGTTCATGACGGTTCATTTGACCTCTTCAATGCCGGTGATGCGGCATCAATGGGCATAGAGCGCATGGCTGAAGACGGTGATTTTGCTGCCTTGGCAGCAGATTTTGAAGCCGCTGATGTCGGCATCGGCCAAGTCGTCCTCAATCCCGAAGGGTTTGCAGGTGCACCTTTGTTCGACCCCGGTTTCAGCACCGTTGGTTTGTTGCAACTCGATGCCAGCCAGCACCGTTACCTTTCTTATGCTTCCATGTTGGTGCCTTCCAACGATGCTTTTATTGCTAACGATAACCCCATGGCCTATCCCTTGTTTGACGACAGTGGAAATTTTACTGGGCCAGTCAGCGTCAGTATTTCAGGTCAGCAGGTTTGGGATGCCGGCACCGAAGCCAACACCGAATCAGACGCTGCCTTTTTTGACCAATCAGCCCCAAACACAGGCGAAACAACAACTGATGTCATTGGGTTGCATCCTGGTCTGAATGGTTCGTTTGCCAACCCCACAGGCATTCCTCAAAATATCCTGGGCGGCACCAATGGTCCCGGTATCAGCTTCGATGAAACAGCAGCCGATTTCAGCCTGCCTGGCAGCGCGGTAGCAGAAATCAGAATCTCTGCAGTGGTCGATGGTGGGCACAGTGGTTCATGGTACAACCCAGCCAAAAGTGGCCACGGTTTGGTGTTAGAAATCACCAATGATGTCGATGGTTCAGGCAGTCGTGCCATGGTGTCCTGGTACCACTACCAAGCCGACGGTTCAGGTGAACAGTTGTGGTTGGTTGGGGTCGGCCCGGTGGTTGGTGACACCGCCATCGTCGATGTGGTCCAGACATCAGGCGCGGTGTTCGGCGAGGGTTTCAATACCGATGACGTGGTCACCACCCATTGGGGACAGGTCAAAATCAAATTCGACAGTTGCACCAGTGCCACTTTGACTTATGACTCGGTGGTTGATGGATATGGCTCCGGTATGGAACCGTTGAATCGCCTGACCTCTGGTCCCACCGGCTTTAATGGTGCTTGCCAACCCTAATTCAGGCTTCGTATCAGGCCACGGCATGCCAATGTCAGTGGCCTGATTTCATTTCAATCAAAAATAAATGTAAGCAACCATGTCTAATTCCTTTCAAGTAATAGGTCACGAAAATAACCATAAAGAGGAGGCAGGTGACATGGCCAATAAACAAATACTGGTGATTGAAGATGATCACGACATCGCTGCGCTGATCAAAATCCACTTGTCTGAAGTTTGTCAACAAGTGAGGCTAATCCACGACGGCCAACAAGGTCTGCAATTGGCTTTGTCACAATCTTGGGACACCATCGTCCTTGACCTCAAATTACCAGGCATGGATGGCCTGGAAATTTGTCGACAAGTCAGGGCGCAGTCTTCCTATGTACCCATTCTGATGTTAACTGCCAAATCTACAGAGTTGGATCGCGTTCTTGGGCTTGAGTTAGGTGCCGATGACTACCTAACCAAACCGTTCAGTGTCTTGGAGTTAACCGCCAGGGTGAAAGCCTTGATGCGCCGATTTGATGCCAGCCAGGGACTGCATCAACCACCCAGTCCGGTCATTGCCTGCAACGGCCTGGAAATATCATCTGACCAACGTGCCGTTAAAGTCAATGGCGAAGAAATCAGCTTAACTGCCAAAGAATTTGATCTGTTGTATTTTTTCGCCAGCCACCCGGACAAGGTTTTCAACCGTTCACAATTACTCGATCAGGTCTGGGGCTATGGTCATGATGGCTACGAGCACACCGTCAATTCACACATGAATCGCCTGCGAACCAAAATTGAATCAGATGCCCACAATCCCCAATTCATCAAAACCATTTGGGGTGTGGGCTATAAATTTGTTGCCACCAGCAGCTCAGCTCAACCTGCGCAATCATGAGGTCCTTAACACAAAAATTATCGTTGGCCCTGATGGCCCTGTTTATCATAATGGGCGTGGTCCTGGCATTCATCACCAGACACGCTTCGGTTCAATACAATTTGGAGGTGACCCAACGTTTGAATGAATCCATCGCCATGTATGTGGCTGATGAAGAGCAATTGATTGCCAACGGCGTACACAATGAAGCTGCCATCAATCGCTTGGCACAACGGGCTATGGTCATCAACCCCACCGTTGAGGTTTATCTATTGGACAATGAGGGCCAAATCCTCAGCCACAACCTGCCGGCTGATACCGACCTGCAAAACCAGATTCCATTGGCCAATATCCATGCTTTTTTGCAACCCAAATCCAAACGACCCTTGCTCAACCTGGACCCCCGCAGTCCTGGTAAAGACAAAGCTTTTTCTGCAGCCAAAGTCACCTATGAAGGTCAGCAGGAAGGTTATGTCTATGCCATCCTGGGTGGCCAAACTTATGAAGCACTGGCCAAAGACATCAGTAAAAACTGGGTACTGAAGGTTGCTGTGGCCAGTATTTTCGTGGTGTTAATCCTGGCTTACCTGATTGGGGTTTTGGTGTTTCGCAAATTAACCAAGCCATTAAGCCACCTGACCGAACATGTGCGTCAGTTTCAAACCGCCATGACCGGCAACAAACCCGCAACCAATCAGCGGGGTGATGAAATCAAAACCCTGGACCTGGCCTTTGGACAAATGCAAAAAAAGATCAAAGTGCAGATGCAACAAATACAATCTGCTGACCAAAACCGACGCGACTTGATTACCCACGTTTCTCATGATTTGCGCACTCCACTGGCCTCCATTCAAGGTTACGTTGATACCCTGAGGATAAAAGACAGCCAATTGGACCCACAACAACGACAGCAATTTTTGCATACTGCCAGCAAGCATTGCACCCGGCTCAACCAGCTGATTAATGATTTGTTTGAACTGTCTAAATTGGATGCGCTGGCGGTAAAACCATCGATTGAACAATTTTCTCTGTCAGAATTGATTCAGGACATCAGCATGGAATTTAAATTGATGGCCAAACAAAAGAACGTGGCATTGAAGGTTGACATTCCCAATGGCACCACCACGGTCAAAGCCGACATTGGTCTGATGCAACGGGTATTAGAAAACCTGATTATGAATGCCATCAAACACACGCCCAAAGGCGGACAGGTGTTGCTGAAACTGGCTCAGCAGGCAGATCAATATGTGGTCATTGTCCGTGACACCGGACGTGGCATCAGTCAGGAGGAACTGCCTTTTATTTTTGATCGCTTGTATCGAGCAGAAAACAGTTCACAACAATCGGCCAGCTCTTCAGGTTTGGGTTTGGCCATCGTTAAAAAAATTCTGGAATTACACAAAAGCAAAATCAGGGTGACCAGCCGTTTAAAGAAAGGCACCCAGTTTTCATTTCAATTGCCGGTTCCTGTGTAACTTTAAAACCTCAAGGTGTTTGATAAAAAACCACTTCTTCATCACCCAGTGGGTCGCTGTAGATGTCGGTTTTTAGGTAAATCATCCCCAGTTTTTTCATGATGTTGATGGAGGCCATGTTGTCAGGCATGGCAATGGCAGACCAAACCTGCACATCTTGTGTTTCAGACAGTTGTTGCAAGATGTGTCGAGCGGCTTCAGTGGCATAACCAAAACCCCAAGCCTGACGCATCAAGCGCCAGCCCAACTCCCAATTGTGCCAATGCGGCTGCTCATTGAAAAAATCCATGGGTCGCACCAGCACCCAACCAATAAATTGTTGATCAGCTGTGGTGGTGAGTTTCCACAAACCCCAACCTTTGTCGTGTCGGGTGTACTGCGCCATGCGGGGCAAAAAGATGTCCTGAACCTCCTGACGGGTGGTCATGTGTCCACCATTGATGTAGCGCATCACTTCTGGGTCCTGGTCCAGGACATACAATTCTTCAGCATCGTCAGGGCCCATCAGGGCGTATTGCAATCTTTCAGAAGGAATGATTTTCATGATGAAGACACTGTATTCAAGAATGCAATCAGGAAGATGCCAACAAGTCTTGGTAAACCTCATGCTTTTGCATCAAATGAGCAACAAAAGAGCAGCTCGGAATCACCTGTAAATGATTGACCCTGGCATAGGCCAAGGCATATTTAACCAATTCCGTGCCCATGCCCTGGCCACCCAGTGCATCCGGTACGATGGTGTGGTTGTAGTTGATTTGGTGGTTATTGAGCACATAAGAAATATAAGCCGTCATGCCGTCTTGGTTGATTTCAAAGCGCTGTTTGTCCTGCTTGTGTTTGATGTCAGTATTCATGACTTAATTTTAACATCGTAAGGGCTGCTTGGGTGGGCAATCTGTGGGAAACACGTTAACCAGATTTTTTTGAAATATTTTGGCGTGTTTTGGTTTTTCATCGGTTAAGCCTGGTATTAAACGGGAGTAACAACATGAAAAATATTGTATTGGCAGCACTGATGTCATTGCTTTCCACGGCGGCTTCTGCTGCTGTTATTTTTGTCGACAATGATCAGGACCTGAGCGCACTTGATGGCAATTGTGACTTACGCGACGCCATCAATTCAGCCAACATCAACATCAGTATAGACGGCTGTGTTTCAGGTGAGTCAGGGGTTCAGGATGTGGTGATTGTACAGGTACCAGGTCCGATTCAACTGGAAAGTACCCTGCCAGTTTTCAGCTCAATTTACATCGGCACCACATTTGGAGCCGAAGCAGTTGAAATCAGGGGCGCACCTGACCAACGCATCATGCGAGTCATTCCTAACTCAGTGAATGACAACAATTTTGCCATGGTGAATTTCACCCTGACTGGAGGCGCAACCACTGACGAAATAGAAGGCGGCGCCATCTACTTCTCAGGTATGAATGCGCCTTTGGGAATGATTGAAATCACCAACATGCAATTCATCAATAACCAAGGCCACAATGGCGGCGCTTTGAGTTTCAATGAAACTTTTGCCGAGAGCCTGAGAATTGTTGACAGCACTTTTATCGGCAACCATGCCAATAACATCGGTGGTGCCATCAGTGGCTTTCGTGTGGTGCAACCGGGAACCGGCAGCAGCATCTTAATGAATCGCAACCTGTTTGAAAACAACTCAGCCGGTGGCACTGGCGGGGCGGTGTTTATGCGCAACGACAGCCTGGATGAATTTGAACTCAATACCAATCACTTTTTCAACAATGTCGCCACCGATGATGTCGGCGCCCTGGGCATTGGTGGTGTGGTAGACACGCCAACCATCACCGTCAACCAAAGTTTGTTTCTTCACAACCAGGCAGGTGGTGATGCCGGTGCCCTTCAAGTGGGTTTTGGCGCCATCGTTTATGTCAGAAACGCTTTATTTGCTTTCAATGAAGCCAACCGCGGTGGCGCAGTAACCAGTGTGTTTGATGATGCCCTGTTGCGGTTAAACTCCTCTACCTTGGTCCACAACAGTGCCGCGGTGTCCGGAGACAATATCTATGTGTTTGGTAGTGGTCGGCTGTTGCCTTCCAGAAACATCATTGCCTACCCCCAAAATGGTGACAATTGTGCTGGCTCGCTCAACACCAATCCACCAGCCAGTATTCGTGACAACATCACCGATGATGCCAGTTGTGAACTGTTAAATACGGTTGCCAATACTTTGGTGGCTGATCCTATGTTGTCAGGAACATCTGACCAAGAAGGGTCATTTCCCGGATTCGCGCCAACGGTCAACTCACCGGCCATTGACAGCACCGACATTTGCGATGATGAAGATGCCATTGAACGGGACCGACCCATGGATGGTGATGGTAATGGATCAAATATTTGTGATATTGGCGCCATAGAAGCCATGACCCAAACCGACCTGATTTGGCAGGATGCCTTTGGTTTTTAAAGGCCAATAACCGCACGTGTGACAGCTTGATGCCACACGTGTGCCAACCCAACCCTGAAGCGCAACACATGGACACAGCATCAGTTGGTTTTTATGTGATGCAGTATTGTGCAACCGCGTTATTTAAATGATATTATATTGAGTCATCAGGCAGTTTGACTCAATTTATGGACCCGCTACAGCTGACCCAACTCCTCAACACCAGCACCCACTCCCTGACCAATGAGCAACAGAAAGCACTGGAGTCAGTTTACCTGCAATTAAAAAAAATCGCCCATTCTCAACGGTTCAAAGTCAGACAAAATGACCTCAACACCACCGCCCTGGTCAATGAAGCGTGGATTAAACTGAACCACAAATCCCGAGTTTTTAATGACCGCCATCATTTTTTTGCTACCTCGGCATTGGCCATGCGCCAAATTTTATTGAACCAAGCCCAAAAAGTAGCCACCCGTTCTGAAGACACCCTGGGTGAAGATGCTGAAATGGTGACCGATAAATCAGATGCCATGTGGTTGTTGGATTTGGACCGGGAACTGCAAAAACTTGGGCAATATGCCTCACGCTTGGAAACCGTGTTTGTGTATAAATATTTTGGCGGGATGAGCATCGATGAAATTGCAGCTGCCACTGAGACCAGTCCAAGAACTGTTGATCGTGATTGGAAAAAAGCCAAATTGATGATGTCAGTGGCACTAAAGTAATGACTGACAAAAACGATGTAGCCACAGATAAGAACCACATCGATTATGCGCTACTCGAACAACTGGTGGACCAACACCCTGATTTATCTGAACAAGAAATTCTCAAACGCTACCAACAACTGTCGCAACAAGCGACCATCGCCTTGCTTTCTGAGCAACTCGATGACAAGGCCCAAATCTTACTGGCCTCTGCTTTACCGGCAGTAAAAAACCCACAAAACACCCACAGTCAAGCGCAATACAAAATAGCTCGCCGCATCGACAGTGGCGGCCAAAGCCATGTGTATTTGGCCCACAGAAACGACGGTACCTATAAGAAAACGGTGGTAATCAAGTTATTGAACCAGACCATAGAAGGGGCCACCCAAAAACAACAATTGATGGCAGAAATGCAAATCCTGGCGGATCTAAGACACCCCAACATCGTCACCATAAGCGATGCCGGGATTGATGAACAACAGCGCCCTTGGTTGATGTTGGATTACATTGACGGTGACCACATCGATCACTATATCGAGTCAAACCCGCAAAGTTTTGATGGCTTAATGAACCTGTGTCTAAAGGTAGCACGGGCCTTGCGGTATATCCATCAACAACAAGTTGTCCACTTGGATATCAAGCCGGCCAATGTGATGGTCGAAATCATCGACAACCAAGCCGAACCCATCATCATAGATTTTGGCATCGCCATGACTCAAAACGTACAACAAATCAACAGTCCCTATGTGTTTGCCACACCTGCCTTTGCAGCTCCAGAACAGCTCAATTCCACAGCTGTAAAAGCAGACCATCGCAGTGACATTTTTGCGTTTGGAAAATTGGTAGAACACCTTAATCAAATCAACATTCAACAACCAGCAGAATCGGACAAAACCACCCCCCTAGCGCTGACTACCCTCATTGATCGTTGTACAGCTCAGTCTCCCAATGAACGATTTGATGACATGCAACAGGTCATCGATGCCATGGAAAAGATGCTGTGGCCAAGCAAGCCAGTCAAACCGCGAACTGTTGCTGGTAATCGATGGCTACAAATTCTTATCGGTGCTATAGTTCTGACCTTGTTGTGGGCGGGACTGGCGGGACTTTGGCCTGACAACACTCCCGCTATCAATGCAACAAGCCAGACCAAAAACAGCATGTATTATTGGCAATCAGCTGAAGACATCAGCAACCAAACCAAACTGATTTATGCTTTACCCAGTCGCAACATAGAACCCGATTTCAAACGCTTAAACTATCAATTCACACAACTTGCTACCTCGCTGGCAAAAGAACCACCACAGATACAAGCGCTGGTGGCATTCCCTTTGGCCAAGGCTGCCATCAGTCTGAATCGGTACCATGATGCACAACAGCAATTGGAAATAGCAGCAAACCATGAGCCCAATAACCAAGAAGTGCAGAATCTGTTGGGTCTGAACTCTTTGCTGCTCTACCACCAAGAGGCGCAATCGTTACAACAACTCAGTGAACCAAAACAACGACAAATTCAACGCCAAGCTTTGCACGAAAAATACATCAGCCCCACCCAAGATCGGTTCCAAACTCCAACCGCACCGACCAACAATCAAGACTTGATGGCAGCTGGTTTGTGGTTACATTTCAACAACCAAAGTGCCCAAGCCTTGGCGCTGTTACGCAGCAAACCAGAACCTGATTTGTGGCCAGTTGAAAGGTTGCTATTGGCAGCTCAGGTCGCTTATGACCTCGGGCTGGAACAGGTGAGTTTGAATCAAACCGATCAGGCCAAATCGCATTTCTCGGAAGCACTCGATTTTCTTGACCAACTCAAAAGTATTGCTCGCTCACACCCTGGCATTCAGCAGCAACGCTGTCAAACCCAGAGCCAACTGATGCAATTGAATTCACCTTCATCTGCTTGGAGCTTATCCGGCTGTGATGAATTGTTGGTGTTGCTGCCACAGAACAATGACGCCAGCTTGCTGGCTGCTTCTGCCTACACTCAGGTGGCTGAATCTTGGGTAATAAAAGGGCATGAACCCAACTCTATATTGAACCACAGCCGTAAAATCATTCAACGATTAAGCACTATGGTGTCTGGTGAGGCCTTGGCAAAATTCGAACAGATATTAGGCCAAACCTACAATACCGAAGGCTTGTGGCTGTTGTACAGCGATCAACCATTCACCCATGCCTTTGAACAAGCCCAAAAACACCATGAGCAGGCTGCTGAATTGATGCCTGCAGATTTCAACACCCGCTACGAGTTGGGCATGGCCTGGTATCATTTGGCCACTTACAGTCCCTACCATCCTGAACGCACCGATCAACAATTCAATCATGTAGAGACCATTTTTACTGCGTTGCTGGACCACGCTGATGCCAACCAAGCATTGATCAGTTCCCTGGTTCGGGTATTAACTGAACACGCTTACATCAAATACCAACACGGACAGCCAGCCGACCACCTGTTGTTATCTGCCGAAGGTTTGGTTAATCAATTGCTGGCACAAGCTGAAGACAACCCATTCACGCACATGGCAGCAGCCACATTGTATTGGACTTATGGCGACTATTTGGCCTTACAACAAATCAATCCAGATAAGTATTTAGCCCAGGCTATGGCCTATTTTGAATTGGTCATAGCCGACAACAGCATGCAATGGACCCACAGATACAATCAAATCAGTGCCATGTTGGCAGCCATCACCTACTACCTCAACAACGACGAACCACAAACAGCCGAATTACTGTCAGTCAAACAAAAGCTCGATATCCTGGCAACCAGGATTGCCGATGAAATCAGCTTGGACAGCCACCTGGGCTATTACCACAACATGCTGGCCATGGACCAAATGCTCAGAAACGTGAACCCCACTGAAGCACTGCGTATCAGTAATATACATCATCAAAAATGCATCAAAAGCCCAGTCGACAGTGCCTCCTGTTTTGCTCAGCTGGTAACCCAAATGATCATTGAAAGTCGCTGGAAACTAAAAAAATTATCGCACCTTATGCCACAGTGGGATGATCGAATGGCCGCTTTGAAACAAGCCCAGGCTGAGAATCCAGAAAACGCCATATTACAAGCACAATTGGGTCAACTGATTTATTTGAATACCCGTTGGCAACCTGGATCCAAACAATCACAGCTTGAACAATTGCTTTCAGCACAACAACACTTGAGTTTTGCCATAGCCAACAACGGTTTATTAGAAAACCGTTTCAAATCTGCATTGGCTGCGGTGAATCAGGCCATCGACGAACTGTCCAATTCCCTGTAAGTCGTCATGTTATTGCACATGCAGGCTTTGATGCCGCCCTTCGTGTCATTAATGTAATCACAATGTAATCACAAAAGACCAACGATCTGCTCCCAAAAATGTTTACCTAAACAATCAAAATTTGGCGTAAAACCGGCTGTTTTTGCGCATATAGCTGTACACATCGGATACTGGAGCAAACACATGAACATCCATTTAAAGTTTTGGATTCTGACCTGTCTGTTTCCCACATTGGCTGTGGCCGGTCCAACAGTCAACTGGGTTAACCACGTTGTCTTCAATGAAAACCCATTGGAAGCCAAGTTAGGCACTTTTTCAGACAGTGATTCCCCTGACTTATTGGCAGTTATCTTGTGGAATGATGGCAACAGCAATCGCCTGAATGCCGTGCGTATGCCGCCGCCATATGACGGTTCAGGCATCACCAGCCAGGCCTTGGAAACCACTGGCGGCTTGTTTGCTTTGGGTGATATATGTACGGTTGGTAACCAAGTAATCGTCCCTTACGTGAAAGATTTCAATGTGGTAACGGCACGTTACAATGGCTCATCCTGGAACACCGCCACCATACCCGGAACGGTCACCAATGATTTTGACAATGCCGACTGTGGTGAAACCACAGACGGTGCCTTTGTAACCACCCATGACCTCACTGACAATGAAACTGAAATATACAGAACCACCAACGGTGGCAGTTCTTATACTTTTTATGGCCGTTATGTTTCAGCTGGCCCCTTTGGTGGTGGTGTCAGAGAGCCCTTAGCCACCACGTATGCCGGCAGGTATGCCGCCGGGATTAACCAATTCCCTAATGGGACCGTCAGGTACACTGGCTTTGATACGGCTGATAACACACCTACCTTTGAGCACACCAACCTGGAAAATTTAAGTCAACCCATGGGTTTTACTTATGTCAAAGAATCGGCAGGCGCGAGCTTAGGTGATGGCTTTGTTTTCACTTTCAACGGCGATGGCATGGCGAACTTATATGACATCCCACTGAGCAACCCTAACAACTACATTGAGACGCCGTTGGGCCCCATCAACAACAATGGCTCACAGTTTGGTTTTCAGGGCAGCACCATCCTAGGAATCGATGATAACAACGGCGAGCCCATGCAATCCCATGTACTTTGGGGCGATTATTTCATCGTTGATTCGGGATCACCCGGCGCACCGCCACAGATAGATCCGAGTTATCCCTTGGCTGGTGTGGGTGGACCCATTGATGGCTGTGTGGTTCATGAATTAAAAGGACCTGACTTGGTGCGTGTTGAAGGATTTTTCGTGGGACCCCGAGTGGGCCCTGATGGCACATCGTTGTACCAACGGGAAATTGCCGCAGACCCCGTGTTTAGCGATGGGTTTGAATCAGGTGACACCAGTGCCTGGCGGTTTAACTGTCCTTAATTAAAATCCATAATACCCATATAGTTCAATGCTTTATCATGCTTTCAGACAGATTAATAGCTATAAATTAACAGCTCATTCACAGAAAATTCACCGGAAAATATGACAATGGACACAACAGCAAAAGACATGCTGTGTACTTAAATATACAGGAGAAAAATCATGAATACATTGAAATTATCCATCAAAAAATCATTACAAGTAACAGCACTGATTGGTGCCATGGGCATCAGCTCATTGGCATGGGCTGACAACAACGCACACTATGAAAGTGACCACAAGCTCAAAGACGCATGGATCGACGGCAAAGTAGAGTCTGCGTTGTTAATTAACAGACACCTGAATAATTTCACCATAGACACTGATGTCAAAAATCACACTGTGTATTTGACAGGTACGGTTAAGTCAGATGTCGATAAGGCTCTGGCTGCTGAAATCGCCAAAGGCATCAAGGGTGTTGAAAACGTAGAAAACAACTTGGTCGTTGACGCTGATACGGAGATGAAGAAAACAGCGCATGATGAAGGTGACGAGCGCAGCTTCGGCACTTGGTATGATGATGCAACCACCACCGCATCTGTGAAGTCTAAATTTTTGTGGAGTGGTGAAGTTGACGGCTTAGACATCAATGTGGATACCCACCGTGGTGTGGTGACCCTGAATGGTACAGCTGATTCGGAAGCCAACAAAGAGTTGGCTGAAAAAATGGCCAAAAACACCGACGGTGTTCGAGATGTTGTTAATAAACTGGTCGTTAAAAACGGTTAATTTAACAACCTCTCACGAAGTAAAAAAAAGCAGGCTTATTGCCTGCTTTTTTAGTGCTTTTATCGGGCTGGAAATGAACGTCAATCACCCACAGGGTTTCTTCTCATGATTATGGTGGCATCAAAACCATCTTTAAAGATGAGGTCGCTGGCGGCAACCGAACCCCTTTCAACGGATCCTACATCACAACGGACATCATTATCGCCATCACCATCCCAAGGCCTGATGCGACCCAGCTGGTCTTCATGCAAACCACAAAAAACATCACCGCCATCGACCGCAATACCACCATCGACCGGCATGTGGGTCAGGGTATCCCCGCCATTATCTGCCAACGGCTCTATCACCGAACTGGTGGGTCCAGCAGGCACCATATCGCTTGGACCTATGGTAATGCCCGTCGAACTACTGTCGCCATATTGACCGATGATGTTGTAATCATCAAGAGCCACAGTACCAGGCTGTGCGTTAATTTCATTCGCCACCACAGGCCCTCTGGCAACAGGCTGCAACTGGTGTCGACCCAACTGGCCTGGCAATCTATTTGTTTGGTTAGGGGAAGGTGGCGTTATTTGGGTGTTACCAGAAACAATGGTATGCGATAACCGCATGCCATTGGTCGAGTAGAGGCTTGAAAATACACCACCAGTATAGGTACCACTATTTTCGGTGATGGTGTTGTTTCTAAAGGCGGTTGACTCAATTTGAGTTGAATACCCTGAAACAATGACACCGGCAACAAATCCAAAATTGTTGGTCACAGTAGTGTTTTCCACATTGGAAAGTGTTACATTCCTCAAATCTAAACCGCTGTAACCACCGGAATTGTCAGAAATAGTTGATTTATTTAAGTCAAAGCCAGTACTTATTAGGGAGGTTACGCCACCAAAAGTTTGCCCTGCACCATAAGGGTTGGTGGGGGTGTTTTGTGAAATGGTAGAATTTACCACCGATGAACTGATCGACTGAATGTCAAAAATTCCTTGGCTTTGGTTGTTAGAAATCACCGAGTTGAGGACATTCACATTGCCTGTATACCAGGTTGTGACCGCACCCAACCCGCCATTGGCTCCCGTGACTCGGGCATCAATCAAATTCAAATTCCCACCTGCTTCCACCAAAAACAAGTCAAAGGCGTCTGTGGCTGCTGGATCTCTGGTGAAGGTGCTGCCATTGGCTTCAATGGTAACCGCTGAATGTAAGGCTGGAATCCCAAACTGAAAGTATGAAGTATCAAAATCTGAAATGGGTTGAACAACTGCATTGTTGAAAATGTTTACGCTGTCTTCAGGCATCATGATGATGTCATGGCCTTTGCCCGGTTCACAACCGTTGATGCTGCCATCATTTTCCGCCGACAACAAAGCACTATTGAAATCACAGCTACCCGTCACAACGATGGGCAAGGTGTGCTCAAATGAGCCGATGTCGCAGACAAAGCTGCCATCATCATCACCGTCTTTACCACGGCCTTTGCCTTCCTGATCGACAACAGAACCAAAGCAGGATAAGTCATTACTATCTATGGCTATTGAACCCACTTTTAACGGGTGCATCAGTTGACCATTGGCCACAGTCAAAGGATATAAGTTGTCTTCGGCAGCGTTGCTGAATGTGCTGTCACTGGGCCCTATGGGAATATTGAAAACATCCGGATCCCCTGAATGGCCGATGATGTTGTTGGCGTCGGTGTTGATGACGCTGTTACCGTAGCTGAAAAACTCACTATAGTAGCCATTGTTATATACTTTATTGCCTGCCAGAATGCTGCCTTGAAGGGTTAAGTTCGTGTTGTTTCCAACTTCTAAAATACCAGCAGCTATTAGGGCTTTGTTGTTGGTGATGGTGCTGTTGTTGATGGTGATTTCACTGTTTATGACGCCACGCATGGCACTGTTTTCAAAGCGTGGAAACTTGGATGGTACTGGGGGTGGGTTGTCATCAGTGATAAACATGCCCGCACCATAAAAGCTTTCATTGCCACTGACAGTGGAATTGGATATGGTCACATCTGAATGGACTAATCCCATGCCACCAGCGATGGTGCTGATACCACGAAAGTAGTCTGCTGAAGTATGTTTATTCCTAACAATACTTGAACTGTTGATCTCAACGCCGGCAAAATAAGTAGTGAGGCCCGCCGCATTACCGCCAGTCTGAGTGTTGTGCCTGATGACGCTGTTGTTGATTTCATTGTTCAGGCTGTTGGTCAGGTAAATGGCACCATTATTTAATGCAAACGTTGAGTTTTCAATGGTGACCCTGCCACCGTCAGACATAAGCCCACTGCCAACGCCATAGCCATCATCGGCATTCTGGACGGTGGCATCCCGCAAGGTCAAATCACCCATAGGGCCCACTTCAAGCAGCCTGAAATTATCAACGGCATAATTAGCGGATTGCAATGTCATGCCATTGCCTTCGATGGTGACATTGGAGGTGATGGTTGGCAAACCTGTATTACCAGGGCCCACCGCTGATGGACTGAATACGGTACTGATGGTAATGTTACTGTCAGGTGTGACCACCTGAATCACATCATCGCCTAACCCAGCAGTACAACTACCAACCACGGCATCGGTATTAGCTGCTTGTATCGCATCCACCAATGTACAGCTATCAACGACGTTGATGGTGGCGGCATGAGCTGAACCCATGGCGGCTAAAATAGATGCCGTCAAAGTTGATCTTTGCAGCGTTTTTTGTTGTTTTTTCTTCATTGTTCCCCCACTCCTTTTTAAAAATACAAATTGATTCTCCAATGATTATAGATTATGAGCTTGCATTTTTTAAGGGAAAATTTGAACAACTTACTGTCATTAAAAACAGCGCATAAAATAATCACCTCTCTGGCATAAACTGGAATCGTTAAACGTCTTGCAGTAAAGACAAACGCCACAAAGATGTGACATGCTATTGAGCAATGTTTGGGTTATATTTTTTGGAAGCAATAAATGGTGCCCGGTCGCGGAATCGAACCACGGACACGGGGATTTTCAATCCCCTGCTCTACCGACTGAGCTAACCGGGCACACCATGCTGAGACTGGATGTCTCAAAAAGGAACGCGAATTATAATAATGCCTTGCAAGGCTGTCAAACTTTTAATGCACTGTTTGTGAGATTATCCTTGGTGGCAGCCTGAACCCTTCACGCCTCATCTGGCGCATAACCTTGAGGCTTAACGTCTTTGCCCTCAAACAGGAACTCAACCATTTTTTCTTCGATGATTTTGCGGTGATCCGGATCAATCGGTGAAAAATGGTTTTCATTGATGATCATGGTTTGTTGGGCCAGCCATTCCTGCCAGAATTTCAGGCTGACTTGTTGGTGGATTTTTTTGCCCAACTCACCTGGGTAAGGTGTGTAGGGGATGGCTTCCTGATCGGCGCCGTATTTGATGCAGTTAATGGTTGTCATGTTGTTTCAATATATGGTTCAGTGCTTTGGGGTGTGGGGTGTCGTGTAATTCAGCTCTGCTAACCCAGTTTACATTCGGCCCCTTGTGTGTTGCCGTGCTTTTAGCGGCCACGTACACATGGATTTGCAATATACGATGCGTGAGTTTGTGGGTCAAGCTGAATCGGTGTTGTCCATCCGGAACCGCCGCCAATAAACCTTGTTCATTTGCAAAGGTGGGCAAAAACCACAGGTTCGGCCAGATTTCATCGCCTTGGCGTTGACACAGACCGATTTTGTCATCGTCCAGTATCAGGGCAACGAACCAATCCACTTCTTTTTGCACCACTTTGTTTTTCTTTTGCGGGTAATCAGCCACCACGCCCAGCCGTTGCGCTTCACAACTGTTGACCACTGGACAGACTGGGCAGTTGGGCTGGGATCGGGTGCATAAAGTGGCGCCCAAATCCATCAGTCCCTGGGTATAAGCTGCCGGTTCCTGGTGCTCCTTGTGTTTTTCAGCCAATGACCACAGCTGCTTGAGGGTGCTGGCTTGGTTGGGTTCACCGCTCACCAAAAAGTGGCGGGAAAACACCCGTTTGACGTTGCCGTCCATGATGGGCTCGGGTTCACCATAGGCCAAAGACATGATGGCAGCTGCGGTCGAACGGCCAATGCCAGGCAGTGCCATCAATTGATCCAGCGCTTGAGGTAACTGCCCCTGGTGATTGGCCACACACTGTTGGGCGGCTTTGTGTAGGTTTCTGGCGCGGTTGTAATAACCCAAGCCAGACCACAGGGCCAACACCTGTTGTTCATCGGCTGCAGCCAAGTCATTCAGGGTCGGCAAGGCCGCGACAAAGCGATCAAAGTACTCGATGACTTTAACCACTTGAGTCTGTTGCAGCATGATTTCTGACAACCAGACATGGTAGGGATTGGGCACAGTGCCATCTGCGGTTTGCCAAGGCAAGTGTTTGCGCCCATGCTGGTGATACCAACGGACTATGCGCCGACTGAATGAAGCCGATGACAAATCAGTCAATGATGGCTTGGACAAAGGCCTCAGCCTGATACGGTTTCAGGTCGGTAGATTTTTCACCCACGCCTATGTATCTGACCGGTAAACCAAACTCGGCTGCCAGGTTAAACAGCACACCGCCTTTGGGTGTGCCATCCAATTTGGTGATAACCACGCCACTGAGCAAATTGTCTTTGTTGAATTCACGCACCTGTGAAATGGCATTCTGACCAGTACCACCATCAATCACAATCAATGATTCATGCGGTGCCGTTTCATCGTTCTTGCGAATCACCCGAACAATTTTTTCCAGCTCTTGCATCAGGTTGGCTTGGGTGTGCAAGCGGCCGGCGGTATCAGCAATCAACACATCCATCTGCTTCGATTTGGCCGAAGTCATGGCATCAAAAATAACCGAGGCCGAGTCGGCTCCGGTGGCTTGCGCCATCACGGGAATGTCTTCGCGTTCACCCCAAGTTTTCAATTGTTCCACAGCGGCTGCCCGGAACGTATCACCGGCTGCCAACATGACTTTTTTGCCCATGCTTTTGTATTTGCGTGCTAACTTGGCAATGGTGGTGGTTTTACCCACGCCATTGACACCCACCACCAAAATCACAAAAGGCTTTTTGCTGTCATCAATCACCAGCGGTTGTTCAACGGCTGCCGCCAGCTCTGTCAGTTCAGTTTTCAGGGCCGCAAACACCGCATCAGAATCTGACAGGTTGCGACGTTTCAATGATTTTCTGACTTTCTCCAGCACATCCATGGTCGCCGTGGCTCCCACATCAGCCATCAACAAAGTGGTTTCCAACTCTTCGAACAAGTCTTCGTCGATTTGTTTTTTGATCGAAAACAGCTGCTTGACCTTTTTACCCAGGTTTTCATTGGTTTTTTCTAACTGTTGGCTCAGCTGATACTGGTGCGGTTCAACGCCTTGAGCCAACAACTCTGGTGGCACTTCAATGACCGGCTGTTCGGCTTGTGCCGCTGGATCTTGAGCTGGCTCAGTGGTTGAATCTGGCGCTTGGTTGCCATCGCCTTTGACGGTATCTTCGGTTGCAGTCTGGTCATCAAGCGGTTGATTGACTGGTTGATCTTGTTGCTGATCTTGTTGTTGACCTTGTTGTTGGTCTGGTTGTTGATCGGGCTGTTTTTTGTTTTTTTTCTTAAAAAACTTAATCATGGGCGTGTGCTCGGAGAATTCCGTTAAAATATGGCGCATATTCTATCAAATACAAGTCTGCAGTGTCTTGCATCCGTGCAAGTCATTCAGCCAATAACAACATGGGCCAAGTTCGCATCACCGGTGGCTCCCACCGCTCCAGAAAAATCACCGTCGCTGACCAACCGGGTTTGCGACCCACTGCCGATCGTATTCGAGAAACCCTGTTCAACTGGCTGGGCCAAAACTTGTCCGGTATGCGGATACTGGATTTGTATGCCGGCTCAGGTATTTTGGCCTTTGAGTCCGCATCCCGACACGCTGCCCAAGTGGATTGTGTGGACCTCAACCAACAAGCCATTCGCCAATTACAGCAAAACCGCGAACTACTGGCTTTTGACAACATTCAGGTTTTTCGTCAAAGCGCTGTTGAATTTCTCCAACATGTCCATGAACCTTATGATTTATTGTTCCTGGATCCACCCTTCGACAGCGAAGAAATGAACCGCATCTCTGTTATAATTGCCGACCAGGTGCGGTCAACCGGTTGGGTTTACCGCGAATACGGTGTGAACCAAGACATCACACCAATGAATGAACAAAGCTGGACCTTGCTGAAACAGAAGACCGCTGGCCAGGTTTGCTTTGAACTGTGGCAAAAAAATGACTGAAAAAAAACACCCAAACACCGCCATTTACCCAGGCACTTTTGACCCCATCACCAACGGCCATGCCGATTTGGTGGCCCGTGGCGCCAAAATTTTTGACCGCCTGGTGGTGGCCATTGCTGATTCCAGCCGCAAAGGTCCCTTGTTCACCTTGGATGAACGCATCGAATTGGCCGCTGAAATCTTGGCCCCATTGGACAACGTCGAGGTGGTTGGTTTTGATGTGCTGCTGGCAGATTTCGCCACTGAAATTGGTGCCAATGTGATCCTCCGGGGATTGCGGGCGGTGTCAGATTTTGAATATGAGTTCCAGTTGGCCAGCATGAACCGCCATTTGATACCAGACATTGAAACCATGTTTCTCACCCCCAAAGAACAGTTCAGCTTCATCTCTTCCTCGTTAATCAAGGAGATTGCGATGTTGGATGGTGATGTGTCGGAGTTTGCTGATCCGGTGGTGCAACAAGCCTTACAACAGAAATTCAAAACGGTGGACTGAATCATGTCATTGATCATCACAGAAGAATGCATCAACTGCGACGTTTGTGAACCGGTGTGTCCCAATGAAGCGATTTATATGGGTCCGGAAATTTTTGAAATTGACCCCGATTTGTGTACCGAATGTGTGGGCCATTTTGATGAACCACAATGTGCTGAGATTTGTCCAGTTGAGTGCATCCCCAAAGACCCCAACAACGAAGAAACCGAAGCAGAATTACTGCTCAAATACCAACGATTAACCGAAAACTTATGAACCATACCATCAAAGTAGTAGCTTTTTTCGCTTTATTCACCAGCACCCTGATTCAGGCCAAATTACCTGCCAAAGCGGGTATTGCCAGTGCCCATCCCATGGCCACCGCAGCCGGACACCAGATTTTGGCGCAGGGTGGAAACGCCTTTGATGCTGCCATCGCGGTCAGTGCCACCTTGGCCGTGGTCGAACAACAAAGCTCTGGCATCGGTGGCGGTGCGTTTTGGCTGCTACACCGCGCCAAAGACGGTAAAAATGTGATGATCGATGGTCGCGAACAAGCCCCAGCCAAAGCCCATGCCGACATGTACCTGGACGAAAACGGTGAAGTCAATCGTGACCTGGCGCTCTACGGTCCACTGGCCGCTGCCATTCCTGGTGAGATCGCTGGCTTTGAACACTTGGCCAAACACTACGGCAAATTACCTTTGTCTGTGTCTTTGTTGCCGGCCATTGAAGCCGCCGAAAGGGGCTTTCCGGCCTACCCCCGAATCATCCGCAGCATAGAGCGCAAAGCCAAAATATTGAAACGCTATCCAGCCTCAGCAGCGGTCTATTTCCCTGATGGAAAAATCCCTCAAGAAGGCCAGTTGATCATCCAGAAAGACTTGGCAGAAACACTCAAGGCCGTTGCCGTCTATGGTAAAGCCGGTTTCTACGAAGGTGAAGTCGCGGAGAAAATGGTCAAAGCGGTGCAGGCTCACGGTGGTATCTGGACCATGGATGATTTGAAAAACTACACCGTCAAAGAACGTGAACCCATTACCACCAATTACCGCGGTCACACCTTGGTCACAGCCGCACCGCCGTCATCCGGTGGCATCGCCATTGCCACCATATTGAATGTCTTGTCAGCCTGGGATTTAACTGCCATGGACCTGGAATCCCGTGCCCAACGCATTCACTTGGTGACCGAAGCCATGCGCCGCGCCTACCGTGACCGCAGCATTTATTTGGGCGACACCGATTTCGTAGAAGTGCCGGTCCAAATGTTAACTCACCCTTACTATGCCGCCGGTTTGCGTGCCAGCATCAGTCCCCACAAAGCGATGCCATCCGACCTGTTACCCGGCATCAGCGACAACCCCAAAGGCGAAGACACCACCCACTTTTCCATCATTGACACCGAAGGCAACATGGTTTCAGCCACCTTGACTGTCAACACCGGCCTGGCCTCCGGCTTTATTGCTGAAGGCACCGGCGTGTTATTGAACAATGAGATGGATGATTTTTCTGCTAAACCGGGTGTCCCCAATGCCTTTGGTCTGATTGGTGATGACGCCAACAAGATTGAACCCGGTAAGCGCCCCTTATCCAGCATGTCACCCACCTTTGTGTTTTCTGAAGACCAGGTGGCGGTTCTGGGCACGCCCGGTGGCAGTCGCATCATCACCATGGTGTTGTTGGGCTTGTTGGATTATTTTGATGGCCATGATGTCAACTCATGGGTCAACAAACCCCGCTACCACCACCAGTATTTACCCGACCGCCTGTACACCGAAAAAGGCGCCTTCGACCAAGCGACCATTGATGCCCTCACCGCCAAAGGCCATGAAGTGGTGGAACACAAAGGCCAATGGGGCAACATGCACGCGGTATCCTGGAACAAGAAAACCGGTGAAGTCGATGCCGCCAGCGACCCCCGAACCACCACTGGCACAGCTGTGGTTGAATAAGAACTATTAATGTAGGTTGGCGCTGAGCAAAGCGAAGCCCAACAATGTGCTGACCTGATAATTCGGTGTTGGGTTACGCAAGCTTAGCCACCTTAAGCCCACCGAGCCCGTCGAGGTGTGTACCAGTTCCATAAGAACTTTCCAGCCGGAAAGAGGCTTCAACAGGCTCTGCCACCTTTTGAAAACAGACTCAATTAAACTGAATGCGGTGGTTTCTAAAGGGCCTTCACATCGGTTAAAATCACTACATGAAATTTTATTCAATCGAAGGCAATCGCCAGAAGCTAGATGCCGGGGCCATGTTTGGCAATGCCCCCAAAGCCTTGTGGTCGCGCTGGGTAGAAGTGGATGAGCTGAATCGCATGGAGTTGGCTTGTCGGGCTTTGTTGGTGGAAAATCTGAATGGTCACAATGTGCTGTTTGAAACCGGTATCGGCAATTTCTTCGAGCCCAAGTTAAAACAACGCTTTGGGGTTTATCAAGACCGCCATGTGTTGATCGATTCGTTGTCAGAAGCTGGCTTTTATCCAGAAGACATCGATGTGGTGGTGCTCAGCCATTTGCACTTTGATCATGCCGGTGGCATGTTGACCAGTTGGGATGCCGATAAGGACCCCGAGTTGGTGTTCAACAAGGCCCAGTATTTGGTGGGGTCTGACCATTGGCAGCGGGCCATGAACCCACACCCCAGAGACCGCGCCTCTTTTATTCCAGTTTTGCATGATTTACTACAAGATTCCGGGCGCTTGCAGTTGGTCAGCGGCCCCATGCATGAGTTATTGGGTCCTGATGTGCAATTCACCTACACCGATGGTCACACCCCCGGGTTGATGCATGCCCAAGTCGGAGATTTGGTGTTTGCCACCGATTTGATTCCTGGCTCTGCCTGGGTACACATCCCGATTTCCATGGGCTATGACCGCTTTCCGGAACAACTGATCGATGAAAAGTCCGTTTTTCTGCAAAACGTCATTGACCAGAACCTGCGTTTGTTTTTCACCCATGACCCTGAATATCCGGTGGCCAACATCGAACAAAAAGACGGCCGCTATGTGGTGGCCAATCCCATCAAAAAATTAGAAGAGGAGTATTCACCATGTTAATCATCACCTCATTGTATGCATCGCTGTTGGCGCTGATCATCATTTGGCTTTGTTATAAAGTGGTGGTCTTTCGCCGCATCAAACGGGTAGACATAGGCGATGGTGGTGATGCTACTGGTATCCGCCACATCCGTGCCCAACAAAACGCTGTGGAATACATTCCCATCGCATTGATCCTGTTTGCAGTTTATGAGCTTAATAATGGCAACCACCTGCTGTTGCATGTCATAGGTATCACCCTGGTCATCGGGCGTTTGATTCATCCCTTGGGCTTTGTCAGTAAAAAAGGAATCAGTTTTGGACGCTTTTATGGCACCTTACTCACCTGGTTGGTGATTCTCCTACTGGCAGGCCTGAATATCGGTAAATTCATCGGCACGGTGCTATGAGCGAACTGATTCAAATGCTACCCAAAGCCGAGCTACACATGCACATTGAAGGCAGCTTGGAACCCGAACTGATGTTCAAACTGGCAGCACGCAACGGCATCGATTTACCCTATGATTCGGTGGCAGAATTGCAAGCCAAATACGACTTCAACAACCTGCAAGAATTCTTGGACATCTATTACCAGGGTTGTGCGGTGTTACAAACCGAACAAGATTTCTATGATCTGGCCTGGGCTTATTTGGAACGGGCCAAACAAGACCACGTGGTCCACACCGAAATTTTTTATGACCCGCAGTCGCACACCGATCGAGGCATTCCTTTCGACACCGCCATCAAAGGATTGTACCGGGCCTTTAACGACGCCCAAGAACAACTGGGCATCAGCTTCCACATCATTGCTTGTTTCTTGCGTCATTTGCCCGAACAGGACGCGCTAGATTTGTACCCGGAAATCCTCAAACACCAAGACAAAATTTTAGGCATCGGTCTGGACTCTTCAGAATTAGGCCACCCACCAGAAAAGTACCAACGGGTCTTTGAACAAGCCAAAAAAGACGGCTTCAAAGTGGTGGCTCACGCCGGTGAAGAAGGGCCCGCAGAATACGTCAAACAAGCCATTGAGCTTTTAGATGTCGACCGCATCGACCACGGCAACCACTGCCTGGATGATGACATACTGACAGCACAAATCGCCCACAAAAACCTGGCCCTGACGGTATGCCCGTTGTCAAACCTGAAGTTAAAAGTGGTTAAAGATTTAAAAGATCACCCCATCAAAACCATGTTAAAAAAAGGACTGATGGCAACCATCAATTCAGATGATCCGGCTTATTTTGGCGGTTACATCAACGACAACTTTTACCAGTTGGCTGAGGCCGTGGACTTATCTGACGATGACATCTTCACCCTGGTCGAGAACTCCTTCAAAGCCAGCTTCCTGCCCGACAGCATCAAAGCCATCCACTTAAAAGCCCTGAATGCTTTTGGGTGATTGCAGGTAAGCTCTTGCTATATGCTGGTTAATCCATGCCGACATACTTAGGATGAGATTGAATGCGATCTATCCAACGCCGTATCGATGGGTAAGCTGATAAGTCAAATCCACCTTCATCAGCCACATGTGTATAAGCGTAAAGTGAAATGTCAGCAATCGTTATGTCTTCCCCAACAAGGAAGGGGGTTAACTGTAATTGCTCTTCCATCACACTAAGGGCTTTATGGCCCCCAGCATGCTTGGCATTATATTCTGCTTTCCGTTCTTTCGGCAATCCAAGGTATTTAGAAATGAAACGGGCAACAGCAATAAATGGTTCATGGCTGTACTGCTCAAAAAATTGCCATTGCAATACTTTGGCACGACTGAAACGACCATTGCCAACTAGGTCTGACCCATAAGCCAGGTAATTCAAAATGGCATTAGACTCTGAAATATATGTCCCATTGTCTAACTCAAGTAACGGTATTTTGCCGTTAGGGTTCATTTTTAAAAATGACTCAGACTGAGTTTCACTGGCTAAAATATCCACTTCAATCCACTCATGTTCAATTTCTAAAAGTGAAGTAAGAAGCTTTATCTTATAACAATTACCAGATTGAATATCACCATAGATTTTCACAGGGCATTCCTTAGGCTTATAACAATTTATTCTTAATATTCAGGATTTAACCAATTCCGACAGATCGGCAATGGCGTTGGTCAACTCACTGAACTGGGCCAATTGCGCCAGGCGGTTTTGACGAACCTCTGGGTTATTTGCATTAACCATCACATGCTCAAAATACTGATCCAGCGGCTTTGCCAAGGTAGCCAGCAAGGCGTAACCTTGTTGGTAATCTTTGGCTTTCACCAATGCCTCAAACTCCGGTTTGATGGAAGCCAAAGCGGCAGCCAAATCGTGTTCCTGAGGTGACTCGAACAATTTTTCATCAACAGTGCCAAGCGCTTCGGCTTGCACTTCTGATTTGGCAATGATGTTGCGGGAGCGCTTGTTGGCTTCAATCAGGGATTTGGCATAGTCTTGTTGTTTGAAGTTTTCAGTTGCTTTCACCCGGTGATCAAAATCAACCAAGTCATCTGGCTGTTTGGCTATCACCGCATTGACCACATCATGGGTAATGCCTTTGGATTGGTATTGATTCTTCAGGCGGTCATTGAAAAAGTCCAGTACTTCTTGTCTGGCCGTTTCTTCCACCGCCACTGGCATGGATTCAAACGATTGCCACATCAGCTGTTGGGGATTGATGGCTATGCTTTTGTCAATCAGCACATTGATGACACTCAAAGCCGCCCGGCGTAAGGCAAATGGATCCTTGGAGCCGGTGGGTTTTTTACCTACCGCAAAAATCCCGCACAAGGTATCGATTTTATCGGCGATGGAAACCGCTTGTCCAAGGGCGATTTCTGGCAAATCATCACCCACAAATTTCGGCAAGTACTGGTCTCTGATGGCTTTGGCCACGGCTTGAGGCTCACCCTGAGCGGCAGCATAATACCCTCCCATCAAACCTTGCAGATCAGGAAATTCATCAACCATATCTGACATCAAATCACATTTCATCAGCGCAGCGGCCCGTTGTGCTTCACCGACATTGAAGCCCATTTGTGGCGCCATCCAGGTCAATAAATTCGCAATTCGATTGGTTTTTTCGGCCAAAGTACCCAGTGACTTCTCGAACACCATTTTTTCCAACAAGGGGATGTTGTCAGCCAACAGTCTGGCTTGGTCTTTTTCCCAGAAAAAGCGGGCATCGGCCAGGCGTGGGGTGATGACTTTTTCAAAGCCTTTTTTGACTGCCGCTGGGTTTTTCGAGTCGATGTTGGCCAGTGCCACAAAATAAGGCATCAAATGACCTTGCTGGTCTTCAACAGGGAAATACTTTTGGTGTTTTTCCATCGATGAAATCAAGGCTTCTTTGGGTACCGACAAAAAGTCAGCATCAAACTCACCCAACACGGCCGCTGGTTGTTCAACGATACTGGACACTTCTTCCAACAATTTGGCATCAATTTTGGCCACACCATCGACGCTGGCAGCCGCAGCATTGACTTGCTCCGCGATCAAGACTTCACGTTGTTGCTGATCCACCATGATGTGGGCATCAGCCAACACGCGCACGTAATCCTGTGCATGGGGGATGGTGACGTATTCGTTGTGGTGAAAGCGATGGCCCAAGGATTGGTTACCAGCAGTTAAACCAAACATTTCCATGGGGATCACGGTTTCATCTTGTAACAGCACCATCCAATGTACCGGTCTGATGAAGCTGTAATCGTTGCTGCCCCAACGCATTGGTTTGGGGATGGGCAATTGTTTGATGGCTTGTTCAATCACGGCCGGCAACACGGCAGCGATGTGCTGGCCTTTTTCTAACACTTCGTAGGTGAGGTATTCCCCTTTGTCGGTTTCGATGCGATTCAAATCCGATACGTCCACGCCCAAAGAACGGGCAAAGCCCATGGCCGCTGGTTTGGCTTCGCCAGCCTCATCAAATGCCGCTGCCACGGAAGGACCGCGTTTTTCAATTTTTTGATCCGCCAGTTGTTCATTGATGCCGTGCAACTGGAACGCCAGGCGCCGCGGTGAAGCAAACCACCGTGAATCATCTTGCTGCCAGGCAAAACCGGCTTCTTGCAGTTGTTTCTCAACCCCGTTGAACAAGGCTTTGGACAAACCGTACAAGGCTTTGGGTGGCAATTCTTCACACCCCAATTCGAATAAGATATCAGCCATGATGTGTGCCCTCCTGTGCATCGTTTTTACACCCGGGAAAACCCAGTGCTTCACGAGATTGGTAATACATTTGTGCCACTTGTTTGGACATGTTGCGGACTTTGAGGATGAATTGTTGGCGTTCAGTCACACTGATTGCTTTGCGGGCATCCAATAAGTTGAACAGGTGTGAAGCCTTCAGGGCTTTTTCATAAGCCGGTAATGGCAATGCTTTTTCAATCAGCGTTAAACAGGCCTGCTCGGCTTCATTGAAAGCATCGAACAAAGCCGGCACATCGGCATGTTCGAAATTGTAAGCCGATTGTTCCACTTCATTTTGGTGATACACATCACCATAAGTCACGGTGCCGTTGGGCGTTTCGGCCCAAATCAGGTCATAAATGCTGTCTTTGTTCTGCAAGTACATGGCCAGGCGTTCCAATCCATAGGTGATTTCGCCCATGACTGGTTTACATTCCAATCCGCCCACTTGTTGGAAGTAAGTGAATTGCGTGACTTCCATGCCATTCAACCACACTTCCCAGCCCAGACCCCAGGCCCCTAAGGTGGGAGATTCCCAGTTATCCTCAATGAAACGGATGTCATGTTCCAGGGTGTCCACACCAATGGCTTCAAGCGATTGTAAATACAAGTTTTGAATTTCTTTGGGTGAAGGTTTCAACACCACCTGAAACTGATAATAATGTTGCAATCGGTTGGGGTTTTCACCGTAGCGACCATCGGTTGGGCGACGACAGGGCTGCACATAAGCACTGTTCCAGGGCTCAGGACCGATGGAACGCAAAAATGTGGCTGGATGGAAGGTACCGGCACCCACTTCCAAATCAAGCGGCTGAATGATCACACAACCGTGTTCAGCCCAGAATGCCTGTAATTTGAGTATCAGGTCTTGAAAGGTCAGGACCTGTTGATTGTTATTTTCCATGGATTTGCCCAAGCAACATCAAAAACCCTGCATTATAAATGAATGCTCTTGGTACTTCATTGCTTTTTAAAGTTGATATCCACGCGATCTGCCTCTCTTCAGTGAGGTCACATGGCCTATCGAAGTGACCAACCACCATTCCAGTTTGAACACGGTTAATCGAAACTGTCACAAAGGCCTGCAATCGTGACTTCTACCACAATGAATTAACCGCTGGTTTGTTACAATTTGTGGCTTTGTTTTTGCGAGTACTGCCATGAAAACCCCATACTTTTTACTGCTGAGCTTTCTGTTCAGCTTCAACCTGCAAGCCCAGGAAGCCATCACCTACCAAAAACCACCGCAGGAAATTTTGGAACTGATTGACATCGAACGGGCACCCAGCGTGTTCTCCGATTCAACCAAACAAACCATGTTATTGGTTTACCGTGACCAGTACAAATCCATCGCAGCCCTGTCGGCCAAAGAAATGCGTCTGGCTGGTTTGCGCATCAACCCCAAAACCAACATCGGCAGCCGCACCACTTACTACAACAACATCCGCGTGCTGGATGTCAAAACTCAAAAAATCAGTGACATCAAAGACTTGCCTGAAGAAGCCAGACTGGCTAACATCATCTGGTCGCATGATGAGCAGAAAGTCGCATTCACCCACACCACCGATACCGGTGTCGAGCTGTGGTATGCCGACTTGTCATCTCACCAGGCGCATCGTTTAACTGAACCCCGATTGAATGCCAACATGCGCTCAGTGGCCCGTTGGTTTAAGGATGACAAAGCTTTGCTGGTGAAGTTTTTACCGGCGGACCGCAAACCCCTGATTGATCCTATGGATGCTGTACCTACCGGCCCAACGGTCTCCAACAGCGATGGTTCCAAGGCCCAAAACCGCACCTATCAAGATTTGTTGAAAAACCCCAACGACGAATTCAACTTTGAACAACTGGCCCACGCAGAATTGGTCAAAGTTTCCCTGAAAGGCAAGACCAAACCGTGGTTACCTTCAGCGATGTACACCAGCATTGATTTTTCTCCTGATGGCAAATACGTATCAGTCACCCAGGTTAAGCGCCCCTTCTCGTACTTGGTGCCATACCGCCGTTTTCCTCAACAAACCGATATCTACCAAGCCAATGGCAAACACGTCAAATTGTTCAACCAAGTGCCTTTGAGCGAAGAAATTCCCAAAGGCTTTATGGCCACCCGCGAAGGCCGTCGTAACCTGCAATGGCGTGCTGACCAACCAGCCACCATGGTCTGGGCTGAAGCCCTGGACGGCGGGGACCCCGAAAACCAAGTGCCATTCCGCGATGAGGTGTTCCAGGTCAAAGCCCCATTCAAAGCCCAACCTGAATCGCTGTTCAAAACCAAAGACCGGTTTTATCAAATCACTTGGGGCGATGAAAACCACGCCATCTTTTACGATTACTGGTGGAACACCCGACAAATTCGAACCAGCCTGTTCGATCCTGCCAACCTGGACCAAGATGTGGTTGAGCTGAATGTCAGAAATTACCAAGATGTGTACAGCGATCCGGGTAATTTTGTCACCACCCGCAATCAGTTGGGTGAAAACGTGTTGTTGTTGGATAACCAGAATGCCTATTTGATGGGTGATGGTTACAGTGAAGCAGGACAATTTCCTTTCATTGACCGCCTTGATTTACAGTCAAAAACCACAGAACGCCTGTACCAATCCAGCTACACCGATAAAATCGAAGACTTGAATGATGCCATCGACTTGGGCAACGGTGAGGTACTGGTACGCATCGAGTCACCTACCGAGTACCCCAACTACTACATCCGCAACTTCAAAACAGACACGCTGACGCAAATCACTGATTTTGAAAACCCCTTTGCCAGCATTGCCGGCATCCACAAAGAAGTGATCACGTACCAACGTGATGACGGGCTGGAGTTGTCTGGCGTTTTGTACTTGCCTGCTGACTATGATTTCGAGAATAAACCCCAATTACCTATGGTTTTGTGGGCCTATCCGACTGAGTTTAAGGACAAAAACAGTGCGTCTCAAAACACCAACAACCCCAATGAATTCACTTATCCCTATTACGGCTCCATGATTTACTGGGTGACCCAAGGCTATGCCATTCTCGATGACGCCTCTTTCCCCATTGTCGGTGAGGGTGATGAAGAACCCAATGACACCTTCGTGAAACAACTGGTAGCCAACGGTCGAGCCGCCATTGATGCGGTTGATAATTTGGGCTACATTGACCGCAACCGGGTGGGTGTGGCAGGCCACTCTTATGGCGCCTTTATGACCGCTAACTTGCTCAGTCACTCTGATGATTTCGCTGCCGGTATAGCCCGCAGTGGTGCTTATAACCGCACCTTGACACCCTTTGGCTTTCAGGCCGAGGAGCGCAATTACTGGGAAGCGCCGGAAATCTACTACAACATGTCGCCGTTTATGCACGCTGATACCATGAATGAACCCTTGTTGTTGATTCACGGCGAAGCCGATAACAATTCAGGTACCTACCCCTTACAAACCGAGCGTTATTTCAATGCCCTCAAAGGCTTGGGGGCCACTGCCCGCATGGTGATGCTGCCCAAAGAGTCTCACGGCTACCGCGCCAAAGAATCCATTTTGCATGTGATTTGGGAGCAGCATGAATGGCTGGAAAAATACGTTAAGAACAAATAATCCAAAGCAGCCCACCGCTGGTCATGATGCCAGCGGTGGGTTTAGCTGTGGTCACTCAAAACCATCAGCGAATATCAAATCAATAAAGTCATCGAAGCCCGATTCAAAGATCAGGTCAACAATGACTTGATTAGACTGGCAGTTATAACAAACCAAAGCGAAATCCTGTTGTGGTGTCACCGCAATATACGGGTTAAGTGCATCAGCAGCTATGTTGGCTGCCATCACGCCAATGTCAAATTCTTGGCCGCCATGCTGTGCAGCAGATAAAAATACCCCTTCCATGTTATTGATGCCATCGGTGGTGCCACCGGTGGCTGAATAACCATCAGCACCAAATTGATTACCCAGAAAAGTACTGCCGTTACTGACTGATAAATCCAGGTCATTAACCCAGGCTGGGTTGGTACCACCCAGACCAGGACCTACGGCATCGGTCCACACCAACATGATGCGCACATCGTCATTGGGATTAACCGGCTCCAAAGTTTGGCTCCAACTTTGACCCGACTGCGTAAATACCGTGGCCTGATTGTGCATCCAGACGGGGTTGGTGGGATTGATGACCTTCTCCAAATTAACCCGGCCCCAACCTTGTTTGCGATCTGGGGCATGGCCCATCACTTGGCCATCGGCATCATTTTGGCCATTTAAGTCATCAGCAACGGCAGTGAAGATGGCTTTGGCCAGCGCCGGACTGGGGTCGCTGCCATGGTTGATGCGATACTGTTCCCAAAACAGTGAAATCGAACCAGATATCACCGGTGAGGCCATGGATGTCCCACACTTCATACCATAACTGGTGGCGTTGTTAGGTGCGTCAGTTGAACAACCTGGAGCCACAATGTGTGGCACCAAGCGGCCATCACAAGCGGGACCGTGAGCGCTGTTGGATGACACATCAAACACATCGCTGGCCTGAGTGGCATCACCATTTTGCATGCGGGTCGAACCCACAGCGAACAGGTTTTTGGCCTCATCCGGTGATCCCAAAGAAGAAGGTGCGCAGGAACCGACGTTGCGATCACCATTGCCATTCATGATGGACCAAACCGCCAACACCGGTTGATTACCAGCCACATCTGGATTGGCGTCACGGCTGATGATGTCAATTTCCATGGTGGGAATGTCGTACCCTTGGGGCGTAGTGGTCGGTCCCCAGGAGTTGTTACTCAACACCACACCTGAAGTTTGTGAATCATTGTAAATGGACAGCATGCCGCCTACCACCATGCCACCTGGACCAACGCCCAGCAAGGGACTGTATAATTGCTCAACCATCTGTACACCTGGTGCCACGCCCAATCCACGATTGAAACCAGCGGCATCCAAGGCATTGTTGACCCCGGTGCCACCGATGGCGCCTGCCACATGTGTACCGTGGGAGTCGGTGGAATCGCCACAACTGGCACCGATACCAATGCATGGAATCACGTTGTCCAAGTCAGGGTGATTTTGGAATATTCCACCATCGACCACTGCCACGGTGACACCATTACCATCAAGACCGGTGTTGGCCAGCCAGGTTGGATAGCCTGGGGTCACTGCCACACTGCCATCATAATTATCAACTATGGATTGTTGGCTGATTTCACTCCGGGCCCCGCCATCCAAGTGCACTTGTTGAACCGTAAGCACCCCGGGTAACCGAGCGGCAGACAAATACAAATCGCCAAGTAAATTCATGTTGATGGCGGTCACTGATTCATTGAGGCGTTTTTCATGGGTGATGACTGCACCCAGGGCTTGTAAATTTTGTTTTTCCTGAGCCAGCGCATCGTTCACCAGTAAAGCCATGGTGGGGTAAATCAGGCCAGATAAATGGCGGTTGCTTTGTTGAACCCTGAACGCCGGCCAAAAGTGCTGCCAATGACGCACTGGGTTGGCACCGTCTATAGCTAGTATTTGTTCCTCAGTGGCCCATACAATCCAGGAAAATGGCGCCAAGGGACTGACCAACTTGATGTCGTTCTGCTGGAGGTTTTGCAACCATTCGGTTTTGATGGGCCCAGCAAATTGCACCAGAAACAAGTCGTGCTGGGCATGAACCGGTGCGGTCAACCACGGGTCTTGCGTCAAAGAGTTGTGTTTTAAGTCAACCCATGTATCACCCAAACGGTGGTGAAATGGCATGGGGTACTCATGAACTTGTGTGTTTAATAAGTCGTCTTGCGCTACTGCTGACTGCTCAACCCAAATAAAATTATCATAATGTATGCCCTTGCCCTGCAGCGCTTGTAAAGTTTGTGATGACGGGTGGTCGATGCGTAACCAAGAACTGGCTATACTGCCATGAACCCCAAACCATCCTGCCAAAATCAAACCAAGCGCTTTAGATACATTCATACATCACCTTTCTTACCTTACCACACTATATTCTAATGCTTTTTTGTGCAAGGTGTAACAATTAGCGGTTGTAATTTGATGGCATTGGCCCAATAATACGCCCTGAGTTGGTCGGGCAATCGCGGGCTGTTATACAGTTCGAGGAAAGTCCGGGCTCCACAGGACAAGGTGCCGGATAACGTCCGGGAGGCGCGAGCCTACGGCCAGTGCAGCAGAAAAGATACCGCCTTCGCAAGAAGGTAAGGGTGAAATGGTGCGGTAAGAGCGCACCGCGACTTTGGTAACAAAGGCGGCATGGTAAACCCCACCTGGAGCAAGATCAAATAGGAAAACTAATCGTGTGGTCCGCATGTGTTTTCGGGTAGATTGCTTGAGGCTGGCAGCAATGTCAGACCCAGATGAATGATTGCCACGTGTAAACGTACAGAACCCGGCTTACAGACCAACTCACTTCCATTACCTCTAAAAAAACTGGCAATGAATAGTCGCTTTAACTCGAAGTTCAACCGCTGTTGCACCTATAATGCATTCTTGACAAATAAATGCAGAAAACTGCACATGCAAGACGCACTTTTACATTATGGTGACCACCGATACCCAACAAACTGACGACGCCTTGTGGCTGGATGACAACCACTGTTCTCAGGCGCATGCCAGCAAAACCACTGAAGTGCTCAAGGCCCTCAAAGCCGACGATGAAATCATTCAAATTTACCAATGGTTCCACGCCCTGCGCGCAGAGGCCATCAGTGAGGAAGACTTAAAGGATCAGGTCAACGAAAAACAACTGACCACCCTGCAAGACCTGATGAAAATCCACCAGGCCGATTGGTTGATGAAACCCAAATCCAACAACGCCGAAGGCTTACGCCGCTTGTTGTTTGCCATGATTCATGACGTGCGCCTGGTGTTAATCCTGTTGGCTGAACAGTTGGTGTTGATGCGTGCCGCCACTGATTTTAACGAGGACATGCAGGTGCAATTGGCCACTTCCACCATGACTTACCATGCGGCATTGGCCAACCGCCTGGGTGTGTGGCAAATCAAGTGGGAATTGGAAGACCTGTCATTTCGCTTTCTGCAACCCGAACAGTACCAAACCATTGCCAAAAAATTGGCCGAGAAACGCCAGGATCGGGAACAGTTCATTCAATCCTGCTCACAACAGTTAACTGCGGCCTTGGCAGACAACAACATCCAAGCCGACATCGCCGGGCGGCCCAAGCACATTTACAGCATTTTCAAAAAAATGCAGCAAAAACAATTGGAGTTTGAAGGCTTATTCGACATCCGTGCCATCCGGGTACTGGTAGATACGGTGGCCGATTGTTACGCCACCCTGGGCATCGTTCATGGCACGTGGGCGCACATCCCCAAAGAGTTTGATGACTACATTGCCCAGCCCAAAGGCAATAACTACCAATCCTTGCACACCGTGGTGGTGGTTGAAGGCAAGACCCTGGAAGTGCAAATCAGAACCCATGACATGCACGAACATGCCGAGCTGGGGGTGGCTGCGCATTGGCGTTACAAAGACGGCTCCAAACAAGACCAAAGTTATGACACCAAGGTCAACTGGATGCGGCAGCTATTGACTGAAAACAGCAGTTCCGATGAATTGCTTGATGCCTTTCAGTCCGATACCCAGGAAGAACGCATTTATGTGTTCACACCCACTGGTGATGTGGTGGATTTACCGGTAGGTTCCACGCCAGTAGATTTTGCCTACCAGGTTCATACCGAAGTGGGTCACCGCTGTCGCGGTGCCAAGGTCAACGGTTCTATCGTGCCCCTGACCCGCGCGTTGCAAACCGGTGATCAAATCGAAGTGCTCACGGCCAAAATAGCCAAGCCATCAAGGGATTGGTTACATGAGCAGTCCGGTTACCTGCAAAGCCCGAGGGCACGGGCCAAGGTCAGGCACTGGTTCAGGGAAAATGATTTCGACAAGAATTTACAAATCGGCCGGGAATTATTGGAAGCTGAACTGAATAAATTTGCCTTACAGGACACCGACCTGAATGATTTGCTGGAATCATTCAATTTGCAAAACATAGAAAAACTCTATGCCATGATTGCCACTGGTGACATCACCGTCAATCAAGTCCTCAGGCGCGCAGAACAACAACTCAATCCAACCAAGAAGTTCACCCAAAAGCCGCTGCCAAAAAAAGCCCGCTCTACCCGCTTTGCCGGTGGCTTAATTGTCGAAGGTGTGGACTCACTGAAAACCACTTTGGCCAGTTGTTGTAACCCGGTGCATGGTGACGTTGTGGGTGGCTATATCACCCGCACCCGAGGCATCAGTGTGCACCAGGCCAATTGTGAAAATTACCTGCACATGATTGATGAGCAGCCCAACCGCTTGGTGCATGTTAAGTGGAATGACGATGTCTCAGAGGACACCATCACCGCCCTGTCCATCGTGGCCAACAACCGCAAGCATGTGATCAAAGACATCAGTGCCTTATTGGCCCACCTCAAGGTAGAGATTATGGCTTTACATGCCTTGCCAGATGAAGAAGCCGGCCTGGTTAACATCAACATATCTGTCCAGGTTCGAGACTTTGATCACCTGAGTCAAGTGATGAGCCGCTTGTCCACCCTGGAACACATTATCAATATCCAAAGAACCCTGAACTGAGTTTTAAGCTGGCTGAGCTTGTCGCGCCAGTTTCAAACTTGTTGGGGTTTTCTGAAACTGATACGCACATCGAAAGATATCATGACTATTTTTAGAAGCCCTAATTAAACTCTAGCGCACTTCCTTTGTTCAAACACACCCCTCGGTCCCCTCTCGAGAGGGGAGGAAAAATGCACATCGAAAGATGTCATGATTATTTTTAGAAGCCATAATCAAACTCTAGCGCACTTCCTTTGTTCAAACACACCCCTCGATCCCCTCTCAAGAGGGGAGGAAAAATGCTCGTCGAAAGATGTCATGATTATAATTAGAAGCCATAATCAAACTCTAGCGCACTTCCTTTGTTCAAACACACCCCTCGGTCCCCTCTCGAGAGGGGAGGAAAAGAGCACCTCGACAACTGTCATGCTGAGCCTGTCGAAATACTCGGTGAGCTTAGTTGGCGGATTTGGCGTGTATTAATCAATAAACACAAGTCATGGAGTCATCGTCAGCCATCACCCGGATGTTGGAAATCATCAGTTCTGGAATTGGGTGAGGCCACATTTCAAAAATACCGCCTTCAGCCATGATCGGACAACTGGATGTGGGGTGTAACTGGCCTTCGAAATCGATCATATCGATGCTGAGCTTCAGCCTGAATGGGTGCGGGTTTTTCACCACCAGCATCATGCCGATGTCATCATCGCTTTGTTGCAGGTCAAAACTGATGGCATCGGGATCATCGGCATCGGCCAACTGCAATTCAGTCAAAACCCCATCTTTGAATTCACCGCTGATATAAATCTGCTCACCCACCAATAGGGACAGCTGTTCACCTTGAATGACCGGCCAATAATAGTCGGCCTGTTCCTGTAACAAGCCGGCTTCGGTTTGTAGTTCAAACAGCACGTCTTGGCGACAAGGGTTGTGCTGACAGTAAACCGCCATTTCTGAACCCTCAACAGCTTCGGCATGGGGGTTGTCGCTGTGTGTCACTGTCGCCACCGATGAGGTATCAGGTTCAGTGGTTTCTTGAGCAACTTGGTTAGGTGCCGTGGCACATGATGTTAAAATCAAGAGGGTCAGCAGTGGCAGCAATTTCATGGGCGGTTTTTCCAGTCTATTTAAACCACCCATTGTAGCCAATCACATGCATGCATGCGGCTGGTTTTTGGCTTATTTTTCCTGTAACAAAAACAGCGTTGCTTCGGTGATGGCTTGTGCTGTTCCCAGGTTATTGAGCCTGGGGCTTGCTTGACCATTGACAACCAGGGTTGGCACAGTGCCCACCTGCATCGCCTTCATCATTTGCTGGTCCTTGCGCAACAGGTTGTTAACGGCGAAAGAATTGGCCATTTTGATAAAAGCCTGGGCATCCATGCCGTGGTTTTTCTCTAGCCAAGCACCAATGTCTTCGATACTGCGCAATGGCAATTTTTGTTGGTGGATGGCGGTAAACAAACTGCTGTGTACAGCCGACCACTGATCCATCATCTGCAAAGCGTGGTAGGTTTTCGCGTGGGGTTCCCATTGAGGATAAAAACTCACCGGCACCCTGATTACTTTGGCTTGTGATTCAAGCTGGCTTTCCAGGTTTTTCATGACTGGTTCAAAAGCAAAACAACCCGGACACATGTAACTGAAAAATTCATACACCATAGGTTCATCAGTTTCAGTTTGCCAGGCGGGCGTAATGAAATCATAATGAACACCGGCTTGGTACCTGGTTGAATTACCCGCTTGGGCATTGGCTTGACTGGCCAGCACCAACAACAAAAACACCACTGAAGCTTTTAACATTTTTCTTCCCTCAATCATAAAATGAAATAGACGCCATTCGAACCGTTTAGGTTCAAAATAAAATGAAAAGAAAACACACAGGCACAAAAAAACCGGCCAGAAGCCGGTTCATTTGGAGTTCATGGTGGCTTATTGATTCAGCCCCATGTTTTGAATTTCCAGATCAACCAGGTAATCGGTGACCTCTATCAAATCATTGCGTGATTTCAATGATTTGGCGTTGGGGGTGAATTTACCGTTGGTTACCAGAGTGGGTGTTGATGACACGCCCATGGCTTGCATCATTTGCATGCCTTTGCGGATTTGACCGTCAACCATGAATGATTTTGCTGTTGACAAGAACTTGTCTTTATCAACACCGTAGGAACTGGCGACCCAAACCGCAATTTCTTCGATGGTGCGGAATTGTTTTTTGTGCTGGTGAATGGCGTTGAACATGCCTTCATGCGCTTGATCAACCAAACCCATGGCTTCAAACGTGTAGTAGGCTTGGGCATAAGGCTTCCATTGTGGGTAGAATACCACGGGAACGCGAACCAACTCAGCCTCAGCCGGTAATTCAGTTTGCAGCTTTTTCATGTAAGGTTCAAATGTGGCACAGTGTGGGCACAAATAACCAAAGAACTCATATACCACCACTTTATCTTCTTTGCCGGTGTCCCAGGCTGGATTGATCACTTGGTAATGGATGCCAGGTTGGTATTCGGCATTCAGCGTTTGCTTGACTTGGGCTGTGGCTTGTTCTTTCGCAGAATCCACTGTTTCAGCAATCACTTCTTTTGCTTCAGCTGCAACGGCTTCTTTGGCGGCGTCCTCATCTTGGGCATGTGAACAGCCCCAGAACAACATGACTGCGAATATCAGGGTCAATTTTTTCATTTTTAATCCTCGTAAAATTTTGTGATTGGACTGATGTCCAGTTAAAAAGTTGCAATCAATTACTGGGCTTTTTGTAATCCCTGAATGTAACTTGATACGGCATCAATTTCATCTTCGGTCATGTATTTGGCCACACCTGCCATCACCTGGCCATTGATGTCATCTTTGTTATCTAAAACACGACCGGCTTTGTATCCACGCAATTGAATGGCGGTGTAAGCCGCGTGTTGATTGGCTAATACTGGGTAACCAGACAATGGGTTGCCTTGGCCAGTGGGGCCATGACAAGACATACAAGCAGGAATGTTGCGGTCTTTATCGCCGGCTTGGTATATTTTTTTACCTAACTCGACCAATGCCGGATCAGCCGCTTTCATCTGTAATGTTTGACTGGAAAAATAAGCCGCCAGATCTTCCACATCCTGATCTGATAAATTGGACACCATGGGCGCCATCAAGGCATTTTCACGGGCACCGCTTCTGAACAGTTTAATTTGACGCACCAGGTAGGCTTCATGCTGACCCGCCAGGCTTGGCCAAATGGGGTTGGCGCTGTTACCATCGGTACCGTGACAAGCCACACAAGTGGCTGACAGGGCCTGTCCTTTGTCGGCATCTCCAGCAGACACCTGAATGGACGCCAACAACAAAGCTGGCATCAGTAATTTAATCATGTTTCGCTTCATAAAAACCTCTGGTGGTTCACTTGCTTGAAAAACGCAGTATTATAGCTTAATCACTGTTAGCAGACATATCAAATTTTATCCATCTCATTTAAAATACAGGCTTTTGATTGTCCGGGACTGCATGTCGAACCTATTCAAACACTGTGAATTTTTAATCAGTGCCTACAAAACCAATCAATTACCCGAAGATGTGGGTATGGAGATTGCTTTTGCCGGCCGATCGAACTCAGGTAAATCCACCACCATCAACGCCCTGACCAACCACAAAGGCTTGGCGAAAGTCAGTAAAACACCGGGGCGCACCCAGCTGTTTAATTGTTTTGAGTTCATGCCCAACAAACGGTTGGTGGACCTGCCCGGCTATGGCTATGCCAAAGTGCCAATTAAGATGAAAAAGCATTGGGAAAAAGAAATCGACCATTACCTGATGCACCGCCAATGCTTGATTGGTGTGGTGATTATCATGGATATCCGTCACCCCATGAAGGTTTTTGATGAGCAAATGCTGACTTGGGCCGATCAGTCTGGTCTACACTCTCATGTGCTGCTGAACAAAGCCGATAAGCTCAACAACAGCGAAATCAAGAAAACCTTGATGGCGGTTGAAAAGCAGATTGCGCAATTCAGTCGCTCAACCACCTGCCAGGTTTTTTCGGCCTTGCGCCGCACCGGAACCGCTGAACTGTCCAACATCATCACGCCCTGGTTTGCTGATGCCGAACCGGTGCCACCAGCTGATGATTAATCATTTATTAATCCAAGGAAGGCTTGCATGAACCACCGATTCACCTGTCATGGCATGTTGACATTGGAATGTCAGGAGCCGATGCAGTGGACCTTTGACAAAACACAGGCCAGCGCTTTGGCTGAACGGGTTTCCAGTGATTTGCACAGTTTACTCAGAATTCAATCGCCAGCCGCGCTGGTTTTTTGTGGGGCCGCTTTTGCTGCAGAGCAATTGTTACAACCTGGCTACCCCATTCACCGACACATCAGCCAATATGCCTCAGCAGCCTTTCAGGGACAAAGCCACGAAAACCAAGTGTTGTCAATTGGCAGCCACAATGGCCTGATGCCTGCTGGCCTACAACTCAAAACAGGTGTACAACAATTGTTACACCTGCCATTCTGTCTTTACACCGACGATGAAGACGTGGCCCAAGCCTTTGAAAGTCAATTGATGCACAAAGGCATGCTGCCACCGCCGACTTATGAAACCCTGGTAAAAGCCTTATCAGAAAACCACCAAGCCGTGCAGGTCAACCACGCCAACTACATGACCAACCTTGATTTGGTGGCGATGATGCACAACCATTTCGAACAATTGGGCATGAGCCATTTGTGGCAAATCATCGAAACCGCATTGGTTAATGCCGAGCCCAAATCCTCGGTTAGCACCCCCACCCACAACCATTATTTCTTGGTGGACCATTTGTTGTTCACGCCTTTTTTCAGCTGGTCACAGTTCAGCCAATACTTCAACACCGAAACGGTGGCGGATTATGTGCGGTGGCTACTGGCGCAGCGATTATCGCTGGCAGCATTCAAAGCCCATGGCTTGGAAGTGAAACAGTTTCAAGCCGTTGATTGGCCTCCGGACAGTCAGAAAATATGCTTGGGCAGCTTTGAAAGACAATTACTGTCGGGCGATTTTTGGTTGACCACCGTACCTAAACAAGCACACCACCGGAATCACCCGGAGCAAGTGGTGTACCACCAAGATCAACAAGCTGGGGTGGTGGCGGTCAGTGTTCCCAATATTGACACCATTCAAGTATACTACCCCATCACTGCCAAGGGCATCCAGGCCATCACCGAAACCATACAAGCACAGCTCATGAACCCCAAGGAACCAATGACTGCTGACCTCAAAGACAACGCCAACTGGTTACTATGACACTGAACACGGACGACATCTTAAAAAACCTCAATGAACACCAAGCCGAAGCTGTGACCACTGACGCCCAGCATGCCTTGGTCTTGGCCGGTGCCGGCAGTGGCAAAACCCGGGTGTTGGTGCATCGCATTGCTTGGCTGATTGCCGCCGAATTCGTGTCTCCATATAGCATCTTGGGTGTCACCTTCACCAACAAAGCCGCCGCTGAAATGCGCAATCGCATAGCTTTTATGTTGAAGCGGGATATCAGGGACATGTGGATTGGTACCTTTCATGGCATTGCGCTCAAGCTGTTACAAATCAACACCGAAGCCGCAGGGCTACCGAAAAATTTTCAAATTCTGGACTCGGACGACCAATACCGCCTGATACGCCGCTGTCTGGCAGACCTCGAATTGGATGAAAAACAATGGCCTCCCAGAACCATCCAGGCCTTCATCAATGACCAAAAAAATGAAGGACTCCGGGCCCACGAGGTGGAAGACTACGGTGACTTTAACAACCAAACCCTGATCAAGGTTTTTGGACATTATGATGACCATTGCCAACGCGCCGGCTTGGTGGATTTTTCAGAAATGTTGTTGCGGGCACACGAGCTGCTGTTGAATGATGAAGCGGTGTTAAAAAAATACCAACAACGTTTTTCTCACATCCTGGTCGATGAATTTCAAGACACCAATGCCATCCAGTCAGCTTTCATTCAATTGCTGGCCGGCAACCAGAACAAAGTGCTGGTGGTCGGTGATGATGACCAATCCATATACGCCTGGCGTGGTGCCAAAGTAGACCACATCCTGGACTTTCAGTCTTTGTATGCCAACACCGCCATGTATAAACTGGAACAAAACTACCGTTCCACCCAAAACATCCTTGATGCGGCCAATGGCGTCATCGCCAACAACAAAAAGCGCCTGGGTAAAAAGCTCTGGTCGGCTCAGGAACAAGGTGAATTATTGAGTGTGTATGGCGCCCACTCAGAATTTGACGAAGCCTTTTTTGTCGGTGAAACCATCGAAAGCTTGTTGGCAGATACCACCAGCGCTGATGACATCGCTATCTTGTATCGCTCCAACGCCCAGTCCCGATTGTTAGAGGAAGCCCTGCTGAAACGCAGCATCCCCTACCAAATTTATGGCGGCCTGCGATTTTTTGAACGCCTGGAAATCAAAGACGTGTTGGCCTATGCACGCTTGGTCAATAATCGCCATGACGACATCGGCTTTGAGCGGGTCATCAACACCCCGACTCGAGGCATGGGCCTGAAAACCATCAACCTGATTCGCAACTACGCCCAAATGGAGCAAAGCAGTTTGTGGGATGCAGGCCAGAAACTGGTTAAAGAAGGTAAACTCAGCAATCGGGCTGCCACTTCCTTGGCTGCTTTTGTTAACCTCATCGACGAATTGGAAGCCAACAGCTTCGATGGCGAACAACAACAAAACTTGGCACACCTGTTTTCAGACATCATTGAACGCACAGCCCTCAAAGACCACTACCTGAAAGAACCACCGGAAAAAGCCCAGACCCGCCTGGAAAATCTGGACGAACTGATCAACGCCGCTGAAATGTTTGAAATCAGCGAAGAAGACTTGGCACTGGGACTGACACCGCTGGCTGCTTTCTTGGCCCAGGTCAGTTTGGATGCTGGTGACACCACCCAGGTGAATGAGCCGCATGTGCAACTGATGACTTTGCATTCAGCCAAGGGCCTGGAATTCCCAGTGGTGTTTATCGTCGGCATGGAACAAGGCTTGTTCCCGCACCAAAACTCCATGGAAGACTTCAATAAACTGCAGGAAGAACGCCGGCTGGCCTACGTTGGCATCACCCGTGCAGAACGACAGTTATTCCTCAGTTATGCCACCTCCAGACGCATGCGTGGCAAGATCACCGCCGCCCAACCATCACAATTCTTGCGCGAAATTCCCAAAGAACTGATCAAGCAATTGCGGGGCAACATCCACCCCACGTCATACGCCAGCCAAACCACCGCAAACACCCCATACCAGCAACAGCAAAGCGCGCCCGAATCGCCATACCAACTGGGCCAGAGTGTGCGTCACAAAAGTTTTGGCGAAGGGGTCATTACCGACATGAGCGGCAAAGGTGATTATTTACAGGTATTGGTACAGTTCAATGACTTTGGACCCAAAGTACTGGCGGTAAAATTTGCCAAATTAGAAATCATTTAACTCAGCACAATAAGGATATATCAATGAAATCAATTATTTACACGTTACTGGCATGTGTCAGCATGGCCCCATCTGTTCACGCTGACCAGATTTTTGCCCTCAAGTCGGACAAGGATGGCCGCACTCTCAGCAACACATTACAGGAACTGCATGCCCAATCAGGCGCAGTGATGAAAGCGGTCAATCTGGCCAAGAGCAACAAGTACAGCATAGAAAAACTGGCCCTACCCAGCAATCAGAAGATGGTTTTTTACGCCCCTCAAGGTAAAAAACAGGCCACTTTGCAAATCGTTGACCGGACTGACATCAGTCAAATACACAACCTGAACATTGGCGAATTGAACAGCCGCCTTCTTCCCAATCAACAATTGTATAGTTTTTATCACCTGACTGATGATCAACGACACCTGCTGATGCACACCGGGCATAAAAAGACCCAACAAGTGATCGTTATTGACTTACACAGTGGAAACATCATCAAAAAATTGCCAGTCAGTAAGTATAAGAACATCATTTCATTGTCCGATGACGGTGAGTTTCTGTTGATCAATGACATCACCAAAGATGAACTGACCGTGGTACGGATGACTGACTACAGCGTGGCACTGACCAGTAAACTTGGAGAATTTCGTGCTTATGGCACCATCCACAATGATTATCTGTACCAGACCAAGTACACAGGCAAAGACCGCCGCAAGGAATACTGGATTCAGGCCCTGAACCTGAACACTGGTGAAAAAACCAATGTATCAATGGAACGCAGTTCTCACACCCCGGTATTCGCCGTCAACCCTGTTGATGACACACTGTATACCTTGTTGATGACCGACCGCAACCGCAAAGCACAATGGGCCGCAGTCAAAGCCAACGAAGTGACACCACTGGCTGAACTGGAACTCAAAATGGAACCCAAACACATGTCCATCGATGGTTCTTTTCACAAAGCTTTTGTGCGTGGAAAAAAGCGGATAGCCACCATTGACCTCAATGACCTGGCCCAACTCACGGTCAGCAAACTGCCTTTTGACACCACCCACCACTTCTACAACAGCAGTGGTGAGTTGCTGTATCTAAAAGAAGGCAGTGGCTCTGAAGTGGCGGTGATTGATGTCGCCACAGGTGAACTCATTGAGCGTTCCGGTACCGGTCGTGCCGGGGTTAAATTTGGTCAATTTATGGCCTCCGTGGCCTTGGCCGGCGTGGGCGCCAATTTCGGCTACATGGTGTACTTTGGAATCTACTCCAATACCGGTTTTGCTTTGAATCATGACGAAGACAAGCTCTATGTGATCAACTCAAAAACCAATGACGTGACCCACTTCAACGCAGCTGACCTCAGCGATCGCAAAGCCATCGCCACCGGTGGCGGCACCTTCCTGGTTTATCCGGGCCAGGCGGCGGGTGCTCCATTGTGGGTATTCAGCAGAAAACGCATCAATCAAATCGATGATGAACGATTCGAACTGGAACAAGAAATAGAATATGAAAACCTGGTGGGTTTTGACGAGGTCAACAATAAGTTCATCATTAAAACCACTGATGCTGTGGTCACATACGACATGAACACCGGCAAGGTGATTAATCAGTGGAATTTATCTGCTGTCAACGCGATTTGGTCTGAACAATGAAGTGACTAATCAACAGGTGTACGCGATTGTGGTTAAGCCATTTACGCTCAAGCTGGCTGAGTACTTCGTCAAGCTCAGCATAGCACCTGTCTCGCCTAAAGCGCCTACTGTTGGAAGCCTTTAACAGGCTGGTAAGCTCCTTCTGGTTTTAAACACACCTCGACAGGCTCGCTGACCTTAAATGGCTGAGTACTTAGCCAAGCTCAGCATAGCACCTGTCCCAGTACTCGGTGAACTGAGGGCTAAACAGTTTCACTCTCAGTCTTCAGTATCTGTTACCAACCGAATTAACCCTGTGTGTTTTGAGGTGACGCCGTATTGGGCCAGAAAACCGTATGCTGCACCTGCATTGGTGTATTGCTGAAAAGCAAAACCAACGACTGGCATCCCTGTCAAAGGCGTTCCCGTATCAGGGTTGGTGGTTTGTGCTTCAGGAAAAGTCATTTGCGTCCAACCATTCTCAGTGACAGCTGAATCGGGGAGCTTGGCCCAAAAGGCATTGTCAGAACCCAATACCGTTGTTTGGGTGGGCGTTGGCAACCCCGGGAAAGTAACCTCAACCACATTAGCTGACTTACAAAATTCAGGATAGCTTGGGCATGGGGGACGTGGTGTCAGGGAAGGCGTAACAGCATCACCTCCAGTCTTGGCAGTTTTATCGCCGCAATAGGGATTAATATCGCGCTGTGCTTCCCGGTCCCATACCTTCAATTGAAAGCTCTCACATGCCTCATCGCCATCCCAGATCGACGTGAAGGGTGCGGTGACAGCACCGCCATTGTTGACATGGAAGCGTTTGGTTGGGAAGGTATACACCAGGTCAGTCTTAGCATTGATGTAAGCGTCTATAACATATTCACTCATCAGGGTGGCGCTAGTTAACACTTCTGACACGGCTTGATAACCATGTTGCCATTCGGTGGTCATCAATTCACCATTATCCAACCACACCGTCGATTCTGGAAAAGCATCATTCAAATTAGGTTCAAAATCTCCTACTGGCGCAAAATTGGAACCGCCCTGCCAAAAATCTCTCAAAGCCACTGCATCATATGAATAAGCAATGCCTTCCGCCACATACATGATAGCAACTGAGCCCTTCAGCCCACCGGTGGGGGGATCCAGTTGATCAGCATTCCATTGGTCATTGTCATCCCATTCGGCCTCAATCGCAGCACAATGATTGGGAACGCCATGGTATTCTTGACTCACCCAGGTAGCCGGCTCACCAGTCAACACGCCCATTTCCAGCACTTCAATGTGCCCTTCCCTGGCCCTTTGCATGTTGTGGTTGTCGCTATCAGAATCCAGGTCTATAGCAAATGGCAGAAACTCTTGGCCAGCTTTAATCAAATAGGGTGCACAAGAAGTATCAACAGTGACGTGCGTAACACTGGGCTCACCTTGGTGATCACCGATGGTTGATGTGCTCGGAACCAATGCCCCGGTCCACGTATCATAAGCATCCAGATAAACGTGAAAGGTCAAAACATCAGTATTGATGTCACCTTCCAAAAAACGAATGGCCAGTGCTTTGGGTTGATCGGTGGTGTTGACTATGGTGTACAAGGTATTGAGGTAATTATTTACCGTGTAATAAGGATATATCAACACTTCGCCTAAGCCGTTTTGTGACACACGAACCGCAGCGCTTTGACTGCTGAAAAAGGCCAAAACGGTTATCAATATTATGTGATGTATGATTTCTTTCATGTTTTCCTTCCTGAAATAAAAATTAATTTGTTACTTAAAACTTGTTTGCTGTTTAGGTCTAAAGAACAGCACCTAGTCCTCGTTTACTACCAACCGACTTTTGTGATTGAATAAAGAACCATACTGCGCCAACAGACCTGGTTGTGCCCCGCCGTTGGTGTATTGTTGCACCATAAATCCAGTCACAGGCAGACCCAGTAAGGTGAAGCCATTATCAGCTGAAAATGAATGCAGCAAACCAAAGTCAACGGTGGCCCAACCACTCTCTGAAAGTGCTTCATCAGGACCGTTCACTACCTGGTGGTTGCGGGAACTTAACAATTGTTGTGGTGAGGAACCTGCCCCAATGGGTGACTCAAATCTCAGCACATTGGTTGCTTGACAGGTTCTGGGTATAAATGCACCCGGCGGACACAGCACACCACAGCCAGAATCGTCTTTGGGCAGGGTTTCTCTGTCCCAAATATCTATCTTATAATAATCACATGAAGCGCTGCCATCCCATAAGTGACTGAACGGAGGCAAGTTTTCCGAATCAATTGCGTTGTGGTAACTTTTGGTAGGAAAACTCAACACCCATTCAGATTGACCAGCAACCACTGACTCGTATCCATATTCGTTGATCACTTGAGATTTCATCAGCACAGCAGATACGGCTTGGAAACCTTGCGGCCAATCCAACCGGTAAACCTCGCCATCATCTGCAACCACTGTAGCTGTTGGGTGGGCAGAATTGAGGTTTGGCAAGGACAACCCGGGAGCTGGCAATGCCACATCATCAAGCGCGGGATTCCAAAAATTTTGCAAGGCCACAGCATCGTAGTTATAAGCCAGGCCCTCAGCCACGTTCACCAAACTGGCCGCACCGAAAAGATCACCACCCGGGGTATCCAATCCCATCAGGTTCCATTCGTCATCAGCCCACTCCATTACGAATGCTCCACAATTGTTTGGTACGCCTACTTCACCATGATCTGCCCAAGCCACAGCCTGAGCAGTGAACCGGGCAATCTCTATGACTTCAATGTGCCCTTCAGTGGCCCGCGCCATCGACAAATTGTCGACATCCAAATCCTGATCAATGGCAAATGGCAGAAATTCTTGCCCGGCTTTATTCAAAAAAGGTGCACAAGATTTGTCTTCAGAAACATGTACCACACTGTCCTCGCCCTGGTGAGAGGGGATGGTCGAAATCCCCGGCACCAAAGCACCTGACCAAACATCAAAAGCTGACAGGTAAACATGGAACAACAGCACTTCTTTACCATTACCCCCTTCCAGGAAGCGCACAGTCAATGCTTTGGTATCGCCGCTGTTGTTGACAATGGTATACAGCGTATTCAAGTCATTGTTCACCGTGTAGTAAGGGTAAATCAACACTTCACCGGTGCCATCTGTTGACAATTGGACGGCATGCAGTTGGCTGAATACCAAGCACAAAAACAAACCAACAAAGCATTGGATGCTACTTTTTCTCATGCGTTTATTCATCGGTAGCCACCTGGTATTTGTGAGAAAATATACTGCCGTATTGGGCCAGTAAGCCGAATGATGCATTGGCATTGGTGAATTGCTGCACCGCAAATCCGGTCACGGGCAAACCCAAAAACCCAACCCCTGAATCGGGTTCCATTTTTTGAGTCGATGAAGCGTACACCACACGGGCCCAGCCATTTTCTGTAGTGGGCGGGTCACCCTCAGGACCCTCGAAAGTCAAATGGTTTTGTGTGCCCAGCACTTCGCTAGTGACATGTGCGTTACTGCCCGCCCTGATGAATTCAAAAACGTTACTGGCAAAACAGGTTGATGGTGGTGGTGTGATTGGTGGCCTAATACCGCCACCAACGGTTGCGAAGTCAATACGCACAGAGCGGTCATAAATAGCGATGCTGAATTCATCACAGGAATACCAACCGTCCCAGGGAAATCTAAATGGCGGGGCCACAGGAAACCCTGAAGTGGTGTGGTATCTTTTGGTAGGAAAAGTCAACACCCATTCTGTTTTACCGTCAACGATTTGATCAAAGGCGTATTCATTCATTACCGACTGATTCATCAACACCGCTGAGACCGCTTCATAGCCGTTTGACCATTCAGAGTCAGCCACATCACCATTGCCCAACAACACCCTGGACTCAGGAGAGGCATCACTGAGGTTGGGTGATTCACTGCCAGGATCGGTGTGGATACCAGCTCCTTGCCAAAAATTTTGTAAAGCAATGGCGTCATAACTCATGGCCAGGCCCTCGGCCACGTTAACCAATGTGGCTGACCCCATCAAACCACCGCTTGGTTCGTCCAACGAATCAAAATCCCATTCGCCGTTGTCTGCCCAGTCATCTTCTAGCAAGTCGCAGTCATCTGTGAGACCAAACTCGCCATGAACTACTGCCTGTGCAGCCTCACCCGTTACCACGCCCATTTCCAAGACTTCCATATACCCATGTCGGGATCGCTGCATGTCATTATTCCCTGAGTCCAAATCCACCAGAAAAGGTAAAAACTCTTGGCCTGAACGAACCAGAAAAGGGGCGCATGATTGTTCTGCTGTGACGTGCAAGGCACTGTCCTCCCCAATGTGTCCAGCAACAGTCGAGGTAGTGGGTACCAACGCGCCTGTCCAGACATCATATGGAGCCAAATAAACATTGAAAATCAACACATCTCGACCGATGTCACCTTCCAGAAACCGTACCTTGATGGCCTTCGGCTGATCGGTGGTGTTGACGATGCTGTAAAGGGTATTGAGGTCGTTGTTAACAGTGTAATAGGGGTAAATTAATACTTCACCCAGTCCCTTGGGGTTTACTTGAACCGCCTGTGCCGTTTGATTTGTACCTATCCAGGCCCCAAACAAGACGCCAAGTAACAAAAATTTTCTCATGGGATTCTTCCCTAAACCTTAAATGTACGACAAACATCTTACATAAGCATGAGTTAAGAATGTATTAATTTGCGCATTAGAAATGAAACTGTTTAATGGTCTACAGTTTTCAAGGAATGCCATCCAACTGCCGTAAAACCCACTTCCCTGTGGGCTTTTAATCACTGCTTTTGATTGCTGGGGTTAATCCAAACCTGATCTGAAAATAAAGTCTGGTTTCAACTCAAAATCACGGTTGGTCAGGTCTTCATCGCCAGTGATGATCAGTGGCGTGGCAGCCAGTGGATCACAGCTTTGATCGGCACAATAACCGCCACCATACAAGGCATCAATCAGCGCACCATTGTTGGATGTGGTCAAGTAATACGTGCCGGGCGGTAAACCTGCGGTCATGTAATAACCGGCATCATCGGTTTGGTAACTGCCATTGAAATTACCAGCATCATCATAGACATTGATGGTCACTGCACTGGCAGGTAACTGGCTTTCAAAATTACGCACCTGACCACTGAGGGTACCACCAGCGGCCATGCCGAAATCGATGTTGCCGCCAGTCACGCCGTTGACCGTTTCAATCCCCGGTGAACCACCCAAAACGATGGGGTCGCCGGTGGTGACGTCACAAGCTGAACCAGGACAGGCTGTGCCATCATACAAAATATCAATCCAACCGCCTGAAGTGGTTTGATTAACACCCATGAATGGCAAATTAGAGCCGTTGTTGGTCAGCGCATAGTACGTTCCAGCTGGCAGACCATGAACGGTGAAGTCACCATTGACATCGGTGGTCGCCCAATTGGCAAAGTTGCCATTATCATCATAGACCAGCACATGCACCTCAGGTATTGGTGTGGCTGAACCCAACTCAGTGATGGTTCCTGAAAAACTGAAACCAGGTGACAAAGCAAAATCAATATTCGTGACCGTGGCGTTGTCCGCTTCAGCCTGCGGATCGCGAGGATCAAGGCGAGCATAAGCCGTAACGGTGACATTGCCAGCCGTTAAATCACAAGTCACGCCAGGACAATCAATGTTGCCGGAACCGTCGTATTTTTGCATCACATAGGGCGAGTTAAATTCACCAAGAAACATGGTACCGGTGCGCACCGAATAAGTGCCTGGCGGCAAAGCGCGTTGTGAAATATAAGTACCGTCCGGATTGATGCCGGCACCACCGGCCACTTCACCTGCGGCATCGTAAAACTGAATATACTGGGTTTGGTTGCCGGTGTCGATGGGAAGATTGGTACTGGCATCGACTACCGTACCGCTGATTTTACCGCCGTAATTCAGCAAGTAATTAACCCCCAGACGCTGTTCTGAGGCCCCCAGCACCACCGGGTCGCCGCCGCCACCGCGGTCACAACCACTCCAGGGACAATGGATGTTTTCGAACAACTCGCGTTGGAAAAACTCGCGGCCCAAATCTCCAGCTTGAACAAAATACATACCGGGCAACAAGCCACCAATTTTATAGGTGCCATCAGCCATGGGGTCATTGTTGGTGCCATAAATCAATTGGTAGGTTAACACCCGATTGGAATCATTGAAAAGGTAGATTAATCCCAAATTTTCAATGGTTTCAGTTGGGTAATCATTGTTCAAAATGATGCCAGAAATGCTGGCACCTTTGGCCACGGCAAAATCGACGTTACTGGTGGTGGCACCATTGACTAAGTTTAAAGCGTCTCCTGCACCGTCATACAACAAACTGGAACAGGCGTTACATTGGATGTTATTGTAAATCTCAGGGATGTATTCATTACCCAAATCGATGCTGGGTTCCAAGTAAGCCTTGTACGTGCCTGCTCGGATACCACTGATGGTGTAATTACCACTGCCATCAAACTGAGCACTGTGATACCAATACTCGGTTGAGCCAGGCTCATACAAATTAACAAACAAGGTATCAACTTGTGCCAGCGTCACTTCATCAATCAGTGAACCACTGATGGTGGCACCCACAGTTAATAACAAATCTATGCCGTTCCTGGTTTCACCTAAAGCCACACTCAGGGTGCTGTCGACATCCGGTTCGCAGGAATAACACTGCACTGTACCCGTAGATGAATACATCACATCAATGTATGAATCATGAGGGTCACTGAAAGTCACATAATAATCACCTGCCGGCAAGCCCATAAAAGTGTAGTTCCCAGCGCCATCGGTGGGGGCACTGACGTAATAGTTGTTGGGGCTCACGCCTCTGAGAACGATGTTCTGACCACTGTTGGTGCTGCTTCCGTCGGTGACGTTGCCGTTGACAGTGGCGCCAACATCCAGGTCAAAATCAAAACCTGTTTCTGCCGCTCCAGCGCTCAAATTGATGGTGCTGTCGGCATCGGCCTGACAATACTGGCACTGTACCATGCCCACGCTTGACCACATCACATCGACGTACACATCGCTGTTATCATTGGCCAACAAATAATAGTCCCCTGCCAGTAACCCAGTGAATGAAAACTCTCCCAAAGCATTGGTGCTGAAGGAGTCCAAGTACTGGTTGGTGTTGGCGTCCAACAAATTAATGGTTACCGCCGATACCGGCAAGGCACTTGAAGTCACCGTACCACTGATGGATGCGGTGCCACCGCGCATGATGGGACGTTGACTTGGTTGTTTAAGTGCGCGTTTTTGCAGCTGTTGACGCTCCAATTGCATTTGCTGATAACGAAAGTCCAGGTCATTGATTAAACTTTCCTGACGCATGTCTTCCAGCACTTCCAGTTTAAGTGTTGCATCTGTTTGCGCCGAAGCAGCAAAGCCAATCAACAACAAAAACATCCCTATAAATGATGTGTTCTTCATGATTTCCCCCATTGGTTACACAAGATTAAAACGCAATCATATTAACGCTGATTGCGTAAATTTTTCCATCAATTTGTATCGACTTAATAAATAAATACAAAAATGAGTGACTTGGTTCACGATTTTTTACCGTTCATCGCCAAACACCATTGACTCTATTGGTGCTATTTCCCAGAACGTTTCAAAGCATCTGCCAGGGCACCGGCAAACGCGCCTTGTGGTTCCTTTACCTGCTTGCGGTTGGTCGAATTGCCGCGGCGTTTTCCGCCCGTGCTGTTGGTTTTATTCGGTTTACTTTGGTTCGGTTTTGAGACCTTGGCTTCACCCGATTTGGCACTTAATGAGATGCGTTTTCGTGGCACATCAACATCCAACACCCTAACTTTAATGACTTGGCCGGCTTTCACCACATCGGCTGGGTCTTTGACGTATTGATCGGCCAATTGTGAAATATGAACCAAGCCATCCTGGTGTACACCCACATCAACAAAAGCCCCAAAAGCAGTAACGTTGGTGACCACACCTTCGAGCCACATGCCTGCTTTAAGGTCTTTGATGTCGTGCACCTGGTCATCAAAAGTGGCGGTTTTGAATTCACCCCGTGGATCTCGTCCCGGTTTTTTCAATTCTTCAATCACGTCTTTGATGGTGGCCACACCAAATTGATCATTGGCAAAATCACTGGGATTCAGTTGACTCAGTGGGCCCATCTGACCCATCACCTGTTCTACCTGGGTGTCCATGTGTTCCAACATCAGCTCAACCAATGGGTAAGCTTCCGGATGTACGGCCGATTGGTCCAAGGGTTGGTCGCCACCGCTGATGCGCAAGAATCCAGCACATTGTTCAAACATTTTTTCACCCAGTCTGCTGACTTTGAGCAGTTGTTGGCGGTTGCTGAAACTGCCGTTGGCATCGCGGTACTTGACAATCTCATTGGCCACCGAGTCAGTCACACCTGCCACGTATTTCAGCAACGGTGCCGATGCGGTATTGACGTCCACACCGACTTTATTCACACAGTCCTCAACACAGTCACCCAAGGCTTTGCTCAACTGGACTTGGTTGACATCATGCTGGTACTGGCCCACACCAATGGCTTTGGGATCAATCTTCACCAGTTCAGCCAACGGGTCTTGCAAGCGCCTGGCAATCGAAACTGCACCCCGGTAGGACACATCAAGATCGGGAAACTCCGCTGCTGCCAAAGCCGAAGCCGAATACACCGAGGCCCCCGCTTCCGAGACCATGATCTTTTGCGCTTTGATGCCGGCCTGCTGTTTTAATATTTCAGCCACCAATTGGTCCGTTTCTCGAGATGCCGTGCCGTTACCAATGGCAATCAGTTCAACTTGATTTTGTTCACACAATTTGACCAATACTTGTTTGGCCTGTTCCCACTGCTTTTGTGGCGCATGCGGATAGATCACCGCCGTGTCCAACAGCTTGCCGTTGCCATCAATGACCACGGTTTTAACCCCGGTCCTGAAGCCAGGATCCAGACCCAAAGTCACCTTGCCACCAGCTGGCGCGGCCAACAACAAGTCTTTCAAGTTGCGATTGAAAATCTGGATGGCCGCTTCATCTGACTGTTCTCTGAGTTGCGACATCAATTGTAAATTCAACTTCAGTTGTAATTTAGCCGACCAAGCCAATTCCAGGGTGCGTTTTAACCACGCCGATTGTTCGATGTCCCAATTCGTGTGTTTGACCAAACGACCGAGTGCTGGATGAATGGTCATCGCTTCATTCAACACATCAGCGTGATCGATATTCAACGACAACACCCCTTCATTGCGCCCACGCAACAGTGCCAACATGCGGTGCGAAGGAATCTTGTTGATCGCTTCTGAAAAATCGAAATAATCTTTAAAACGAGCGGCTTTTTGGTCATTTTCTTGGCCCTTCATGACTTGCGCAATGACCACCCCTTCGGCCCACAGCCAGTCGCGCAAATCTTGAATCAAGTCGGCATCTTCGCCCAGGTCCTCCAGAGCGATGTGTCGGGCGCCTTCCAAAGCAGCATCAACATCCACAACATGCAAGGATTCATCATCACCCTCACTTTGCACAAAAGCAGCAGCCAGGGCACTTTCATCGGCAGCTGGTTGTTCAATGATTTGTTGCAACAACGGTTCCAAACCAGCCAACCGCGCTTTTTGGGCTTTGGTCTGCCGTTTCTTTTTGTACGGCTGATACAAGTCTTCCAATCGGGTTTTGGTGTCCGCCGACAAGATGGCTTGCTGCAATGACTCGGTCAATTTACCTTGCTCATCAATGGCTGCCAAAATGGTTTCGCGGCGCTCATCCAAAGCCCGCAAATACCCCAACCGCTCTTCCAGCTGTCGCAGCTGGGTATCATCCAAACCACCGGTGGCCTCCTTGCGATAACGCGCGATGAATGGCACCGTATCGCCACCATCCAATAATTCAATGGCGCTTTGTATCTGTTGTTTTTTGGCGTTGATTTCGCCAGCGATGATGGCTACGTGTTGGCTGTTGACCACTTAAAGTCCCTCTGTTGAATTAAAAAAGTGACGCATTTTAGCATGCCAGAGCGTCCACTTCACAAGGCAAATTTCAGGCCCCTGACGGCCACTTGAAAGCCTGCTTTGCGAACGGCATCGGCCGCTTCACTGTGGGGGTCTATCAGGGGATTGCTGTGGTTGAAATGAATAAAATGTATTTTGGCTTTGTCCTCAGGAGACAAATCTTTGAATAAGGCCATGGATTCAGTCACAAAGGGATGAGGGATCTCGGTCATGTCGCGATTGGGGATTTCGCCGTTGGCAAAAAAAGTGGCATCCAGCAAGGCGAAGTCCACCCGTTGAATCCAGTTCCGGATGTCTTCATCCCATTTTGACCATTTGTCGATGTCCGGTATAAATAATGCTGTTTGCGAAGGGCCTTTGATTAAAAAGCCCACGGTTTCAGTGAATTCATCCCGGTGGGGAACCAGCAGTGGCGTGACCTCGAGGTTAGGCGTCAATGTGCTGGCTTGACCGGCGCTTAAATCCTGCAACTGGATGTTTTGCAAAGTAACCAGCTGGCTCCAGGGGCCATGGTTTTGCAGAAAGGCTTTGAATCGGGGCATCACATAAACCGGCACATCCTGGGTACCAGCGGCTTCTCTGCCCAAATGCATCAGGCCGGTGTAATGGCCCATGTGTCCATGGGTGAGGAATATGCCAGCCAAGTCAAAGCGTTCATCAGGCGCCAGCAAATGCAATTGATACATTTGTTCGCGAATGTCAGGTGTGGCATCAAACAGAAATTTTTGCTGCTGTTGTTCATCAATCACAGCCAAGGCGGTGGCCCATTTTCTTTTTTGTGGGTCTTGCCAACCAGGCAAGCAATGGCTTTGGTAACAGTTCAATTGGGGGTAGCCGGCATCCTGTGCCACGCCCAGAACATGCAAAGTGACTGGAGTTGAAGTCTGTGATTCAGCCGCCACCGACAGCGACACCCATAACCAAAAAAACAACCCGTAATACTTGTGCATGTATTTGCCAGATATTGAACACCATTTATTGTGCGGTTGATTAATGGTGGTGTCAACTGGGTCTGATTTTGGGTGTTGTAATACACTGTAAGCTGGCATTGCAGGTAAAAATGTGTCACTATCATCTGCTGTTTAACCGACCACACAAATCATGAAAAAATTGATTCTCAAACCCTTGATCAAAGGCACCTTGGTGCTGTTTCCGGTGCTGGTTACCGTCTGGGTTATTTGGAGCCTGGTGGCATGGCTGGATGGACTGGGCAGAATGGCTTTACAGCCCTTTATGCTTGACCACTTGATTTTCCCTGGCAGTGGTTTGGTGATCATGGTGGTGGTGCTGATTCTGGTTGGCCTGTTGTTTCGATTCAATTACGTTAATTGGATGTTCAAAAAAATTGAACACCGGTTGATGAAGTTTCCCCTGGTTAAAACCGTTTACAGTGCGGTCAAAGACCTGGCTGGCATGTTTGACAACAGCCAACAAAAACACCAACAGGTGGTGCTGGTCGACATGCAACAAAGTGGCTTGGGGTTTTTAATCGGTATGGTCACCAACGATGCCCTGCCCTCTGCCCTTCAATCAATCAATACATCCTCCGACCCATCAGCTGACAGTGAACAAAAGCCAGTGGCGGTGTACTTGCCGATGAGCTACATGGTCGGTGGTTACACCATTTTCACCACGGCTGATAAGGTCAAGCCCATTGACTGGTCATTTGAAGAAGCCATGCGTTTTGCTTTGACCGCTGGGGTGTCGCAAAAGCCTGAATCATTTGCCGATAAGATCGCTAAAAAGTAATCGTTCAATTCGACTGGGTTAACTGTTCTGAAGGCTGTCATCTAAGGCCACTGGAGATGGACAGTGGCCCTGTGTTTCTTGTATCATGGTCGCTTCGAATTTTTGACTTGAATTAGCATGGCTGAATACATTTATACCATGATGGGCGTGAGCAAAACTGTGCCGCCCAACCGTGAAATCATCAAAGACATTTCCTTGTCATTTTTCCCCGGCGCCAAGATCGGCGTATTGGGTTTGAATGGCGCCGGTAAATCTACTGTGCTGCGCATCATGGCGGGCATCGACACGGAATACAATGGTGAAGCCAGGCCGCAGCCCGGTATCAAGATTGGCTACCTGCCACAAGAACCACAGTTAGACAATGACAAAACGGTGCGTGAAAACGTCGAAGCTGGCATGGGTGAAGTGCAACAGCTGTTGGCGGATTTCGATGCCATCAATGCCAAGTTCGCTGAGCCGATGAGCGACGATGAGATGAACGACCTGTTGGCCAAACAAGCCGAATTACAAGAACAAATCGATGCCGCCGGTGGATGGGACTTGGACCGCAGCATGAACATGGCAGCCGATGCCTTGCGTTTACCACCCTGGGATGCCGAAGTGAAAAACTTGTCTGGCGGTGAAATGCGACGGGTGGCTTTGTGTAAACTGTTGCTATCTTCACCGGACATGTTGTTGTTGGACGAGCCCACCAACCACTTGGACGCCGAAACCGTGGCCTGGTTGGAACGTTATTTACATGATTTCACTGGCACCATCGTGGCCGTGACCCATGATCGCTATTTCCTCGACAATGCCGCCGAATGGATTCTCGAATTGGACCGCGGCCATGGCATCCCTTGGAAAGGCAATTATTCATCTTGGTTGGAGCAAAAGGAAAAACGCCTGGAACAAGAATCCAAACAAGAACAAGCGCACATGAAAACCATCAAACAGGAGTTAGAGTGGGTGCGCTCGAATGCCAAAGGCCGCCGCACCAAGTCCAAAGCCCGCTTGAAACAATTTGAAGAACTGCAATCCAAAGAGTTTCAAAAACGCAACGAAACTTCACAGATTTACATCCCACCCGGTCCGCGCTTGGGTGACTCGGTGATTGAGTTCAACAACGTGTCCAAAGCTTTTGAAGACAAGTACCTGATCAACGATTTGTCATTCAAGGTGCCACAGGGCGCGATTGTGGGCATCATCGGCCCCAACGGTGCTGGTAAAACCACTTTGTTCAACATGATCGCTGGCACCGAACAGCCCGATGAAGGGAGTATCGACATCGGCCCCACGGTGGAACTGGCTTATGTCTCACAAAGCCGCGAAGATTTGGGTCATGACCGGCCTTTGTTTGAAGAAGTGGCTGATGGTGAAGAAGTCATCAAGGTCGGTAACTACACCCTGCCTGCCAGGGCTTGGCTCAGTCGCTTTAATTTCAAGGGCGCTGACCAACAAAAACAAGTCAAGCACCTGTCCGGCGGTGAACGCAATCGCTTACAACTGGCCAAAGTGTTGAAACTGGGCGGTAACGTGTTGTTGCTGGATGAGCCGACCAATGACTTGGATGTAGAAACCCTGCGGGCACTGGAAGAAGCGTTGCTGAACTTTGCTGGCAGTGCGATGGTGATCTCGCATGACCGTTGGTTCCTAGACCGCATCGCCACGCATATCCTGGCTTATGAAAACAATTCTCACGTGGAGTTCTTTGAAGGCAATTACACCGAATACGAACAGGATTACAAAAACCGCCACGGCAAAACCTTGCAACCAGAACGCATCAAATACCGGCCCTTGAAGAAGTAACGTTCAAGTATTTTCCCAGTAGAGACGTCATGCATGGCGTCTCTATGCAAGTGAATCACGCTTAAATTGGGTTCTTTGACATGGCAGGACTGAAACACAACAAGGCTTCAACTCCCAAAGCACTTCAAGCCGGGTAATGACAGTTGGAAGTCGTCTCGGTGCTGGGATTAAGATCCGTCATACCGGACCCCGATTCGGTATCCAGGCAGAACCAACCTCCAGATTAGTGAGATTCCTGAGTAGCACCAAACACCGCTTGCCTGGATTACCCGGTTAAGCCGGATAATGACGATCAGTTGCGCGAGTCCAGATTAGTCTGACACTATTCAGAAGCCCATTCGGCCGAGGGTTCAACACGGATCTGTATGCCATTTAACAAGCCAACGGTTTTCAGTTAAAATAAATGACCCCATAACCAGAAATGAGCTCATGACCATGCGATTGCTTCCCACCACCTTGACCCTTCTTGTGCTGCTGTTTTGGCAGTTTCCTGCCGCGGCCAAAGACCCACAACTGCCAGAGGCCTATGCCGGCTTACCGGCTGATGCCTACCACCTGATGGAGCTGAGTGGTTCGGCCAAGAATGGTCAGGTACTGACCATGGGCAAGCACAGCTGGACATTAGACACCCAAGCTGCTGCGCAGAACAAAACAGGCAACAACTTCAGTTTCAAACAAGCCATCCCTGGTGGCTTTATTGCGGCCACCCAGGGCGAAAACAGTTTGTTTGGAACCATGCACTTGGACAACCAACACCACATCATCACCACCAACCAGTCAGGCATTTGGGCCGTGGCATTGCCTGAAACAGGCCTGAGTTATAACGATTGTGGTCTAGACCATGCACCAGAGGACGCGCTGGAGAACGCCGCTTTTTCAAAAACCCTGTCAACGCAACCACCGGTAGACCCACAAGTGGCCGGCACCGTGATTGATGTTTTGGTGATCTATGACCAAGCCATTGCTGACCGTTACCCAGGTGACTTACTGGACACCCGCGTGGCCCAGTATTTTAATGTCTCTAACCAAACTTACGCCAACTCATCACTGGATCTGGCCATCCGATTGGTGGGTTTAGAGCAAGTGGGCTACAACTTCGATGACTCCAACCAAGCGCTTAGAAATTTAATGCGTGATGTTTTGCATTTAGGCATTGGTACCTTGGGACTGGAAAACCTACCCCAGTTGTATAACGAGACCGGGGCTGACCTGGTGATTTTTTTGCGCACGCACAACATTGAAACACGCGGCAGTTGCGGCATTGCATTTTTCCCCATTGGGGATGGTCAGGGCGGGCTGGATTCCAGTTACGGGGTTAATGTGATGGCCGATGGCATGAGCAGCTGGTCGCTGTGTACCGATCAGTTGATGGTGCATGAAATAGGTCACAACCTCAGCGCTGGCCACCACAACTGGGATCCCACAGAATTTGGTTATGATGCCCGCGCCAGAGGCTTTGCCAAATTGGGCCAATTTGGTACCGTGATGGGCTCGTTTGGTACTGGCACCGTGGATCGTTTTCTCGAACTGGATTATTTCTCCAATCCTAACATCCAATGCGGAGGCGGCCCTTGTGGTGAACCAGGCACCCGCGACAATGTGGCGGTGATAAACATTTTTAAAGACTTTGTGGCCAGTTACCAAGACAGCATTTCTTCGGCCCCCATGCCAGCAGATTTTACTGCGGCATTGATAGATCAGGATGGTGACGGGGTATTGGACCGCGATGACCACTTTCCTTACGATGCCAATGAAACATTCGATAGCGATGGCGATGGTGTGGGTGATGTCGCTGATCAATTCCCCCAAGATGCCAGTGAACAAACTGATTTCGATAACGATGGCATCGGTGACAACGCCGATTTTGATGACGACAACGACGGCATCCTGGATAACGAGGATGATTTTCCGCAAAACCCCAACGAAGTCAAAGACAGTGACCAGGACGGCGTGGGCGACATTGCCGATGATTTTGTCTTTGAACAATCAGAATTCCGCGACTTTGATCAAGACGGCATCGGCAACCATGCCGATGAAGATGATGACAACGATGGCGTGGTTGACATTGCCAACGGCCTGTACGACTTGCTGGTGATCAGTGTGGGCAACAATCGCATCCTGCGTTTTGATGCCCAAACCGGCCTACCCAAAGGCATCGAAGTGCTGCCTGATGACGGTTTGCTGACTTTCCAATCTGACCTGGCCTATGATGATCGCATGGGTCAGTTGTTTTATAGCAGTGAAAGCAGTATCAAAACTTTGGATTTAATGGATCGTTCAGCCAGTCCCGAACTGTTCCTACCTCCTTATTCGGACAGCCAAGCGGCTTTAGGAACAGGGTTCCCAACAGCGTTATTGACTGATGACAATAACGGCTTATACATTGGCAAGTTAAGGGCAAAATCGTTAACAAACTACACCTTTACAAACTTCAATAATCCCAATGTGTTTTTTGACATCATTTTCCCCATTGACGAAGAGGCCAGTGAAAACATCATTGATCTGTATAAACGCGGTGATGAAATTTTTCTGCTGGGCCAGGGAACACCAGTTTATCGCGGTAACCTCAATGGCAGCAACCTGATGCAAGTGGGTAATGCCAACATGCCTTGGCTGGTTGATCCCTATGCTTTTGTGGTAACAGATGATGACCTGTTGTTACACACCGACCAGGGACGCGATAAAATTGTCATCACCGATGCCAATACGGGGACCTTTGAAGGCATCTTTGCGGATTTGGCGGCCCTGGGATACTCCAACCCCACGGGCATTGAACTGACCGACAGTGGTCGCTTGTTGGTGGCGGTCAGTGACCAAAACGCCATCCTTGAATTTGATGTCAACACCCAGGCTTTTGTCGGCGAGCTGGTTCGCGGTGCCGGCCTGGATCAACCGCACAAGATGTTATTGGTGCCGCAATTGGCTGACCGTTTCCCCGAAGATGCCGATAAAGTCATCCGACCCAATGCCGGAAATTGGTTCAATCCGGTCACTTCTGGACGTGGATTCAACATCGGTATTTTTGATAACCGCCTACAAGTGCTGTGGTTCACATACGATGATGCTGGCCTGCCGATTTGGTACACTTCGGCAGACCTCTTGGTGGGTGATACCTACACCACTGATTTGCTGAAAACCACCCAAATCAATGACAGCAGCGTGACGGTGGATGTGGTCGGCAGCATCACCTTAGCATTTCACAATGAACGCCAAGCCACCTTCACTTGGGAGCTGGGTGCTGACTCAGGTCAGGAGAACATTGAGTGGTTGCCATTCAGTGCCGAGCCCGAAGTGGAAAATTACACCGGCATGTGGAGTCGTCCAGATACCCCAGGCTGGGGCATGGCGGTCGTAACCATTGGAGACAAAAACATCACCATACCCTTTATTTACGACAGCGACGGCGAGCCTCGTTGGGCCATCAGTGACGTCCAATCCGGCACCTCTCCGTTTGATTTCAATATGGTTACCGTGTTCAGCGACACCCTGTGCCCTGGCTGCAGTGGCACACCAGCGACCACCGTTGAGGCCTCTGGTTCGATGCAATTACAGTTAAACGGTGATGCCGAATGGAGCAGCGCCCTGGATTGGGCCGATCCCGTACCGGGCGATTGGCTGTTGAATCAAACTGAAATCATCCGCATCTCCAGCGAACCGACCCGGCCGCGTTGATTTGCTGAGCTCTTGGCCGCTGCCGCATCCATGCTGTCGCGGCCAAGAGGAGATTGAGGAAAGTGTATTTGAAGGTCATAACCCGGCCGGTTAGGCCTATCCCTTAGTCATACCGGACCCCGATCCGGTATCCAGGCAGAACCAACCTCCCGTTTATTGAGATTCCTGAGTCTCACGAATCACCTCGTGCCTAGATTACCCGGTCAAGCCGGGTAATGACGGTTGGTAGCCGGCTCGATGCTGAGATTAACATCCATGTCAGTCAAGCAGTGACATGCCTGTTTTAGTCCATTGCCTGCGATTATTCTTTGATACCAGCCAATTTCAGCAAGAAGGTGTAATCTTGTGCGGTTTCCTTAAAGTAGCTGAAGCGTCCGGACGCGCCACCATGGCCGGTGTCCATATTGGTTCTGAGCAACACCAAGTTGTCATCGGTTTTCAACTCCCTCAATTTGGCAGTCCATTTCGCTGGCTCCCAATACTGTACCTGCGAATCGTGCAATCCGGTGGTGATCAGCATGTTGGGGTAGTCCTGGGCCTTGACTTGGTCATACGGTGAATATGACAACATGTATTCATAGGAGTCTTTGTTTTTGGGATTGCCCCACTCATCAAATTCACCGGTGGTCAGCGGAATGTCCTCGTCCAACATGGTGGTCACCACATCAACAAAAGGCACGGAGGCAATCATGCCGTCATAGAGCATACCATTCATGTTGGCTACCGCACCCATCAACAAGCCACCGGCACTGCCACCCCAGGCATACACCCGCTTATCATCTCCGATGTTTTGTGCCAACAAGGCTTGGGTGGCATCGATGAAATCAGTGAAGGTGTTGATTTTGTTGAACATCTTGCCGTCTTCATACCACTGGCGCCCCCTGGCTTGAGAGCCGCGGATGTGGGCAATGGCAAAAATAAAGCCGCGATCAAGCAATGACAAGCGACTTAACGAAAACTTAGGATCAATGGAAGAGCCGTAAGAACCATAGGCATAAACCAATAAGGGCCGTTGGTCCAAGTCGCCCAGGCCTTTTTTGTAGACCATTGAAACCGGTACCAGTGCACCGTCTCTGGCGGTGATTTCCAACCGTTGAGACTGGTACTCATCGGCATTGTATTCGCCATTGATTTTGTCTTGCTTCAACAGTTTTCTTTCACCTGAATCCAAATCAACTTCGTATACCGAGCCTAACTGAGTCAGCGAATCGTATTCGTAACGCATGACATTCTGATTTTGTTCAGGGTTGAAATCAATGCTCATGGTATAAGCCGCTTCTTCAGATTGAATCAATTGGCTGTCACCCGTGGCCCAGTTCATGACCTTGATGTGCCTGATGCCGTTTTGACGTTGTTCAACGGCCAACCAGTCTTTGAATGTTTCCATGTCATAGATCAGGGTTTCATCGTCATGCGGAACCACTTCCTGCCATTGGTGTTTATCCGATGATGCACCGATGGGGGCTTTCATGATGCGTGAATTCAAGGCCTTCCAGTTGGTCTTGATGATCCAATCACCATGGAAATCTTCCACCGTATATTCGTGCTTGTCTTCGCGTGGCAAAACCGGCCTAAATTCACCTTGGGGTTGGTCTGCTGGCAGGTAAAGCATCTCAGTCTGGGTCGTTGCACCCGAATAAATCATGATGTAATCATTAGACCTTGAGGTGTAACAGGCCACATAAAAGGTGTTGTCTGGTTCTTCATATACCAACACGTCCTCACTCACCGGCGTGCCCAACTCGTGTCGGTAGACCCGATAGGGCAACAAGGTGGTGGGGTGTTTGCGGGTATAGAAAACGGTCTTATTGTCTTTCGCCCAAGCCGCCGATCCAGTGGTGTTTTTGATCACATCGGGTAACATTTCCCCAGTGCTCAGGTCTTTGAAGCGAATGTCGTACTGGCGACGTGAAACGGTGTCTTCTGAAAAGGCATAAAGCTGGTGGTTGTGGCTAACCGACTGGTTATTGGATGCGTAGTAAGCATGTCCTTCGGCCAACGCATTGACATCAATCAGCACTTCTTCTTCACCGTCCAAGCTGCCTTTTTTTCTGGCATAAATGGGGTACTCTTTGCCCTCGGTGTATTTGCTGTAATACCAATATTCGTCCAACTGGTATGGCACAGATTCATCGTTCTGCACAATGCGGTCAATGATTTCCTGATAAAGGCGGTCTGTCAAGGCATCACTGTCGGCCATTTGTGACTCGGTGTATTGGTTTTCCGCATTCAGGTATGCCAAGACATCTTTATCTTCGCGGGTGTCATCCCGCAGCCAATGGTAGTTGTCGATGCGCTGATCACCGTGAATTTCGAATACATGGGGTTTTTTGGTGGCTTTGGGTGGTTTAATTTGCGACATGTTAGGCTCCTGACTGACTGCTTCAGTGGTTTTTGAGTTGGGTTGCTGGCCGGCAGATTCTTGGGATGGTTTTTGGCAGGCAAGCAATGCACCAAACATCATTAAGACGATAGGTGTTCTCATGTGGGTGCGGATTTTTAAAAATCAAATAGCTTACACCGATTTGTGTCAAAATGAGCCTCATTACTCAAAATCGTGACTAAAGTAATGATTTTTGCAATGAAAGTGGCCTGCACAGGTCTTTACCCCTATGAGCACTAAAGAACGAAAATTTGACGCCTTGTTGGGACAGTATTATGACGATTTGTATCGCTTTGCCTACTGGCTCGGCAAAGACGAACAAATGGCCAAAGACCTCGTTCAAGAAACCTATTTAAGGGCCTGGCGCGCGATCAACTCATTGAAAGATGAAAAGGCAGCCAAAAGCTGGATCTTTACCATCTTGCGTCGCGAGTTTGCCCGTCAATTCGAAAAAAAGCGCCCCATCACCAGTAGCCTGGATGACATGGTCATGGAAATTGAAGATCCTCACACCCACACGCCTGACGAAGTGATGGACATCAACCTCACCCGCCAAGCCATGATCAATCTGGATGAAAAGTACGCGGAACCACTGATGCTGCAAGTCATTGGCGGTTTCAGCTGCGATGAAATAGCCGAACAGTTGTCCATCAGTCCCAGCGCGGTCATGACCCAACTGTTCAGAGCCAGAAAACAATTGAAAGCCAAACTGAATAAAACCAGTCGCACAGGAACCAAAACATGAACTACTTTGAATTCAAAAATATTTTGGATGCCGATCCTCACAACCAAACACCGGAGTTTCTGGACGCCATCAAAAATGATCCCAGGTGCCGCCGTGCTTATCAACAAGCCATGGCCGAAGAACGCATCATTGCGGCGGCTTTGAAAGTACCGGTACCCAAATCCAACATCGAACACATTCGGTTTTCACAAAGCCACCAGCGCAGCCGCCAACAACGGTGGTTGCTACTGGCTGCCTCACTGGTCATGATGTTTGGTTTGGGGGCCGTGTGGTTCAATCAATCCAACGAATCTGAATTGGAACGCTTTATCCATGATGCCCTGTTGATGGAACCCTCGGTCTACATGGCTGACGAAGAAATACCGCAACAGGAACTGGCCCCGTTGTTTGCCAGCATCAATACCGCCATCGATGGTGAACTGGGTCAGGTGCGCTTCATGAAATTGTGCCCCACCCTGAACGGTCGTGGCGCGCGCATGGTGATGATGAACGAATTGAATCAGCCAATCACGGTGTTGTACATGCCCAATGCACCGGTGAAAGAAGCCATCAACATGGAGATGGATGGTTACCAAGGCAAAATCATTGCCCTGGAACAAGGCTCTGCAGCCATCATATCCCGTCCCCATGAAAGCATTGCCCAGGTAGAGCACAACATCAGCCAGTCACTCAGGCCCTTGCGGTGAGTTGATTGCTTGGTGTGTCATTAAGTTACAAACTTCTTCATTTGCTTGAAATGTCATGACAAACGATTCCTCAAGTTGCTAAAATGCAGGGCTAATGTACATTAAGCAACAGGGGATAAAATGGATAACCATGCTTTTAAATTAGCCGCAGCTGCCATGCTGACGGTGATGTCAGCCGGAGCACAAGAATACACCTCAGTTTCCGGAAACGAGGATCAAATCAACTTTGCCTATGCCGGTGACGACACCCGCTTTGGAATCGGAGTTGATAACGAGGGTGAAATCGTCGGTGATTTCTTGAAATCATTCAACACCAGCTGGCACAGCAACTGGATGGGTGAAGTGTGGTTGTCTGATGGCGCTGGCGGTTTGAAGCTTGATTATCATCGCATAGCTGGCGCCGCTGAAAAAGGTGACTTGATTAACAACGAAGACGACATCAGAATATGGAAATATTTTGCTGCCGTTGATCAGAACACCTTTGATGACCGCAAGTTCACGGTCGGATTTGGTAGCGAAGTCAGAGACCGTTTCTGGAACGTCAATTTGAGCGGTGCCATCACCGGATCACGCCTGAACAGCCAAGTCTCTACATCGGTGACTGAAGATATTTTTGGCCAAATCGATGGACGAGATTACGTGCAGTCGCAAACCATCGAAACCATCATCAGAAATTACGAGCACCCTTATGACTGGGGCGTGGGTGGCCGCATCGGTAAATATTTTGAGAATCACCTGGTGCGATTGACTGGCGGGCTGGATTATGAAGTCGGTGATTACAGCAGCGATCAATTCACTGGCAGCCTGAACTTAGAAAAATACTTCCATAACACCGGTCACAGCCTGGCTTTATCGCTGGAACAAATCCAAAAAACCGGTGACTTTGAAACCGACAAAAGCGATACCCGGGCCAACCTGATGTACCGTTATGATTTTGGTCAGTCACATCGGCCCACCACCGTAGAAGAAGAGGTTCAGGTGGTTGATGAAGACCGCTTGGAGCAGCTACAAGAGCAGAAACGCCAACTGGTCCAAAACCAAGTTGACCTGTCTTCAATGGCCTTCTTTGATTTGGATGAACACTACATCCGTGAGGATGCTGCCATTGAACTGAAGTCACTGGTTGAACAAATCAAAGCCACTGAGTTGGCCAGTTCGATTAATATCGTCGGCCACACCTGCAGCATTGCCTCAGATGCCTACAACCTGGATTTATCAGCACGCCGTGCGGCCAGTGCCAAAGCCTTCTTTGTGGAACATGGCATTGATGCCAGCATCATCAACACCAAAGGCATGGGAGAATCTCAGCCAGCCTATGACAACGATGGCCCCAATCAGCCCAAAAACCGCCGCGTAGAAATCAGTTTCATCACGGTGGAAGATGAATTCGTTGAAGTAGACATTGCTGACGACGAAGTCCCAATGAAATGGGTGAAACGCAAAGTGGATGCGCCGGCAGCATGGATCAGTCGCGCACTGCGCAATCCGGCTCAACACAAACGCACGGTTGATGTCTACAAGTACCAAGAAACCGAAACCAACACCACCTTGGGTGAAATCATATTCCTCAACGCCGATCCAGTGGCCAATGACGACAGCATCCTGGTGAATCGCAACTCCCCAGGCGTGGTTATTCCGGTGTTGGACAATGACAGCGACCAGGATGAAGGCGATGTGCTGACCATCACCAGCAACACCGCGCCAGCCAATGGCCTGGTAGTCAATAACGGCGATGTGCTGACCTACACACCGAATAGCGGTTACGTGGGCACGGACACTTTCACTTACACCATTTCCGATGGTGAAGGCGGCACCGATACTGCCACGGTTAACATCACCATAGTGAATGCCCCGCCAGTGGCCAGTGATGACAGCATTGCCTTGCAAGCCGGCGCCTCAGCCGTGGTCAATGTGCTATTCAACGATGCCGACCCAGATGGTGATGATGCCCTGCTGAGCTTGGTTTCTGTTGGCTCCAGCACCAACCCAGATGTCAGCGCCGTAAACAATGGCGATGGCACAGTGACTGTCATTGCCAATGCCAATGCCACCGGTTCAGCCACCATTGAATACACCATCATGGATGGTGACGGTGCCACTGCCTCGGCCAACATCAATGTCACCATCAATGACCAGGGCTCAGCTCCTTTGGCCATCGATGATGCTTATTTCACCACGCAGAATACTGATGTGACCATCAATGTATTGGCCAATGATGTGGACCCGGATGGGGATGAGTTGACAGTCATCTCTGTGGACACTTCAGGTTCACTGGGTTCGGTGATTGATTTCACCCCCGACGGTAATGTCACTTATTCACCACCACCTAATTGGTGCGGCGTGGACACCTTTACCTATACCATCACCGATGGTACACAACAGTCTACTGCCACGGTCACCATCACCGTGCTGGATTGATGTAAGCAACAAAAAAGCCAGCTGAACCGCTGGCTTGATTGAATCAAAAGCGTTTGTGACGGTGAAGTGGCAAACGCTTTTTGTGTGGTTAAACCGCTAAACTGGGATTTGGGTTTTCGGTGGAACCAGGTTTGGGATCACTGTCGTGGCCGTCCTTCTTAGGCATGTATCGCAACCAAATCAACCACACAATCAGTGCATCCAAGATAATCAAAGCCTGCCACACATAAAGATGGAACCACTCAAACCAAGCCTGGTCCCATTGTAAAAGATAAAACAATGAAATGATGCGAACGGTGTTCAGCGCATGGATGGCAATGAATCCCCAAAACAAACCTTTCAGCTTGTATAACCAGGGTGCCGGAAACGCCACCAGCGCTGCAAATAATATAATCATGGCCTCGATGCCATTGCAACCTGGCACAATCAATATGGTGCGGTGACTGGCTGGATCTCCCAGCACATTGCCAGCGGAGATGACACTGGGATCAAATAATTGCATGACCCATGCACTCAAGGCAGCAACGCCTGAGGTGAATGGTGTGATGACCGCGTCTTGTGCCACCTGAGTGATTTGTAGCAGGAATAAAGCCACAAACAAGGTGACAAACAACAATGAAAATTTAAGCATGTGGCTTATGAGAAAATTGAAATGGGTCTGATTTTAGCAAATTCACCCAATCCGAATATTGACTTCAATTTATACCCGGCATGATTTACAATCTATTAATCAGCGCTTAACGATAACTTAACATAAATGTTAGTATGATGTTCTTAACGTCAGAGTTCTCCAAATGAATTTGACTGTTATCCGGGCATCTAAATCCTCCCAAGGCGTTTCCAAACTCCTTGGGATTTTTTTTAGTCGCACAAAATGAGAACCCACGAAACAGGAAAAACATGAAAATATTAGTAGTTGAAGACAACACCGACATTGCTGCGAACATTGTTGATTATTTCGAAGACCGAGAACACATCGTTGATTATGCAGGGGATGGTGTGACTGGTTTACATCTGGCAGTGACCAATGATTTTGACGTCATCGTCCTTGATTTGATGTTACCCGGCATGGATGGTTTGGATTTGTGTAAAAAGCTGCGCAAGGATGCCAAGAAGAACACCCCCATCATCATGCTCACCGCCCGTGACACGCTAGAACAAAAACTGGAAGGCTTTGAATTTGGTGCCGATGATTATATGGTGAAACCTTTTGCCTTGCAGGAGCTGGATGCCCGTGTGCAAGTTTTGGGCAACCGCAAAAAGCAGAACCTCAACCGCAAGCTGACCGTGGCTGACCTTGAATATAATTTGGACAGCTTAACTGTTAAACGGGCTGGCCAAACCATTAAAATGAATCCCACTGGTTTGAAACTGCTACAAATTTTGATGGAATCCAGCCCCTACGTGGTACCTCGAGAAGAATTGGAAGTTAAAGTGTGGGGCGAAGAAATGCCTGATTCCGACTCTTTGCGCGTTCACATCCATGGCTTGCGTACAGCCATCGACAAGCCCTTTGATAAAAGCCTGATCCATACCCGCCATGGCATCGGTTACCACGTTTCTGATCCGGATGAACTTTCGGAGTAGCATCAAGAGCCGGATTGTCATTGGCTTTCTGGCTTTCAGTACTTTATTAACCATGTTGTTTGCCATCAGTTCGCTGAGCATCCGCGAACGCATGCAAAATGACTTGATTGCGCAGACCATTCAGGAAGACCTGGATGCCTACATGCTGAAATTAAGCCTCAACCCCAATTTGGTCAGTGAAGAACAGGTCTCCACCAAAATTGAAGGCATCATCACCACACCTGGTAACCTGCAATTGAACCTGCCTGCCAATTACGGTGAGTTGGCCGAAGGCACCCATGTGTTGGATGAGGCTGGTAAAACTTATATTGTGGCGGTCAACAAAAGACACCAAGTTAACAACCAGCCGGTTTGGGGCTTTATCAAATACGACATCAGTCACATTGAAAACAGTTCCAAGCCCCTGTTGATGGCATTTGGTGGTATGTTTTTATTGTTCCTGTTGTTGGCCTATTTATTGGCCATTTATGTCTCTAAAAAAGCCCTCAAACCATTGAGTCGATTGACAGCCAAGTTAGAAAACCTGACAGCCGACACCCACATCGAGCCACTGGCACCCTATTTCAATGAAAATGAAGTGGGCAAGGTCGCCAAGGCTCTGGATGCCTACGCACAGCGTTTGACAGACTATGTGATCAGGGACAAAGAGTTCAATGCTGATGTCAGCCATGAATTACGCACCCCACTGACGGTGATCAAAAGCACCGTGGAACTGATCAAGTCGAACCCCAACATCAGTGCCAAAGATTTGGATCGAATCAACCGCATTGAACGGGCCACCAAGCAATCAACTGAATTAACCGAAACCCTGTTGTTACTGGCCCGTGAGGAGCGCAAAGAAAGCCACGGCCTGGAACGCACGCAACCGGGACTCATCATTCGCAACATCGTGGCTGGTTTTGAACCCACTTTAAAACTCAAACCGGTCAAAACCAAAATCACCGAAAATGACTGGTTACAAGTCAAAGCACCAGAATCAGTGGTTTCTGTGGTGTTGAGCAACCTGATTGGTAATGCCATTAAATACACCACTGAAGGAACCGTCCACATTACCCTCAATAAAAACAGTATTGTGGTAGAAGATGACGGCATCGGCGTCACCGAATCAGAGCTACCCAAATTGTTTGACCGCCACTACCGTGCCGGCAAAGCCAACAGCAAAGGTTCTGGATTGGGATTAGCTATCGTCAAAAGACTGTGTGACCTGTATAATTGGGACATAGAAATCAAACGCAACAACACCACTGGTTTAACGGCAACACTTACTTTCAATTGATCTTGGTTAACAACAGACAACATGGACATGACAACCAACCGGCCCGCCCCAGCTGAGCGCCTTTTTTTGACAACCGCTCCCGTACTGACTGAGTTACACAGGTGACTTGTCCGTGAACGAACCCCTTTCTCCCAACGCCAAAAAAGTCCTCAACTGTTGTCGCCAAGGACAACTAGACCAATTGCTTCAGTTGTTGGACTCTGGGGTCGATGTCGAAGCCGTTAACCACCCTGAATTTGCGCCGTTGAATGTGGCGTTGAAGCATGGCCGTTGGAAAATTGCCGAACATTTTTTAGCGACCCAATGCATGCCCAATGAATCGCATTGTCCGCCTTTGGTCGCAGCCACACAGTTTGCTAAAGACATGACCAGGGGACTGGAAATGGTTTTTGCCCATACCGGCGAGCACTCGGGAGTGGACAAAAACGGACGCTCCGCTTTGATGACAGCCTGCCTGTTAGGTCATGAGAAGAAAGTCAGGTATTTGTTACAGCATGCCGAAGACCTCGATGCACAAGATCACATGGGCATGACCGCTTTTCTCGATGCGGTTTTAAGCAACAACCACAACATCCTGCAGTTATTGATTGAGCATGAGGCCGATGTCAATTTATGCAATCACCAGGATGAGAATGCTTTGTTGATTGCCACCCAACAGCCCACACCAAATACCAAAATCATCAAAACCCTGTTGGAAAACCAGGTCGACTGCTGTCAAAAGAACAAGGCTGGGAAGTCGGCTTTCTCGGTGGCAGAAAAAAAACATCCACACATTCACAAGATGATGGTAGCCAAATTAGAGGCAGACAAACAAATGGAGTTACCTTTGTTCACAGCAGCTGATGATGAAGTGATTCAACCTGCTGCAACCGACCACAGCCCAAGCAATGAAAGCCAAACTGATGCACCCCAACATCAAGCCGAAAATAAACCACAACCGATTTTGACAGGAGCGACCAGTCAACCCAGCCAGTCCCATCGCCAAGCTTGGTTTGAAGCCATTTCCAATGGCAACCTGGGACGCCTTAATCAGCTTAAGTTGAAAGGTGTCCCGATAGATTTGGTCGACAACAAGGGCTGTAGCGGATTGGTTCATGCAGCTGGCAAAGGCCATCGGGCGGTGGCTTCCTACTTGATTCAAAACCAAGCCAACATTGAACACCGGTCAGACAATGGCAGCACCCCGCTTTCCAGTGCGGTGATCAGCCAATCCAGGTCTTTGGTGGGTTTGTTGCTCAGTCATGGCGCCAACCCCAACCTGTGTGGTCCTGGGGGCTACTCGTATTTGGCTTTAGCCGCATCACAATGGAGTGAGGCTTGTGTTAGCATGCTGTTGGATGCCGGTGCCGACATCAATTCCCGCGACGAAGCTGGGTTATCGCTTTACCACCATGTTGCCATAGCTGCTTCCTATTATGCCAACACCGCCAAGGCCAAGGCCACCATTCGCCTGTTAAAACAGCATGGACTGGATATCAACAGCCAAGATCACCAAGGCCAATCCGCCTTGCATGTGCTTTGCGGGGCCTTGTCCAAGGATAAAAAAGATGCCCACGGTCAACACGGGGATGACAGCCACATTGCCAATATAGCCCATGAAATGTTGAAGTGCGGGATTGACCCCAAGCTGGTGAACCACCAGGGCTTCACTGCCATTCAGTACGCCAAACAACAAGGCTTGCTGAACACCAAGGGTGTGATTCTTTCTTTCATTGACGCCTTTTGATGCTGTGAAACGCAGGCGCTTAGAACAAATCTTCCTCGAACATCAACACTTGATTGAGAAAGCAGTGTACAGCCAGAACATCCAAGTCACTGGCGTCACTGCAGATGATGTTTACCAGGAAGTGTCTATCAAATTATTTAAGTTACTGGAAAGTGACCGAGAAATAGAAAACCTTTCGTCTTATATATACAGAACAGCGGCAAATGTCATTATTGATCTGGCCAGAAAGCAACAGAAACATGAACAAAACGTTGCTTTACCTGAAGATCAGGATGAACAAGGTGCGTATCGGACTGATTTGGTCAGTCCAGTGGCAGAGCCAGACCGGTTGTTGGCTGACAAGCAGTTACAGCAACAAATCATGGCAGCCATTGCAGACTTACCAGAAAGCCGCCGGGTAGCCGTTAAGCTACGGCTTCAAGGTTACGCTGTCAAAGAAATGGCTGAACTAACAGGTTGGTCATTTTATAAAGCCGAAAACCTCTCCAAAAGGGGCATGTTGGCACTGAAAGAAAAACTAAAAGAATTGGATATTGATTATGACTTTGAATGAAAAACAATTGGCTGATTTGTTTCAACACAACAGCACTCAAGAGGTCTCAGCTGACACAGCTGGCGATTGTTTGTCAGCCACTGAAGCCTCCGCATCACGCATACAAAAAGCAGAACAGTTGGCCAATCATTCAGCTGCTGCACAAGCCATGAAGCTGGCCTTGTCTTTGCGGGAGTGGAGTCAACAAGTGGCCCGCTCAATTGAGCAGTCGCGTCGTTCATGGTTCAGCCAACTGGGTTTCAACAAATCCTATAAAACAGCTGTAGTCACTTTGTCTTTGGCGGTGGCTTTTGTTGTCACGGTTCCAAACCTGGTTACCAATGAAATGACCATTGAAGCCAATACCACACAGTCGCAACAGTCGGTTCATCAAAATGACGTCATCAGCAGCAATCCTTTTGACACCCAAAGCGATGTATTGAATTCCAGTGGTTTTGATTCAACGCCTGCCTTACAAGACAAGTTGTTTGATGGCAGCTTTGGTTGATAATCAACCAACCACCAACCTTTGTTCACCATCAAAGACTGGATAAGCCAGCAGCAACAACAAGCTCCAAACCGACAAGCCATAGCCACGAATGTACTCAGGCAATTGCTGGCTGCTGCGTTGAATAAAAATTCAGCCTGGTTGTTTGCTCACCCTGACCATCCATTGACTGTTGGAAACATCCAACAATTGGATGAATGGCTGAGCCGGTTAAAGACCGGCGAACCCTTGGCTTACATCACCGGACAACAGGCCTTTTGGGATTTGACCCTGCAGGTCAATCCACACACATTGATTCCCAGGCCAGACAGTGAGATTTTGATTGAAACGGCCGTCAGTTTGTATGAAAAACAGGCACCTGAGCGGGTGTTGGACCTGGGCACTGGCAGCGGTGCCCTGGCACTGGCACTGGCCCGCGTGTTTCCACAAGCCACCATCCTGGCGACTGATCAATCGGCACCAGCCTTAGAAATGGCCAGTAAAAATGCCAGAATCAATCGCATCAAACAAGTCACCTTTCTGCAATCTGATTGGTTCGAACACATTCCAGCCCAAAAGTTTGATTTGATCGTCAGTAACCCACCCTACCTGGCAACTGATGACGAACACCTGGAAGCACTACAACACGAACCCACTTCAGCACTGGTCGCTGGCGAACAAGGACTGTCAGATTTTCTGGATATCACTTCCAGAGCACCAGATTTTTTGAGCCATGGTGGCATTCTGATGTTTGAACATGGCTGGCAACAGCAGCAAGCTGTGGCTGACATCTTAGCAGCAGGTGGTTTCCAAGACATAGGCTTTGCCAAAGATTTGGCTGGTCACGACCGGGTGACCTGGGGCAGGCTACAAAAACCTTAAAATTTGATTTTTCCTGTAATGACCTGCCAAAACATCACCCAATCACCCACGAAACTGTACAGTGGGTATTTGAAGGTGGCGGGTTTATTGTGTTCAAAGAAAAAATGGCCGACCCAAGCAAATCCATATCCCAGCACCGGCAATAACCACAACCAAACCCATTTTTGTGTCATCAATACATAGGCCAATACCAGTAACACAGACAAAGAGCCAATGACATGTAAACGACGACACGTTGGGTGATTGTGTTCGGACAAATAGTAGGGATAAAACTCACTGAATGAGCTAAACCGTTGTGACTGATCGTTCATGACAACAGTTTACCACAACCCATTGACTGGTTATAATCGTTGATTCCTTTCATACCCACAAGCTTCATGAGACGTTTGCTGTACTGTTGGATTTGCGCCTTAACACTGATCTCCTGCTCTGCCAGCGACGATGGTAATACGCCGAGCCAAGCAAGTAAACCAGGTGGCAAAGTTTACCGCTATGCCATAGAAGGAACACCGCTGAGTTTGGACCCCATCAAGGCTTCAACCATTTACAGCAACACCTTGGTGGTGAATCTTTTTGATACCTTATACAGTTACCGATTCCTGCAACGACCTTATCAGTTGAAACCCAACTTGGCCAAAGCGATGCCAACCATCAGCGAAGATGGTCTGACCTACACCATTGAACTTAAAACCGGTGTGGAGTTTCAAGACCACCCGGCATTTCCTGGTGGCCAAGGACGTGAAGTCTCAGCGCAAGACTTTATCTATTCAATCCAACGCAGCTTTGATCCTGAGCTGGCTGCAACTGGTGCCTGGTTGTGGCAAGGTAAAATTGTTGGTTTGGATGAATGGAAACAAAATGGTGCGGATTATGATGTGCCAGTCAGTGGACTTAAGGCGCTGGATCGATACACCATACAAATCCAATTACACCGACCGTACCCACAGTTGATTTATTCATTGGCCATGGGCTTTGCTGCCATCACCCCCAGAGAAGTGGTGGAGGCGTTAGGCAACCAATTCGGCTCAAACCCTGTTGGTTCAGGTCCCTTTCAACTGACCCACTTTGATAGCCAAAAGGCGGTGCTGATACCCCATGAGAAATTCAGAAAGGAGCCTCTGGATATTTATGCTGAAGGGTACCTGGAAGCGGCACATGAGCAGTATGGTCTACTGGACTTACATGGACGAACTGCGCCCTTTGTTGACCGTTTGGAAATTCACTTCATTGAAGAAACATCTTCTCGATGGCAATCATTCACCAAGGGTAATGAAGTTCAATACACCACTGTTCCTAAAGACAAACAAAACCAAGTGTTGGTCAGTGTTGACCCCTTGCAGCTGCATCCCCAAATCACCGAAAAATTTCACCACAGTTATGGCATGGAAGCCGGCTTTGTTTACCATGGCTTCAACATGGATGACCCCAATTTTGGCAACACAGGGGACCCTGCACATGACCAAAACACCCAATTGTTACGTTGTGCTATCCGCAAAGCCCATGATTGGACCCAAAAAAACCGTGCCTTTTATTTTGGCTTAGGAACAGTGTTTCCAGGAGTCATTCCCCCCAGCGTTCCTGAATATGACCCCAGCATCTCCACAGCATCAGTTACCCATGACCTGGCAGGTGCGAGGCAAATGTTACAAACTTATCAACAAAACATGGGTGCCTTGCCTGCATTTGAATACCACACCAACGGCAGCGTGCTACAACTGCAATTCTTTGAACAAATGCGAGGCTTCCTACAGCAAGCTGGCTACCCTGTCGAGCAGATCACCTATCACCCTTACCCCAGTTTTGGTAACTTCAATCGGGCCATCAAAAACCGTGAAGCACCGTTTTTCTTTTTGGGCTGGACCTTAGACTATCCGGATGCTGAAAACACCTTGCAATTGTTTTATGGCCCCAACCAAACACCAGGCTCTAATAATTTCAATTATGACAACGCCGATTTCAATCGACTTTATGAAATGAGCAGTGTGATGCAACCATCTGCTGAACGCACGGCGCTGTATCAACAGATGAATCAAATGGTGATAGATGACTGTGTGGTGATTTCGGGGTTGGCGCGCAATAAAATTCACCTGTGGCACAAAAATGTCATCACCTATCCGGATCGGACCATAGTGGGTGGCTATCACCTCAGGTATGTTGATGTGAAATGACCAGTACCAAACGCCTGATTCTCACCCAATTATTAGGTGGCATCCCACTGATACTGGGCGTGACGTTGGTGGCCTTTGTGCTGATGTCCTATTTTGGTCCTGACCTGACCTACAGCTTACTGAGTAAAAACCCCACGGCTGAAGACATCCAGCAGGTGCGAAACTTACTCGGCTATGACCAGGCTTTTTGGCAACGCTACTTGGAATACCTCAGACAATTGTTGAGTTTTGATTTTGGCAACTCATTAGCCAAAGACCAACCCGTAAGCCAACTCATTGCCGCCGGTTTTCCTGCCTCGCTGCAACTGCTCTTGCCCGGATTCATTTTAGGTAATGGCTTGGCTTTGTGGCTGGCAATGACTGCTGCCAGATTCCGCGGGGGATGGCAAGACAAAAGCATCATGGCCATGGCAGTGGTGGGCATGAGTATTTCATTCCTGATCATTATCATTGGCTTTCAACTGATATTTTCTTCTTCTTACGGCTTGGATTGGTTTCCAGTCAGGGGCTGGCAGGTTCATGACCTCAATGGTCAATTCTCGTGGGTGGCCTACTTAAATCATGTGGCTGTTCCCACCATGGCTTTGGTGTTTGTTTCATTGGGTTATAACACCCGGTTTTACCGAGCAGTGCTGGTAGAAGAGCTCAGCAAAGAACACATCTTAACTGCCCGTGCCTTTGGTCATTCGGAAAAACGAATCGCCTACCGTCACATGTTAAAAAACGCCCTGATTCCTATTATCACCCGCATTTTGTTTTCAGTGCCTATGGTCTTGGTCAGTGGCTCACTGTTGTTAGAAACTTATTTTGGCATTCCAGGCATAGGATTGGTTACCTATGATGCCATCATGTCTGGCGATCAACCGGTGCTTAAAGCCATCATCGGGCTGACCGCAGCCTTGTTTGTATTGGTGCTGATTACGGCTGAAATACTCTATCGTTATCTGGATCCGAGGATAAAAGCATGATCAAAGGCACCGCTATACCGGTTAATCACCAACCATTGGATAGACTTCACCAGTCGCCATGGCAACGCTTACGCCATGACCGTTGGGGACTCATTGGTATGGCGATTGTGGCTGTTTATGGCCTCATGGCCACTGGTGTATGGTGGGGTTGGTGGGGAACAGACTGGAGTGCCATCTCCGCCGATTTCTATGCCCCAGCCAATTGGGATCATTGGTTAGGTACCAACGCCATCGGACAGGACATAGCGGCCCGCGGATTGTACGCCACGCGGGTGGCTTTTGAAGTGGGGCTGTTGGTGGCAGTGCTGGCCACCGGTCTGGGAGTATTGATGGGAGCCCTGGCCGGATTTTTTTCTGGAACCTGGCTTGATGCGGTGATTCTTTGGTTGATGGGCGTGTTGGATGCCATTCCTTTTTATTTGTTTGTAGCCGCTTTGGCTTACGCCCTTCAAGGGCATCCATTGGCCATGCACATTGCCATGACACTCACTTTTTGGACCCAGGTGGGTCGCATCATCCGAGCAGAGGTGATGGTGCTTAAACACATGACTTTTGCTGAAGCTGCCCGGGCCATGGGCCTCAGGCCTTTACACATCCTGTGGCGACATGTGCTGCCCAACACTTCCCACTTAATCACCATCCAGGCCACATTGGTATTTGTTGCAGCCATCAAAACCGAAGTAATACTCAGTTTTTTGGGTTTGGGGATACAACAGGGAATCAGTTGGGGTTTGATGCTGTCTGAGTCGGTGAATGACATTCAAGCGGGTTATTTCAACAATTTTATGGCAGCATCTGGATTATTGTTTATACTGATCATTGCTTTTAACTTTTTCTCAGACGCATTACAAGATGCGCTGGATCCCAAAATGAATGGAGCCCATGAACTCAATTAAAACATTGTCACTTTTTGTTGTATTTACTGGTTTGATTACTGGTTGTGCCGGTTCCATACCCAGAAATGAATTACAAAACTTACCTTCTCTGATTGAAGTGGTGTTGCTTGATGTGGCAGATGCCCAATTAAAAGTCAGGCTGACACACCGCAACAACACACCCAGAGAAGACATCAAGCTGAGTTGCCAATTGGCTCTAAAAGATTTCCAAGCGATTGAATTCAAACCCATCGATGTCCCGAACATGACATCCTACGCCACCGAGACGCTTGATTTGACAACCGCCTTAACGGCCATGCCCACCTTAGACAAAGAAGCCAATATCCCCTATGTGCTGGATTGTTACTTGTTTTCCAGTAACTTTAAACGCGAACACTTAATCAAGCGCTCCACCCTATTTAAGGTACCTGGCACCACAAACCAATTTCGTTAATCCGACTGATGTGGTTTTGCAACAGAAAAGCGACGCCTGATTCACCAATCATGACTTTAGGCATACTTGACTATATCAGTAGTGTTGTAGTAAAGTAATACACTACTGGAAACAACAGGTGTCTCATGAATCATTTAAAACAACTTTCACTGGTGGTGGCCATTTTGTTTCTGTCCTTGTTGACGTCTGTCGGGTTAAGCTACGTCATCACTCCAGGGGCACAAGCAACGACAGTTACCCAAAAAGCGGAAACCAATCCGCCGAAAAAAACGGAAGTCGGTGCCCATAAGCAACAGCACAATGACTCCAGAGGTGACCACGTAAAATGAGCTTTCACTGGAATGACAAAGAACCCATTTACCTACAGTTGAAAGACCAGATTAAGGACATGATCCTGGCTGGAGACATTGCTGAAGGCGAAGCCTTGCCTTCGGTCAGACAAGTGGCCATTGACTACAAAGTCAACCCCATAACGGTTTCCAAGTCTTATCAAATATTGGTTGATGAGCAGTTGGTAGAAAAACGCAGGGGCCTGGGTATGTTTGTCAAACCCGGTGCTGCTAAAAAATTACAGGTCAATGAAAATGAACAGTTCATCAATGAAGACTGGCCAAAAATTCTGACTAAAATACAACATTTAAACTTAGACACCACTCAGTTAATCGAGTCATTAAAAGAAATAGGGAGTAACCAATGAGTCACATTTTAACCGCTCAAAACGTCAACAAAAAGTACGGTAAATTTCAGGCCTTAAAGGATGTCAACATCAACATCAGCAAAGGCAAAATTGTTGGTTTAATCGGCCCCAATGGTGCTGGCAAAACCACCTTGTTGAAATCAGTTTTGGGTCTTGATTCCTGTGAAGGAGAACTCAAAGTGCTCGGCATTGATCCCTTCAAACGCCGCGCCGATCTAATGAAAGAAATTTGTTTTATTGCCGACGTCGCAGTGTTGCCTAAGTGGATCAAAGTGGAACAGTTGTTACATTTTACTGAACAATCACACCCCAATTTCTCCATCAGTCAGGCCAAACACTTTTTAACCAAGACCAAAATAAAAATGGATCACAAAGTCAAAGAACTTTCCAAAGGCATGACCGCGCAACTGCACCTGGCGATTGTGATGTCCATAGATGCGAAATTATTGGTATTGGATGAACCCACCCTGGGTTTGGATATTTTGTTCAGAAAACAATTCTATGACAATTTATTGAATGATTACTTTGATAATGAAAGGACCATCATCATCACCACCCATCAGGTTGAGGAAATAGAACACATCCTGACTGACGTGGTGTTCATCAGGGAAGGTGAAATCGTACTCGATGCCAACATGGACGAACTCACCAATTCCTATTTTGAAGTGATGGTCAACCAAGAAAATTTTGAACAGGCCATGGCGCACAAACCACTGACCATGCGTAAGGTATTCGGTAAATACATCATGTTATTTAATTCCACTTCCCGCGATGTGATTGAAACCCTGGGTGAAGTACAACGACCGTCGGTATCTGATTTATTTGTGGCCCTGATGCAAGAGGAGGACCAAGCATGAACACATTCAAAGCTTTACTACAAAGAGAATACTGGGAGCACCGAGGTGCCTTTCTCAAGACCCCATTGATCATGGGCTCATTGATGTCGATTTTCCTGATTCTGTTTTATTTGACGGTTGAACAGTTTGACTTGCGGGTTGGCGGTGGTCAATACATAGAGCTTGGGTCTGCCACCATGGATGACTTAGATTCCAGTGGGATCCAAAGTGCCATTGATATTTTTATGTTATTTACCGGTTCTATTTATCACTTTGTGCTGTTCATCATCCTGTTTTTCTTCATGCTGGGTAGCTTATATGATGATCGCAAAGACGGCAGCATCCTGTTTTGGAAATCTTTGCCTGTATCTGACACCCAAACGGTGCTTTCAAAGTTCGTCACAGCCCTTGTTGTAGTGCCTGTCATATTTGCTTTGGGCTTGATGATCAGTCACCTGGTTTTCTTTTTGGTGACCAGCCTGATTCTGTTAATTAATGGCATCAATCCCTTTACCCTGCTGTGGTCGAACATCAATTTTATCAACAACTGGGGAGCGTTCCTTGTTGGTTGCTTGGCTCAGGCTGCCTGGGCCCTGCCGATTTATGGTTGGTTGTTATTTTCATCGGCCTACTCCAAACGCAGGCCATTCTTAATGGCTGTGTTTTTACCGCTGATAGTCGGTTTTGGGTGGTACTTCTATAATGCCATCGTTAACTTGGAAGTCTTGAAAGTTGGGGTCTTCAAAACCATTGGAATTGTGATGGCCAAGGCCACAACACCGTTTACATCGGGTATGGGATTTGATTTAGAATCAGTCGATTTTGATCCCACCAAACAAACCAGCGGTGAATTGATCAGATCGATGCTCAATGGCTTAACCAATCCATCCATATACTATGGCCTGATCTTTGCAGCCGTCACCATTGCTTTGGCCATCTATGTGAGGCGGTTCCGCAACACCACCTAAACAGCTGACAAAGAGTCTTCTTATCAGACAGGCTCTTTGTTACAATGTCTGCGATTAGAAACGGCCTGGTTTGGTTAGATTAGGCCGTTTATTTTTGGGGACAACATGGCCAACTATCTCAAGTTATTTGCTATTCCAGATTCTTTTCAATTTCGCCGCGGTGGTCAGTTGGAAAAGGGTATCTTGGCCTATGAAACCTGGGGCCAACTGAATGAAGAACGATCCAATGCGGTTTTTATTCTCACTGGCTTGTCAGCTGATTCTCACGCTGCCAGTCATGCTGAACATGACACCGATGGTTGGTGGGAATTCATGATTGGACCAGGCAAAGCCATCGACACCAACCAGTGGTTCGTTATTTGTGCCAGTTCTTTGGGCAGTTGTAAAGGCTCTACCGGACCTTGCTCACCCAATCCCAAAACCAATGCCCCATACCGTTTCGACTTTCCAGATCTGACTCTGGAAGACATTGCCAATTCTTCAGTGGCTCTGTGTCAATCATTGGGCATCACGCAGTTACATGCATTGATTGGACCCTCCATGGGCGGTATGTCAGCCTTGGCCTTGTTATTCAACCACAAGCAATACGTCAGACACCTGGTTCACATTGCCTCTGGCATGGCTTCACCACCCTTCAGCACCGCCATCCGTTCTTTACAAAGGGAAGTCATCAGGAAGGATGAAAATTTCAATAAAGGTTATTACGATGCCGCTAACTGGCCTGAAGAAGGGATGAAGTTTGCCCGCAAGATAGGCATGCTGAGTTACCGTTCTGCCAAAGAATGGAATGAGCGTTTTCCTCGGTCATTGAAACAAATCCCTGAACAACCCTTTGGCATCGAATTTCCGGTAGAAAGTTACCTTGAACACCATGCCAATCGATTCATCCATCAGTTTGACCCCATCAGCTATTTGTATTTATCACGGGCCATGGATTGGTTTGATGGATTCAAGTATGCCAGTCACAAAGGGGCCAATCCCTTAACCGGGGTAGCTCTGGATTCAGCCTTGGTGATTGGTGCCAAAACAGATTTGTTGTTTCCGACAGAGTTACAACAACAATTGCACCAACTGTTGGACACTGCTGGCATCAAAAGTGAGTTATGCCTGACCGACTCTATACAAGGACACGACGCCTTTTTGGTGGATCAGCCGGTCTTTACCCAACTGGTAGGGAACTATTTAAATCAGACCGTGTGAATGTTTTTCATGGCCTGCTCCCAGTGATCCTGGAGCAGTAATTCGGTTTGATTGACACATTTTTCTATACAGCGCTCAATGGCAATCCGATCATCAACTGACGGTTTACCCAATACCCATGGTGTGACTTTACTTTTGTCTCCGGGATGACCAATGCCAATCCTCAACCTTTTAAAGTCGGCTCCCAACCCAGGAATGATGTCCCGCAAGCCGTTGTGCCCACCGTGCCCACCACCTTTTTTAAGTTTGGCGGTACCAGCGGGAATGTCCAACTCATCATAAGCCACCAGAACTTGATCAGCGGGGATGCGATAAAACTGAGCAAATGGAATCACCGACTGCCCTGAACAATTCATGAAAGTTTGGGGCTTTACCAGCCACAGTTTCTGACCCATGACCTCAAGTACAGCCACTTCGGCTTTGAATTTTTTGTCGACTTTGAAAACACAACCATACTTTTCAGCCATGGCATCGACATACCAGCATCCAGCATTGTGCCGGGTGGCCTGGTATTTTTCACCGGGGTTACCCAGCCCAAAAATAACTTGCATGTTGTTTATCCATTGCGCACAAAAAAGGGAAGTTTATACAAACTTCCCTTAGACTGTAAACAGCTGTTGCGATTATTCTTCGTCGCTTGATTGCTCTGAAGCTTCCACTTCATCTGGTGCAACCACTTCTGCATCTTCGTCTTCTTCCTCAGTTTCAACCTGGCCAATGGCAGATGTGGTGACAACCAAGGAGTCGTGAGCTTCATCGTCACCGTGGGTGAACGCAGTTAAAGTCACGCCTTCTGGCATTTTAATGTCACTGAGGTATAAGGTATCGCCTGCTTCGAAGTTGGAAACATCCACTTCGATGAACTCAGGCAAATCATTAGGTAAACAAGTGATTTCAACTTCATTCATTTGGTAATCAATCATCACTCGAGATGATTTACCAGCAGGTGACTCTTCACCACCCAAGAAGTGCAAAGGCATCAACATGGTGATTTCACGTTTTTCATTAACGCGCATGAAGTCCATGTGCATCACAACTGGTTTAGAAGGATGTCGTTGAACGTCTTTGATTACTACCTTTTGTTTTTTACCACCGTCAGCGATGAATTCAATGATGCTGGAGAAAAATGCTTCATCTTCGATCAAACGCAGTACTTTGTTGTGGTTTAAGGTCAGGTTTGCAGGCGGTCTTGCACCACCGTATAAAACCACGGGAACTCGGCCAGCGTGTCGTAAGCGGCGGCTCGCACCTTTCCCTACATCATCACGCAGTTTGGCTTCTACTTTAAAAATTGCCATAATATTTTCCTATTTTCGTTGGTGTCCTTGCGACCAGGACACAAAATTCCACCGACTGATGGTCAGTCGATGTACATGGAGCTAACAGATTCTCTGTTGGCTATGCGTCTAATGGTCTCTCCCAGCATTTCTGCGACAGACAATTGACGAATCTTTTTACAATCCAGGGCTTCCTGCTGTAGGGGTATGGTGTCAGTGACCACCAACTCAGTCAAACCTGATTTCTCAATGTTTTCTATGGCGTTGCCTGACAACACCGGATGCACACAGTAGGCATGTACTTCTTTGGCTTCCCATTCTTTCAAGGCCGTTGATGCGGCACATAAGGTACCGGCTGTATCAATCATGTCATCAACCAAAATACAAATTTTGCCTTTGACTTCACCGATGATGTTCATGACTTTAGCCATGTTCGGCTTGGGTCGCCTTTTGTCAATAATGGCCAATTCGCAACCCAATCGCTTGGCGATGGCTCGGGCCCTGACCACGCCACCGATATCTGGGGATACGATGGTCACGTCTTTGGCATCAAAACGTTGCCACATGTCTGCCAAGGTCAATGGTGAGGCGTAGACATTGTCCACTGGAATGTCAAAAAAGCCTTGTATTTGGTCGGCATGCAAATCAACCGTTAACACCCGATCAACACCTACAGCAGCAATCATTTTGGCTGCCACTTTGGCAGTGATGGGTACCCTAGAAGACCTGGGTCTTCGGTCTTGTCTGGCATAACCAAAATATGGAATCACTGCGGTGACTGTTCTGGCTGAAGCCCGCTTGAGGGCATCTACCATCACCAGTAATTCCATGAAATTATCGGCTGTGGGTCGACAGGTGGGTTGAATCAGAAAAATGTCTTGTCCCCTGACATTGTCTCTTATTTCGACTGCCACCTCGCCATCACTGAATCGGCCTACTTTGGCTCGCCCCAAAGGTACACCCAGATTATCAGCAATTTTTTGGCCCAATGCGGGGTTGGCGTTGCCTGAAAACAACCTGATACCACGATCGAACATTTTACAGCCTCAGATATAAGTATGCCCACGCTAAGCGCAGGCATCACAGTAATATGGCTGGGATGGCAGGACTCGAACCTGCGAATGCCAGGATCAAAACCTGGTGCCTTAGCCACTTGGCGACATCCCAATTCGCGAGAACACTTCTCTTCTTTAAAGCAGCACAAACTGCTTCAAAGGCGGCATATTATAACCACTAATATTTTTAATGCAAAGCCAAAAAGTTAAATTTTTTTAGATTTTACAGTCGCGCCTGTGCCTACCCACAAGGGATTAGCCTGGGTCTGTGTCAACCGTTTGCTTTTTGGGTTGCAACAACAAGGCTTGACAGCATGCTGATGCCTTATCGCAAGCCCTTTGGGCATCGCCCAAATCATCGAATATGGCAAACATGGCACCACCGCTGCCAGACAAGCGCAATGGCATGTCATGTTTGAGCTTGGCATAGATGGCGGCAATGTCTGGAAAGTTATTCAACACCAACGGAAAAAAATCATTGATCCACAGCGACGGGTCTTTCAGCTGGTTTGCTGTCAAAGCCTGTTGATTGCGTTGTAATGCAGGGTGTGAAAACAGTTTGGCGGTACTGACGTGCACGTCAGGTAACAACAACAGTATATGGGGGGTTTCAAACTGGCGCGGAGTCAGGACATCCCCACGGCCGCTGGCTTCAGCCCCAAGTCCCAACAGGAACACAGGGACGTCAGCGCCCAGTTTGGCGGCCAGTGATAACAAATCAAAGGTACTTAAATCACAAACCCAGGCTTGATTCAAAAATTTCAAAGTGGTCGCTGCATTGGAACTGCCACCGCCCAATCCAGCACCCATGGGAATATTTTTAATCACATCCACTTGGAAGTCTGTACTCAAGGTAGCCCAAGGTTGTAACAAAGCAGCGGCCTGAGTAATCAAATTATCCACAGCATCCACGCCGTCAAAGCCACTCAATGTGAGCTTATGACTGCCCATCCCTGGCTCAGCTGTGAAAGTCATTTCATCACCCCAGTCCAACAATTGAAAGGCCGTCTGTAACTCATGATAACCATCATCACGTTGGCCCAATATTCGTAACATGAGGTTGATTTTCGCTGGGCTCAGAAAATGGTGGTTCACAGATCCCATTGTTTTATGGCCAGTTTGATGACGTGTTCACCACGGCGTGCTTGCATTTTGTGCGGTAGCAAACCACCAGGGTACTCAACCAGTTTGCGGTAGCTAATTTGCCACCCGCCAGAATTGATCAGATAGCCATCTTCGGTTTCTTTAATGATGGCGGCTTCGTGGTCTTTTTGACCTTGCACCCAATACGTCAATGCTTGCCAAGGCACTGGCCATCCCAGTTGATCACTTAACAGTTCGCCCGCTTGTTGGCTCATCCAGGTTTGGCCATTGCGGTCGGTTAGGGTGGCTGCCGTTGGCGTCACATCCAATTGCCAACTTTGGCTGCCCAACGGCGCTTTGAAGTCAGCCACAATGTATCCATCGCTTTGTTGTTGCCAAGAGATGCGCCCAGAGCCGCCATCGGTGCCATCTGAAAATGACATTTTGCCAGAAAAAGAAAAATTTGACCGTTGACTTAAATCCAGTACCGATTGATGACTGTCATAGGAAGGCGGTTTAGGAGGGTTGAGCTGGCAGGCTTGAAGCAACAGCAGCAAAGCAACAATTGAAATTTTTCTGAGCATCCCTGACATCAGCATTTATAAGCGCAAGCGAATCAAAGGTCGTGCTTGAACTTAATGTATGGAACCGTTCCGGTCAATTGATCCAATGAAGTACTGGCCTGGTTGTCATTGACGTGTTTTCTGGCACCAAACGAGATGGTGCCGTCCTTGGTGAAATACCAGTCCACCTGTAAATCCATGGTGGCCTGTTCCATCACATTGTCAGAAGCCCGGTTTAGTATGTCTGACTGAAATTTGGCACCAAACTTTTGATTGCGAATCCCTACGCCCAGACTGGTTGTTTCCAGTTGATCCTGATAAAGACCAAGCACTTCACCACCGACTTTTCCGTGCCCCAAATCAAATCCCAGCCGCCAGTTTTTGTTCAGGTTCATTACCGAACTCAAGCCCAGTTGATAACCATCCAATGGCGCTTCATTTTGTGGATAGCCATTGCCAGGGTTGAAAAGATTTGATTGGTTGTTGTCATCGATGACATTCAAGCGCACCGTTAACCAATCGGCGAACTTCATGCCAACCACCAATTCATCACCGAACAAACCTTCCGAATGGGTTGATAGGTGATAACCATTGGGTTGAGGGTTCAAAAAATCGTATTGATTTGGTGATGGAGTAAATACTTGATTATAGGTCAACTGACCAGAGAATGATTGGCTGGTGTAACCCTGTGTGCTGATGGAGCTGGTAGATAAATCAAATGGCTGGAATGAGGGTAATTCTTCGGCACAAACGAATCCGGTGGTTATGATCAAACCCAATCCAATGATGTTTTTGCAAAAACGATAAAACAACTCAGTCCCCAAAAGCCTTGTGACAGGCCATTTGACCTGTGTCAGCAGAATTAGTTTCGTACATAAAATATATTAGCAAACTAAATTCAAAACCTCAAGCAAAATCATAAACCTATGTTACATTCTTAATAAATTTATCAAATCTTGTGAGCGGCTTCACATTTTGGCAATGTGATGGCAGCGGGTACTGCGACTTATGCGGTGGTCAGCCAAGCATTAATCTTTGGCTTGGGAATGTTGCCAGTACTTTCTGGCCATTTGCATGGCTTTTGACAACAAGGTGTTATCGGCATATTCACCATCAATCAACACCCCAGCTGGCATATCCATCAGAATTTCCATGGCTTCAGTGATGTGTGAAACCGCATAAACTGCAAACTGACCGGCTTGACAAGCTGTCTGAACATCATCCCTCAACATCAACTCGCCGGCATTGGCCCGGGGAATAATGACCCCCTGCTCGCCGGTCAAGCCTCGGTGATGGCAGGTATCAAAAAACCCTTCAATCTTTTCATTCACACCACCAATGGCTTGGACCCGACCATGCTGATCAATGGCTCCGGTCATGGCAAAACCCTGGCTGATGGGCACTTGGGTCAAAGCAGAAATCAAACAACAAAACTCGGCCCCTGATGCCGAATCACCATCGATACCACCATAACTTTGTTCAAAGGCTATGGAGGCTGAAAAAGCCAAAGGATGCTCGACTGGCAACAGGTGCCTTAACAAACCACCCAAGATATGAAAACCCTTGGTATGAATGGAACCCGATTTTCCAGCCATGCCCTCAATGTCTATCACACCGGCACGGCCTGAACCGATGGATGCAGTGATGCGTGAAGGAAAACCATAGACAATAGGACCAGCGTGAATCACTGCCAGCCCATTGATTTGCCCCACCACGGATCCACTGGTTTCCAAATTAATGGTGCCATCTTGCAAGCGTTCTTGAAATTTCCGGGATGACAAACCAGCCCGTTTCTTGGTGCGTGCAATGGCATGGGCTATGTGTGCTCCTGTCACTACTTTTTGTTGCTCTTTATTGGCCAAGTAACTGCCCTCGCGAGCCAAATCAGCCACCCTGGAAAACCGGGCGGTTAATTTATCTTGTTGCGAACAAATTCTCGCGCCATGCTCAATCAAACGGGCCACAGCGGTGTCTTCGAATGGCAGCAAGCCATCTTCCTTGATGATTTTTGCTATCACCCTGGCGTAACTTGAAAAGCCTTCTTGGTTGCGCTCAATCACTGAATCAAAATCAGCCAACACTTTAAACAATTCCGGGAAATCAGGGTCTTGATTATCCAGAAAATAATACAGGCCAGCATCTCCAATCAAGATCACCCTGATGTTGACTGGAATCGGTTCAGGCTTCAATGATGGTTGACCAAAAGGCCATTTCAGTTCTGCCGGTACAATTTCAAGCAATTCATTTTTAAGGGTTCTGATTAAAGTTTTCCAGGCACCTTTCTCAGACAACAACTCCCTGGCATCAAGCACCAAATAACCGCCATCAGCGCGCAACAGAGAACCACCAACGATACTCATGTGGTCAGCCATTACTGGTCCGTTTTCAGACCATTTGCTTTCAATCGAACCCAACAGATTTTGCATCGACGGCACCCTTTCAATGATGACCGGGCAGTTTTTGTTTTCGTCCTGCGCCATCAGTAAATTCACCGCATAGCGTTCTGTCGGATCAATCTTTTGTTTTTTGGGTTTAAAAAACTGGTCAATCAAATCATTTTTTACCGCCGCCAAAAAAGCATGAACCTGTACCGACTTGAACGGTTTACTTAATTGATTGATTTGAGCGTCAACCAGACCACTCACATGCTGTTCCATTAAGGCGGTAATGTCAGCCATGCCGGCATTTCTGATGTCATTGATTTTACGTCCCAGGTCTTCCAGCTTTTTGCTGTAGGTCTGTTGCGTTTCCAACAATTGCTTTTGTTGTTCCTCATCAATTTCTCCCGCAGCCACTTTCTGCTGCCAGACCTGCGGGTTCAATACTTCACCGTTCAATACCGGGGCAATGATGGTTTGTTGGCCTTGCGGGGTGTTGACTTGCACCATGGCCATTTGCTGTTCTTTCAATTCTTTTTCAAACGGATCTGTCAACGCCTTGATGTCAGCTTGTAATGACTCTTCAGCCTGGTTGCGTTGATGCAACAAGTCTTCTGACTCCATTGATTTACCCAGCTCTTCAGCAAAGTAAGCACTTAACTGCTCCATCATGCGTTTGAATTGCTGCCCTTGCCCAGCTGGCAAACTGATTAACTCCGGGCGATCAGGTTGGTTGAAATTGGCCACATAACAATGTTCAGTTTTTTCCGACATTTGTGGCTTGAGGTCATGCAATATTTTCGACACCATGCTCATGCGCCCGGTACCGCTGAGGCCCCTGACAAAAACATTCTGCCCGTAGGCCTGACATTCAATGGCAAAATTCAACGCCTCCAAGGCATCATCTTGTCCGATAATGACATCTACAGGTTCAACTGCAGCTGTGGTATCAAATCCCAACTGATCGGCATCACACCGCCACCTGATTTTATCGCAAGCTAATTTTGTTTGTGCTTTCATAAATCCTATTTTTTTGAAGTGTTCAGAACTAAGAAACATATTAAACGATAATGCTTGCATGATTTATTTTTTTTACCTAAAGTTTGCATTTTGGTGCTTTGTGCAGGTGAAATTTTGAGTCAGTGGGTAGTGGTAAAGTTTGGCGGTTCTTCGGTTTCAAGCCGAACCAAATGTCAGGTCATCATAGACGTTGTCAATAACCACTTAAAACAAGGCCATAAAGTATTGGTGGTTCATTCAGCAGCCCAAGGATTGACCAACCTGTTGGCAGACCGCTGTCAGCACAACACCCCGGCCTTTGCGGCATTTTCCGAAATTTTACAAGCTTTGGCCCAGGATCTTGAGGTACCAATGTCAGTGGCCAACGAACCTTTGGACACCCTCAAAGCATTAGACTTATTAGCCCAACTTGATGTTTACCAACAAGCCAGTTTAATGGCTTTGGGAGAACTGGCAACCCACAGGGTACTGATGGCTTTTCTGGCCAAGCATGGTCAACCACAATCACTGGACCCCAAAGAGTGGCTGGTTAGCAGCTCCGAGGACAAACGCCATGCCGAGGCCCGGGTCTTGTCTGCCAAATGTGCAATCACCCCGCATGCCGACATTGATCGACAGCTGAGTCACTCATATTATGTGATGCCTGGTTTTTTGGCCAGTGACACCACAGGCAGAACCGTGCTGTTAGGCCGAGGTGGTTCCGACACTTCTGCGGCCTATATGGCGGTGCTGCTGAAAGCCAAGCAGCTGGAAATTTGGACTGATGTTCATGGCATATTCAGCGCCAACCCCCACAACATCCCCAGTGCACGTCTGTTGTTGAATATGGGTTATCAGGAAGCCCGTGAAATTGCTGCCAGTGGTGGCAAAGTGTTACATCCCAGATGCATCTTGCCGGTGGAACAACACGACATTCCTTTGTTGATTAAGAACACCAATCACCCCAAAGCCATGGGTACGGTTTTGGCAGCAGCCTATGCGCCAAAAAAACCGCGCGTGTCGGCCATCAATAGCCGCCATCAAGTGACTTTGGTTTCCATGGAATCCATCAACATGTGGCATCAGGCAGGATTCATGGGTGATATATTTAGCATATACAAAAACCTGGGGCTGTCTATTGATCTGGTGTCAACAGCACAAACCAACGTCACCATTTCATTGGACAATGTCGACAATGTCATCAACCAGGACATCCTGAACCAACTCACCAAGGCCCTCAAGCCACTGTGTGAAGTAGAAATATTCAGAAACTGCTCAGCCGTTACCCTGGTGGGCTATCGAATCCGGGCACTGGCAGATAAAATTGCTCCGGTGCTGTCAACTTTCGCAGACCAGCGCGTTTACATCACCACCCAATCCTCCAATGACTTGAACCAAACCTTTGTGGTTGATGAAGATCAGGCAGACAAGCTGACCCGAGCACTGCATGAGGTGTTAATCATTGAAGACAAAGAAATTGATGATTTTGGTCCCACTTGGGCACAATTGATTCAAGACAAACCAGAGAAGCCAGAAACCAGCCAGTCTTGGTGGCAAATTCACCGCCAACAATTACTGGAATTGGCCAATGACCACTCTCCGGCTTATGTTTATCACCTGCCCACCATTGGCCATCAAATCAAACAGTTACAGCGATTGACAGCCATTAATCGTTTTTACTATGCCAGCAAAGCCAACAGCCACCCTGAGATTCTAAACTACATTTATCAACAGGGCGTGTCGTTAGAGACGGTTTCTCCTGGCGAAATCGAGCGGGTCAAGCAAAGTTGCCCTGATATTAAGCAACAAGACATTCTGTTTACGCCTAACTTTGCCCCCATCTCAGAGTATCAGGATGCATTACAGTCCGAACTGCATGTCACCATAGACAATCCGTCCATGCTGTTTGATTATCCAGAAGTATTCAAAAACAAACAGGTCATCCTGCGACTCGACCCCGGGCATGGCAGCGGCCATCACCGCTATGTCCGCACGGCGGGCACCCAGTCTAAATTTGGTATTCCGGCCAGTGACATAGAATCAGTTGCCAACTGGTGTCAACAACATCAAATTAACGTCAAAGGCCTGCATGCCCATGCCGGCAGCGGCATCCTGGATCATGCCAATTGGCCCAGAATCGCTGAATACCTGGGTAACTGCCTGTCACAATTTCCTGACTGTGAAATCATCAACGTCGGTGGCGGCTTGGGTATCAGGGAAAATCCGGGGGATGCCGGATTGGATTTGCAGGCCATGGATGAATCTTTAAAAGCTTTCAAACGGCAACACCCTGGCATTCAATTGTGGATGGAACCAGGTCGTTATCTGGTTGCCCATTGCGGGGTGTTGCTGGCACGGGTGACACAGACAAAATGGAAGGGACACCAAGGTTACATCGGCATTGACACCGGCATGAACTCTTTACTCAGACCCGCCTTGTATGGCGCCTGGCACAACATAGTCAACCTCAGCAACTTGGGTGAGCCCACGGAATTCACTGCCAATGTGGTAGGCCCCATGTGCGAGACCGGTGATGTTTTAGGTATTGACCGAAAAATGCCAGCAACGGCTGTTGGCGACGTGATACTGATAGCCAATACCGGTGCTTATGGGGCTGTGATGTCTTCAAATTACAACTTAAGATCGCCAGCAGCTGAACACATCCTGAAAATGTGAATTGGTTAGGGTTTTTGCATCATCCGAGCACTTTTGGTTCGATGTTATTGTTTGCACCGAGATGTTTTGATATAAACATAAGACTTTCCAGCGGGATTGGCATTGAAACAACGACATACCATTTATCTGTCAGCCTTATTTTTTTTGGCCTCTACAGCCACTGCTCAACTGTTTACCGACGTCACCTCACAAGTGGGTCTAGATTATGAACACATCAACAACCCCCAAAGGCAAAGTGAGTTGACCTTCATTGGCGGTGGTGGCGCAGTGGCAGATTATGATTTTGATGGTTTTCCTGATTTTTACCTGTTAGGCGGCACCAACCAAGCCAACGCCCTATTTAAGAACCAAGGCAACGGCACCTTCGTCAATGTAGCAGCGGCCGTCCAGGTGGATTTATACGATGTGTTGAGTTCTGGGCCAGTGTTTTTTGATGTTGACGGGGATTTTGATTTGGATTTACTGGTATTCTCCATCAACCGTGAAGGGCAATCGCCTCAACAAGGAAATACCACTGAAAATCGTCCCAGACTGTTCATCAACCAAGGTCAGGGCACATTCACAGAATCTCTGGTCTCAGGTTTTTCATCTGGCATGCCCAGTGTCATGGGCACCCCTGCGGATTTTGATAAGGATGGTGACCTGGATATCTTCATGACTCATTGGAACAATGATTATGAAACCAGTAAACAACTGTTTTGGGTTAACGATGGCACCGGGACTTTTTCAGATCAAACCATTGAATATCTGGGCATACCTCAAAATGCCAATTTCGATCGCTGGACTTTCACTCCTAACATCACCGACATCAATGAGGATGGCTGGCTGGATGTGCTATTAACCGGTGATTTTGGCACCACTCGCATCCTTTACTCCAACAGCACAGTTAACAACCAACTGACTTTCAGTACCACCCAACCGCCTGTGATCACTGACGAGAACGGCATGGGTGCTGCTTTGGCTGACTACGACAACGACGGAGATTTGGATTGGTTCGTAACCAGCATCTATGACCCGGATGGACAAGCAGAAGGCAATTGGGGCACTTCCGGCAATCGCCTGTATCGCAACACCGGCATGGGAGTCTTTGAAGACGCCACCGACGAGGCGGGATTGCGCCATGGGTTTTGGGGCTGGGGAGCCTGTTTTGCCGACTTTAATAACGATGGTCATATGGATATATACCACGAAAATGGCTTCACCACGCCAGTGCTGGCGGCTGAATTCCATCATGACCCGGCCCGCTTGTTCATGGCCAATGGTGATGGGACATTCACCGAAAGTGCGGCCATCAACGGGCTGAATCACACCGACCAAGGACGCGGTGTCTCATGTGTGGACTATGATCTCGATGGTCGCGTCGATATTCTGGTCATGCCCAACAATGCGTCCTATAAACTGTACCGAAACATCGGCAATAACAACAACCACTTCTTGGGAATCAGACTCTTTGATAGCGGCACTAACCCCTATGCCATTCAAGCCAAAATTGCAGTGGCTACAGCCGCATCAACGCAAACCAAGGAACTCGCTCACGCCAACAATTATGCTTCCAACAACCCACTCACTCAACACTTTGGTTTGGGTCAGCAAAGCAACATACAATCCATACAGGTCACCTGGCCAGATGGTCATGTCCAAGTCATTAACCAGCACTTGGTTAGTGACCAGACCATCAGTATCGGAAGGTACTGTCATACCAGCTATTACAATGTGGGTTATACCGATTTGGGTGCTGGAAGGATTGTGACATTGTATTTGCATGCCGACGATGGCATGCCAATAGATAATCAGGCCATCACCTTGAGTGTCACTCAAGGTCCACTGGCTGGACACAACCAGACTTTAAACACCAATGCCCAAGGTGAGGTTCAGTTCCCCCTGCAATCAACACAGACAGGGACAGATCGCCTCCTGTTTGAATTTGCTATCGGCGGCTCACCAAACCATGTTTGTCGCGCATTGGTGAATTGGCGTCAAGATGTTATTTATGCCAACGGCTTGGAACCGAACTGACAGCACGAATTATTTGCTGAAAAACCTATCGCCATAATCCGCTGTTCTGATTGATTTTATTTCATTGATACTTTATATTGATATATCTACTAATGTTTACGTACGGAGTATATTATGAAATCTATTGTTGTCATTTTATTCATAACCTTATTGGTTGCATGCGGCCCAAGGCCCCATAAAGTGGTTGCAGTTAAAGCGGGTGATGACTATTACAAACCTGACCGGGCTGCTGCCATGGCCCTTGACACCGGAACCGATGAGAAAATTGTTTGTGAACGGCGAATCAAAACAGGTTCGCACAGAAAGCAACGTGTTTGTACTACAGTCAGCCAAAAAGAGCGCGATCGCAAAGCGGCTAAAGAAACCATCGATTCGGGCAACTTATTCAATTCAAGACAAATAGTCGATCAAAAAGGCGGTGGTGGTTGAAGCCATCACTTAAAGAAATTCACAGGTCAGGGATGACTTTTACCCAAGCCAATGGTTCTGCAATGAAATGAATCAAAAAAATTACCAAACATTCAAATTCAACCTTGAGATTGTAATCGCAATGGGTTACAGTAATGACACTATCTACTAATATTATCGTACGGAGGATACATGAAAAAAACTTTTTTACTTATAGTTGTCTTCAGTCTGGCTGCCTGCGCTTCCAGTAAAGACCGCGTTGTCGCTGTTAAAGTAGGCGATGAGTACTACAAACCAGAACCAGAAGCCGCCATGGCGATTGACACCGGTGCTGATAAAAAAATTGTATGTAAACGACGCATTGTAACTGGCTCACATCGCAAACAAAAAACCTGCAAAACCCAGGAACAAATGGACCGCGAAAGAAGGGATGCCCAAGAAAACATCACCAAAAACCAACTGCTAGAACAACGCAGAACCATTCAAGCTAAGTCCGGAGACGGTTAACACCCAATCCCACCTGCTTTTGGCATTGAATCAGGGACGATTCAATGTGCACCTCCTTCACCTCACTTTCATCACTGCTGATTTAACATTCGATTAAATTTCATCCTGGCATCCACTGCAGGTAAAATAACCGAATGCAAGCAATCACCCATCATGATTAAACTCTACACGGCAGCCACCCCCAATGGTTGGAAGGTTTCTGTGCTACTGGAAGAACTGGGCGTGGATTACCAAATCCATGCCGTCAACCTCAGTGCCGGCGAACAAAAATCTGATGCCTACCTGAGCATCAATCCCAATGGTCGCATCCCTGCCATAATAGATACCGATAATGATGATTTTGCCGTCTTTGAAAGTGGCGCCATCATGATTTACCTGGCCGAAAAGTACCAACAGTTACTTCCTACAGAAACCCGTGCTAAGAGTACCGCAATACAATGGCTGATGTTTCAAATGTCAGGCATCGGACCGATGATGGGACAAGCCAATGTGTTTTACCGTTATTTTCCAGAAAAAATACCAGCAGTGATTGATCGTTACCAAAATGAAGTCAAAAGATTGTTCGCTGTGCTCGATCGACGACTTGAAAAGCATGAGTACCTGGCGGGTGATTATTCCATTGCTGATATAGCCAATTGGTGCTGGGTACATACCCATAATTGGTCAGGTGTTGAGCTTTCTGCTTTTCCAAACCTGAAAAAATGGACTGCAACCATTGGTCAGCGACCAGCCGCAGTCAAGGGCATCAATGTACCGCCGAAAGTCAGCAAAGAAGACATCAAAAAAGCCGGTCAACAATTAATCCAATGAACATCTTTAGCCAATTTAGAGGAATCCAAATGAAAACATGCAGCCTGTTAATGTTTACTTTCATCAGTTGTCAACTCATGGCACAACCGGTACCTGATTCACCGCCCAAAGAACATGAATTGCAATTGGGGCTGGCAGCCGTGAGCAGCCAATCGGTTTATATTGGCGGAAAAACCCAAACCCAAGTCTTTCCTGCCATCGATTATCAGTACCAAAGGTTTTATTTTCAAGCCGGTGAGTTGGGTTTTAATTTAATTGAAAACAAAGCATGGGAAGTCAATGCCGGTTTAAATGTCAACCTGGTAGGAGACACCGACCGCGGCGACAGTCGTTTGTTGAAAGACTTACCCGAACTGAGTTTGCCATTGAGCTCCTTTGTTTCAGCCACTTACATATCCAAAGTCGGTTTATTCAAACTCAAACACGACGTCGAAATCAACAACAAACACAATGGCCAATCCAGCGCATTCACCTATTCGGCTCCGATTTTCAAAGGCAAGTGGTTGATCATGCCACAATTGAGTGTTGAGCACCACAGCGAAGAAGTGGTCCACTATTTTTATGGCATCAACCCCCTGGATGCCACTGCAGAGTTGCCCACGTATCGCGGTGAATCAGCCACCAACTTCACCTTGAGTGTGCTGGCCATCAGAGAGTTTAATGACCGATGGTCATGGGTAGGCAGTGTACAAAATGAATTTCTGGCTGACGAAATTACTGACAGTCCAATGGTGGATGAGGATCAACGGCTGTCAGTGTTTGCCGGCATACTTTACAAATTCTTTTGAGTTAATTGGCCGGTAACAAATCCATGATGGCGGCTTTGACCCGCTCCTGAATCTGCTGATCCAACGCCAGGTTCTGATGTGATATCCAAAATACATCTTCAGCGCGGTGACCAAAGGTGCCGATTTTCGCCGCATGGATATCAATTTCCAGGTTGAGCAATATCCGTGTGATGTTCACCAACATACCGGCATAATCAGTACACTTGATCTCGAAGCGGGTTTCAGCTGTCGAGCGCCCTGCGGAGAAACTCAGCTCAGGCACCTCCAGGAATAATTTTTCTCGTCGGGTAACCACCAACTCACGGTTTTTGGATTGGTATTCTTTCATCAGCAGCACCTGCTCTACCGCTCGTTTGAGGTCTTTCAGCAAAGCCTCATCACAGCTTCCCAGGCAGTGAAAGTAGTCCAGTACAAAGCCATTGTTGTTGCTGTATATTCTGGCGTTGGCCACATCGATTTGAAACTCAGCAAAAACCCCGACCACGTGATGAAATAGACCGGTTTGGTCATGACCGTACAACATGATTTCAAAGCCATCTTCATGCAAATCCGTGATACAAACGGTGGGTTGATGTTGATTTTCAGCAATGGCTTGACTGATCCGAGCGATTTGTTCCGGGGCAGAATAATCGAAAAATCGGTCAGGGAAATGCTGCCACAAATCAATCACATCCTCGTGGTGTTTGGCATCAAGTAATCCCAGCGCCTCGGCTTTGCTGGTTGCCACCAGGTCTTTTTCTTCTGCCGCCAATTGTTGCGTGGTGCGGTGGTAAAGTTCGTGCAATAAACTGTCTTTGTAGGAGTTCCATAGTTTGGGGTCGGTACCCGATATGTCGGCAATGGTCAGCACATAAAGGTGGTCCAGGTGTTGTTGGTCTTTAACCACAGCAGCAAATTGTTCAATCACTTGTGCATCACTGATGTCTTGCTTTTGTGCCACCACTGACATCAACAAATGGTATTTGACCAGCCAACTCAACAACTCACCATCCGCTGTTGGTAAATTGAATGACTGAGCAAAGGCTTGGGCTTCTATGGCCCCAAGTTCTGCGTGGTCACCCCCGCGTCCTTTGGCGATGTCATGAAAAAACCCAGCCAGGTTTAAAACATAAGGCGCTTCAATGCCTTGGGCCACAGCATGGGCATGGGCATGGTTTTTATCGGACAGGAATATCTTGCGGATGTTGCGCAACACAAACAACGTGTGTTGGTCGACGGTGTACATGTGGAACAAATCGTATTGCATGCGCCCAACGATGCGACCAAATACCGGCAAGTAAGCCCCCAGTACTCCCAACGCATTCATCAATTTCAATTGTTTAAACACCAAGTTGCGGTGTTTAAAGATGCCCAGGAATTTGGCCTTGAGGTCAGCATCGGACCTGAACTCATCATCAATCAAGTACAAATTCTGACTGATGTGACGCAAGGTGTTGGCCCGGATGCCATGAATTTGCGGGTTTTGCTGATAATGGTGAAACACATCCAACAAGGCGGCCGGCCGCTCCTTGAAGACATGAGGGTGGCTGATGTCCAGGTATTGGTTGATGATCAAAAACTCATCAGTCAATTCTGTGGCTTGTTTGTCCTCATGACTTTGCAGAATGTCTTCTTCAAACAACTGCAGCAGCCGCATATTCAATTGCTCCAGCTGCATGGCATTGCGGTAGTGGGATTGCATGAATTTCTCTACGCCCAGTGACTCTTCGTCATCGACAAAGCCAAAAATTTTAGCCAGCTCTTTTTGATGTTCAAACAACAAGCGGTCTTCTTTACGTCCTGCCAATAAATGCAAAGCGTACCTGATTTTCCACAGTTTGCGCATGCCCTTTTGCAGGTGGATGTATTCATCAGGGTGTAAAAAACCCACATCGACCAAACCATGCATGGATGACACATGGTAATGTCTTTGCGCCACCCAGGTAATCATTTGAATGTCGCGCAGCCCACCTTGACCTTCTTTGATATTGGGTTCCAGGTTATAAGCGGTACCACCGCACTTTTCGTGGCGGTTGGCCTGTTCTTGAAATTTGGCTTTAAAAAAGTCTGGCCCAGACCACATGTGGCGGTCATTGGTGCGGTCGTACATGTCGTTATACAACTGATGTTCACCCTGCATGAACCGGCTTTCCATCAGGTTGGTGGCCACCGATAAATCATTGGCCGCCAATTGCACCGATTCTTCAACCGTGCGGACCGCATGTCCGACATCCAAACCCAAATCCCACATGTCCTGAATCAGACTACTGACCGCTGCTTCTGGCAAGTTTTGGTGGTACAGAATCAACAGATCAACATCAGAGTGGGGTTGTAAATCGCCGCGCCCAAAACCACCAACAGCCACCAAGGTGACCTGATAATCCGGCAACTTGTGTCGTTGCCACAATTCCAGAATCAGTTGTTCTACAATCCAGGCACGGGTGCGTACCAGGCGGGAAATGTTGTGCCATTGATAAAACGATTCGTTGAGCTTTTCATCAGCCTCTTGCAGCAGCTGCTTATAAGCTTGAATAGGCTCGCCCTTGATGGCCGCCAATTGAGTCAAATCAAAATAGTCATCGGCATGATCAGGAGGGGCCAGCAGCGCCATAAATCACAAGGGGAAGTTAGGTGACTCTGTGAGTACATCGAAACCATCTTCGGTCACAGCAATGGTGTGTTCAAACTGAGCAGATAAACTTCTGTCTTTAGTCACCACGGTCCAACCATCACCCAGTAATTTACTGTGGCGTTTGCCCATGTTAATCATCGGCTCAATGGTAAATGTCATGCCATGTTCAAGTATGATTCCGGTTCCGGCTTTGCCGTAGTGAAGTACCTGTGGATCTTCATGAAAAACCTGACCGATGCCATGTCCGCAATATTCATAAACCACCGAATACCGGTTTTTATAGGCAATGGCCTGAATGGCAGCACCAATATCACCGAGCCTGACACCTGGTTTGACCATCTGGATTCCGGTTTTCATGGCCTCATAGGTGACATCGACCAAGCGTTTGGCCCTGATTTTGGGTTCACCTACAAAAAACATGCGTGAGGTGTCTCCATGCCAGCCATCTTTAATCACCGTAACATCAATGTTGATGATGTCCCCGTCTTTGAGAATTTTTTTCTCATCCGGTATGCCATGACAAATCACCTGATTAACCGAAGTACAGATTGACTTGGGAAAACCACGGTAATTCAAAGGTGCTGGAATGCACTTTTGCACTTCTACTATGTGGTGGTGACAAATTTCATCCAGCTCAAGCGTAGACACGCCAGGCTTCACATGTTCGCCAATCAAGTCCAGCACTTCAGCCGCATTTTTGCCTGCCGCGCGCATCTTTTCAATTTGTTCAGGGGTCTTGATTACTATGGCCATGGGTAGATGTTTAGTTGTTTATCAGTAATGGGGTGAAATTTTAGCGTATTTTATCTAAACTATCACCATTCATAGCATACGATCTGAACACCCATGCATTATCCCTTCACCAGGAAACGCCGATTGCGAGCCAATCAGGCCATCAGAAACCTCAGTCAAGAACACCATTTGACGGTCAATGACCTGATTTGGCCGGTGTTTATTTTGGACGGTTTCAATCGCACGGAAAGCATTGACTCCATGCCCGGTGTTCAACGCATGAGTGTTGACATGCTGCTGGACAAACTCACACCGCTGCACCAGCAAGGCTTGAATGCCATTGCTTTGTTTCCGGTGATCAATGAATCTTACAAAACGGATGATGCCGCCGAAGCCTGGAATCCTGAAGGCTTGGTGCAGAAAGCGGTCAAATCAATCAAAGCTGCCTTGCCAGAATTGCTGGTGGTCACTGACGTGGCCTTGGATCCCTACACTTCACATGGCCAAGATGGAATCATCAATGAAGCAGGTGACGTCATCAATGACGTGACCATCAAAGCTTTGGTCATGCAGGCCTTGTCACATGCCAAAGCCGGTGCCGATGTGGTGGCGCCCTCTGATATGATGGATGGGCGTGTGGGCGCCATCAGAGAAGCATTGGAACACAAAAAATACCCAACCACCGCCATCATGTCCTATGCCGCCAAGTATGCCTCGGTATTTTATGGCCCCTTCCGTGATGCCGTGGGTTCTGCCGCCAACTTGGGTAAAAGCAACAAAAACACCTACCAGATGAACCCAGCCAATGCCCGTGAAGCCATCGATGAAATCGGCATGGACATCGACGAGGGTGCTGATATGGTGATGGTTAAACCCGGCATGCCCTACCTGGACATCATCAAAACCGCCAAGGAACATTTCAATGTGCCCATCTGTGCCTACCAGGTCTCTGGTGAATATGCCATGCTGCAAAGTGCCATCGACCATGGTTTTCTGGATGAACAGCCCGCCATCATGGAAGCGCTGTTGTGTTTTAAACGGGCCGGTACCGATGCCATACTAACCTACTATGCCGACCGCGTGGTCACATGGTTGACCGACTGATATCATACCAACTGGGCTTGCTTGGCCACCCGGTCGGCCACAGCCAGTCACCACAAATACATGCTGCTTTTGCACGGCAATTTGGTTTGCATATCAACTATCAATTGATGGATGTTGAAGCTGATCAACTGACTTCGGTTCTACAGGAGTTTATGACCACCGCCCATGGTTGCAACATCACCCTACCACACAAGCAACGGGTGGTATCATTACTCGACCATGTCAGTGAACGAGCACAACAAGTCAATGCGGTCAACACCATTTACTGGCGTGACGGCCAGTTGTGTGGTGACAACACCGATGGCCCAGGCCTGATGCTGGACTTGACTCAAGTTAAAAAATGGCAGTTAAAAAATAAGCGCATCCTCATCATTGGCGCTGGTGGTGCGGTGGCTGGCATCATCCCCAGTTTACAAACAGTGAATCCAGCACAAATCACCATCAGTAACCGCAGCCATGAAAAAGCCCAACAGTTGGCGCAAGATTTCAACATCGATTGTGCCAGTTTTACAGATCTTGACCAACTGCCACCCCAAGACCTGATCATCCACGGTACATCCATGGGCCACCACGGTCACTCGCCCAATGTGCCTGTAAATATCATCCATGCCGATACCTTTGCTTACGACTTGTCCTATGGTGATGCAGCCAAACCGTTTCTTAACAGCATGCAACGCCTGGGTTGTGCTTTCACCAGCGATGGTTTGGGCATGCTGTATGGTCAGGCTGCTTTGGCATTCAACATTTGGTTCAAACAAATGCCCGACATGAAATTGCTGGTTGGAACATGATTTCAATTGATAAGGATTTTTTGAAAACACCCTTTTGGCCCCTTATATGGTTACCCGTGACTGCCAGGATGTTGAACCTTAATCGTTTGCGAATGATCCAATGTTATTGTAATGCATGTTTAATTGATAGGCTGTCTACCATTCGCTGCATACCGCAAAGTTGATATGAAGCAATTTCTTTTAAGCAAAAAATTTTGGTTGCCATGGGCCATGCTACTGATATTGGGCTGTGTACTGGAAGTGTCGTCCCGCGTGGGTTGGTTGGATGGCTTTATTTCCCCCAAGACCTACATTGGCAAAGCCATTTTCAGGTACCGGGCTTTACAAAATTTTGGTTTCGAAAATGTCAACATGATTAGCCTGGGTGATTCCAGCTTAGATTGGGGTTTGGACCATGGTGAAATCAAAGCTAAATTATTTAAAGCACAACAGAAAAACTACATTCGCTTCACTTTTGAACAATCTGGATTCCTGGCCATCCAGTCCACTGCAGAGTGGGCCATTGACCACTTACCCAACCTCGAACACATCGTGATTGGCTTTGATGGTAGAAAAATAGAGCCCAAAGGCACGGCGCGTCAAATCATGGTGGCCATGCCATTTAACCAATACCTTGATTTTGACAACTACCATTATGCCGAGCTTGAAAAACCTTGGCTTAAATGGTTGCGTCACTTGGACTTGTATTGGTACTTTCATGAAATTAAAGGCTGGTTTAATAACCCTATCGAGACCAGAAGGGTCAGACACAAATATCTCACCAATAACTGGCCAAAGATTTGGCAGAAAAGACACGTTCGCACTCAAAACGTGTGTGCTTACAAGACCGATTCATTAAAATCATGCTACCAAACCATGCTACAACTGAAGTCCAAAAAAACCCAACAATCTCAATTTGAAAAAATGTTGATCAAGCAATGTGGTAGCCGGTATGCTCGATTGCAATTAATCAACCCCCATGCCGGACAAAGAATAACACCAGAAGAACAGGCATTGTGGACGGAAAATTGGCTGACACTTTTTAAAAAAATCACTGACAATCACATCAAACTGACAGTGTTGTTGTTACCAGAATCTCACATCAACACGGTATTAAATACTCCCAGGAATGCCGCAGAATTTATCGATCACTTGATGCATCAAACCCGTCAGTTAGATTACACCAAGGTGGTAGACCTAAGGGCGCTATTTACCAATAACTCAGATCAACAGCTTTGTGAATACTTTACTGACTTCATGCATTACAACAACGAGGGGCTGGAATTGTTAACTGCCCAATTCTTGCAAGCCATTGGCATTGAGTCAATTGAACCCGGGCCTTGAACTGAGCGCAATCCCAGAAAGCCTGGGATCCCATTAATCAATCCAATATTTTCTTATTGTATTCACATAAGTCCACTATCACGCACTCGTGACACAAGGGTTTACGGGCTTTACACACATACCGGCCATGCAATATCAACCAGTGATGGGCGTCTACCAAGAATTCTTTGGGCACCAGCCTTAACAAGCGCTTTTCCACTTCAAGTACGTTTTTACCTGGGGCAATTTTGGTGCGATTGGATACCCGATAGATGTGCGTGTCCACTGCCATGGTGGGCTGGCCAAAGGCGGTGTTGAGCACCACATTGGCAGTTTTTCTGCCTACCCCAGGCAGTGACTCCAAATCGGTACGGTTATCAGGCACGGTGGAATTAAATTTTTCAACCAGAATTTGACATGCCTGGATGATGTGTTTGGCTTTGGAATTATACAGTCCAATGGTTTTGATATAGTCTTTCAACCCTTCTTCGCCCAGGGACAGAATGGCTTCAGGGGTGTTGGCGACAGGAAACAAGCGTCGGGTGGCCTTGTTGACCCCCACATCAGTTGATTGAGCAGACAGGGTGACGGCCACCAACAGCTCAAACGGTGAACTGAATTCGAGTTCCGTGGTTGGTTTGGGGTTGATTTCACGCCATCGTGAAAAAATTTCAGTGCGTTTTTGTTTGTTCATGAACGGCTGGCTTGTTCTAGCTGTGATTTTAATTTTCGGTGATTGGATAACTCTGTGGCCATTTGATTGCGTGCCACATTGATTTTTAACAGCAATTGACCCAGTTCACTGCTGTGTTTTTGTTGTTGGCTAGGTGATAAGTCTCGGGTCAGGTGTTGTTGCAGCTCAATCGATGCTGCAGTCAAATCCACAGCATCATTGGTCAATTGTTCTGTCATACCCAGATTCTCATCAGCAATGCGTTTGACTTCTCGCTCGACCTCTTCACACTTTGTTATTAAACTTTTCAGGCCAGGTGTCTGCGAGCGGAGTGGATTCCAGAAGTTTTGATGTAAAAACTGAATCGTTTCGAGGTTGTGCTTACCCAAGTGTTCCAACAGTCCAGCAGCAGACATGTCCAATTCTGTTGCTGTCATGATGGCACTCAAGTGATCCACTTCCTGGCTGCTAAACACCGGTGTATCTGGTACATGTTTGATGGTTTTGATGGTGGTAATTTGTTGTGGATTCAAGTCTATCACTAGTTTTAGTTTATCGAGGTAATCATCACTCTCGAACACATCAGCCTCCAATTGAATACTGATGTCAGACAAGCGCCTGCCTAAGATTTGCGACATCCTAAACAACCAGTAAAACCCTTTGAATGCATGATCATCTTTGGCGTCCAGCAGCATGGGAAATTGTGTGCTGAGCGACCAACACCAGGGCAGCAGCTCATAGGCATCCCAATGCTGAAAATCATCACGCTGTGGTTTTTCAATGTGCTTTCGTTGTGAGTAATACAACTGCAATGGATTGCGTTCAATATGAATGATAGTTGCTTGAGGGAAGTGGTGTCTTAACCAAGACAAGCGCAAATCGGCCCGGTTCAATTGTAACACCGGCCTCTGATCACCTGACAAAGCCATCAGGTGTTTCAGGTAATTGAGCAAAGCCGGAAAATCATCCTGTGGTTCAAGATAAAGTTGGCGGGTGGCAAATTCAACGGCATAAAAATCTGCGAAGGACGGGTTATCTCTGTAGCTTTTCCAGTAATCTGTAATCCCCACATGATCATCCTTGGGTGGAACATGTTTAATCGCAGTCAACAGTTCCGGATGCAAGGGCTCATACCAAGCGCAGAAACCTTCCAACTGGTTGAATATCTGCCACATAAAAGAGGTTCCAGAGCGGAACCTACCCACGATAAAAATCGGAGATTTAATTGACATGTTTAAATTCCATCCGGTGAACAGCCACACCCACCAACCGTTCATCATCTGAACCAAAGGCTTGTTGGTGGCTGACCATGGAACCACAATGGAACCCAAGCCTTGCCAGGCCATCGGTCGCTATGGCATCCATGGGCACGGTCGCTCGTAAGACCCTGACCACACCTTCATCGGCAGTGTGCCAATGCAATGGTTGGTTGTTGATGGTCAGTTTCAATTCATTCAAGACTGTCACATCCGTGGCGTTGATGACTCTGATGATCAGCTCATAATCAGCCGGCTCAATCCAAAAGTCTATGCTGGCAACGGCATCGGGGCCAGTCCACCTGAAGTATTCATTCTCTGGTTGCATCAATTCACGGCGGTGCCATTGGCTTCCTAACAGCGGCTGATCAAAACCATAAGCCATGCCCAAAGGCAGCGAGCCTTTGATTGCCTTGGCGTGGTGAGATCGATAATGTTTATCCAACAACTCATCGACGCTTTCATCTTGCTCAGTCCTGAACCGCTCAAGCGCGTTTAACATGGACTGATACTGCGAATCAAAACGCTTACTGGCCCAATCATAAAGCCTGCTGTCAAATGCATTCATCTCAGCAATCAACTGAGATTCCTCAGTACTCAACTGCCGCTGCTTTTTGCGCCTGTTGAGTTTTTGAGTTAAGCCAAAGGGCGGCCAGCGATTAACAAAGCTGAGCCACTGTAAGGATTCATCAAAGCGCTCCAACAAACCAAACCAGGCACAGGACTCAATGAACTTTTTGGCACGATTCAAGCGGGCCTCATCACTGATTGCTGATTTTTGTTGGTTGATGATGGGTTGTAATTGAGCGATGGTCTCAGCCGACAAGAACACTTCTTGAGCGGCAGGGTCTTCTTTAAAATCAAAAGACAGGTTGCGAACCATGCGGTCGCTGACCAAGGCGGCTGTTTGCGGGTGTTGCAAAAAAGCAGCCAAGGACATGTCATTGGCAGAGACCAATTCATGCACTTTGGTGTTTTTTTCTCGCTTAACAAACTCATACGTTGAGGTGGCTAAAGTTTCAGGGCTGCGCAGTATGGTGATGGGTTGAATCGGACGCGCAGTTAATTGTTTCACGCCACCACCGCCAAAATGGCCGCGAAACAATCGATAAGCCTGGTTTTCAGCCGTGTCTATTTTGGAGACTTCGCGCCAAAGCTGATGGGGGAAAATTTTATCGGTGGCAAAAAAGCGGTCCAACAACACAATAAAACTGGTACCAGCAGTTTTCGGAATGTGGGCAAAATACAACGCCGCGCCCTGTGCACCTGACTGACCGCTCAGCAACTGAATGGCTTTTTTGAAGGCATGACTAAACCAGGCCTTCATAAGCTTCTTGCAGCCTTTTGGCATAATTTTCCGGACTAAAAAATTCTACCCTTGCTCTTCCCTTAGCAACCATTTCTGTGCGCAACTCGGGGTGTTTAATCAATTTTTCTAACTGGGTCCTGATGTCACCATATTGATAAGGATCGACATACAGGGCGGCATCTCCAGCCACTTCAGGCAAGGATGACCGATCTGAACAAATCACCGGGCAATCGTAGTGCATGGCTTCTAAAACTGGCAAACCAAAGCCTTCATACAACGAAGGAAAAACCATACAAAAAGCATTGCCGTACAGGATAGCTAACTCTTCATCGGTCACATAATCTAACATCACGTAATCTTTTTTCTTGAGGTATCCTTTCAAACCCACCAGCTGCGAATCTGACATCCAGGCCTTGTGTCCCACGATCGCCAATTTGTAGCCTTGTTTGACATAGGCAAACGCTCTGATCAGTTGTTTGATGTTCTTTTTCGGTTCTATGTTACCCACGAACAGGATGTATTTCTCCGCTTGCAGTCCTTTGGAAGTCAAATACACGCCCACATCGGCGTCCTTAACTTTAATGTCACGTCCTTTGTAGGACTGGTAGGTAACTTTGATTTTACTGGCCGGAATATCGTACACCTCCATGATGTCTTTTTTGGTGTGCTCAGATACTGCCAAAATCAAGTCGGCTGCATTGGCCGCCCATTTGAACAGCTCATAAAAATGCACCTTCATGTCCAAAGTGGTAAAAGGTATTTTTAACGGAATCAAATCGTGGATGGTGACCACCGTCTTGGCACCTTTGACCTGCACCGGCCAGGGCGTGGTCAAATGAAATATATCGGGTTGTTTCTTTAACTTCAATTGGGTGACTTTGCGGGTTACAGCAAACAATCGGTTGGCGGTGTTAAACACATCACTGATGTTTTCTATGTAATGGTATTTTTTACCACCCACATGCGATAAATAATTTTCTGGGTCAGGCTCTGTGATTTTTGGAACCACCACATTACCTGAACGCTTACGAAACAGGTAACTCAAGGTCTTTAAATGATTAAGCCACATCAAATTAAACCGACCTTTGGGCCTCACTTCATCCTGATCGAACAAACTGACTTCGTCCAACAACGCATCTTTGCCAGTCAAAAACTGGTTGTCCAGTAACACACCCACCTCGTAACCCAACACCTGGTACGCATCCAGTAATGTCATGCCGTAGGTTTTGATTCCCGACCCTTTCTTTAAACCCAGGTTAAAACCATCAACTAATATTCTGTGCTTTTCATCCATCTTTTTTTCCGCAGTAAATCACAACTTCAATACATGTCATCATCATCCATGACACCTTGTTGTTGTTTGTTTTTTATAAACTCCTGGGGGTTAAAATCTTCCAGAAATTTTGTCACATCATGGTATTTTTTACACTGGCCTTCAACTGCGACCACCACCGTTGAGATGTGCTCTTGGTTTTGTTTAACGGCCTGTTTAAACTTTGCTGGCTTGACACTGTATACCCAAGTTGATTGGCCGCTGTCAACAACGTCGCTGTTTTCTTTAAATTCTGCCAATGAGTAACTGTTGACAATGCCAAACTTCAGCCGCAACAAATCAGGTACCAAAAATTCAATGTCATTGTTTTCATCCAGGTAAAACACCAAACCATTCGGTTGATTAACCTCTGGTATTTGGGTCTGTCCAGTCAGTATTTGGTGAATCATTTCAGACTCTGGTAAGAAGCGACTGAACCCAACGGTGGCAGATGCCAGTTCCTGAATGGCTCCGGAGGCATAGCGCAAGGCCACCAAAAACAAAATTAAATTCATCCAATCAATGCGGTCACTGATGGCATCCAGTGCGAAAGAAAAAACCACCATGGCGCTACCTAACACCAGAAAAATACCATTGACCCAAGTCACATGAATTTCGGCCAATCGACGTCGGTACCTTAACCTGGAAAACCGGAGATATGCTGTTTGGTCAACTTCTTCGCGAAGGTCCGAATCGTATGACCGCCGGCGATGATACAAGTCATCAATGAGTCTACCCACTTGCTTGTTGGCTTGCTCCGACACACCCATGAGCTTGACTTGATTTCTGGCTGCATGGCGGTTAATAAAGTACAAAGCCACCAGATACAATACCGACAAGGGGATCAACACCATCAGCAATGACAGGTTCAGTTGCACCAAAGCGTATATGGCAACCACAAAGGTCAACAGAGGTATCAACATCCGCACCAACCGCCTGACTATTAACCCGGTCATTTGTACGCTCAGTTTCAGGATGCGATGGGTTTTTTTTCTGGGGGTATCAGCCACCACAGCCAACCAATTATCATCGCCTATACGTTCCATTACCTGATTGAGCATGGTCACTTGAAACCTCAAGATGGATTGTACGCCCATGTGAATCGACAGGTACATACATGCAGTCCCAAGCAAGCCGGCCAAAGTCAGGACACTTAACCAAGCCCCCAAAGGCCAATGATAAAACGCAACCAACAGCGGCAAGTTAAATTCATTGAGGTAGGTGCTGTCATTCAAAAACTGCAAGCCTGCAATAACCCCAAGCAGCCAAGCCAGACCCAGTCCAACAGACAGCCCCATGGTGATTTGTATCAACCAAAAAGAGCCACGTTCCTGACGGTAGTATGACCCAAGCATCCACCGCAGCACGGTTAAATAGTGCCTCGCTTGGTGCTTGATTTCTGCTGGATTCAAAATATTTCTATGCTTTAAATGGTTCGTGCCAGTTCAACAAGTCACTGTAGGCCTGGTTCTTCTGTTTGAATGTCTGAACCATCTCGGCTGAAATGTTTAAAGTTTTCATGCGCTCATTGAACAACTCTTTGGCAAATGCATACAAGCCCATGTCAACCGCATTCAAGGCTTTGATCCGATTTATGGTGGACTCAGGAATGGAGGACTTATCCGTTTTAACTTTTGACTCATTCATGCGCCGATAAAAGATGTCCTGCCAGCCCAATGTTTGTTGGGCCATGATTAAAAACTGGTCATACATTTCAGTCAGACCAAACAAACTGAAGCGGTGCTCAAGCTGGTGTTTTACATCAGCCAACAGTTGATCATCAGGAATGGGGTTGGTACGCCATTCGTTTTGTTTCAGCAATCCCATGATCCGATGGGTTTGGGCGTTGGGCATTTCATCAATGTCAGGGTGCTCGATAAATTCTTCCAGAGTCATGTCTTTGGCCAAATCGTGTTTGGGATGATTTTCACTGGTGCGCAGGTAATCGTAGTATGAAATGATGCGCGAAACCGGTTCTCTGAGCATGGTAAATTGGGCAACAAACCGGCGTTCAAACAATTGGTGATAATAATCATTTAACTCATAATGACCCATCAGTGTTCTGAACATGTGACCATTTTTATACACCCCAGCCACATGTTGATCAAAGGCTGGCGCATTGACTTGATAGACCACATCAATGCGGTAGTTTTTTGCCACCACATAGTCCAAAGTGGTACCACCGGTTTTGGGAATGTGGAAAAACACCACATGAAAACCGGCCAACCCGGGCAAGGGTTTTTTGGCAGACCTGATGGCCAATTTCTTCCAGGTCATCAGCTTCTCATCAAGTACCTCATTATTTAATCGGTTGCGCTCTGCCACCGGTAATTTATACCAGGCCTTGGGGTCTTTTTTAAGTTGGAATTGGTCCTTCATAAACTTCTTCATATTCTGATTGATTCTTTAGCTACTGATAAACTGCACAGGATAGCAAATTCAATTGACTTTTACCCTGATGCTGGTACTTTTTAAGTCAAAGTGACTGATGTCTTGTTTGGACGAAACAGTCAAAGCATAAACTTTGTCAGCCTGGCATGCGTGGCTCAGGGTCAGCTGCGAATGACCAGCTTGACAGGCCATCGTTTGCTTCATCACATTTTTTCGACCTTGCATGATTAACTGTGGCTTTTCAACCAAGGTCACATTAATTTTTGCCTCTTGGCGGCAGCTGATATCCAAAACGAAATGGCACGTGTGTTCAGCATAATAAACAAAATCAGTGTGAATGAAATTATTGCCATCAATCTCCAACTGTTCAAAATGTTGATCGGCATCAGCAGTGATGAACTCCAGGTGATCAGCCAATGCGCTTCTGGCTGATTTTTTCAACCCGGATATGGGGTTCAAATATTGGTACTGGCTATAAATTTTTCGCACATGAGCTGTCGATGCTTTGGCCATGAATTGCTGGGTATCGGCGTGGCTTAATTGTTCTAAGCCTATGTTCTTTTGATTGCTTTTTCGCAGCACAAAACAACAGGAGGTGTAAGGTACACCCTGTTTTTCCAAAGTCGGGGCATGGATGGATACCATTAATGGCTGAGTCATGCCGGCAATGGGACTCAAATCCAGCTTGGGCTTATTAATCAATGATTGGTGCATGGTGGCATCAAACTCAGCATCAGGATACAAACCTGATTTTTCAAACAGCTGCCACAAATATTCAGCATCAAACTTGTAGTTGCCTTGGACTTTGAATGTAGAGTGGTTGAACAGGTATTCGGTGGTCATGACATAAATGCCGTCCGCTTTCAATACCCGCTTAACTTCTGACAAATGGGCTAAAAAATCCGCTTCGTGGCCAATGTGTTCAAATGCGCAGGACGAATAACAAAAATCCAAACTGTTATCAGGAAAATCAAGCACCCTCATGTCCATTTCTTTGACATCAATGGCAGACCCATCAATACCCATGGGTGCTTTTTCCATCACAAAATCGCGACAGCTTTGTTGTTTGTTGATCTTGGCTGTTTGCCAGCCGGTGTCATAAATATACAAATCGGTGGCAGTGAATGACTTAACCCGAGAGCCTATCAAATAGATCAATGGTTCCCTGCCTGCACCAAAAGAGGCGCCAGTCATGTTTTTGTTGATTTTATTGTTTTGCAGGAGGTTCAAATAAATGGTCACAAATTCCCACTGTTTGCGGTGAAAAGATGCAGATCTGTTAAACACTTGATTCAACACATCCTGAAATTCAGGGTGATAAAAATCCTCAGCGGCGCATAGCTTTTGCCAATTTTTCTGTTGCTTAGCTTCAATATTCAATGTCATTCCCTCTGTTGATATTAGGTTGTATGCCAACTGGCTGTTTTTTTAATTCACTGGCCTCGAGGTTTAGTTAATCCATGAGGAGTATGGCGGACTTTATTATCCAGCGATGTGATTTTACCATTGAGCAAGGTGGGGACGACATTCATTTTTTTGTGAGTCTGGAGTACGGTGTGCATTTTAAGCGCACGTTGATGGGCTGACCAGTGATTTGTGGGTTTGTCCACACCCCAAGAACCAGGGTGGTTTTTGATGTTTTTTTTAAATCTCAAGCCCAGTTAGCCGTTTACCAAGCTTACGTAGAGGTCATAATTTTTAACTAAAAATAGTCATCAGAACCGGTGTCGTCATCGCTGGAAAGGTTGATTCGAACTTCCAAACCTTGCGCAGAGTCGGCATTACTCAAAGCCTCCTCCAGGGTGATGATGCCATCTTTGTACATGTCATACAAGGCCTGATCAAAGGTCTGCATGCCGTCTTCCAGGGATTTTTCCATCGCCATTTTCAGCTCACTGATTTCACCGCGACGAATCATTTCTCGAATCTGCGGCGTGTTCATCAACACTTCACAGGCTGGTCTTCGTTTGCCGTTCACATCAATGACCAACCGCTGTGAGATAACCGCCCTTAAGTTGAGGGCCAAATTCATCAGCACGTTGTTGTGCATGTCGCTGGGAAAAAAGTTCAATACCCGTTCCATGGCCTGGTCCGAGTTGTTGGCGTGCAAGGTAGCCATACACAAGTGACCTGTTTCGGCAAAAGAAACGGCTGCCTCCATGGTTTCCGCATCGTTAATCTCACCAATCAAAATCAAATCTGGCGCTTCACGCAACGCATTTTTTAACGCCGGGGCATAACCCAGGGTATCAATGCCAATCTCACGCTGGTTGACCACCGACATTTTGTGTTTGTGCACATACTCGATGGGATCTTCTACCGTCAAGATATGACCCGTTGTGCTGGAGTTGCGGTAATCAATCATGGATGCCATGGTGGTAGATTTTCCTGAGCCGGTGGCGCCAACCACCAATATCAGCCCACGCTTTTCCATGATCAGATCATACAAATGCGGCGGCATATTCAACTCGTCTAACTTAGGAATGGTGCTTTTGATAGTTCGAATCACCATACTGACTTCACCGCGTTGACGGAACACATTCACCCGGTAACGTCCCACGCCTTTGATCGACACCGCCAGGTTACATTCCATGGTGTCCTCGAACTCCTTGATTTGTCTTTCATCCATCAGTGAATAGGCAATTTTTTCAACGATACCCGGGGGCAGTCCTGTACTACTCATCGATTCCAATACGCCTTCGGTTTTGACATTGATGGGTGCGCCGGTACTTAAATACATGTCGGAACCGTTGTTTTCGCGCATGGTTTTCAAAAAGTGAGTTAGGTCCATAATCTTCCTGGGTCGGTGTTGTTATATTTCATTGGATTGACAAATCTCGTCAAGTTGGGCTTTCTTGATCCCCAACAGCTGTCCGGCTTTGAAAAATAAATTCTTTTCCAGCAAATGCACTTCGTTGTCTGCGACTGCCAATGCCCACAGGTGCTGCATTAACTCCACTTTTTGTACACTGCCTAAGTAATTATTGATGACATTGGTTTGAGATTCAAGTGAAATCGAAAAGTCGGTGCGCAGCTCTGCTGCCTCGACGTAACGGGCAACGTCTTGTTTTGAAAAGCCTAATTGGCCAGACAGGTAATCAGAAAGTGCGGTTTTTTCAGCGTATAGTTCGACGAAGTCTGCTTTGACCATTTCCACCATCAACTCCACCATGGCGTTGTTTAATTCCGTTTGTTCGTCTGTAGTGAGGTGCTTTTCAGCTGGTTTTGAAGGCCATATCGATTTGATTGAACTGAGTAAATTCATCCCCTAGGGCTTGCTGATGACTTTAAAATACTGATAATACACAATACTCCCATACGCTGCAACGAACTTTTTATGCGACTGATTTTTATCTTTTCAGCTTTGCTGATGTCATCGGCTTGTCAAAAACAAGCGGTCATCACGCCACAGAAACCCATTGAACAGCCATTATCAATTCAACAATTGATTGCTGGCATTGAACAATGTCAAGCGGACCAAACCTGCTTGGCTGAGCTCAACAGGTATTTCAATGAGTTGGCTGAACAAGCCAAAGTTGAAGCCGCATTAGAACCTGAACTCCCTGAGGCCAACGAGGCCAATACACAACAACCCCTAACCACCGATACCAGCGCCATTCCGCAATTGAATGAACCACTGTTGAACAACGTCAGAATACAGGCGGCATTGAATGAATGGTTGACCTGGAAACGTCCCAAGCTGATTGAAGCCTGGCAAAATTACCAATTCTTGAAAAATAAAATCTGGCCACCTTTTGCTCAACATGACATTCCTGAGTCGTTGTTGCTGGCCATCATCACTCAAGAAAGTGGCGGGCGGGTACACTCCATGTCATCAGCTGGTGCCAGCGGCTTATTTCAATTCATGCCAGCCACCGCCAAGCGATTTGGCGTGCGCGGCACCATTGGTGATTACGATGCCCGTTACCACCCCGAAACTGCAGCCAAGGGCGCGGCCAGTTATATCCTTGAACAACAAGGGCTTTATGGAAATGATTATGCCAAAATACTGGCTGCCTATAATGCCGGTGAGAATCGTTTCAAGCGCCTGAACAACAAACACAACAACCAATCGGTTTGGGAAAGTCAGTTTTTTTATGACCTGCCCTCAGAAACCCAAGATTACATAGCCACCGTGTTGTCAGCCAAACTGATTTATGAAAATCCTTCAGCATATAACGTGGTGCTCGAAGAACACGATGATGCCACCACCTTAATCCGGGCTAAAAATGACACCTCCCTCAGCGAGCTATCGGTTTGTTTTGGTCAGCACAACAACACCATGGGTTGGTATCGGATATTGCGCAACCTGAATTCCAGCATCAAAGCCAAGCGAGTCATCAAACAAAATGCCGTGGTGGTGATTCCGGCTGAATTAAAACCGATTTATGAAAGCAAGTGCAACGACCCTCAACTGATGGGCTTAGCCAAAACCATCCATGATGCTGACTTTCCAGACCGGCCGGTATACACCTGGTATAAAATCAGACAAGGCGATTCATTAAGTAGCATCAGTCGCAAGTTCAAATGCACCAGCAAACGTGAAATAGCCCAACTCAACCAAATCAAGGCCCCACGATACCTGATCAACACCGGCAAAAAACTCAAAGTGCCCAAATGCTGAAGCCCATCAGTGCCAAAAACCTGTTTTGGGTTTGTTATGGCCTGATGTGTCTGTTACAACTGATAGCTGCCACCCAGTTCCCTTTATTTGGCGACGAGGCATTCTACTGGCTTGAGAGCCAATACCTGGCCTGGTCTTACACTGAATTACCCGGTTGGACCCAATGGACCATCGCCTTAAGCCAATGGCTGCTGCCGCAATCTGAGCTTACTGTTCGCCTGCCCAGCTTGTTGGCGGCCTTCAGCATCCCTTGGCTGGGCATGCTGATCAGTAAACAATTGCGCACACCTGATTTAGACCTGCCCCACAGCCCTTGGCTCATTGGCCTGTTGTTGTTGGCATTACCGCTGCTGTCATTGGCTGGGGTGCTGGCCATCCCCGACATCTGGTTGAGCTTTTTTGCGCTGTTAACCACTTACACCCTGGTGAAAGCCGATCAGACTCAACAGGCCCGTTGGTTTTTGCTGTTGGGGCTGGTGTTGGCCCTGGGTGTTAACGTGCATGTGCGTTTTTGGATGCTGGTGGGTCTGGCAGGAGTCATTTATTTGTGGCAATGCCGCCACCGAAAATCCATTATCAGGGGCTTGTTGGGCATCAGTGTGCCAATGATGTTGTTGGGGTTTTTGCCCATTTTGTGGTTTAATTTTCAACACGACTTCCCCTTGCTTACCTTCCAATTTCAAGAGCGCCATCCCTGGACTTTTCAACCCAGTCACGCCGCTTTTGTGTTGATCCAGATGTTGGTGACCACTCCGCTGCTGTTTTTGTTGTGTGTTCAGCTGAGTTTTAAACACTTGGCCGGACAGTCATTCAGCACCTTCATTGCGCGCCTGGCGGTAGCCCATTGGTTGCTGTATGCCGTGCTCGGCTTTGTTACCGATGAATTGCGATTCAACAGCCACTGGGTGCTGAGTTCTTATGTGTTAATTCTGTTGTTGGTTACATCCACCCCAAACCTCAACAGACGCTGGTTGGCAGCGTGCGCTGGCTCGGGTTTCCTGGCGGCAATGGCCTGGCTGCTGACCTTATTGTATTGGCACCATCCAAGCACAGCAATGACGAAACTTAACGCCCAATTCACCGAAAACAGTCGCGGCTGGCAGGCCCTGGCAGCATACACTGAAGAGATCAAATCTGCAGAAAACCTTCAACCGGTAACCACCGATCATTTCATGAACTTGGCGGCGCTAGAATTTTACGGCGATGATGACTGGCAGCTGAAATCACTGGATCACCCGATGAACAGCAAACACGGTAGGGCCAAACAATTGCAACTGATGCAGCTGATGCGAAACTCAAATGAAGAATCGCAACTGCTGGTGGTTGAACACAGCGGCATGAAACTGCCTCAACAAATTCCATTTTATCAGCAGGCCTGCCAAAGCCTCAATGGCTTGGAATGGCTGGATTCTCTGAGCTTGGAACAAGGCTTAAAGGTGTACTATTTTTTCCGCTCAGGCACCGGTCAGTGTCAGCTTCCACCCATTTATTACATCGAGCAGCAGGCAGGCGCTGTGACTGGTTGGCTGGTTCATGAGAAGGGCAGTGACACCGCCGTGACTTTGCCATCAACCAACTCAATAGCCACCCTCAAAACAGGCGCATTAGGCAACAGCGAATTATTCCGTACCGTGGACCCAAATTCCTATCAACTGAGCGAGTTCAGCATCTCTGCTGACAGTGAGGTGAAGGTTGACCAACTGCAATTCCAGGTCAATGGTGTTCAGGTTGAAACCTTGCTGTGGACAGATTAAATCAACCGTCTTCCAATAATTGGCGCAAATCAATCACCCCTGCATTGGCACGGGATATATAAGAAGCCATTACCAAGGAATGATTGGCAAAAAAGCCAAAGCCTGATCCATTCAAAATCATCGGGGTCCAAATGGTGTCCTGGGCAGCCTCCAGCTCTCTGACGATTTGTCGCAATGAAACCAAGGCATTCTTTTTCTCCAACACCCCGGCAAAATCAACCTCGATGGCTTTCATGAAATGAATCAATGCCCAAGTTGCTCCCCTGGCTTCATAAAAATTGTCATCAATTTGAAGCCATGGCGTTTGCACCCGCAGTTCACTGGGTTTGTAAGTAGAAGTGGTCGCCACTTCATCACCACCGGTATCGGTATTGATCCTGTTTTGTCCCACACTGGCACTGAGTTTTTGCGACATGGCACCCAACCGTTTTTCCACCAAATTCAACCAAATCACCAGGTTGTCTGTGCGCGCATAAAATTGAGCTTCCGGGTCACTGGTGTCTGCCAAACGCGTGAGGTAGTTATGAAAATGCTTTTGCCCTTCTCGATAACGGCCTTCAGTTTGTGGCCAAATCCATTTGTCGTTGTCATTATGAAACTTAGGATCGGCCTCTTTTAAATCCAAATCTTCTTCACCCTGGCTCTGTGAGCGACTGATGTCATTGCGCATCACCCGCGCAAAATCTCTGACCTGTACCAACACCCCAAACTCCCAGTTAGGCATGTTGTCCATAAACACAAATGGTGGCAGCACGTCGTTGGACATGTAGCCTCCTGGTTTATTCAACAGCACATCGGTTACTTCCATAAAAGTGGCACCACTGGTAAAACCCGTTACCATTTCATGTTGGTGGTCCTTCAGGCGTTGTTCGGCATTGCGTTTGACATCAAAAAATTCTGGCTCCTGATCGTAATACATGGCCACCAGAATTTGCGAGCCCAACAAAACCAAGATGGCCGCCAACCACCATGTTTTGTTGCTTTTCTTTTTGTATCGTTTTTCCATAGGAGTCACTGGATTGAATGAAATCATTGTAAATCAATGTGGCAAGACAATCATGTGCTATAAGTCTTTAAGTGGGCCAGCTTAGCAGTCTTGCTATTAAATCAAAGACCAGCAGTTACTCATAGGCTAAAACCTGAAGTTCTTGTAGGTCGGTTTTTGAAACCACCAGAACTGAAACCAAGCCATTGTTGCTGAGGGGATAAAATTCCACTTCATCCATGGGTCGCTCAATACGTTGTGGCAACTGATCGACATCCATCCCCAAAGTGGCTGCCACTTCATCAGCAGACATCATAAAATAAGTGAGTTCATTGCGATTTTGTTCGTTTAACAATTCAACTTCAGCCAAATTTTGATAGGCCATCAAGTTGATTTTGGTGTTTCCCAACTGAATCAATCCATAATGCGGCGTTTCCAGCAAACTGGATTTGACCAAATGCTCCAATTGATCACCCACTTCACGCTCATACACCACCTCAAACTGACTGCCGTTATAAATCACCCAACTGGGTTTTCCTGAATAAATGGTATAAGCCCCATATATAAATGCCGATATTTGCATCAGCACAATGAGCGATAAATCCATTTTTAGAGTTTTCTTACCATGCTTATAAACCACAAAAGTCAACAACGGTCCCAAAATCACATCCACCAGGAACAGTAACTTCAGCGGTTCGATCACACCAGAAATAAAAAACAGGTTTTTGTACCAAACCCCATACAAAAACAGAATGAACCCCAACACCACCAAGAAGCTGATGGCAAAGTGAATGAGCGATGCTTTAAGTTTACTCATGTTGTAACATCCAAATGGCCAAGTATAGCCCAATTCTAAAAACGTCAAAACAGATTAATGGCTAAAACTTTAGCCTGGATGTGCTGGGGACAATGAGTTAAAAATTAGACATGTTCTTTAACAGATTCCTACACTGCCACCACTGGCATAAAAGGCTGTTTTTTTTGTCGGCTAAAAGTACAGCCTAGCCATATTAAAGTGGCTAGGCTACAAACGTCTGGAAAGGCAGAATGAGCCTTAACAATGGCTTATCTATGGGGTTCTGCATTGCAACGGCAGGTACCGGTTATCCAACGAAGAGGTACAGCCCCATTGCAAGCTAGATCCTGCGTTGCCACCACTGCCTGGAGTCAGCGGTGTTAAAGTCATGGTGTTACCTGCCAAGGTGGCGTCATTGAAAAAAGAAACGGTGATGACCCCTGCATTGACAGCGACTTGATTGACATTTTCACCGGTGATGATATTGGCCGCAGGCACACCATTGGTACCACTGGATAATGTTGCTACTTCTCCAGTGTTGACCCAATGTTCAGAAATGAATGATTTGAGCGCTGAAGAAAGACTCAAACCTTCACCGGCTTTGGCCCGCACCGTATAATCCCGATATGCTGGAATGGCATAAGCCATCAGGATGGCTATAATAGCAATAACAATCATCAATTCGATTAAAGTAAACCCTTGTTGATTTTTTTTCATGATAAAGTGCTGCGTTAAAAAGTACTTTAATAATTCTCCATCTCTTGTAAACTGAAGTAAATTAACAAAGGTAGAAAGCAACAGAAACACCTGAATATCCATTGAATTTGAAGTGTTTTCAGGTCATCAATGCCCAACATGACAAATTTTGCCATCCAGAATCAAACCCCAAACCCAATTGATTAATGAAGCAACCACAACACGAAAAATACGACACCAAGAACCCCATAGCCATCAAAATGATTCAAGGCTTCATGCAAAGCATCGATGATTTGGCCGCACAAATAAATGCGCCCATCCAGAAAATCACCGAATGTGGCTGTGGCCAAGGACACGTCAATCAACGATTAGAACGGCTGTTTCCTGATGCCAAGATAAAGGGTTTCGATATCAACCCCAAAGAGGTGGCCATCGCCGAGCAGAACAAACACCATGAGAAAACCCAGTTGTATGTCAAAAGTATTTACGACGTTGGCGACCAAGAACAGGCTGATTTGGTGGTTTGTTGTGAAGTCCTGGAACATTTGGAACACCCTGAACTGGCCTTAAAAAAAATGCGAGAACTGAAGGCCAAATATTACTTGTTTAGTGTGCCCAATGAGCCCTTGTGGCGTATCTTGAATTTTATGCGAGGTAAATACATGCGTGACTGGGGTAACACTCCAGACCACTGCAACCATTGGAGCACCCGTGGATTCAAAACCTTTGTCAGCCAACAATTATCGGTAAAATCTGTCAATCGCCCCATTCCCTGGACCATGGTATTGGCCACACCAAAATGAATGAATAAGCCACCCATTGCTTGGATTAAGTTTTCCCTCAAGGTCATGGCATTGGCCATTGCTGGCTATTACATCGCACATGTCTCTATTAACAACCTCTCCGCACTGAAATCGCTACAAACCCCTAACATGACAGCGATGCTGATCACCTTGATTACAGTTGCATTGATGTACGGCGTATTGATGGTTCTACTGGCTTTGGGGTGGTTAGCCATCAACCACGGTCACCAACCAAATACTTTAATTTCGATTTACCTCAAGAGTATTGCCCTGAAATACCTGCCTGGTAATTTTTTTCATTTTGTCTACCGCCACAGTGAAACCATCAAGACAGGTTTACGCCATGCGCAGGTGATGGCTGCCACCATCAAAGAAACCTTGAGCTTGGTGATGTGGTCAGGATTAAGCCTGATGTTGTTGTTGATTTGGCCTGCCCACATGCAATCATTGATACCCTGGCTGCCCATAGCGCTGTTGTGGTTGGGCTTAGTGGTGGCGGTCGGTGTCGCCGCTTATTACCTTTACACAGTTTGGTCTATTAACCAATACCTCAAAGTCATGGCTTGTCATGCGGTTTATTTTTTGGGGATGGGCCTGATTTGTTTTATGACATTTAAGGCCTTGGGCTTTGACGGATTGTCTTTACCTTTCATCACCGGCTTGTATGCCCTTGCCTGGTTGGCAGGCTATATCATACCAGGCGCCCCAGGTGGTTTGGGAGTCCGTGAAGCAGTGTTTATCTTTGTGGGCACGCCCATGATTCAAGCCCACGAAGCCTTGGTGTTGATGGCACTCATTCGACTCATTTCTGTCGCCACCGAAACAGTGATTTATTTGCTGGCAGATGTTTTGACTATTGGGTTGAGTCGTCTGGGTCTTTGGTCTGATAAAACAGTGTCGTGATTTGTTCTGAAATCAAACCCAACAAAAATATCATCACCGAAGTCGACAACAACAATACGCCCATGTTGGTGAAGCGTCCATCGGTAAAGAAAGTGTAGACGTAGTAAATTAATCCAGTCAAAAAGAACAACAAACTGGCCGGAAAGAACAGTTTCATGGGTGAATACAAGGTTCCTATTTTAAAGATAATCAGAAAAAATCTGGCCCCATCCTTAACTAAATTGATATGGCTTTTACCCACCCTTTTGGGTGCAATGATCGTTTCATACGCCACTGCGTAGCCGGCACGAAAGAATGCCATGGTTATGGTAGTAGGGTAGGAAAACCCATTTGGCAAAAGATACAAAAACTCACGGAATTTCTGTCCATTAACCACCCGAAATCCAGATGTTAAATCCTGAATGGGGTGCCCAGTCATGTAACTGGCTACGCGGTTGTACAACCCATTACCAAACAGCCTCGCCACGGAGGCCTGAGAGCCCTTATTGCGAGCGCCCACAACCATATCATAGCCCATTTCATATTTTTCAATCAACACCACAATGTCTTGGGGACGGTGTTGCCCATCAGCATCCATAAAAACAAACACTTCGCCAGAAGCTGCCCGGGCTCCCGTTTTGATCGCGGCACCATTGCCTTTGCTGTAGGGGTGACTCACAACCTTGACACCAATTTCCTCACATACCTTTCTGGTGTCATCATCTGAACCATCATCTACCACTATAATTTCCGCTTGTGGTTGGACCTTAATCAACTGTGGCAAAAGCGTAATTAAACTTTGAGCTTCGTTTTTGGCTGGTAAAATGATTGAAAGTTTCATAATTTCTTCTGCATTTCAGTCAGAATTATAGACCTCATTTCAATCAACTTTTCATCTAAATCATTCCAGTCAATTTTCCACTTGAAGTCGTGTTGATAATTTGCTTCGGTAAAATTAAGTACATTTAATGCGCTTTCATAAGCTTCTTTTTCCAGCAGCTCATCAATTGCTGATAACAAATAGTCGTAACTGCCATTAATGGCATAAACCTGTTTAAATAGAGTAACTGCTTTATCATAATCGAGCTCTTCTACAACCGCATAAAATGCTTGGTAATACTTGATTGAAGCTTGTGCGAATTCTTTGTCCTTAAACTCATTTTGCTCCAAAGCTTGAAGCAATAAAAAGGCATAATTCTTTTTCTGTTCCAATCCACACTCATCGTCCAATAATTTCTTGAATAGAGCCGTATAAGTGGCCAAGTCAAAACCAGTGAAAGGAACTTGTTCAAAATCCAGATACAATTGACTCATGTCCTCATCCGTGATTGATTGATTGGAACATTTGATTAAAAGCATGTTCATCTTAAGATCAAGATCATTATGATGATCGGACGCCCTCAAGAGTATCTCGAATGCATTAGTTTGGTACCCCATTCTGTCATACAAGTCAGCTGTAAGTGTCGCTGCTCTTTTGGAGTTGGGAAATTTTTCCATGGTCTGCTCATGTAGCAACAGATTGTCACCCCACATATTAGCCCTCAAAAACGTGGTGAATGTGAGGTACACCAGAATCGCTATAGGAATCATACCGTAAATTAAACTTTTTTGAGATATGCGAGACAAGAAAATGGCGAATGGAACAAATAAAAATATGGAAGCAACGTAGTTCCTGTGCTCGTAGTATAACTCCAATGGAATCACCGTTGATTCGATCAAATGTGCCACGAAAAAGAAAAATATTGCAAAACTGACCCAGGTATACTTATTTCTCGCAAACCAAGCCAATACCAACAAGCCCAAAACCAATATGCCGGAAAACAAAGTGGAAATTGGTTCAAACAGGCCTCGAGAAAAACTGAAACCATCGGTGAACACGCCCTCTGTGAAATAGCTGGGTATAACCAAGTGTTTCAGGTATGTGGCCAACACCCTTAATTCAGTCAGCACCCGATCCAACAAGGTAAATTCTCGCACGTCATATCTTTCGAGGAAATGAGGTAATACGAGTAATAACATAATGCCCACCACTATCATGGGAATTTTATAAATGAAATTGGCTACTAATCCAGAAAGTTTTTGAAAGCCTAAATACTTTTGCACAATTAACACTTCAAACAATGCAATAAAAGCCAAGAATAAAACACCGTTTTCTTTACTCAGCATCGCCAAAAATGTCATGGACCAGACCACCAAGACTAGCCATAGATTACTTTTATTATGGTGGTTTTGTTGGTTACTTCTGATCCTAATATATAAAATGAACCCCATTAACATAAAAGTTAAGGGAAACATGGCCATTCTTTGGACCACATACATAGGAGTCGATAACAAAAATGGATGCACCAGCCAAAACGCAGTTGCGAAAAACGCAATAAAAAGTGCAGCCTTATTATCCTTAGGTTGTAACTTGCAGATTTTAAATATCAATAAAAACAGTAACAATCCATTGAGTACGTGTAAAACCAAATTAGTCACTTTGAAGCTTTTTGGGTCTGCTGGCCAATTTGAAGCATCCCAAATAAATGATAGAACTGGTATTGGTCGTTTCAATGGTCCTGTATCTGACAAGCCAAGGTAAGTAATTATATTTTGGAAATTCGGTTCACCGCGCAGAACCACCAGTTTCTTTAAGCTATGGAAATCATCAAAAATGAACCCCCCACTTAATGCTGGGAAATATGCAATTGTTGTCACGCCAATAAGGAGAAGAAAAGCCAGTATAATTGATAATTTTCTGTGGAAGTTATTCATCTTAAAAGAGCTACTCATGGACGTTAGACCGATGGGCGAAAAGCGTTATTTTCTCAAATAAAACAAAAAACCCTCACAGTGGACTGTGAGGGTTTTTATATACAATTAACTTGTTATTATCTACAAGCAACTGGCAAGTAACGATCATCCAATGCTGATGAACATCTCCACTCAATTGAGCCAGGAGTTGATGAAGCAATGAATAAGATAGAGCTACCACTTAAAGTAGCGTCTTCTGCATTAAATGCGCACTCAATTTGACCAGCAGTTACTGTTACAGACAGTACATTTTCACCAGTGATATCCGTAGCTGTAGCAATTCCAGCTTCAGGATTAGTAGTTGGGTAACTACCTTCATTAGTGTAATACTCACTGACTGACTGCTTTGCAGCAGCCGAAATAGACATACACTCACCGGCTTTCGCACGTACAGTGTAGTCACGGTATGCTGGGATGGCATAGGCCATCAGGATCGCGATAATCGCGATTACAATCATTAACTCGATTAATGTAAAACCTTGTTGATTTCTTTTCATTTCAATTTACCTCAAAAATAATTATTTTAAAAAATGGTTACTCGTTAGTCATCCATACCGAATAGATTATGGGATAACCCCTTTAACTACAAGAACCGAGTTCGCATTTTGTGACCAACTACTTGTAATTCAGGCCTGTTGTGCACTTTTGTCATTAAAAATTAACACCCAGAACAATTGGATTTCAAGAATGACACTAATTGTCACCTCAGCGCTAATTTTTAGCAAAAATTCAGCTTTTTGGCTGCTTGTGGTACACTTTTTCTCCATTCTCCAAGTGTCAGTATAACAAATATGAAGCCTCAATGGGAATCTCTGACAGATCAACAAAATACCCAAAACAATGTCTCTACATTACAACAACTGTTGGCGGCAGAGGGCCAAACTTCTGACATACAGGTGGTGTTCTCTCACGTCCCCAAGACTGCTGGCACCAGCTTGGAGAACATCCTGGCAAAAAACTTTCGGTTTGCCGATGTCCTACACATCAATGCGCCGGACTTGAATCAATGCCCGCAATTACTTGAGCTGAAGAAGAACCCATTTAAATTAATTTGTGGACACCACCCCATCCATGGACAGCTGTACGGCTTATTGCCTAACATCAAAACCTTTCATTTAACCATGTTGAGAAATCCCGTAGATCGGGTGTTGTCCTATTACAATTACATTCAAGGCAAAGCTGACCACCCCATGCATGGGCATGCCGCTGGAATCAGTCTCGAACAATTCATAGAAAACAACCCCAGTCCAGAGCTGCACAACGGGCAGGTCAGGCGTTTCAGTGGCTACTTGCACCAGGACCCCATTGATGAAACGGCCATGCTAAAAAAAGCACTGGACACTTTAAATACGGCATTTACTCTGGTGTTGACCACCTGTTTATTTGATGAAAGCCTGCTGCTGCTGCAACAACGCTTGGGATTGAGAGACATCTTTTACCAAAGACACAACGTATCTACCCCATTTCTACCCCGGGTTGAATTATCAACCACGCAACTTGAATGCATCACCGCCCATAACCAGGCTGACATACAGCTGTTTGAACTCATCAAAGCACGCTGTCAGCAACTCATCCAAGCTGAACTATCAACCACACAAATCAAACAGTTCCAACAACGCAACCGCCAATGGCAAACCTTATTGAACCAGCAATCACCCTGAAGTGATGCCAGGGCTATGGTCTCAGGTCAATGAACATATGGGGCACCAGCGGCTTCCAGTTCACGTTCGAATGCTGGCAACCGTTGTTGGATGATCTCATCAATTCTGGCTTTGAGCTGTTTGTGCTCAGCCGTCGCAATGGCTAGACTGCGCTGGTGTGTTGGCGTCGGCCCATAAGTGGATAAACCCGTACCCAACAGCACCGCTCCTAACCTCGAAAAAACCGTCACTTGGGTCTTTTCACCCACTTGCTGTTTGGCGCGATTGCCATTGAGTTCTGAATCCAATTGCTGTAAATCAGTTCTGATTTGATGGAACTGTTTATCTAATTCGCCATGGGGTGCCTGACTGTGTTGTAGTGCGGTTGCCAGGGTATCCAATCGCTTGATGGCTTCAGACAGTTGTTTACTGGTTACTGTCACATCATGTTGTACAGCAGACAATCGCTGCCAAAAATCCGCCACTTCGGCAGGCTCAGCGCCAGCCAAAGCACCACTGCGTAAGGGCTTCACTGCAAATGATTGTGGAGCACCCACCATTGCTATGTCTCCGTCAACCTCGATCGATAGCGACACCTCATAGGTTCCTGGTGCCACCAACATGCCTTGCGGTTCATCAGAGAAAAAGCCACTGCCTTCACCAGCCACACCATTGGGTGGATAGCGCAGATTCCAGGCCACCTGATTAAATCCTTTGTGGGTGCTACCAGGCACCCTTCTGATCACTTGGCCTTCGTTGTTTTTAACTGTCAGCCACACTTTGGGCTCAGCAGCATTTTTCTCTTCGAGCACCGCATCCCAGCCTGGAAACTGAACGGGTTTGTTATTTTTCCTGGCATCTGACTCAGCGGCTTCTCTGATCTCAGCTTTGCTCTTCAATTCGGTGTTGAGGTGGTAATTAAAGACGGCACCAAAGGGCGGGTTTTCGGCCCGGTAAAAGGCATCACCCTGTGAGCCTTTGGGGTTGAAACCGAGGACACTACGTGGCATATACCACCAGGCATCTTTAACCGGAAATAGTTGGTCTTGTTTTGTGGTGTCTGCATTCATGTGGCGCAGCAGACTGTAATCGTCTAACACATAGAAACCCCGACCAAAAGTGGCAGCAACCAAATCATTTTCGCGTTTTTGTATGGCCAGGTCCCGCACTGCGATGGTCGGCATGCCACCAGTCAAAGGATGCCATTGCTCGCCACCATCGTAGGTAAAGAACAAGCCAAATTCCGTACCAGCAAACATCAACTCAGGATCCACGTGGTCCTGGACAATGCGCCAGACCAAGTGATTCGCCGGAATGCCTTTACTTAAGTTTTGCCAGCTTTTGCCGCGGTTACTGCTTTTCAATAAATAAGGTTTAAAATCACCGTACTTGTGGTTATCCAAGGCCACATAAACCGTATCACTGTCGTGCAAATCCGCTTTGATGTCATTGACAAATGCAGTAGCCGGCACCCCAGGCAACTTACCCACTGGCACTGAACGCCAATCATCACCGCCATTTTCTGAAATCTGCAACAGACCGTCATCGGTTCCAATGTAAAGCAATCCTGCTTGTTGCGGAGACTCTGTAATTGAAGTGATGGTGTTGTAATTGCTCATCGCCAACAAATCCCAAGGCATGTCCCAACTTTGGGTCCCACCCATGATGGGCAAAGTGATGCGCTCTTGGTTTTTGGTTAAGTCACCTGAAATAGCGCGCCAGTTGTCACCGCGGTCATCAGATCGCCACACCCTTTGTGAGGCAAAATATAAGGTAGTCGGGTTATGCGGACTGACCAAGATGGGGGCATCCCAATTAAATCGCTCAGGGTCTTCGCCTGCTTCCGGCTGGGGTTGGATGTATACCATTTCACCGGTGGTTTTATCGACCCGCACCAGATTCCCTTGTTGCCACTCAGCATAAACGATATCAGGGTTGCCTGGCTCAGTGGCCGGCTGGTGACCATCGCCAAACAACACCACATACCAATCTGAGTTTCTGATGCCCTGAATGTTATCGGTCTGGGACGGTCCACCTTGGGTGTTGTTGTCCTGGGTTCCGCCATAAATATGATAAAACGGTTCAGCATCATCCACTGCCACTTTATAAAATTGCGTTACCGGCAGATTGGCCACAAACTTCCAGGTTTCGGTCAAATCAAAACTTTCATACAAACCACCATCGGTACCCACCAACACATAATCAGGATCGCTGGCGCGGAAAGCAATGGCATGGTTGTCTACGTGTTTGTTGGTTTCATTCATGGTGCGGTAGGTCTTGCCACCGTCATCAGAGATAATCATCAAGTTACTCATCAGGTACAAACGGTCAAACTCGTGTGGCGAAGCATACAGTTCCTGATAGTAATGCGGGCCGGTACCACCGGCCACAGCATCCGATTGTTTTTCCCAGGTGGCACCCTGATTGACTGACTTATAAATCCCGCCAGTTCGCCGCTCCATTTCTATGGCAGCGTAGATCACATCAGGCTTTTGTGGTGAAATCGCCAGACCAATTTTACCCATATTTTCTTTGGGTAAACCTTGGGTTAATTTATTCCAAGACTCACCGCCATCTTCAGATTGATAAATGGCGGTTTCGGGCCCTCCACCCATGTAAGCGGCAACCGTGCGGTGTCGCTGCCAAGTGGCGGCGTACAGCCGATCTGGATTTCTGGGGTCGATGATGATGTCAGTGACTCCAGTCCAGGCATCGTCACCCAATTTCTTGTTCCAGCTTTGTCCGCCATCGGTGGATTTGTATAAGCCCCTTTGGCCCCCTTTCGACCACAGCGGCCCCTGTGCAGCCACCCAAATGGTATCAGAATCTTCCGGATGTATGATCACCGTTGATAAACGTTCTGAGTCTTTGAGTCCCATGTTTTGCCAACTGTGCCCGCCATCCTCACTTAAATAGATGCCATCTCCATAGCTGGCATGCCGACCCCCGATATTTTCCCCGGTGCCCACCCAAATGCGTTCTGGGTTGCTCGGATCTATGGTCACGCTGCCAATTGAATACACCGATTCATCATCAAAAATGGCTTGCCAGGTGGTACCGGCGTTGGTGGTTTTCCAAACACCTCCAGACCCAACTCCCACATACCAGGTGTTTTCATCCTCAGGGTGAATGGCAATGTCTGCAATTCGGCCTGACATCAACGCCGGCCCAATGCTTCTGAGTTTAATGCCTTCGAAAGGACTGTCGGATGAGTCGCCATCTTCGGCAACCAGGGTCATTGGCAGAGTCAACAGACACACCAAACACAAAATCAGGGTATTTTTCATTGGATCCTCTCTTTTTATTTTTCAATTACTATAGCCTTTGGCTGGTAACTTTTCATAGGCCACAGGTCATGGTTGATAGACCTAGCCTGTCAGTGAGCCAAGCGCATCACATCAACACCGGAAATTATTCAATCAATACACTATAATACGCATTACTCACAGATGAAATGATGACATGCAATCAATGACAGCATTCGCTTCACATGAAGTGGATACCCCAGCAGGCAAACTGACCTGCGAAATTCGTTCAGTAAACCAAAGATTCTTGGACCTGACCATCAAATGCCCGGATTTTTTGCGGGCTGCTGAGAATCAATTTCGCAAAACCTTCAATCAACATTTAACCCGGGGCAAAGTCACTGCTTTCATCAAATTTTTTCCAGATGAAAACACCAGCTTAACGCAACTGAGTGTCAACCATGCGTTGTTGGCTCAATTGGTAGCACAAGCGGATAAAATTGCCAACAATCACCAGTTGACCAATAACTTGTCCACTTCCCACTACATGACTTGGCCTGATGTCATTGTCCAACAGCCTACCGACACCTCGGCACTGCATCAATCCGCCATCGACCTGGTGAATGAAAGCGTGCAAAAACTGCTGGACTCCAGAGCCCGTGAAGGCGCTGAAATGAAAGCTGTGTTACAACAAAAAACTGATTTGATTATTTCACTAACCAACGCCATCAGAGATTATGTGCCGGCCATCAATCAACATTTATCTGAGAAACTGAAAAACAAACTGGCCGAATTGGATGTCGAAGTTAACCCAGAGCGTTTTGAGCAGGAAGTGGCCATGCAGCTACAAAAGATTGACATAACCGAAGAATTGGATCGCCTGGATGCGCACACCAAAGAATTTAACCGCGTGTTACAACTACAGGAACCGGTGGGTAGAAGACTGGACTTTTTGGTTCAAGAATTGAACCGGGAATCTAACACCATTGGCTCTAAGTCGGCCAGCATCAACACATCCAATGCCAGTATCGATCTTAAAGTTGCCATCGAACAAATGCGCGAGCAAATCCAAAACATAGAATGATTGACATGAAAAACAACCAAATCACCGGCACCTTGTTCATTGTATCTGCACCATCAGGTACCGGTAAGACTTCCTTGGTCAATGCCTTGGTTCGTGACACCAACCACCTGAAATTGTCTATTTCCCACACCACCCGAAAACCCAGACCCAAAGAAATTGATGGGTACAACTACCACTTCATTACGGAAGATAAATTCAAACAAATGGCCATGGCTGGTGTTTTTATGGAATCAGCCAATGTGTTTGGCAACTGGTATGGCACTTCCCAAGAAACGGTGCAAAAAATGCTCGCTGAAGGCCACGATGTGGTGCTAGAAATAGATTGGCAGGGAGCCGAACAAATCAAAAAAAGATTTCCCGACGCCATCAGTATCTTTATTCTTCCGCCGAGTATTCAAGCGCTGCAAGATCGACTGGAGTCCAGAGGTCAAGACTCAGAAGAAGTCATCCAAACGCGCATGACCAAGGCCATTGCGGAATTGAAGCACTACCACAAAGCTGACTTTCTGGTGGTCAACGATGTGTTTGAAGATGCTTTGAAAGGTTTGAAGGCCATCATCAAGGCCAATCGCATGAGCACAGCCAAACAAGAGGTTCTGAACCAAGAGTTGATTCAACAACTGATTGATTGATTTTCTGTCTGTGGATTATTGATGCTGAGCAGTTCTTACTTCTTAAAATGGAAGTAATGTCCAGCATTGTGGGATTGGCGATACATGATGTCGCCTTGCTCAACCAGACGCAGACCCTCTGATTCAAACGTCCGATACCATTCAGGTTCACTGATTAATTTATCTGAAACTGCAATCATGTCTTTGGCTCGTTCACGGGCATGCTGGTATTGCGTCACAAATGAATGAACCCGATCACGCTGCTGTTTTAAATCATTATTCGGCATTTGTGATAACTGTGCCATGGCTTGAGCCCAGGTCTGAAACAATGGCTGACTTTTCATGTTAAGTTGTGTCTGCATGGATGCCAATGCCGTGGCTAATTTATTCTTAAATCCATTCGGAGACAATTGTCCTTGCCCAAAAGCGTCAAAGGTCTTGAATAATTCCAACGAATCAAAGTAACTGTAGATACCTTCTTCACCACGCATAAAGCGGTGAATGTCAGTTTCAGGAGAATGCGCGACAAAGAAAATTTGCCCTTCTGGCTTGAGCACTTGACTGACAGCTTTGGCAGCCGCTTGGGTGTCACAATATTCAATACCGTATTGACTGACCACTACATCAAACTGTTCTGGATAAAGACCACCCAGGTCTTCTACTTTAAGGTTACCTTTGAAAGTGATTTTTTTAAGTATATCGACTTTCTCTGGATGTTGTTGCGATATAAACTGCGGATCAATGGCTGATGCATCGATGGCAGTTATGTCAAGGCCGTAATTTTTTTCATTTGAAATTTCTTGTAACAGCATGGCAATGGCACCGTTCCCGGTACACACATCTAACACCTGCGACTGTTTGGGTAATTGGTCAACAACAGAGCGCCAGTAAGTGGCTAATTCGCCATCGTAATTTTTTTTAAAGTCCATCGGCAAAGAAGTCATCACCCCGGTTTGCCAGTATGCTGTCCAATGGTTTTTATTCATTTAATTTATCCCAATAAAAAAGGCGTACCGAAGTACGCCCTTTTTTCAGTTTATCAAACTTGGTTTAGAAAGTTTGAGTGTATCTGAAGTAGGTCACACGACCAAAACCATCATACAGGTTGAAGTCATAGTCACGTGATCCAACGGCACCACGTCCTACAGGAGGGAATTTCTCGCCGGCGTTACGAACACCAACGGTGAATTGACCATCCCATGGAGCGAAGTAGTTCAACTGCACATCATGTGTAGTCCAAGAA